>Ga0207702_10002629_pt1 | contig 16879 bp, 19 predicted proteins | sample KBSCornC62_FD_184302 | JGI IMG/M metagenome (GOLD analysis project Ga0207702, IMG submission 184302) | Corn rhizosphere microbial communities from Kellogg Biological Station, Michigan, USA - KBS Corn C6-2 (SPAdes) (version 2) | ecosystem: Host-associated > Plants > Roots > Rhizosphere > Soil ...
GCAGCATTGCGACCAGCGCATCCTCCGTCGCGTTGAAGAAGCGCATATTGTGCCAGAGCGTGTCGTCGGCATCGAGGCAGATCAGGCGTATCGGCATCGCGCCCCCGTATCGCGCGGCGGCAGGGGATGAAAGCGGTGCGTGTGCTGCGATTCCGGTGACAGCGATTCCCAGGCGCCGAACCTTCCCCGAAAGAAGCCGTTGTCCCTCGCGCGGCGCTTGACGAGGATGGAGGACGCCATCACCGTCATCGGGCGGCTGAACCGGGAGAGCCAGGCCAAGTGAGCGACGTCCAGCGCCATTACGACGATCTATTGGCGGCGCATTATTCGTGGATGAGCGGCCTGACCTTCGCCGACAAGGTCGAAGAGCAACGTCGCCTACTGGAGCGGCTCGGCTTTCCGACCGCGGCGAGGGGGAGGGCGCTCGATCTCGGCTCCGGCCCCGGCTACCAGGCGATGGCCTTGTGCGACCTTGGTTACGAGAGCGTGATCGCGATCGATACGAGCCAGGCCTTGCTCGACGAATTGCGCAGCGCGCGCGAGAGGCGGCCGATCGAGCCCGTCCTGGGCGATCTGCGCGACGTCTCAGACCTGGTCGGCCAAGGGGGCGCCGATGCGATCGTCTGCATGGGCGACACGCTGACGCATCTTGAGACTCAGGCGGATGTGTCCAGGCTGCTCCATGCCGCCTATGACATATTGCGGCCCGGCGGCCGGCTTGCGCTGACCTTCCGGGATTATTCGGTCGAACTCACTGGGACGGATCGCTTCATCCCCCTGCGTTCGGACGACCGGCGGATCATGCTGTGCGCCTTATTGTATGAGCCGGGACATGTCGTGGTGAACGACCTAGTGCACCTGCGGACCGACAATGGATGGCAGCTTCACAAGAGCAGCTATCGAAAGCTGCGTCTCATGCCCTCCATGGTCGCCGACGAGATGCGGCAATTGGGCTTCTCGGTCGACGTCGATGAGCCGATCAACCGGACGCACGCCATCGTCGCGTGCAAAGGTTGAATCGGCAAACGGCCAAAATGGAAAGTGCGGATGGCTGAGACCTGCATCCCACGCCTATGCTGAACCATGGCTCTTTATCCAAAGATACGGCTCTCCCGCCTGCGCGAAATTGGGTGGAAGCTCTGGGATCCGATCGGACTGGGGCACAATGGCAGTGCGCCCGATGAGGGGTGTGCCGATGAATATGATCGATACCTGCTCCACGTTGTCAGCATGATCTCTCGCGGTGGCTCAAAGGAAGAAGCTACCGTCTATCTCGCCGGCATAGCGTCCGAGCACATGGGGCTATCGGTCGTGGACGCCGACGCCGCGGCGGCGACGGCCAATGCAATAGCCGAATATCTCGCATCGTTACCGGACCGACAAAAGACCATCCGCTGAACAGGTCTATCGGTTTACGGCCTATTTCGGCCAAGCTGAGGGAATTGGAGTTCGGGTTAAGCAAATGCCCGCGAATTTCCATGCCGTTCGTTCGGAGCGAGGTGCCACCCCGCCTGCGGCATGGATCGGACCCCGGGGCGCTCTTTTCGACGGACTTTCAATTGTCAGATAAGTTTCTCGCCAACGCAGATTGCGAAACGAGGTCTTGTGGTTGCTGACAATCCGGCGGCTGTCGTTCAGCCGGCCCCGTCCGAGACTCAGCCCGATGTCATCGAAATCATCGGAACACGATCCCAGCAATCACAGAAGATCGACCGCCGGACTTATCGGGTTCAGGACAATCCGCATTCGGCGCAGAAGGACAGCCTCCAGTTGTTGCGCGGGCTTCCTGCGGTGACGATCACGTCCAACGACGATGTCCAGCTGTTGGGAAGCTCTGGCGTGACGATCCTGGTGGACGGCGGTCCGGTGCATGGCGACGCGCGGCTCTATCTGAAGACGCTGCACGGAAGCGATATCGAGCGGATCGAGATCATCACCAATCCGTCCGCGCAATATCCGTCCCAAGGGACGGGCGGCATCATCAATTTCGTCCTGAGAAAGAAGAAGGAGGACGGCGTGTCCGCCTCGACCAGCATCGAAGGGTCGAGCTTCGGGGCGGTGACGAGCGTCAATTCCATCCGGGTCAAGAAGGGCAAGTGGACCTATGAAGGCCAGGCGCAGGGCTGGCACGGGGGGAATTTCCGACAGCATTTCGAGAGCCTGCGGTCCTACGAGCTCACGCCGGGCGCGACGCCGACGATCAACACCCAAGAGGGACGAAGCACGTACAGGTTCGATTCCTGGTCGGCGAGTGCATCCGCCACTTATGCTTTCAGCGATCGGACAAGCCTTGGCGCCAACATCTTCCTGGGGGTATGACACGATATCGAACGCGCGGACCGCGTGGGAAGGGGTCACTCCGGACTTCCCGTCCTTCGTCGAGCAGCAGCACGCGAAGGAAGCCATGAATTACCGCGGCGCCGAGTTCTCGTTCAATCATCAGGGCAAGAAGGAAGGCGCCACGCTGCAGATCTTTGGGTCGATCTACGGCGATCCATCCCAATACCGCCGGGTGAGGGGTAATTGGAGCGACGGCACTCCTTATTCGATCGATGTGTCGAACCATAAGACGGGAAGCTGGGTCAAGGTCGATTGGAACCGCCCGGTGGGCAAGCGGGGCCTTCTGTCCGTCGGGACCGAGTGGACGTTCCAGCACAGGTACCATGACTATCGGTTCGACCGCGGGCCGAGCGCGGCCGGCATCGTCGACCGGTTCGAGGTTGAGGACGGGAATGGGGCGGCCTGGGCCACATTCCAGCAGCATTTCGGCAGCTGGACCGTGATGCCCGGCGTCCGCATCGAACGCCTCGCCCGTGACCTGTCCCAGCCGGGGAGTCCCTCAATCCACGTCGACCGGACGAACCTGTTTCCGACATTCCATTTGCAGAAGCCGCTCACCAAGACGCTCGATCTGACGGCGAGCTACAGCAAGCGGATTTCCCGGCCGGACGATGACTATCTGCGGCCTTATTCGACGATCACCGGCGCGCTCGCGGTGTCGGGCGGCAATCCCTATCTGCGCGACCAGAGGGCGGACGCGTTCGAGCTCAACCTCCATTATCACCGCAAGTCGATCGACGCCGGCATCATCCTGTACGACCGTGAAACCGACCAATTGTGGAGCGCCATCTATGGGGTCGGCCCCGATGGATCCAACCTGATGAACTGGACCAATGCCGGCAAGCAGAGCGATCGGGGCGCGCAGATCGACCTCAGCACACCCTTGCTCGCCCGGATCAAGGGGACCGCAAGCGTCAACCTGTTTGCAAGCCGGGTGCCGATCGAGGGCGTTGCCGGGCCCTCGACCTTCGAGAGCTTCCGTTACACCGGCAATGCCACGATCGAATGGGACGGCCCGGACCGGCGAGGCAAATCCGGCGATGTCGGGCAATTGCAGCTTCAATATGAGAGCTGGTCTCGGGCATTCGAATATCGTTCAGCCGCCACCTATTCCCTGAACGCGTCGTGGACGCACAGCCTGACGCGCAGTCTGTCGTTCACCGCGACCATCAATCATATCGGCCCCAATCAGTATCGCTATTGGGTGTCGACGCCGCTGCTTCAGTCCCACACGTTTACTCATCTTCCCGGCCCGGAATACAGGTTCAAGCTGGTCAAGACATTCGGCGGCGGGAAGGCGCCGCCGCCGAGCGGCCCTCCGCCAGTGCCCGGCCCCCATTAGCCGACAAATTCGAGATGGAATTCGGCTGCTGGAAGTGGCGCCCTGAGTGACGGGCTGAGCGCGTTGGAAGACACGGTTTTCACGCACGAGAAGATGGCTGGGCCAGATTGAACATGACATCCGTTCAGGATGTGCGGAGGGATCAACCCCGAGCTTGGCCTGCCGTAAATCAGTATATCGCCTCCCGAATTTACCGATTCCGATTCAAATAAGGAATCCCGATACTTGAGAGGTACGTATTTACACCTGATTTATGTTGAAGTAACCATGTTGGCCGCGGTGGGGCCGCGACGTGGGGAGTCGCAAATCTTGGGGAATTAATCATGAGAAAGCTTCAGATCGTTGCTGCGATGGCGCTTGTCATCAGCATGGCGCCGGTTGCAAACGCGCAGAATATCGTTCCGACGCATTGGTCCAGCATTGCCTGGCCGGGGGGTGATGGTGTTCTGCGCCCCGGATCGGGCTGGGGGCCCGGTTCGACTCCTTCGAACGTGCTCACGCTGGTCGACGGTGTGTTCGCGCCGGAGCATCAGCAATGGAATGATGGATCCTTCTGGTGGGATGAAACGCAGACAGCTTCGCCCTTTCAGACCTATCTGCAGCTTGATGGATCCTATTCGATAAATCGTCTGGTCTTGCAGGCGGACAACAACGAAGATTATGTGATCGAATATTGGACCGGGTCGGCCTGGCAAAATGTGTTCACGGCGGCCGCGATCGGCGGCTATGGGCTCACCACGCGGGACAGCGGCGTGATTTCCGCGTTCACCACCGATCGTTTCCGGTTCACCGCGGTCAATGGTGATAAATATTACGCGATGTCTGAATTCCAGGCGTTTGCGGCGGGCGTTCCGGAGCCCGCGAGCTGGGCAATGATGCTGGGCGGCTTTGGTGTGATCGGAGGCGCGATGCGCTCGCGCCGGAGATCCGCCGTCAGCTTCGGCTGATCGTTCGAATGCCGTCGCACGTGCGGGTGCGGCGGCATTTTCTCGGCGCATCCTGCCGATGCGGTGGGTGGGATCCGGCCGATGAATTTGGCGGAATTTCCCGTCTCCCAGGCTGATGGAAAATGCGGGCTGGCGTCCTAGTATCGAAACCATGTCTATCGACAGCCGCATTGCCTGTCTGTTCGCTGCACTTGTTCCGCTCGCGCTCATGGCATGCAGGCGCCCGCCGGCGGAGCCTCCGAAGCCTTCGATCTATGCTGAGACGATGTGCGGCGGCCAACCCAGGTGGGGCAAGCAGGGCATCGAAAATGGCGAGCTGGTGACATTCAACGAACTGGTGGTCGGACCTTCGTCGATGCTGTGGAATGCGTCGACGATCGACTGGACGACGCTCGAGGATTATCTCAAGCAGACGAAGGTCCTTAGCCCGCAGCCGGTCACGGTGCTGATTGTCAAGGACAGGGCCAATTGTGATGACGTTTGGGCCGTGCGGCACATGATGGAGAGCCAGCTCCGATGCTCCGTCGAAAAGCGGTGCGTAGAATATTCGCCAGGCCAATGGGCCCTGCGTCCGCCGCGGCCCTATTGACGAGTCGGATTGATTTTCCGCCCCAGGCGCAGTGGTGTAATTGGCATAGTGTCCCACAATTCCTGCTACCGCAATCTGTAGTTGTAGCATCCAGTTGCCAAGGCGTTGGCTAATCCCCCCGGTAATCTGCAAAGATTATCTGTTGCTCCAGTTTGACGGAGGTAATGCGATCGTCGGAATCGGAGCGTATCTCTATTGATACATCGTCGGCCTCGATCGTGTAGCATCGGGCGTTCTGCGCGGCTGGGCACGCCTGGATGCTATCCACCTTCGCCGGGTTCAATCCGGTCAGCACCGTGTCGCAAGATTGCTTGAAGCCGTCGCAATTCAGCGACAGATCCTGGTGCTTTTCCACAGCCGACCTTGCCATGCGCAACTGCCAGAGCGCCGTAATCGCGGTCTCTTCATCCGGTGCCTGGATCATGTCCGTGTCGGGCACATGGATGGCGGCGCAGGCCCGATCCGCTCGGACCTGATCGTCGGCGTCCAGTTGATCCATATCTTTCGGCTGCACAGGGACCAGCAATTTATAGCGGATAGAGCTCTCTATATCGGATGCCGCGACCGGCGTGTCCGCGTTGCGCGGCCCTTCCGCGACCGCGCGGAAACGGACGATCACTATATTGCTCACGCAGACGCCACGCGTCGCCGTGCCATGTGGTCGTGTATAGAACCACAGATCGCCAAGGGGATGCTTGGGCCGGTATCCCTTCCTGCCCTGTGTCCCGTAGGGGATCAGCAGGTCGGATATCTGCGCCATCGCGAGCCGCTTCGCTTCGGCGCCCGACGCAGCACGGATTTCGGTCTTGCTGATTGGCGCGGCCGCCCGCCCGGCGCCGCTCAACGCCGCAAGCATCAGGAGAAAAGTTTTTCGCATCCCATCCTCAAGTGTTGCGCGGACACATTATCCAATCCGGATGCGCTCGTCGCCTTCAAGTCGGAGCGGAAGTGGCGCGCCGGCCCATGGGATGCGACACAAGCCCGAAATTGCGCAATTGCGGTGCCAGCTCCGACCGTCAGCGTGTCGATCACATATTCGGTCGAGGAGGTCGCCAGCAAACTCAACGCGGAGCGGAGCGACGCCGCCGTCGCGGAGATGGAGCGGTGTCAGGCAAAGCAGCGAACGACCGCTGATCCATTTGCCCAATGATCTGCTCGAGCTGAAGCATCAGGGATCGCTCACCCGCGAATGGCCGCGGAGTCCCGCCTCATTGATTCAATATCCATCACCCATCTTCGATATAGAGGGGGTCACGGATGAATCCGGCGAACACCAGCCCTCCGACAAGCCAGTGTGTCACTCTGCAGGAGCCTGAACGATATGCGCAGACTATTGGTCGGATTTGCCCTTTTCCCGGCCTGGCTTGCCTGTGCGTCGGCAGGCGCCCAGGGGGCCAGTCCCACGTCGCTGCCGCATCCGGAGCTGTTCGCCCCCGGGATCATTTCCGGTGGTGCGAACGATGGAGCGCCGACCTTTTCCCCGGACGGCAAGACGCTGTTCTTCGAACGATCGAACGGCAGATGGGCGGCCATTCTGAGTTCCGGGATGGGCAAGCAAGGGTGGAGCCTGCCCACCCTTGCGGAATTTTCCGGGGAATATTCGGATCAGCAGCCTGCCTTCTCGCCGGACGGCAATTCCATCGTGTTCGTTTCCAGCCGACCGGGGCAGGGCGCTGGCCCGGGAAATGGAAGTCGGACGAGCCATCTCTACCGGATCGATCGGACCGCCAATGGCTGGAGTTCACCCCGGGAGTTGCCGAAAGAAGTGAACCGGGCGAACCGCGTGTTCAAGCCGAGCATCGCCGCGAATGGCGATCTCTTCTTCATGGCCGATGTCGGATCGGGGGGCTCCACGAAGTGGAGACTGTTCCGATCCGGGTTCAAGGACGGCAATTATAGTCCTGCCGAGCCGTTGCCGTTCAGTGGAGCGGACGATGGCGACGTCGATCCCTATGTCGCGCCTGACCAATCCTACATCATCTTCAGCAGCAATCGCCGCGGGGAGCATCCCGACGGCCACGAGCATCTTTTCATCGTCCACCGTGCCGCCGAAGGCTGGTCGGCTCCGCAGCCCATCCATTATGACGGCGAGGGGGCGTTTGACGACGGGGAGGCCTCTGTCAGCCCGGACGGCAAGTGGCTGTATTTCACGAGCGGCCGGATCGTGGGCGGCGCGGTCAAGCGTGACCGGGCGGCCGCGGTCGCGGCGCTTTCTGAAATGGAAAGCTGGGACAATAGCAACAACAACGTCTGGCGCATTCCGATGACGTTCTAGGTCGTGAACCCATAAAGGTTGTTGCTGCGCGCGTAGCGTGTCAGATCAGGCCCGACGGAGGGGCGGATGGACGACGCGGCGTTTCTGGAGCGCGAGTTTGAGTTGGACGGCGGTGGTCTGCTGGTGCGGTTCTACACGCCTATCAAGGCTCCCGGCGGCGAGTTCCAATGCCGATATTCGGTGGGTTGGCCGGAGCGGGATGTCCGGCGTTACGCGTGCGGGCTGGACGGCGTCCAGGCGCTGATGCTGGCGATGCGGACCGTTCACACCGAGCTTGTCGAAAGCGACGCTTACAAGAGCGGGCGGCTTACTTGGTGCGAACAGGCTGATCTCGACCTTCCGCCTACTTGGGGCGGCGGAACGCTTTACGATGTTCCTCCCCAACCAGACGGAGATGTGCCGACGGGGCCAGCATAGACTTCCCGCGCGCTATATCTGAAATTCCGGTGACATGGCGTAATTGAGGTAGGCCCATCCTCCTGGCTGATACGAAGTCGGCGCGAAGCCGCTTCAAGAGGAGGATGGACCCATGACATTGTATGCTGGTCTGGATGTGTCGGACAAGAGCTCGCGCGTTTGCGTGGTGGATGCGCAAGGGATCGACCCACGATCGCCCTGGCGTAGATAAATGGACCGTCGCCCTAATTGGAATGGAATTGACACCAAATCGGTTTGATCGTGGAACGATCTTGTTGCAATTCCAGCAGATGCTTGAAATGATCCGACCGTCGGCACGTCAGGGGACGGGCCAGCGGGGGAGTTCATATGAAAGGCTTTCAAGCTGCGGCGCTCTGCGCCGCGGTCGTCCTGTGCGGTTCGGGGCAGGCTCAGGTAGCGTCCGGCGGCAGCGGCGCAGGCCCCGTGGCATCCCCTCAAGAGGGAGCAGCTTCGACGGGATCCGCAAGCGCCGCCGTAGCTCCCCCGGTGACGTCTCCGAACAATGAAGCGACGCCGCCAGCGGCCCAGGCGCCAGTGGCTCAGCCAAAATCATCTCTCCCGGCCGACAATATCACCCCGCCGCCTCCGGGCCAGGGCCAGGTGATCTTCTTCCGGCGCGGCGGTTTCGTGGGCTCCGCCATTTCCTGCGCAGTCCATGAAAATGGCAGCAAGCTGACCAGCCTGCCCCCAGGCCGGTTCGCCGCGGTGAACGTGGCGGCGGGTGTCCACAGTTTCGCCGTCAAGAGCGAGGCGACCGACGTCATGCGGATCGATGTGGAGCCGGGTAAGCTCTATTACGCACAATGCACTGTGAAGATGGGCCTGATGGTTGGGGAACCCAATCTCACCCCGACCGACAAGGCCGCATTCTTTGCGTTGGGTACCAAGCTAAAGCCGGTGAGCTAGTGCTTGGCGTCGCCTGCTCGCTCTCCCTGGCCAATGACCGCCAACTGAGCGTTTCCGAACTGCGGTAGTGCGCACGCCTAAAGCACTCGGCGCACTGAGATGAGTGCACTGTCACCCGAACTCCGAATTCCCGGAACTGCCAACATCACAGTAGGTCGATACTTTCCTTGAGCATCGAAGCGAGCTTGGGAAGGCCTTTGGCCTGGAGATCGAAGATGAACTCCCCCGGGGAAAAGGGCGGCCTGTCATAGTCGCGCCGCATCGCGCGCAACGCGCGGAACGCGTCGCCGCGATAGAGTTCGAAGGTGCTGGCGAGGAAATCGTCGGCGGTGATTGCGGTGATTCCGAACGGCTCCAGCGCAGAGTCGGGAAAATCCCTTAGATTTTCCGTCACGATATGCTCCGCTCCGGTGCGCATTGCGGTCGCGAGCACATGGCGGTCGTCAGGATCGGGCAGTTCGAGGCTCCCGATCAGCGTTTCGCCGCCGGTCACGCAGCTTTCCGGAAAGGCCCGCCTCATCGCCGCGGTCTGCGCGTCGATGCTGGCGGAGAGTTCGGGGCGCCGGGCGAGCAGGCTACGCCGCCATTCGTCGAGAATTGCGGGCGACCAGCGCGCCCGAAAGAGCCCTGCCTCGGCGAACCGCAGCAGGGCGTCCCGCACCCGAAAGGGGTAGAGGACATTGGCGTCGAGGACGACGACGAACCGGTCCGAAACGCTCCTCAACCGGCGTCGAACTCCTGACCCAGCCGCTGCAGGTCGCGCAGCGCGTCCGCCCGTTCGCGATCGCGTGCGGTGCGGAACGCCAGCAGGTCGCTGGCGCGAACCCGGCGATGCGAGCCGACCCTGTGGAACGGGATCTTGCCCTCCTCGAGCATCGCGACCAGGAACGGGCGCGACACGTTGAGCAGGTCTGCCGCCTCCTTGGTGGTCAGCTCCGCCCCATAAGGCACGAAGGTCACCATCTCGCCGCGCGCGACATGCGTCAGCACATCGAGCACCAGCTGCCCGAGCGCCGGCGGCAGCGCGACCTCGGTCACGTCGCCGTCGCGGCTGACGCTGAACGGCAGCCCCTGGGGCGTCAGTGCAGTCGCAAGCGCTCGCGCCGCCTCGGAGGCTTGCCGGACTTCATCCTCGGTAGGCGGCCGTTCAGAGAGAGCCTGTTCGCTCATGTCATTCTTCTCCTTGGCTGCAGCGGATCTTTATAAGCTCAGCGTCGGATAAACGCAATAAGTGAAACAAGTGAAATAACTGTCGGGGTGGTACGGCGTTCCCGCAGCGGACCTGGGCACCCGCTTGGTGCCGTTCTTGGCGGCCGAGCTCGAGACCAGGCCGGCCGCACCCTCGCTCTGCGAAAGCGTGGGCCGAAGCCTAAGGATAAGAGCATTTAGTAAACTGGCACCCTAATCGATGCCTCGGCATTTGACGCGTTGGAGGATCATATCTGGCAAAAGGCTGAGGGGCTTCAGAGCGAAGCAGCAATCTCGAAGCAGCTTCTCCTCACCATTCGATCGGCTATCGGCGCCATACGAAGCCGAGCAGAGTACGACCTAGAACGAACAGTAGAGGTCATCGACGCAGCCCGCCGAAACGAGGTTGTCGTGAATGAACGCCAGGGCATCGTCATCGCCTCCGATCGCCACCGGAGCGCCGGCCTTAAATCGGTAGACGTTGGGGAAGGTTTCGCGCAGAAGGCGAAGTAGGTCACGTGGATTGACGTCTCTGAAGCCAACCATGGTGAAGGCATTGAATTCGACGAGAGCTGCCGGCTTGAAGCGCTGAATACTCTCAGAAGCGCCCCGCAGGACATCAATCTCGAAGCCCTCTACGTCGATCTTGATTAAATCCAATCGCTCGACGCGACTGTGTTTCACAAAAGCGTCCACCGTCGTCACGGGGACCCTGCTCGTTGCCTCTCTTTGGCCAAGCGTGGCGGCAGTCACAAGGTGGCTAGCGGATGCGGACGTGGAGTTGGAGAAAAACGACAGCTGGCCTTCTTGGTCCCCCAACGCGGTATTCAGTGTTTCCACCGCGCCGCCGTTTGCTGCGACGGTCTTTTCCAAGAGCCCGAACACAGTCGGATCGGGTTCGAATGCGTAGACCTTTTCAGCTTTGCGAGCAGAGATAACGGCGGTCATGCCGATGTTGGCCCCGACGTCAAATACCACAGAACCTGGAGTTAGTTTACCAATTGCATAGGAAAACGGCTGATCTGGTGCCGCATTCTCAAAGTAACTGTCGCCTTCACGGCCAACCAACGCGAACGACTCACCGTCGAACACTATGTTTCTTGTCACTCCCATTGGGCTTTCTCCCGGCCCGTAAGGGACGCGCTTTAAGCGCCGCTTCCGGTGTCTGCAAGCGCGATTTCAAAGTTCGGTGACAAAATTTTCGGTGACATGGCGTAATTGAGGCAGGCCCATCCTCCTGGCTGATACGAAGTCGGCACGAAGCTGCTTCAAGGAGGATGGACCCATGACATTGTATGCTGGTCTGAATGTGTCGGACAAGAGCACGCACGTCTGCGTGGATGGACGCGCAAGGGGCGGTCAGGTGGCGCGGGGTCTGCGCGACTGATCCTGAGGCGGTGGCGGCGACGCTGACGCGGCATGCGGGCGGGGTCGAGCGGGTGGTGCTGGAGACGGGCGCGCGATCTGCGTTCCTGTATCACGGGCTGAGCGAGCGAGCGGTTCCGGTTGTGTGCATCTGTGCCCGCCATGCCAAGGGCGTGTTGTCGGCACGGGTCAACAAGAGCGATGTCCACGATGCCGAGGGACTGGCGCAGCTTGCCAGCACGGGCTGGTTCAAGGCGGTGCACATCAAGGAGAGCGCCACGCATCTCGACCGCGCCGAGCTGAAGGTACCCCTCCTACTCATTAAATAACACCCTCTCACCCACTTACGCATGTGACAAATGGTTGTCCGGCCATGAGCGCGGAAACCTGCATCATCATCGTGAGCGCCGCGCTCCTGTTCGCCATTCGCGCAGGAGTAAGCATGATGTCGCACGCCCTCCATCGATTGACTTCGTCCGTTTCGGACGCCGTTTCTGCCCTGAATGATGCGACCGCCCGCACCGGCAACGCCGGGCAGGGCGACGATGCCGCGTTGGGGCAGCTGGCCGACAGCCTCGATGCCGCCGTGTCCGCTTATCGCGCCGCGAGCGTCGCCCTGCCTGTGTCGGGTCAGCCGGCGGCCACGACGACCGGTGAGGCGGCCCCGGTCAGCGCTGACGTGTCGGGCGCCGCCAATCCGCTCGATCCCAACGCGGCCGCGTAAGGGCTGGCCGTGGCGGCGGCGCCTGACCTTCTCCAGGCCAGTCCGGCCGGCAATGGTGCCGAGCCGGGCGATGGGCTTTTGCCCAAGCAGGCCCAATTCGTCCGCGAATATCTGGTCGATTTGAACGCCGCTCAGGCCGCGATCCGCGCTGGTTATTCGCGTCGGTCCTCCCGCAGCCAGGGGGCGCACCTACTCGCCGAACCCAAAGTTGCTGCCGCGGTCGCAGCCGCAATGGCGGAGCGATCGGTGCGGGTGCGGATCAGTGCGGACATGGTGGTCGAGCGCTGGTGGCGGATCGCGACGGCCGATCCCAACGATCTGGTCCAGCTGCGGCGCGGTTGCTGCCGCTTCTGCCATGGTGCGGATCATCTGTATCAATGGATCGACGCGGGGGAGTTTGAGGAGGCCGTCGCCGCCTCCGCCAAGGCAAAGGCGCCGGTAGCGGGCCCGAGCGATGCGGGCGGCTATGGCTATCGCGCCGGCGCGCCCGCCGATCCCGATTGCCCGCGTTGCGGGGGGCGCGGGGTGGCGGAGGTGCTTGCGGCCGATACGCGCACGCTGAGCGGCGATGCGGCTTTGCTCTATGCGGGCGTGAAGGAGACGAGCGGCGGCATTGAGATCCGCATGCACGATCAGCTCAAGGCGCTGGAGAATGTCGCGCGGCACCTGGGGCTGTTCAAGGATCAGGTCGAGCATACGGGTGTAACCACCGTCGAGATCGTGAGGCTGACGCCATGAGGCGCGCTTCCCCTCGCGCTACCGCCGCGCCCCCGCAGCGCCGCATCCGCCTGCCGCACAATGGCTGGCGGCCGCGCGCGTACCAGATGGGCGCGTGGCGCTACATGGAGCAGGGCGGGCGCCATGCCGAGCTGATCTGGGCGCGGCGATCGGGCAAGGATGAGATCTGCCTGCACTGGGCGGCGATCGCGGCGCATCAGCGGCCGGCCACCTATTGGCACATGCTCCCTGAGGCGGCGCAGGCGCGCAAGGCGATATGGGAGGCGATCAACCCGCATACGGGCATCCGCCGCATCGACGAGGCTTTTCCGCACGAATTGCGCGCGACCACGCGCGAGCAGGAGATGCTGATCAAGTTCAAGTGCGGATCGACCTGGCAGGTGGTCGGATCGGACAATTTCAACAGCCTGGTGGGGTCGCCGCCGGCCGGCGTGGTCTTTTCGGAATGGGCGTTGGCGCAGCCGGCGGCGCGCGCTTACCTGCGCCCGATCCTGCTCGAGAATGGCGGGTGGCAGCTCTACATCACCACGCCGCGTGGCAAGAACCATGCGTATAAGAGCTTCGCCGCCGCGCGCGAGGATATGCGCGCCGGGCGCGACGTCTATGCCGAGTTGCTGACCGCGCACGATACCGGCGTGATGTCGCGCGAGGCGCTGGCGGAGGAACGGCGGGCCTATTGCGCCGACTTCGGCGAGGAAGCGGGCGAGGCGTTGTTCGCGCAGGAATATCTGTGCGACTGGGACGCGGCGGTGCTGGGCGCGATCTATGGATCGGAGATGCGCCGCGCGCTGGAGGCGCGGCGGATCTGCACGCTGGAGGTCGACCCGCGCGCGCCGGTCGAGACGGCGTGGGACCTGGGCCGCACCGACGATACCGCCATCTGGTTCTTCCAGCGCGTGCGCGGCGAGAAGCGCTTCGTCGATTATTTCGCGGCAAGTGGCCTCGACATCCCCGATTATGTCGAGGTGCTGCGCAGTCGTGGCTATGCCTATGGCGAGCATTGGCTGCCGCACGATGCCGCGCCGCGTACGCTGGCGAGCGGGGGCAAGTCGATCCTGGAGCAGCTCCATGCGCTGGGCGTGAAGGGGCGGATCGCGCCGCGCCTGGGGGTGCAGGACGGCATCCAGGCGGCGCGCGCGATGCTGCCCGCAGCCTGGTTCGACGCCGAACGCTGCGCCGAGGGGATCGAGTGCCTGCGCGCCTATCAGCGCAGCTGGAACGAGGAGACGCGCAGCTTCAGCTCAGGCCCACTCCACAATTGGGCGAGCCATGGCGCGGATGCCTTCCGCATCGCGGCGGTGGCGATGCGCGACGGCGATGCCGTGACCAGGCCGGCGCCCCGTGGGCCGCGCACGCTCGACAGGATGACGATCGACGAACTGTGGGCGCGCACCCGCGCCACACAATCCAGGAGCCGCATATGAGCGTGCATGAAAGCGAAGCCCCGGCGGTGAGCGGCCAGGTGGTGGACCTGACATCCGGCGACTGGGCCGTGCCGATGTCGTGCCGCGGCGTGCTGGTCGGCACGGGTGGGGTGATCACCGGGCAGCTGGCGCATGACACAGGCGATATCGCTTACCCGCTGCCGGCGGGCATGTGGGGGATGCGCTTCAGGCTGATCCGCAAGACCGGCACCACCGCCGGCCAGATCGTGGCGCTGTTCTGATGGCGCGAGTGGGGCTGGCCCGAGCCGGGCAGAAATCGGCCGACGTCGCGCGCTTCCTGCGCATCGTCGATGCCTATGAGAAGACCTTCGAGAGCCAATGGCACAAGCGCGCGCGGCGCGTGATCGATCGGTTCGCCGACGAACGTCGCGATGCCGATGCGTCGCGCGCACGCTTTAACGTGCTGTGGTCGAACGTCGAGACGATGAAGCCGTTTTTCTATTCGGCGACGCCCAAGCCGGTGGTTAGCCCACGCGTCGACGAGGATGACGAGGTGGCGGCGACCGCGGCCGAGGTGTTGGAGCGGGCCTTGTCCTTCTTCATCGCGGAAGAAGGGTTCGGCGAGACGTTGCGCTATGTGCGCGACGATTATCTGCTCGCCGGGCGCGGCACCGCCTGGGTGCGCTATGTGCCGCATATCGAGCCGCTCCAGGTCGTGGATTCGATCGAGGCCGGGGGCGGGACACCCGACGATGAAGGCGACGTGGGCGAGCCGGCACCCCAGCCCGAGCAGGTCGCGTTCGAGGAGGTGATCACCGATTTCGTGCTGTGGCGCGATTTCGGCCACACGGTCGCGCGCGCTTGGGAGGAGGTGGACTGCGTCTGGCGGCGCGTGAAGATGTCGCGCAAGGCGCTGGAGGCGCGATTCGGGGCGGAGGTGGGCGGCAAGGTGCCGCTCGACTGCAGCGCGCATGGCGAGGACCGCGCGCGCGAGCCCGACGAGGATCGGGACCGGGCCGAAGTCTATGAATTGTGGTGCAAGTCGGAGAAGCGCGCGGTGTGGTTCACGCGGAGCCATGCCGACCTGCTCGACGACCAGCAGGATCCGCTGGGGCTGCCGTATTTCTTCCCGTGCCCGCGCCCGGTCTATGCGACCTTGCGCACCGACAGCCTGGTGCCGATCCCGGACTATGTCGAATATCAGGACCAGGCCGCCGAGCTGGACGACCTGACCGCGCGGATCGACGCGCTGACCGACGCGATCAAATGCGCCGGGATTTACGACAAGAATTTCCCCGCGCTCGAGCGATTGCTGCAGGACGGCCACGACAATGAATTGGTGCCGGTCGAAAGCTGGGCGGCCCTGGTCGAGAAAGGGGGCTTGAACGGATCGTTCGATCTGCTGCCGATGCAGGAGATCGCCGAGACGCTGATGCTGCTCTACAAGGCGCGCGATGCGGTGAAGGCCGATCTCTACGAGATCACCGGCATGTCCGACATCATCCGCGGCAATACCGCGCCCGAAGAGACCGCGACCGCGCAGACGATCAAGTCGCATTTCGTGACGCGCCGACTGGCCGAGCGCCAGGCCCAGGTGGAGCGGTTCGCGCGCAATTTGATCGACATCATGGGGCATGTGATTGCGGGCCATTTCTCGCCCGAGACCTTGGCGCGGATCACGGGGATGCGGCTGATCCCGGATGTGGCGACCAAGCAGGCGTTGCAGGGGCAGGCGCAGGCTCAGCCGCAGGGGATGGTTCAGCCGGGAATGCCCGCGCCGCTTCCGCCGCAGGTCGTCGAGGCTTTGGGCAAGCCGACCTGGGACGAGGTGATGGCGCTGCTGCGTGATCGGCCGGGGCGGCGTTTCCGGATCGATATCGAGACGGACTCGATGGTCGCGCCGGACAATGCGCAGGAGCAGGCGGCGCGGACGCAGTTCCTGGAGACGGCGGGGCAGTTCCTGGCCCAGGCGGTGCAGGCAGGCGCGCAGACGCCGGAGATGGTGCCCTTGCTTGGGCGCATGCTGATGTTCGGGGTGCGGGGGTTTCGGGTCGGGCGCGAGCTGGACGATGCGTTCGAGCAGTTCGTGCGCGTGATGGACGAGAAGGCCAAGGCTGCGCCTCCCACCGGTTCACAAACGCCTGGTCCGCCGCCGTCTCCGGAGATGCTGCGCGTCCAGGGCGAATTGAAGCTGAAGGAACAGGCGCAGGCCTTCGACCAGCAATTGCGTGCGCGCCAGGCCGAGGCGGAGGCGGCGCGTGCGGCCCAGGACGCCCAGGTCGAGCAGGTCCGGTTGCACATGGATGCGCAGGTGTCGCTGCTCGTCGCGCGCATCAACGCGCTCGCGAAGATCGTCGCCGCGGGTGAGGCCAAGGGCGCGCTGCCCGACCTCGCCGAAGTGGCGCACCAGCAGCAACGGGGAGCGTGAAGATGGAAGGTCATTTCCTGCGCGAGGATCATGCGGCTTACGTGGGGCCGATTACGCCTGGTGCGGTTTCCGGCCCCAGCCAAGACACCGTCATCGCGAAGCGCGAAGCGCTGTGGCGATCCAGTCCGGCGGGCCTGGATTGCCGCGCCCCTGCGGGGCTCGCAATGACGGGCTTGGAGGGTAGGAGCTTTGGCGCCGGGGCGGCGGATGCCGC
>Ga0207702_10002630_pt1 | contig 16878 bp, 6 predicted proteins | sample KBSCornC62_FD_184302 | JGI IMG/M metagenome (GOLD analysis project Ga0207702, IMG submission 184302) | Corn rhizosphere microbial communities from Kellogg Biological Station, Michigan, USA - KBS Corn C6-2 (SPAdes) (version 2) | ecosystem: Host-associated > Plants > Roots > Rhizosphere > Soil ...
AGAGTTCCGGCGCTTTACCGCTCGACGAATGCCGCGAGTGCCACCGTTGCATTTCGCGTGAGCGGCAAAGCGCCGGAACTCTGGAACGCCGTGACCGGCCAACATCAATTCGCCCTTGCCTACACGGAACAAAATGGACGCACGCTGGTGCCGCTGGATTTTGGTCCGTGCGGCTCGTGGTTTGTGGTTTTCCGTGAACCGGCGGTGGCACATCCGGCACTGGCCAAAACCAATGGTGAAAAGCTTTCGCTGCTGGCTGATATTTCCGGCGCGTGGACCGTGGCCTTCGATCCGAACTGGGGCGGCCCCAAATCCGTCCAGTTTGATTCGTTGGTGGACTGGACCAAACGGCCCGAGCCGGGCATCAAGTATTATTCCGGAACGGCCATTTATCGGAAGTCATTTGATTTGCCGGCTGATTTTAAGCTGGGTGCTTCGCGCGCCTTTCTTGATCTGGGCAATGTGCGCGAACTGGCGGAAGTGAAGTTGAATGGAAAGTCCTGCGGGATCACCTGGTCGCCGCCGTTCCGGGTGGATGTCACGGACGCCATTCGCGCCGGCAGCAATCAGCTGGAAGTTGAAGTGGTGAACTTCTGGCCCAACCGTTTGATTGGCGATGCCAAGTTGCCACCGGGCGAACGTCGCACGCGGACCAACATCACCAAGTTCGATAAGCCGAAAGGGGACGCTCATTATACCGCATTGATGCCGTCGGGTTTGTTGGGGCCCGTAAAACTGGAAGTAGCGGAGCCATCAAGCCGCTAGCGAATACAAATTTCCAGCCTGGAAAAATGACGCATGACAATTCCACCCGTTAAAATACTGAGCGGTGATCGTTTCCGCCGCGTCTCCAGCTGGATGGCGTGATTTGCCGTGGGTTTGATATTTTGGGCCGCGCCGCCCTGCCAGTGGCGGGGAAGCTGAACTTGGCTTTTATTATCGCGGGCAAATCATTCGCGAAGGCTGTTGGAAGTTGCTGGATGGAAAGCTCCATGAGCTGCAAACGGATATTAAGGAGTGCGCCGGCATTTTCATGGCCAACAGTAAAACCCCGGAACAACGATAAACGGAGTCATCCGAAATATTGCGGGTCTTTTCGGTCGCGAATGCCGGTTAGCCTTGGTTCCGGCATCCCCCAAATGGCGGAGGGTGTGACTATGGACGGTGGTTGGGCATTGGCCCTAAAGTCTGGACTTAGCCGATGCGGAAAGCCGCAAACAACCATAAACAACCATAAACAACCATCCAAATCCTAACTCAACTAACTCTCTCATGCCTATGAAGGTTCCTTCAAAATTATTTCTGACCGGCTCCGTTTTACTCCTCGCCGTTGCCAGTTCGCAGGCTGACACGATTCTTTACACGCAAGCTTTCACTGGCGGATCTGCGAGCGCACTTAATGGATCCGCAGTGACTGGCGGCACGCTGACGGGGAACTGGATTGCGGGGACCGGCTTTCAACAGGATGGCGTCGCAACGGTTGACAGAACGTCGGCAGTCTTGAGTTTTACGCCCGTGCAAGGGAACGTCTATCAGCTCAGTTCCGATATCACGGTTTCCTCCGGTCTTAGTTCATTTCTTGGCTTGGGCTTTGCTGACAATATCAGTTTTACCGGCCAAAGCGGCGCTAACGCGGATCGGTTTGCGGGCACAACTATTATCGCCGGCTATGCGTGGATGTTCACCACCTCAGCCTCCGCCACGACTCCCAATCAGGCATATTTTCAAGGAGCAGGAGTTGGTGGACCCGTGACGGAGCTGGCCCCGGATAATTTCAGTCTGACGTCCTTTCATATCATGATCGAGCTTGATGCCTCGGGTGCGGATTGGGCGACTAAATATTATTTGAACAACACCTTGGTGGGTTCCACCAACTATGCGGGCACGGCTCCCATTGATAGCGTTGGCTTCACCGCCGGAACGTCCTCCGCCGGAACCTTCAGCAATTTCCAGTTGGTCCAAGTGGTGCCCGAACCCTCCACCGTGGCGATGCTGGGCCTCGGCTTCGGCGGGTTGACCTGCCTGCACCGTTTCCGCCGCCGGTAATCGAAGCCAGGCGGTCGGCCTGAAAGATTGTTATAATGTTGCTGTGGTCGGCTTTAAATCACGGCGACATTTTTTATTTTGTGCGCCTTCAAGACGATCAGAGTTTTCGTTGCCAGGTCTCAATCCAGCGCAGAGGAAATAAAAAAGAAAGAAGCCTGTTGCGGTCCATGTGTTGGTGAACTGACGCGCTCTGGTCGGATTGCTCTGGCACCGTGGCATCCCCCAAATGGCGGATGCTGTGATAGTGGACCTTCTCGGTTAAAGCCCCTAAGGTTTTGTAGTAAACCTCACCCAAAAAAACCGAGCTGAAACTCTCACATCCCAGGAATCATGAAAACCAGCCAATCCTTTCTCAACCGTTTTCCCGCGTCCTTGCCGGGAATTTTTTTCTTGTTGCTCGCCGCGTTGCCCGCCGTTGCGGTGAATCAATATTGGGATAGTAACGGAACCGTGGCTGGCACCGGGGCATCGCCCGCCGGCACCTGGGGCACCGACTTATTTTGGAATACTGACGCCGCTGGTGGTGCAGGCACGCTGAAAGCCGCCACCGTCACCACCGACGCGCTTTTCTTCTCGGCGGGTGCGGATGCGGTGAATCCCTACACCGTCAATGTGCCGGCGGCGGTCGTTGCCAGCAACTTGACGGTTCAAAGCAGCGGTGCGCTGACCCTTACCAGTGCGGTGCCGGCGACGACGATCACCCTCAGCACTGTGCCCACGGCCAGCCTTTCGCAGTTTCAGGTGAATGCCGGGAGCATTCTTACCATCGGCACCAACGTGATCGTTCAGAGCATTGTGAACGGCCAGACTTGGATCAATTCTACCACGCCCACGGCGGCAGGCGGCACGATCAACATTGAAAATGGCGGGACTCTGCGCAATGCCTACCTGTCATCCGGGATACGAACCGTTTTGATTGACGGCTTCGGCACCGTGGTGAATGTGAAGACCGGCGGCACGCTGACCGCGGCGGGAAACCAATTTTTCGCGGTGGGACAAACGGCTGGCTCCAGCGTCACCTTGAATGTGGATGGCGGCGCGGTGTATTCGACCAGCACGGGCGGAAATGCCGGACTCACCGTCGGCAACGGGGGCGTGGGCATCGTTAATTTGATGAACGGCGGGACGATCACCATACCCTCAACGGCCACCTCCAGAGGTTTGATTTTGGGCAACACGGCAGACGCCGGCGGAACTTTAAATCTCGATGGTGGAACCTTGAACGCGCCGCTCATTAAAACCCTGTCCGGCACCAACTCGGTTTTCAATTTTAACGGCGGCAAGCTCACGGTCAACAATGCCGTATTCACAATGACGGGACTGACCCGCGCCAACGTGCGCAATGGCGGGGCGATCATTGACTCCGGCGGACTCGCGGCCACCATCAGCCAGAACCTCGTGCACAGTGACATTGCTGGCGATGCCGACCCGGATGGCGGATTAACCAAGCTCGGGGCGGGCACACTCACGCTTGCGGGCGCTAACACCTACACCGGTGTCACGACCGTGAGCAACGGCACTTTGGCGGTCACCGGATCCTTGGCGGGCAATGCCACCGTTCAAGCAGGGGCCGTTCTTTCCGTCAGCGGCTCGGTGGCGGGGAATATTACTGTGAAAACAAACGCCAGTCTCGCCGGCGGTGGTGTGGTGAGCGGCGTGGTTGCGGTCAACCAAGGCGGCGCGGTCACCGCCGGAAATTTGGGGGCTGGCAATCTGACTTTGGCCAGTCTGACTTTGGGCGCGGCGAGCGGTGATGCCCAAACAATCAACGTAACATTGAACAATGCGATCGTCGCCGTGTCCGGGGCGTTAACGGCCAACGGCACCACGACCATCAATGTGAATAGCTCCGGATTTATTCCGCCTGGGACTTATAATCTGATCACCTACTCGGGTTCCACGATCAGCTCCGGCTTCGTGTTGGGAGTTAAACCGGCGGGCAGCACGTTGCAATTTAATGCCAACTCCATTGATCTGGTGGTCACCGACTCCCTTTTGTGGACCGGCGCGAATGATGGAAGCTGGGACATCACGACCACCAACTGGCAATGGATTTCGGCGGTCACCGCCGCAAAATATGCCAATGGCTATGCGGTTCTTTTTGACGACACCGGAGCCAATACCGGGATCACGTTGAACACCGCCGTTTCGCCCGGCAGCGTGGTGATCAATAATAGTTCCGCCGCCTACAGCCTGAGTGGTTCAGGCAGCATTGGCGGCACTGGTAGCGTCATCAAAGACGGAGCCGGCCTATTGACCATGGCAACCGCCAATACCTATAGCGGTGGCACCATGCTCCAAGGCGGCGGCACGCTGGAAGTGAACACCAATGCGGCCCTGGGCAGCGGCCTGTTAACCTTGGGTGGTGGCAGCTTGTCCAATAGCCTCAGCAGCACGTTGGCTAACAATGTCAATTTGAGCGCGGCCACCTCGGTGGGTGTGCTGGCGGCCAGCACGTTGACGCTCTCCGGCGTGATCACCAATGTCGCCGCCTTGTCCAAAGTCGGCGCGGGCACCTTGATTCTCTCCGGTGCGAATACCTACAACGGGGCGACCACCGTAAGCAACGGATCCTTGACTCTTTCCGGCAGTCGCACCGGGAACAGCGGCTTAATTACAGTTGGGGTGGATGCGAATCTCGCCACGCTGAATATTCAGGCGGGAAACTATGCGATGGGCGCCAACGGAATTTACGTGGGCACGGGTGATGTCGGCGGAGTCACCAATGGCCTGATCAACCAGACAGGTGGCGACATTGTGTTCACCAGCGGCCTCGCGTTGCTGGTCGGTGGTGTTAACACGGCCAATAACTCCGGCGTCTATAATTTGAGCGGCGGCAGCATCACCGGTTTTGCCAGCGGGAATCGCGGCCTCATCCTGGGGGTCAACGCCAACGCCAAGGGGATTTTCACTTTGAGCGGCACCGGCAGTCTTAATTTGCCGGCGGGCGTTCTCCAAATTGGTCGGTCGGAAGGATCCTCCACGCCCAACAACACCGCGGGAATTTTTTACCAAACTGGCGGCACGGCGACCATCGGCACTCTGGCCATGGGCAGCAAGGCCGGGGGCACGGGCGGTGACGCCTCCTTGACCTTGATCGGAGGAACATTCACCAGCACCAGCTTTACCCGGCTCTGTCTCGGCGCTGACACGGCGACGATCACCATCGGCGGGACGGCGGATGTCACCATGGGGGCTTTTCCCACGACTCACGACCCGGCCTCGACCTCCACGATCATCTTTGACGGCGGCACATTTCGTCCTTCAACGGCGAGCGCGGCGTTCATGGGCGGTTTGACGCATGCGTATCTGACGACCAACGGCGCCAATTTCAGCGTGGCCGCTGGCAACGACATCACGGTGGCACAAATCCTGGAGGACGCTTCGTCACAGGCAGGCGTCCTGACCAAGGCCGGCGCCGGGATGCTCACGCTCCAAGGCACCAACACCTACACCGGCGGCACGACCATCAGCGAAGGCACCTTGAAAATTGGCTTTACGGGCAGCATCCACAACACCGCCGGCATCACCAACAATGCCGCTTTGATCTTCAATCAGACGAGCATCCCGCTGACGGTCAGCAATGTGATTAGCGGCAGTGGCACGGTCACCAAGACGGGTGCGGACGTCTTGACCCTCACCGGCGTGAACACTTACAGCGGCGGCACCACGATCAGCAACGGCACCGTGGTGGTCAACGGCAGTCTCACGTCACCGGTCAACGCCGTGGCGGTCAATGGCGGCAAGCTCGCTGGCAGCGGCTCTATTGCCGGCCCGGTGGCGGTGACGGCGGGCGGCACGCTTGGCGCGGGCACGTTTCCCGGCGCATTGACCATCAATAACAACTTGATCTTGACCGGCACGACGCTCGCGGCCGTGAGTCTCGACGGTGCAGGCACGAACGATCAATGGCTGGTTTCCGGCGCAGCCACTTTCGGCGGCACCTTGGTGGTGACGAACATCGGCACGACGCCGCTCACCAACGGCGCGGTATTCCATCTTTTCACCGTCGCGGGCGCGAAGAACAGCAGCTTTGCCAGCGTGACCGTGACGCCGGACGCGTTAAGCGGCACGTTTAATCCGGTGACGGGTGATGTGACTTTGAGCGCGGCGGCGCTGCCAATCCCGGGCATCAACCAGGTGAGCGTCTCGAGCGGAAACTTGATTCTGCAAGGCACCAATGGCGCGGTCGGCGGCAGCTACTCGATTCTGGAATCCACCAATCTGGCGCTCCCGCTGGCGAACTGGACCACCAATCAATCAGGCACGTTTAACGGCAGCGGAACGTTCAGCAACGCGATTCCTCTCGGCACCGATCCGCAACGCTTCTTCAGCATCAAGCAGCCCTGAAGCGAGGCCGGCAATCTACGAATTACAGTGAATCAAAAGCGGCGGGTGGCTTCGGCGGCCCGCCGCTTTGCATTTTTTATTGTGACGAATGGCGCGGGCGGTCGCTGAATTTAATTAGATTCAGCAACGAGTGTCGGATTTGCTCCGGCACGGGTATCCGCCAAATGGGGGAGGGTGAAACGGTGGACGCGAAAAGGGATTCGGGATTAAGGTCTAACCGTCTTTCAATCACACCGTGGAAAACCAACTCAAGAAGCACAGCCCTGCTCTCATCATGAAAACAACTCAAACCTCCATTCGTCGTTGCCCGGCCGTTCTGCTGGGAATTATCTTCCTGATCTTTGCGAATCATTCCTCCGCCGCCACGCTGACGTGGGATGCCGATACGGCGACACCCGGGGCGCAGGACGGCAGCGGCACCTGGGCGGGCGGGAATTGGTGGGATGGCTCGGCCAATACCACCTGGGCTGCCGCCAATGATGCCGTCTTTGGGGCGGGGGTTGATGGGGGAATTTATTACCTCAACGTCGCCGGTCTGCCGAGTCCGTCGGCCCAAACCATTTCGTTCAGCAATTCGGGATATATCCTGACCAACGGCACTCCGCTGTCAGTCACTCTGAGTTCCACCACGGGCGGCACCCTGCCGCAAATCCGCGTGAATGCCGGGAAGACCGCCACGGTGGGCACTAATGTCATTATCGAATCGAGTGTCACTACGACACCTTTTTACATCGGGCAGAATTCCGCCACCGCCGGGGGCACGCTCAATATTGCCAACGGAGGCATCGTGCGCGGGTCCGCTTCCGCAACGGCCGCCCAAGGCCATGTCTTCATTGACGGGGATGGCACCGTGGTGAACGTGATGGCCGGGGGCACGCTGGCAGAAAGAGGAGCGTCGTCGGGCCTCATTGTGGGCGGTCAGTCCGCCGGCACGACTAACGCGATCAAAGTGGACGGTGGCACCGTGACAGTGGCGGGGACCACGGCATCTACGGCGGGTTTGCTAATTGGTTTTACGGGCAACGCGATTATCACCGTGACCAACGGCGGAACGGTTACCTTGCCCGCGACCGGGAACGGCGTGTATTTCGCCCGCTTCAACAGCAGCGGCACTTTCAATCTCGACGGTGGCACGTTGAACACCCCCATTGTCAAAAAAGGATCAGGCGTCGGGGCAATCGCGACGTTTAATTTTAACGGGGGCACGCTCAAGCCGACGGCCGCCTCGGCCACGTTCATGATCGGTCTGGACCGCGCCAATGTGCGGAATGGCGGCGCGGTCATTGATACCTCTGGTTTCGCGATCACCATCGGTCAGGCGCTGGAGCACAGCAATATCGGCGGCGATGCCGGCACGGACGGCGGGTTGATCAAGCTCGGCGCGGGTGTGCTCACGCTTGCCGGCCCGAATACCTACAACGGCGGCACGATTGTCAGCAACGGCACGCTCAGGGCGATCAGCTTGGGCAGCGGCAACGTGGCGGTGCGGAGTGGCGCCGCCCTAAGCGTGGGCAACACCAATGTGGTAACCGCTCTGGCGGTGGGCGGCAATCTCGACTTGAATGACAGCACCCTCGTGTTTGATGTCACCAGTGTCGTCAACGGTGACACGCTCACCGTGGCGGGCAATCTCACGGCGGCGGGGACGACAACAATCTCGTTGCCGAATCAGACCCCGTTGGCCAACGGCACCTATCCCTTGGTCTATGTGACCAACACCCTGGGGGCCACGGCGGGTAATTTCACGGTGGCGAGCGTCGCGCCCAAGACTTACACGATTGCTTGCCAGGTTGGCACTCCCAGCAAGGTGGTGCTTCAGGTCTCCGGTCCCCTCGCTTCCGAGACGTGGGCGGGTGATGGATCGGCCAATCAGTGGAACATCAACACCGGCCTCGACTGGTATGAGAGCGGCAGCAGCCTGACTTTGTTGACCTACCCGGATAACATCGGGGTTATCTTTGACGACAGCGCCGTGAACCTGAATGTGGACATCTCAACCACCGTGTCGCCTACTTCAGTGTCCGTTAATTCGAGCAACAGCTACACCTTCAGCGGCTCCGGTGGCATTGCGGGTGCGACCAGCCTTGTCAAAAATGGCGCGGGCACCAACTTGTCCAGCATGTTGACTCTCGCCACCGCAAACTCCTATTCAGGCGGCACCACACTGCTGGGTTCGGGTGTCCTTACTCTCGCCAACTCCGCTGCCTTGGGCACCGGCCCGCTGGCCTTGCAATCGGCGCGGGTCGGATCACTCCCCACGGTAATGCTCACGGGCGGCATCACCATCACCAACCCGATCGCGATCAACGGGACGACCGGACGCGAAGCCATCTTCAGCACCAACGGCAACAATACCTTGTCCGGTCCCATCACCATCACGAATGGCACGAGCGCCATTTATGTCAGCAGTTCGGGCGCGTCCGGTTCAGTCTTCGCCATCAGCAACAGCATCGCCGCATCGGGCTGGACGAACACCTTTGGGTTGCGCGGATTGGAGGGCAACTTCGGCCTGGTTTCCGGGCAGATCACCCTTCCCGGCATCTTTCAGGTTCTGGGCAGCGCGAACTGGACGATTGCCTCCACGGGCAATACTTGGACCGAGGCGCGCATGTCGTCCGGCTCCGGCGGCTTTGTCTTGGGAGCCAGCGATGCGTTGGCCGCCGTAGCCAAAGTCACTTGGGATTCCGACTCCAGCGGCGCTTTGGACCTGGCCGGCTTCAACCAGACGGTTGCGGGATTAAGTTGCGCCAGCACGGCGAGCAGCCCGCCGCCCGCAGTCGGGAACAGCAGCACGACCAGTGATTCACTCCTGAAAATAAACGGCAATGGCTACACCTTTGTCGGCACCTTGAATGACGCCATTGGCGCAGGCAGCCGCAAATTATCGGTGGAATTTCTCAGCGGAACGCAGACCTTGACTGGTGACAACACCTATAGCGGCACCACGACAATTAATGCCGGGGCCACTTTGAACGTCGGCACTGGCGGTGCGACCGGCAGTATTAATAGCACGGCGGCCATCACGAATAATGGCAACTTGGTCTTCAGCCGCGTGGATCCGGTGCTCATCACCAATTTCATCACCGGTTCCAGCTCCGGCAATCTTACCTTAAGCGGCGCGGTGATCTATCGCCCGCCAAACAGCGGCGCCCTCGGTGGCATCACGAACCGGATCGGTGCCGCGCAATCGGATACGGCTCACGTTGAACTGACCGGTGGACTCACCCTGACGAACCCGGTCACCTTTCGCACGCGGAACAGCGCGGCGGTGGACTTGACAGGATGCTTCCTCAATGCCAGCGGCACGAATTACGTGAGTCCGCCGACCGACCTGACGGTTGGCAGCGGGGGGGATTGTCTGCCGTTGCAATCCGATAGCGGCCGGCTGGTGCTGACCGTGGGGGTGAATAATTCGAGCCGGTCGCTCGTTTTGCTCGGCGCCGGCAATGGCGAAATCCAAGGCGCGCTGGGCACTAACACGCCCTTGCAGAAGCGCGGCGCCGGCGTCTGGACGTTGACCGGCAGCAGTCCCACGGCTGGCCCCACGTTAGTCAGCGACGGCACGCTGGTGGTGAATGGCAGCCTAACGGCGACCACCAATATTGTGACCATCGCGGGGGGAACGCTCGCCGGCAACGGCACGATTGCCGGTCCGGTGACGGTGGAAGCTGCTGGCACATTGGCTCCGGGCAATTCGGTGGGCACGCTGACGATCAACAGTAATTTGACTTTGCAAGGCACGGCGATCATGGAGATCGCCCGCAACGGCGCGGTGCTGACGCTGGATCAGGTCGCCGGCATCAACACGCTGACTTGCGGCGGCACGCTCGTGATAACCAACGTCGGCGGCAGTGCGTTGCAGGTGGGGGATTCATTCCAGCTGTTTGCCGCGACGAATTATGCGGCGAGCACGTTTGCCAACATCGTATATCCCGATGGCTACACTTTCACGGACACGCTCGCGACGGATGGCACGATCACGGTGTTGACGGTTCCGGCCGGCGGATCGCCGACGCTGAACTTCACGCCGTCGGGCGGCAACTGGGTGTTCAACTGGTCGGGCAGCGGATTTAAATTGCAAACGCAGACCAATACGCTTGCCGTGGGCTTGAGCACGAAATGGTCCGACGTGCCGGGTGGTGACACCAGCGGTGTCAGTGTGCCCGCACCGGTCAGCGGGAATCCGGCTGTGTTTTTCCGGCTAATTTCGACGCCTTGATTTTTTGGGGTTGGGTTCAAAGCGGTGGGTTGCTTCGGCAGCCCGCCGCTTTTTATTTGAATGAGGATCATCAATCGCGGGTTGACGGCATGATGGTTGGAGTTATCCCCCAAATGGCGGATGGAGCGGGGTTGGACGGGCGCACGTTTCGCGACTAGCTTCGTTTCAGGATTTATTTCAGAAACCAGAAACTCCGATCCAAAGCCCGGTTCAAAATTTTCCATGAAAACCAGCCAGCGCCACCGAAGTCATTTGTCCTCGCTCTTATTAGGATCGAGCTTTCTGCTGTTCGCGTATCTGGCCGCCGCCAGCCTCACGTGGGACGCGAACACCGGAACCACCGGCGCGCAAGACGGCAGCGGGAACTGGGCCGGCAACAATTGGTGGAATGGCTCGGCCAACGTGACGTGGACCGCCGCCAACGACGCCGTATTCGGAGCCGGCACGGACGGAACGTATTTTCTCGATATCGCGGGCCTGCCGAATCCGGCGGTCCAAACGATTCGCTTCATCAACTCAGGCTATACATTGACCAATGACGTTTCGCAAAGCGTTGCCCTTAGCGCCGCGAGTGGAGCCACCATTCCGCAGATCCGCCTGGATTCCGGCAAAACCGCCACGGTGGGCACCAATGTGATTTTGGAACCATCCGCCGCGGTCATCTTATACGTCGGCGCAACCACGCCTGCGGCCGGCGGCACGCTCAATATTGAAAACGGGGGAATCGTGCGCAGTGCGCAGCAAAGCCTCATCATTGATGGCGTTGGCACCGTGGTGAACGTGAAGACCGGCGGCGCGCTGGAGCAAACTTCCGGCGCGGGCAATTATGCCGTGACGCTCGGTCAACTGGCGGGCGCAAGTTGCACTTTGAATGTGCAGGGCGGGTCGGTCACGAGTGCGGGCAGCGGAAGCATTGCAGGATTGATTGTCGGCAACCTGGGCGTTGCCACCGTCAATTTGAGCGGCGGCACAATCGCGATGGGCACCGGAGCCAACGGTCTGAATCTGGGGCGTTCCGGAGTTTCGGCGGGCGGAACTTTCAATCTCGACGGCGGCACTTTAAGCGCCACAGTCGTCAAGAAAGGTTCCGGCACCAACGGCGTCTTCAATTTCAATGGCGGCACGCTCAAGGCCGTGGTCGCGTCCACGTTGTTCATGACCAACCTGACGCGCGCCAACTTGCGTAACGGAGGGGCGGTCATTGACGACAGCGGCCTGGCGGTCACCATCGGCCAGCCGCTCATGCACAGTAATATCGGCGGCGATGCGGCCACGGATGGCGGCCTGACCAAACTCGGCAATGGTCTGCTGACTCTCGTAGGCGCGAACACTTACACCGGCCCGACCATCATCAATGCGGGCACGCTGGCCATCACGACGGCGAGCCGGGCGGGTGGCGCGTGTGTGGTAAATGATGGCGCCACGTTGGAAATACAAGTCACCGCGTCCAGCTCTGCGTTGACGAATGCCAGCCTCACGCTTGGCGCTGCGGGAAATTTGACCAACACCTTCACGTTGGGAACGAACGGCAGCCAGATTGTTCCAGTAATGACTGTGCCCGGCACACTGAACTTGAATGGCACGGTGCATGTGAATGTCACGGCCACGGGATTGGCGGCAGGCACCTATCCGCTGATCGCCTACGGATCGTTTGCCGGCGCGGGCAATTTTGTTGCGGGCACATTGCCCTTGGGTGGCACGCCGGCGGTGACCAACAATCTTTCAGCCAAGCAACTGCAATTGATCATGCCGCCGGCGCCCGCCATCGCGTTCAGCCACTTTCCCAAACCGATGCAGGTTTATCCGCGCAACCTGGTCACCGGTTACGGCAGCGTGTTGGTGGCGGGCGCGGTGACGAACGCCGGCTCCACGCAGATTGCTGTCACGGTTTTGCGCAACGGAGTTGCTTACACGAACTTTATTCAATCGCTGGTTTATTCAAACGGCACCGCCGGGTTTGCCATCACCGCGCCGATTCTTGCCGAGTTGGCCAGCTACACGTTTGAGGTCCGGGTCACGCGCGATGGCACGGATTATCTTGTGGCGAGCGCCGCCGACGTGGTGGCGGGTGACGTTTTCCTGATCAACGGCCAGTCCAATGCCGAGGCCCGCATGTTCAACGGCAGCGCCAATGGCAATCAACATCCGTATCTGCGCTCCTTCGGCACGCCCAACGACAGTGCGGCCATCGTCGCGGCCGATCTGAACTGGCATCTGGCCGAAGGCGACGCGTGGGGCACGGCGGGATTCGTCGGCCAATGGGGCATCCGCATGGGCCGGCTGATCATTGATAGCTACGGAATTCCCGTGGCCATCATCAACGGTGCGCGCGCCGGCTGGCCGATCAGTTCGTTCCAGCGAAACGACGCCAACCGCGAAGATCTCGGAACGGACTACGGCCGCACGCTGTTCCGCGCCCGCGAGGCCGGGGTGCAAAACGGCATCCGTTCCGTGCTCTGGTTTCAAGGCGAGTCGGATTCGGGTGACGCCGATGCCCACGAAAAATGCTGGCTGACGTTGCACGAAAACTGGCGGGAAGATTTTCCTTCGGTCGAAAAGTTTTACGTCTTCCAATTGCACGCCGGTTGCAGCGGTCTCGTGAACCAGTTCGACACGGATTTGCGAAACCGCCAGCGGCTCTTCGCAGATCGGTTTGCGGATGTGGAAGTGATGTCCTCTACCGCCGTCACCCAGAACACCGACAATTGTCATTATCCCTACGTTAACGGCTACGAGACACACGCGACCAATATTTTTCGTCTGGTGCGGCGCGATCTTTATGCGGCCGCGCCCCAGAACAACATTGAGCCGCCGAACCCTTACTATGCCTACTTCAGTGCGCCGGGAAACAACCAGATCACGGTGGTCATGCGTCATGCCGCCGACACGCTGGCCTTCAACCCCGGGGCGGAAGCGGATTTTCGGCTGGAAGGATCATCCGTCGCGGTCGCGATTGGCGTCGCCGTCGGCGACACGCTCGTTTTGACGCTGGACGGCGATGCCAGCACCGCCACGGGACTCAGCTATGGTGGCCACAGTGGTGCGGCCGCGCCGGCAATTACTAACGCGAACGGCGTCGGCTTGCTCGCCTTTTACAATTTGCCCATTCAGCCAAGCCCCGGCGCGCCGGGTGTGCCGACCAATATTGTCAGCACGGCCATTTATCGGGATCGCGTTGATATTACTTGGAGTGCCACGACCAATGCGGCGGAGTATTTGATTCGTCGTGACGGGGGCGTTATTGGCAAGACCACAGGCACCGTGTTTACGGATACGACAGTCACGCCGGGACCACTTTACAATTATGACGTGGCCGCGGTCGGCCTGAATTCAACGTCCGCGTGGTCGTCGGTCAGCAGCGTGATGACGATTCCCGACAATGTTTTTGCCTTCGTGCCGGAGGTGGCGGATTTCTCCGTGCTTTACCAACTCGATATTCCAAACGATTTGCGGCTCGGGGTGAGCCTGCCGGTGCCGTATGAAGTGGACCAGTCCGGAGCGCTGGCACCTGGGATAGATCGCGTGGCGTATTATCTCGAATTGCAAACGGATTCTGGCCAGCCGTTGAAATGGGTTTACGTTTCGTGCGATCCGTTCTCCCAGGATTTTAAATGGCTAGGCGTGCCGGCTCTGGCTGCGGGCGGAATTTTTCATCAACCCGTCACCAATCTGAATGTGTTTGCCAGCGCGAATGCCGGCGTGACTGCGGGGCAGGGGATGGGCGACGGGAATCTCGAGTTCTGGGGTTGGAACTACAGTGCGAACAACGGCTACGCCGTGCCCGGTGCCAGTGACACGCTTTTCGATTCGGGCGATTTGATTAAAACCACCGGCACCTACGGATCCATGCAGATTCACCGGGCCGGCCAGACGTTGTTCGGCTACAACGCGTGGGGACTCTATTCTGCCGATACCGGCACGCAGAGTTCCGATGACTTGGGCATTGGCAGTCAAGCGGTCGGCAATCCAGATTGGACGCTCGCGGCGAATTGTTTTCGCTACGTCGTCAAACACCTGTATGTGTTGGTTCACTCCGCCAAGCCGGCTTTGCTGCCAGCCAGTCTGAATGCAACTCAACTGCAACTCAACTGGCCGGACATCAACAAGGGTTGGCGGCTGGAGACCCAGACAAATTCGCTGGCGGCTGGTCTGGGCACGAACTGGGTCACGGTGCCCGGCTCGGCGGCAACCAATCAGATGACGTTGCCCATCGTCGCCACGAACGGCAGCGTATTTTTCCGTCTGGCGTATCCCTGATGGCAGCCGGGCATCCCCCAAATGGCGGATGGTGCTGTTATCGACAGAAAATTTCGCGGGGCTGATATTAGTGCCATGAGTTTCACGCCATCAAAATCTGGAGCTTTCCTGCGTCGGGGTTTTACCTTGATTGAATTGCTGGTGGTTATTGCCATCATCGCCATTCTGGCAGCCATGCTGTTGCCGGCGCTGGCATCGGCCAAGGAAAAGGCCAAGCGGATCAAGTGCCTCTCGAATCTCAAACAGATCGGGGTGGGGGCGCTCATTTATGCGGGCGACAACCAGGACTATGTGATGCCCTGCTACAACAGCAAGTTTCCTGTTCAGATTGCCACCAGCGCGGTCAACGGGCCGGCGGTGCTCCAGGCGTGGAAGGATTTGGGCATGGATATCACGCAGACCAACAGCGCGAGTGTCTGGGCCTGCCCCAACCGGCCTGGATTCACCCAGATCAGCGGGGCGAGTTATGTCATCGGTTACGCGTATTTTGGCGGGTGCACCATTTGGGCCAATGACATCACATCGGTCAAGTCCTCCAGCCCGATCAAGACTGCCTCGTCCAGACCCAGTTGGATGCTGGCGGCGGATTTTGTTCCCAAAGTCAGCAGTGGCGGTTCCTATGTGTGGACCTTTCCTGAAACTCCGGGCAGCGGATTTTCCAATTTGCCCGCACACAAATCCGGCAGTGGCTCGCTGCCCGCCGGTGGCAACGAGGTGTTCATTGATGGTTCAGCCCGCTGGATCAAGGCCAATGAGATGTTTTACATCCACACTTGGAACGCCGCGACATGTGAAATTTATTTTTATCAGGAAGACCTGGGTCTTTTGGAACCTTATCGCGCCAGTTTGAAGCGCGTCCAGTAAGGAAATTCATCCCCCATCCCCCAAATGGCGGATGCTGTGGCGGTGGACGGAAAATTGCGGCGGGCGTATGGTGTGGCAAATCCCATGAAACAACTGAAACCGCTCCCCTTCAAACGGGGGTTTACCCTGATCGAGCTGCTGGTGGTCATCGCCATCATAGCCATTCTGGCGGCGATGTTGTTGCCGGCGCTGGCCAGTGCCAAGGAGCGGGCCAAGCGCATCCAATGCCTCTCCAATTTGAAGCAGATCGGGCTGGTTTCCCTGATTTACGCCAGCGACAACAGGGACTACGTGGTGCCGGCATGGAACAACCGGCCCGTTCAGTTCGCCAACACCTCGACCTCCGTGGAGGCTTGGAAACAATTGGGAGTGGACATTTCGGGCAACAATCCGAATTGCATCTGGCGCTGCCCCAACAATCCCGGTTTGTTCATGCAGAACGGCAGTCAATATGTCATCGGTTACCAGTATTATGGCGGAATCACGAAATGGGTGAATTCGGTGGCAACTGCTGGCATCGCCTCCGCCAGCCCCATCAAGACCACGCTATCCAAACCCAGCTGGATGCTGGCGGCAGATTTTACTGCGAAGTATGACGCCAGCAAACCGTGGAACCAAATCAACTTTGGCGGCACCAACACCTTTGACAACATGCCGCGGCACCCGACCCGAGAACTAAAACCCGCCGGGGCCAATGAGGTTTTCATTGACGGTTCGTCCCGGTGGATCAGAGGCAAGGATCTGCTCTTCCTGCATACCTGGAATTACAGCGCCGCGAATGGACTTGAAATCTATTTTTATCAGGAAGATCTGGGCGCCTTGGAACCGCAGCGCGCCAGCTTGAAACCAGCCATTTGAGCCGGATCCTCCCACCTCCAGTTTCCAATGACCGGTTAGCTTTGCGGACAGAGGAGCTGTTGGCTGCACTCGCAATCCGCAGGCGCAAGGCTGTCGGTCCATTGGGGCGGTAATTTCCTTTCATGAATAAAAAATTCTTTCTTGGCCGCAGAGAGCTGCTGGTAATGCTGGTGACGCTGCTGTTCGCTGGCGTCCCGGTTCCGGGCGGCGCTCAAACAAATCCCGATCTCAAGACGATGTCCGACGCGCGGCACCAGCGAGCGGAGCTTCTCTCCCAGCACCGC
>Ga0207702_10002631_pt1 | contig 16871 bp, 29 predicted proteins | sample KBSCornC62_FD_184302 | JGI IMG/M metagenome (GOLD analysis project Ga0207702, IMG submission 184302) | Corn rhizosphere microbial communities from Kellogg Biological Station, Michigan, USA - KBS Corn C6-2 (SPAdes) (version 2) | ecosystem: Host-associated > Plants > Roots > Rhizosphere > Soil ...
AGTCCACTTCCTTGTCAGTAGCAGCGGCCTTGACCTTCTCGTTGTCAAGCTCGAACCATCCGCCCCAAGTGTAGGCAGTGACCGTGCCGTCTTCGCCGAAATACTCGCCGACGCCCTCGCTGTTGACCAGCGCCCACTTGCCCTCTGGCGACACGACGAGCACGGCGGGCATGATGCCCTCTCCCAGCTTGTCAATGTCAATTACAATGCCGGTTGCGCCCTTGGCCCGTCTGTTGACCAGCGCCCACTTGCCCTCTGGCGACACGTCGTATCGGTTCATTTGTCTGCCCTTTCTCGGCGGTTCGGTTTAACTTCTTGACTTCAGCTTAGCATGTTTGACGCGGTTGTCAAGTGACGTGACAAAATGCCCAAACAAATAACACGAGTGCAACGAATACGCACACGCCTGCGACAAGGAATAACCATTGTGCGATTGCGTACAACTCGTCACTTGTCCTCTTGCGCTTCACAGGTATACCCCCGTCCAACCGGGAATGAAACAGGTGACGCCGACGAGCACAACGAGACTGACGACATAGAACAGGCGTGCCCGTTCTGTCTTGCTTAGCTCTTTCATCGGCAGGGGTTGTGGCCGATTTCGGGACCGCCAGCCATGTTCAGGATACCGGGGCGGCAGACGTGGTGAGGGAGGGCAAAGAAACGGATGATGTAAAGCCACATGGTGTGGCCCCCTTTCGTGTTCGGTTGATTACAAGGATACACCCCCGTCACGCAAGAGGCAAGAGCGTGACGGGGGTGTCTTTGTAGGTTCGCGCTGCGTGGCAGCAAAGGGTTAGCGAACCATCCTACAGCACGCGCGTTGGGATAACTCCGTCACGCGGTGCAGTCGGGGTGACCGGAATGACGGGGCTAGCCTCGTCAAATTCCTTCACGGCTGCGGCAATGCGCCGCAGATGCCCGTTAGCCATTTCGATCATGTTGTCAAACTGGTAGGAAGCAAGGCCGTTAGGGTGGTCAAGTTCCTGTCCGCCAGGGGCAACGATCAGATACGGCGTGTTATTCAGGCTGTTAATCTGACCGGCGCGGGCTGTCGGGTCAGGGTTCAGCGGGTAGACGAATCCGTCAGTAACCTTGGCGAGCACGACGCGCGGGCTGGTCTGGTAGGTGTATTCGGTCCCGTTGGGGCCTGCGTCATAGTAGACGCGGGCGCGGCCCTCACGTCGGATGCCCGTAAGGATTTGCTGGACAGCAGCGCCAACGCCGTTAGCAACTGCTGCCTGAAGGTCGGCCGGTGTAGCCATGTCGTCAAACCAATCTGCCGGTTTAGGGTCGGCGTAGGGAGGGCGCACGAAGCATACAACGTTGTCAACGCTGCGAACCTTGCGCGCTACTTGGTGGCCCGATGCCGGGCCGCTTGTGTTTGCTTCAATGGTGGCAAAGGTGCCGCCAATGACGGGGGATTGTACCTGTCCGATGTGGTCGTAATCGTCAGACGATCCGGGCCACTGGAAGCAGGCGAGGTCACCGGGCTTTACGTCACCTGCGGCAACGTGTGGGAACTGCGCTGCAAACTGGCTGACGACATAGTTACGCAAGTCGCCATACGTCAGCCAGGAACAGAACAGGGCACAGTCATTGTCATAGGGATTGCTGACGGTCCAGTTATCCGGCGTCCATGTCTGAGGCAGTCCGACCGTGCCGACCGCGCCAGCAGCCCGGGCGAGTGCGTCAGAGATTGTTAGCATTGGGGTCTGTTCCCGGGCCAGGTACGACAGCAGGGCCTGTGACGGCAGTAAGGGGTGCACCCTGTACGGGGTTCGCAACTGTGTTCCCGCCGGTTGGCTGGTCAGCAGAGACAGGCGCAACAAGGGGGCTGATACCGGCAACAATCGCCTGTGCATGCGCTACCTGTTCAGGCGTTGCCACAGCGGTCAGTGCCTGCACGTGCGCCTGAAGTCCGCTAAGCGTGCCGTTGGTCTGCTTTTGTACCTGTTCCACCTTCTTAGTGTTGTTGTTGATTGCGACAGCACCAAAGCCCGCGACACCGGCAAGACCGATGATCGTGGTAAGGGTGCTGACGGCGCTTGCCTCTGCGTTGGGGTTGACAAGCAGGATGACAAAGCACCCTACAAGCCCGAGCACCAACAGCAGGCCAAGTGTAAGGCCCACATACAGTGGTTTCATTTCGTTATCCATTCTCTCTGTGATCCTTTCGGGGTTACTGTGTCAGGCTTGACAACATGCCTACTGCCGTTGCCCTCGTCAGCACCTGTATAGGGCGCATCGGCAGGATAGCCTGTAGGGTTGCACCCCCGCCAGCCGGGGGAGCAAAACCATATAGCTGATTTGGAGAACCGGGGTTATCCATGTCAACTGCAAAGATAGACCCGTTACCCGTAGATGATCCGGTTGACGGAATCAAAGCGAAATCCGCGGGTCCAGCTTTGCTATTCACCTGTTCAGTAAGTGTGGCAACACCGACAGCAGCGTTATAATAACCGCCAGTCGGAATGGTGCCCTTAGCGCCAGGGTTGTAACTGATATAAACTGGCGTGGCGATGATTTCAGAACTACCGATAACCTGCACAGTCAGCGTGCCACTTAGCCCGTTGGCAATGTAGCGCCCGCTGACGGCAACGGTACTGCCGACAACAGGAAGCTGAAGCAGGCTGTTGCAGTTGCCAAGCAGCCACTGCGCACGGTAAGTGTTGACCGGTATCCCGTTCAGATACTGGACAACCGTAACTTCACACATGCTAAATGGTCCCGGCGTCAGTCCAGAGTTATCACTGATATTGATAATCAGTGAGCCATACGCGCTAATGTTTTGGTTAGCTATGGCAGCAATGGGCTGCGGTGTGCCAATGGCACCCGACCAAGGGTTAGAAGACGTGGCAAGCAGTGTGGGCTTGTTCTGCGGCACGTTACCAACCGTGCCAGAAACGCCAACCTGCGAGCCAGAAGCGTCAATGGTGCCACCGGATACCCCGACCGTGCCAGACACGCCTACAGTGCCAGCAATGGCCGATACGCCTACAGTACCGGGCGTGACAGCCGCGCCGTTATTCTCGAACGTGAACGCGCCTGACGACGTGGCAGCGGGGTCATTGACGACAAACAGGGGTTGGTCTTCAGGCCAACCGGTAAGCCGGTCTCCCGGCTTAAGCATTGTGTCAGTGGCCGCGTTTACGCTCGCTTCCCGACCGACGTACAGGTTAGTGGTACCCGAGTTGATACCAAAGATGCTGTAGCCCGGCAGTTGGGGAATGGGAACGGCTGCACGCCCGATATTGTAGGTTGTCACTGGCTAATGTGCCTTTCAAGGAACACGCTACCCTGAAGACGAGTCAGGGCAGTGTTGTTGCCAGCGCCAGTGTTGGCGTCAAAGTAAACGCCATACTGGAAGTTCAGACCGTTAGCACCGATCCAGAGGGTGCCGCCAGTCGGCGGAATAACAAGGATGATGCGGCCCGACAGGTCGTTACCATCCCGCAGGTACATTGGCGCAGTAGCCCCGGCAACGTCAATGCTGTAACCGCCGAAATGCTGCGAACCTGGCTGGATGATCTGTCCACCTTGCGAGGTCAACAGTACCGGGAACGGGAACAGTTCAGCGCGCACCTTCACGTCATACTGCGTGTAATACTCGTCCGGTCGCTCGTCAAAGACATTGCGCGGGCTACGATCCTGCATCCACTCGTGCCAGTCACCGGGGCGGATATCGTGCACTTGGTCATGCTTGACAGGGCCAGCGTCAACAAGCGGGGCAGGGTCGGGCGATTCCTGATAGGGCACGTCATGGACAGCCGGTGCGCCAGGGATGACCCCGGCGTCAGGGTATCCAAAGGGGTCGTCGCGGTCAGGCATTGGGCGTTCCTTTCGGGATAAACTGTGCTGCGCTCTTCGCTGCGCTAGCTACAGGGGTTGATTTCAGTGTGAAGACGAGTGCCAGGATAACCATAACTGCGCCAAGAGCGACAAGCCCGGAACGCTGCCAGAAAGCGGGCGTGCCGAGAAGCGCGAAAGGGTTATTAGAACCGGCGTTATTCGGTGTAGTACCGTCACCCTGAACAGGCGCGTTGCCGCCAGGTGCGAACTGCGCGACGATAGTTCGGGCGTCATTCTCGTGCTTAGCATAGGCGTTGGGATAGGCGGAAATCTGCACTGCCTGCGCTGCCTGCGTCACCGGTAGGACAGGCCAACCGGCAACCTTTTTCAGATGCGCATAGAACTTGTCAGCAGCGGTGGCAGGGTCCATGCGCTCTGCCTTGCTGCCCCAACTGGCACGCTGTTGGAACAGTCCTACGCTGTCCCGGTCGCCGTGGTCAAGGTTGTTCAACCCCGACTCTTGCAGCGCCGTTGCGATAGCGACCACTGCCGCTTGCTGCGCGAGGGCTGCCGGGAAGTTGGCATAGGCCCGAGCAATGATGATACGGGCGTTGTTCTGCTGATCCTGCGTCAACGTGGTCATACGACTGCCGCCGTTTCTGCTGCCTTGACTGCCGTGCTCTTGACAGCCTTGATTGCCGACTGTCCAACCTGCGTCTGAGACAGGATATAGATAACGGCTATTAGCAGAACAACCGCGCCGATACTGAACACGCCAACACGCTTCCAGAGTGCGGGCTGTGTCAGGTAGCCAAGGCCCGGAATCCAGTCAAGCGGGGTGCCAGTGCTCGTGTTCGGATTCGCAGCGCCAGAGCCGGTGTCAGAGGCAGTCTCGATAATGGGTGATACCTGCCCGTCATAGGCAGGCGTCCAGTAGGATTCCATCCAACCGGCGTCATAGTTGGCACCCCTGACAAAGCCGGTTGACGTGCCGAAACTGTATTCGGTCACGGTGCCCCCGCTGACGCCGGTAATTAGGCAGACGTGTTCATACCCCTGCGACTGCGGAAAGCGCCCTACAGCCCCGACAAAGGGGCCTGGCACCTGCTGCATAAGCTTGCCGTCAAGGAACTTGCTGACGACGGCAACTTGGGGCACAGGGACGCCCAACGGATTGAACACGCGCGTTACAAGGCCGTGCACACAATCGTTGTCGGGTGTCGGCGTGCCTTTCTGCGACACCATGAGTGCCGCAGCCTGTGCCCCAGTTGCCATGATCGTTTCCCTACTTGATAAGCGAGCCGAGAATTCGGCCCATCGGCCCCGGCAGGTTGAGCGTGCCACTGCCAAGCTGGTCAGCCAGAGGCTTAACCTGCTCGATAAGCGCGTTAACGTCGTCAATGGCCGTCATAATCTGACCAAGACGGAAGAAATTGACAATGCCAACTTCCCGGTCAGTCAGGGTGGTAATCAGGTCAGTGTCTTTGACGTGCTCACGCTGATCTGCGAGCATGTAAAGCTCTTCCATGCTGAAGGGCTGGTGATCCTCGTGAATGTCAAGCGAGGGCTGCGCCGGATCGGTCACAGGCTCTTCAGCCGGGGCGTCAGGGCCAATGGCGGCAGTTGCGTCAGTCATGTTCGGTTTACCTTTCGTGTTATCGGGCGTCGGCATCCATGATTTGGTGTGCCCACAGGGACAGCATACCAAAAACAGCCAACATGAGCACAAGGGCCGTTCCGTCTTTCGTCAGCACGGTCATGCCAACACCGATGATAACGGCCATTGTTCCAACCGTCAGGTCAGCGTCAAGCAGACGCTGCCTAACTGCGAGGTCATTAGGGTGTGCCCCGCGACACTCTGACAGGCTTGGCGCGTTGTTGTTCCAAGCCTGCCAGAGTTGGAAACCTGCCAGCCCGACGACAGCAGCAGCCGCTGCCGGTTCCCACTGTCCAAGCGCCATGTCAGATAACCTCTTTCATGTGATAGGGAATCACAAGCGTCATGCCGGGGTGCAGTTGGTTAATGTTGTCAATGTTCCGCTTGTTGTGCTGGTAGATGAACGCATACAGGTTTTGGTCCCCGTAGTAGCGTTCAGCAATGTTCGCCAGCGTGTCACCATAACGCACGGTATGCGTGCGCAGCGGGCGTCCAAGCGAGACAAGAGCGTCACCAATCGTCTGCACAAGGTCAAGCTCACCATGTTCTACGTCAGCCATGTCAACCCCCTAGTTAGGAATCTGCAAGACCGTGCCAGCCTGAAGTTCATTCTGGTTGGGAATCTTGCCCTTGTTGGCGTTGTAAATCTTGGTCCAGTCAGCGCCGTTTCCGTAGAACCGCTCTGCAAGCTGGATAAGAGTATCGCCATACTGAATGGTGTACTGGTGGTTAGCAGGGATAGCAGTAGGCGTGCTACGCTGCCCCGGCGTTGCCAACAGGCCCTGTCCCGGCAGGGTCAGAACCATGTATGAGTGGATAGCCAGAGGGTCACCGCCAATGACAGCCTTGTTAGCAGCGTAAATATCCTTCCACCGGGAAGGATCGCCGTAGAACTGCGTAGCGATACTCACCAAGCTATCGCCGTTGACCGGCTGATAGCTAATGTTCGGCTGATTCGTGTTGACCGGCAAGACGCCTGACGGCGGGCTGCCGAACTGCTGAATAGCCTTGTTGATAATCGCCTGCTGCGTGCTGTTCAAGGTGCTGCCAGAGGCATAAGCCGACAGCGCGTTAGCCACGTCACTAGGGTTGCTACCCTGCGCGACAAGAGCGTCAGCGACAAGCTTGGACCAACTGGCAAAGTCGCTTGCACCACTCTGCCCGTTCGCAGTGTTGACCGTGCCAGCACCGATGCCGCCGACGTTCGGCAGGCTCTGCGCTATTGGGTCGAGCGTGTCACCTGTCATGGCTGCGTCACCTGTGCCGCCAGACGCACCGGTCAGGATCGAGCTACCCCCGCCGTTGCGACGACGCCACCAAATGAACGCCCCGCCGACAACAAGCATGATGAGCAGCCAGACATAACCGGGAAACGGGCCGATCTTGTTGGTAAACGCGCCAACAAGCTTGCCATGTGCGGCATGCGCGGCGTGCGTTGCACCCTCTGCGGGGTCCGGAATCGCGTCACTCATACGGCACTCACAAGGGCACTAGCGGCTGCCTGCTGACTGTACTGCTGCGCCTGCGTAGCCCAATAGGTTGCTGCAAGCTGTTGGCCGTAGTCAGTGCCACCGGTAACGGGTCCACCCTGGCCGGGAGTTTCCCGCCCAATCTCGGCAACGTCACCGGTAAAGTTGCTACCTGCGCCGTCAACCGGTCCAGTGGAATGAATCAGACGGTTACGACCGGGGGCAAAGTCGCGGTGTCCGTAAGGCACAGCGAGGTCAACCGAGCCGGGGCCGCTCTGAATCGGGGAATAGGTAGGCATGATTGCCGGTGCATCCATAAAGTCAAGCGCGTATGCGCCCGCTTCCTCTGGACCGGCTGCACGCCATTCAGGGGTAGCGCCCATCTGCGGCGCTTCCCACTCGTAGGGCTGCGGAATACCGTCACTGTCGGTGGCAGTAATGCTAACCGCGTCATTGGTGACAACCTGATAAGGGAAGTCAAAATGATCGTTAGGAAAACCTGCCTCGCGCGGGTATTCCGTGGCAGTGCCGTTGACACTGCCAGCGGATACACGACGCCCAAACATTAGCGGCCCTGCGCAGTCTTCAGGGAAGTGTTGAACAGGTTACCAAACGCACCGACGACCGTTGCAGTGCCCGCCGCATTCAGAATGAGCGTGCTAATCGTGGCAAGAATGATAAGCGAGCCAAGCACGTTAAAAACCTTGTCGCCCATTGGTCAGCCTTTCTTGTGTTGGGTTGCCTTAGTCAGCGCATCCCCAATGGCGCTGCCGTTATACAGCAGCGCCGCCAGGATGACAAGCACGTTAAGACGTGTGCTAAGTTCGGCGTTGATAATGTCGAAGATGTAAAGGCAGATACCCAAGATGAAACCGGCAACGACCGGCTGAAGCTTGAACCCCTGCCCCTTGGTGATCGTGCGCGCTTCCGTCGAACCGACGACAACAAGCACTGTGAAGATGCTAAGCCCGTTCACGCTAGCTGCCCTTTCGCTGGTAGCCACAGGTTAGGGTTGCCCTGATAAGCGGCAGGCACCGTGCCGATCTGATAACCGGCGGCATTGTAATACTGCGCTACGCCTTGCTGGTCGCGCTGTGTATAGCTGCCGTCAGGGTAGTTCGACAAGTGCGAGGTCTGGCCCGTCTTAGGGTCGTACAAGCCCTTGTCTTTACTGCCGTTCGGATCGTTCGGATTAGTCGGAATGAGAGGGTCGCCATTCACGTCATATTTGGTGCCTGCCGGATACTGCGGGTCTGTCTTGGTGGTCAGCGGTGTAACCGAGCCAGAGCCGAGATAGGAAGCAACAAGGCTGGTGGGCGATACGTTTTTGACAGCGCAGTAAATCAGGAAGACTCCCGCGCCAGCCATAAGCCAAAGGATGATGCCTTTTGTGTTCACTATCTCGGCCCTAACTCAATCACATGCGGATGCCACGGAAGACAAAATGCCCGAGCAGCCAGAGCAGCGCAAGAGCGCCAACGATAACGATGACAGTGTGAGTCAGCGTTACGTTAGCTTCCCCGGCAATCTGACCGCCAGGGAGGGTAACCCCGACGTGTCCAGAGCCAGTGTCAGCGCTGGTGGTAGGCATGTTTGCTGCCATGATCTAACCCCTTAGTCCCAGTGCGGCGCGTACAGAGCCTGCGGGCTGGACGGCTTGACGACGTTTTCAATGACCTGAAGCGTGCTGGCGCTTGCGCCCCAGTTGACAGCCTCAATGTTGAACGCCGTGCCAGGACCGGTGACAAGCCACAGGTTGCGGTTGTTCGCAGCCTGCACATTCTTGTCACCGCTGGACCCGTCATTGATAAAGTCAGTGAACGGGAAGACGCCGTTGTCCAGCGCGCCCTTGGTCGGGGTCGCAGTCGGCGCGGACGGGAAAAGCTCGTATTCCCGCGCGTGCTGCGTGCGCCACTGATCCTTGGGCTTGTAGTACCACAGGTCATTGTTGACGTAGAAGTTGGTGACCGTAGGCCAGTCAGCTTCAGTGCGGACACCGGATGAGTTGCGCAGGATGAACAGCGGGAAACGGATGACGTTACCGACGTTCAGAAGCTGAATGTTCTGCTGCGAACCGGGGGTGATCGGCGGGGTCTGCGTCTGAATGAGCGACAGCGAACCGTCACCAATCGGGGCAGTAGCCTGCACGTTGCCGTCGGTGTTGGTCTGCGAGGGGGCCGACCAGTAATGCATAACGGCAGTGATCGTGACAACCGGGGCACTCGTCGGCGCGGTGCTGTAAAGCTGCGCAAGCGAGTTGAGCGAAAGCTGAAGCGCGAACTGCTGGTTAGCAGCCATGTTCTGAAGCGAGGTGAACGCGTCACGCGAGTCAAGCTCAATCGGAATGTCAATGATGAACTTGAACGATCCGCCAGTGCCGCCAGCACCGGTGGTCAGAACGTAGTTCGGGTCAGCGACAGGGTCAATCGGGCCAGAGGCAAACGCACCGTACTTCACAAGGGCGTACAGCGCAAAGCCGTCAAGCAGGCTAATGATGCTGTCGCCGTTGGGCGAAGTAAAGGTGATCTGCTGAAGCACGTTGAACGGCGCGTCAGGCTGGAAAGCGACCGTAGCAGCGTTGCCAGACGTGGTGCCGACAACGGTAAGCTGAAGCGACCGCAGGTAACCGCCGACGCCAGCCTGAATGATGGGCAGCGCCTGCTGACCGGTGTTCAGAGTGACGGGGCCGAACTGCCCGAGCAGACGCGACTTCTTACGGGAAGCGCGCGTGAACGGGATGACCGGGGCAGACTGCTTGGCAGTCGAACCCTGCTGACCGGTGGCCGGGGGAGTGGCAGCCGGTGCAGCCTTGTTGAGAGTGGGAGCGGGCATGATACCTTCCTAGTAGTTGAGGCCCCAGAGGTTGCAATAAGCTGCGGCAAGCTTGTTGCTTGCTGCATACTTCATGGCAACCCAATTGAGCAGTGACATGATAGCGATGACATAGAGGACCGTGACCAGTCCGCTAATCGCGCTAATGTGAATGTGCATTGGTTATTCCTTCACTTGAGTGCGGACGATGTGACCCTCTGTGCCACGCGACCGGATATAAAGAAACTCGAACGGGTCAAGTGTCTTGGCAACTTGTGCAACAAGCTTGCTGTCAACACCGCCAACGTCTGCGAGTCGCTTTGCATCTTCGTCATGCGTAGTTTTCCAGAGGAAAACGTGCGTTGAGTTTGACAACACTGACGGCGGAATGTATGACGGTCGCTGTGCACCGCTGATAATCGTGCTCTTGATCGAGCGCAACTGTTCCAGCATGTACGTCAGTTCGCGTTTCAGTCCCAGGAATTCCGACAGGTATTTAGCCTCGTCAACAAAGACTGTCCAGCCGCGTTGCGCGGCAATCACGTTCATGGCGTGTTGGAACTGCATACGCTGTTCCATTATGTCTTCTTGGATCGTCTTTTGTTTCTTAGGCCAGAGCAAAAACTTGTTATCCCAAGGTTTCATCTCGTCAATGCTGGCAATCCGTTTAAAACCGGATCGGATCAGCTTACGGTATGCATCATCGTCAATCTTTGTGCCAAAGAATATGACATGCGACCGATAGGGCACGAGTTGGCGGAACAACGTTGTTTTGCCGACACCGGTAGGACCAATGGCAGCTACGTGCTCCCCTTGGTGCCAACGGAAAGCACGCTGAAATTCAGGCCAGCTAACAGCCTTGATATCCTCGCGCGTAAGTGTCGTCATGGTCGTCAAGCCTGCACGCTACGGAATCCGCGCCATGCCAGGTACACACCGAGCACGATAAGCAGACCGCCAATAATCTTGCTGGACACTAGTTCACCCCCTTGTCAGTTCTAAGAATGATGGTCGGTACAAGGCCGTGGTTAACTGCGATCGGGAACGCAATGCCAAGGATTGCCATGACCAATGGGCCGTACTTGCCAGGTGTTGCGGCAAGTTCAAGAGCGCGACGAATCTTCTTATCGTCGCGCCCAAGCTGGACGAGTGCGGCAACCACGTCAGGGCCGCCAGCGGCAATGATCTTGCCGTCTTCCTCGTTCACAATTTGAATAACGGTCGAAATGCCCGCTATGTAGGTGTTCAGTGCCCGCTCAATCTCGGCGGCACGTGCCCAAGACCCGTTGCGGGTAGTCTTGGCGCGGGGACCGGCAGAACTGCCGCCAGGTCGGTTAGCTGCCCGCTTGTGCTCGTCACAATACTTGGCAGTGCGACCGGTGGGAGTTGTTCCAACAGGGTTCATGCACCCTTCAACGTGACACCGGCCAGGGGGCGTGTCGCCGTCAGACGATGCCTTGGCAGCGTCAAAGTCAAACGCTTCCTCTGGCGCTTCAATGATGCGCATAGGGCCTGTCATGCTCATGTGTCAGCCCTCGTCACTTCTTGAACGGGTGCGAGTCATAGAACCAATGCTCACGATGCGGGGCCTCGTCGTCTTCAGCCTTGGGCTGTTCCTCGTGCTCTTCCGCTTCCTCGTGCTCTTCCTCTTCCTCGTGCTCTTCCTCGTCGTCAACTTCGACAACCGGGGGCAGGGGAGGGTTAAGCGCTGCGTCTAGGGCAGCCTGCGCCGTTTCCTGCGCAAGACGGGCCGCAGCGTGCGCTTCCTCAATGGCAGCGCTGTGGGCCTCGTGCAGCCCGGCGTGCTCGTCCAGACGTGCGGCATGCTCGCCTAGCGTCTTTCCGATATCAAGTGTTACGCCCTCGTCATGGTGGGCGTCAGACTCGTGTGACTCGTGGTGCTCTTCCTCGTGTGGAGTGTCCACCGAAACCTCAATGTCAGCCATGTCAAAAGTTCCCTTGTGCTCGTTCGGTTGTCTGTGTATAGTGAGATTCGCGCGTCAGCCATGACGACGGAACCGAACAAAACGCCGGTTATAGCTAACGCGCGAATCTCATAACTGATTCTAGCAGAAAGAGGCTGATTATGGCTGCCAAAAACCCCGCCGCGTCCACGGAAATCGTCAACAACGATCCTGACCTGTTGACGAAAACCGAGCTTGCAACGTTTGACGCAAGCCCGGAGGGAATCAAGGCATACCTTGAAAGCATCGGACTTAGCACCGATGACGTCAATTACGCGGGTGACGGTTACCCGCTCATTGACAAGAAGGGGCTGGAAAACGTGCCGCTGTTCCTGATCCAGTGGGAGTTTGGCACGTCGAAGTCTTTCGGCACTGACTACGTTTCGGCGCGCGGTGTCCGTCTTGACAACGGCGAGAAGTTTTCGCTGTTTGATTCTGGCACCGGCGTGCGTGACCAGCTTGTTGCAGAAACTGACCGGCGCATTGCGCTTGGTCTTGCTGCAACACAGCAGGGCCTGCGCGTCAAGGGAATCACGATTTCGTCTTACCCCGCTGACGCCGAGACTGGCCGACCGGCTGGCGAAACTGCCTACCTTCAGAACTAAGTAACTTTGCACTGACGTTTGTGCAGACATTCATTTGACTGCACAAACGTCAGTACAAAAAGAGCCGGACACCTGATAGAATCAGGTGTCCGGCTCTTCCGTTTGAGGCTGCCACGCCATTTAGTTACGAATCGAGCATAGCACATGACAGGGCAACGCAAAACCCCTGACTACAAAAAGGTCTACCAGCAGCGTAAAGAGCGGTTGGCAAAACGCGGGCTCACGCCATATCAGGCGGAAAAGCTGCGCAAGGAACGCGGCAGTATAGTCTACGGTCCAGTAGACGAGAAGCGCGCAACGCTGGCGAAGTTCGGCGTATCGGAAAGACAGTTTGAGGGCATGCGAATTGCCAACCTTGAACACGCGCCGTTTGAGTTTGAGAAGTTCAAACCCAAGTCAAAGAAAGCTAAGCGCGCGCTTTCGCAGGCTGCCATGCTGAACTACTACGATGACAAAAGAGACATACCCAACGATTGGTCAGAGGATCGCGTTGGGTATGTTGTTTCATTCTTCAGGGCAATTGTTGACCCTCGCACTAACTACGATTCACTGTTGGACAAAGACGGCAACAGAATCATTCTCAAAAACGGCAAGCGCAAGTCAAACAAATGGCAGAAACTGTATCTGACACAGTATGCTGAAGGTGTACGCCGACGTAATGACGAGTATGTCTATTACGGCAACTTCCTTGACCCCGACGAGTATGACGAAAGGTACGGCGAAAACTAATGCTCAACGTTTCTGCTATGACGGCAGTAGAAGCGCCAAAGACATTTGACCAAAGCGAATACGACAAGACGCCTGCGCGCAAAGCTGCAAAGCGGGAGTATCAGCATTCACGGTCAAAGTGGCAGACAGACGCAAAGTACCTGGCAAGAAACATTGTCGCCATTGACGGCGAGGGCGTGACGATTGATAACGGCACGCATCTTTATACGTTGCTGGCAGCATCGGGCGCTGGCGATATCCGCGACGACAAAGGCTTGGGCACAGAGCAGATACTTACTTACCTGTGGACGATGCTTGAACCGGCAGACCTGAATGTCATTTACGGTGGCAGCTACGATTTCAATATGTGGCTGCGTGACGGCATCTTGAATTGGTCACCCGATCCTGAAGAGACATTGCACGAGTTGTACCGTGGCAACTACATGCGCGGCGGTGTGCAGATCGGATCATTCAAAGTCAAATGGATGCCTGGCAAAGAATTCAGCATTACCAAGGGCAAGCGGACGGTGGTTATCAACGATGTTATTTCGTTTTTCCAGACGAGCTTTATCAATGCGTGCGACCAGTATTTGGGGGAGTATGAGGGGCGCGACGAGCTTGTCAGACAAAAGGCAAGACGTGGCGATTTCGTTACAGAGGAAGCGGAAGACGTTGCTCATTACAATCAATTGGAACTGCGGTTGTTGGTTGAGCTTGTCACAGAGTTGCGAGCGCGACTCAACAAGGTTGGGCTACGTCCGCGCCGTTGGAATAGTCCCGGCGCAATTGCTGCCGCACTCTTTGCACGTGAAGGTGTCAAAGCCCATTTGGGGGTCGTACCTGATAAGCCAGCCAAGGCAGCGCGATTTGCTTACGCTGGCGGGCGTTTTGAACCACTTAAATATGGTGCTGTCAAAACTCGGGTATACGAGTACGACATTAATTCAGCCTATCCGACTGCGCTGACAAAGCTGCCGTCACTGGAAAATGCCAAGTGGACGCATCATAACGGTGACATTGGATATCACGAGTTTGCGCTTTACAAAGTTGAGTACCACGGCACCAACTCTGCTATCCCTGGCCCGTTGTTCTGTCGCGCGAGTAACGGCAGTGTCAGCTATCCGCTAAACGTGACAGGTTGGTACTGGACGCCTGAAATTGAGGCATTGCGGAAGTATTGCGAGCAGGTGCCCGGCGCTACTTTCAAGGTGCTAGAGGCTTGGTCATGCAAGCCTGCCACGTTTGACAAACCCTTTGCTTTCGTGAACAAGCTGTATGCGGAACGGCAGAACCTGAAAGCTGCGGGCGACGGCGCGCAGTTAGCATGCAAACTGGCGCTAAACAGCCTGTACGGCAAATTGGCACAACAGGTGGGATGGATACCAGCTACGCCAAACAACCCAATGCGTCTGCCACCTTTCCACAAGCTAGAGTGGGCGGGCTACGTCACGTCATGGACGCGGGCAAAGATTCTGGAAGCTGCGTTGTTGGCCCCTGACAAGATCATTGCGTTTGAGACTGACGCACTGTTTAGCGAGGTTCCGCTAGACCTGCCAGTTGGTAAAGGTCTGGGAGCTTGGGAAGTCACAGAGTTTGTCTCGCTGACTTCCGTGCAGAGCGGGCACTATTACGGCACGCTGGCGGACGGTACAGAGGTTGTCAAATGCCGTGGCATTGACAAGGGCTTTATTGACCGTAAGGCCGTTGAAAAGCGCATGACAAGACCAGCGGACAGGCGGACGCTAGAAGCGCGTCTAACGCGGTTCTACGGGGCAGGCATAGCGTTGTCTCGCAACCTGCGTAAGTATTGGTGCAAGTGGCTGACCGAACCCAAGTCACTGAACCTGCAACCGATGGGCAAGCGCATCCACATGCCCTGTGAAGAGTGCGACCCCTTCAGCGACAAGCTTGTTATGGGAGTCTGGCACAAGACCATCTGCCCGGTACGCGGGGGAGAGTCGGCAGAGTTTCCGGTCCAGTGGATAAACCCCAACAAAGAAATGTCAGCGCTTGACGAATTCAGGGTTGCAGAGAATGACTGGACCGATGTACTATAGTCAAGACACGTTAGACCGAACGAAAGGAAAGTGTCATGGACCTCACCATTTCTCAGATTGACGCCCCCGTTGTTGAGCCGAGCACGAGCGAGTACGCGCCCGTCATCCAGCAGCTTACTGCTTTCACGACCGGTTGGGGCCAGCTTCCCGGCGTCCCCGCCGACAAGGTGAAGAGCGTTCAGCGTGGCCTGCGCACCGCTGCGAACAAGGCTGGCTACAGCCTGCGTTGGGCAGAGCCGACCACTGAGGCTGACGGCACGGTCACCCTGAAGCTTGGGCTGCGCGACAAGATCGAGCGTCCCAAGGGCAGCGGCAAGAAGGGTGACGCTGCGGCCCCGGCTGCATCGTAAGCTGTCAGGGCAAGAGGCCCGCCAGAGTTTCGACTCTGGCGGGCCTTTCTCATGTAGGGAGCAAGGATGACAACGCGGGCACCTAAAGGGCATACCACGATCAATGGCAACGTCTATAAGGTGTATAGCGTGGATGACCTCTCAGGAGGTCACAAGTGCACCAAATCGCTGAAACGGGTACCGACCTACCTTGTGCAGCGTGTCGGCGTCAGAGACGCCAAAGGCAACGTCACAATAGCCTGTCCAGAATGCGGGGCAGAGCTACAGCTAGAGTGGCAAACACAAGTGCTAGACAGTTATTCATACCCGTATCACGAAAGGGCAGACACGTGCAATTCCTCCCCGTCACCCTCGTCTACTTCGACGACGAGTTACGCGCAGCTTTTCGGACTAGAAGAGCAGCCAAGCGCTTTGCCAAGCGTTCAGGATACACAGCCACCGCCATTCTGATTCAGACATGGCGAGGGTTCTACATGGTCAAGAAAGAGGTTATGAAATGACAAGCAGCAGTGCACGTCAGACACAGACCCGTAAGGGATTCAAGTATATGGGAAAGGATGACACCTTGGATGACAGCCGCGTCACGGTCGTTGTGCGCACCAATGGCAGCGTGAAGGTTGACGAGCGCAAAGAGGTTGAGCAGGCAGTGACGTTGGCGCAGTGGACGGCGTACAACGGCGCGCGTGTCCTCTTGCTGAAGATGGGCGAGCATGTTACGCTGGAAGCACTGCGGGACATACTCAGCAAGATCGAGTCAGAGCATCCGGCAATTCAGTTCCCGCCCCGATAGAAAGGCAAGTCAGTTGGCAAAGCAGATTACCCCCAAGCAGGGTGACCGGTTCCAGCCGTGGAACACCAACAGCATTGCGACCGTTGAGCGGGTCACCCCCTCTGTGGTCACCCTGCGTTACGACCACGACAACGAGCGCACGCACGAGTACGAGCGTAAGGCGTTCACGGATCAGGTTGGGAGGATCGTTGGATTCCAGCATCCGATTCATCGTGGTTGAGGCATACGTTGACGCGGGCGAGATCGTCAAAGCTTGCAAAACGTATGCTGAAGCTGTACGATATACAGAGACACACAAAGCCAAGCCCGGCGCAGTGTTCCTAATCCAACAGGTAGGGGAGTAGTCACCATGCAGACCAACTATGTCAAGCTGTTCACGATGATTTGGCAGTCGCCACTGTCACCGGAGGATTGCAACGAGTTGCAGAAAACACTTGACAACATGGTCATAACTGGTAAGCTGTAGTCAAGAAGCAAGACAAGCCGAGAAAGGGCAGAAACCATGTACATCATCCTGAACGTTCGGAACGCAGCCCCCGTTATGAACCCCGTCACGCAGGGTGTTCGCATCTTCGACAGCAACCGAGAAGCGGAACTGTACATCACTGACAATGACATGCCGCGCGAGTCGGTCATCATCTTTGAACTGACCGAACGGCCCGCCGTCAGCT
>Ga0207702_10002632_pt1 | contig 16856 bp, 13 predicted proteins | sample KBSCornC62_FD_184302 | JGI IMG/M metagenome (GOLD analysis project Ga0207702, IMG submission 184302) | Corn rhizosphere microbial communities from Kellogg Biological Station, Michigan, USA - KBS Corn C6-2 (SPAdes) (version 2) | ecosystem: Host-associated > Plants > Roots > Rhizosphere > Soil ...
CTTTCTCAGGCTGACTGGTTCGGTTACGCGAGTTGGAACGGCACGCCGGTCTCGTCCAGCAGCGCGATGATTTGAGCATTGAGCTCTGCGCGCTTTACAACCAAACCAGTCAGCCTGAGAAAGCGGCGCATCTGGTCGCCAGCCGGCAGTTCCAGCCGTGGGAAGGCGGCGAAGGCGGCCCGCTCGGCCAACATGTTCGCGCCCGGCTGGCGCTGGGACGCGCGGCGCTGAAAAAAGGAAATTTCATTGTCGCGCGGCAGCAGTTTGAACTCGCGCTCACCTCGCCCCGTAATCTCAGCGAGGCCAAGCATTTGCTCGCCAATCAAAGCGACATTCACTACTGGCTCGGCTGCGCCCTGGCCGGTCTTGGCGAACAGCCCGTGGCGCGCGGCCACTGGCGCGCCGCCGCCAGTTTCAAGGGCGATTTTCAGGAAATGAGCGTGCGGGCCTTTTCCGAAATGACTTATTTCTCCGCGCTGGCCTGGGAAAAACTGGGACAAAAGATGAAGGCGAAGAAACTTTTGCGCGACCTTTTGGCTTATGCTCGGAAGCTGGAAAAGGCGGTTGCCAAGATTGATTACTTTGCGACGTCGCTGCCGACCATGCTGCTGTTTGATGACGATCTACAATGCCGTCAGAAAACGACGGCGTTATTTTTGCAGGCACAGGCGCATCTCGGCCTGGGCCATAAAGCCAGCGCGAAATCACTTTTGCGAACCGTTTTGCGGCGCGACCCGAATCACGCCCTGGCCGCAGATTTTTTGAACGAAACAAAATGATATTTTATCCGCGCACCGAACCGGCAACGAGAATTATCCGTCCATGTTCAATGTTCTTCGGCGAACAATTTCGAAAGACGATGCCATTTCAAACTGACACGCTGTTATCATGAAAGCACTCACGAACCATCTGGCCGTCCGGCAGTTCCAGGGCTTTACGGTTCATGTGCTCAATAACGACGAGGTCGAGCTGGCGCTGGTTCCCGAGCTGGGCGCAAAAATCATTTCGTTAAAAAATCTGCGAACGGGGCGCGAATGGTTGTGGCACCCCAAGGACACCTTGAAGCTGTTCAAGAATCAGCCGGGCGACGATTTTTCTGCCGGGCCGCTGGTCGGGATGGATGAATGTCTGCCAACCATTTATCCGTGCTCGTGGCGGGGCCGGACTTTGCCGGATCACGGCGAGGTTTGGAACCAGCCTTGGCAGGTGGATCAGGCTGCCTGGCAAAACGGCAGGTTGACGACGAGCATCCGGTTGAAGACTTCGCCATTTGTCTTCCAGCGGACGATTGAATTGCATGAAAATGAAGTGCGCTGCAACTACCGGCTGTCCAATCTAAGCGCGACCGAGGAGCAATTTGTCTGGGCGCTCCACCCGCTCTTGCAGCTGGCCGCCGGAGATGAACTGGATCTGCCGGATTCCACCCGCGAGTTGCTGAACGGCGAAACCTGGGTTGATGACGTGACCTCCGCGATACCGACGATGAACTGCGCGAAGACCTTTGCCAGTCCCGTCAGTGAAGGCTGGGCGGCGATCAAAAATGAGAAGCAAGGCGACCGCCTTGAGTTCATCTGGGATCCGGCCGAAAACAATGCACTGGGTTTATGGCTGACCCGTGGAGGCTGGCACGGGCATCATCATTTCGCCCTTGAGCCCACGAACGCAAATAACGACTCGCTGGCCGTTGCGGCCATTCGGAGGCAGTGTGGCACGATCGCAGGCTACGGTTCGACAACTTGGGTGCTGTCCTTGAAGGTTGGACGTTGATCGGCAGAATCAATCATGCGCCGTTGGACTGAATATCCCGAAGCATTTCGAAAACAAGCAGCTTGTTACCTTGGTCATCATATCAACATGAAACAAAGTTTAAAATCTTGTCTGGTCCTCGCCGCCGTCGCTTTCGCCACATCTGCTTTGTTGGCGGAAACAGTTCCCCTTGCATCGCTGGATCTTCGCCAGATGACAGCCGGCTGGAGTGAGCCCAAGTCGGGGCATGCAATTTCTGGCGGGCCGCTGCGCATTCACGGCCAGACATTCACCAATGGTGTGGGCACCCATGCCACCAGCAAGCTTCGGCTGGCGCTGGATGGCAACGCACAACGTTTCACCGCCGAGGTCGGCGTGGACGATGTCGCGGGCAAAGAAGGAAGCGTTGAATTCGTCGTCAGCGGTAACGGCAAAGTCCTCTGGCGAAGCGGCGTGCTTCATACTGGCGATCCGGCCAGGCCGGTCAACGTCAGTCTCGTCGGCATCAAGACCCTCGTTTTGCAAGTGACCGATGGTGAGGATGGCGAAAGTAACGACCATGCCGATTGGGCAAATGCCACAATGGAGGTGAGCCGCGGTGCGGCATTGCCGGTCGCGTTGCCGCCTTATGAATCGTTCAATCTGGAAACCAAAAACTTCGTCCTGAATTTCTGGGTCGGTGACGACGGTCGCTTGTATCAGCGGCCCGGCGGCGGGGCTGATCCGAACGCGAAACTTCAGCGGAACGACGAAGCTTATCCGCAGGCGGGTGACGGCTATATCTGGGAACCGGCGTTGCAAGTTGTCCATGCGGACGGCAACACCTCGACGGCTTTGATTTTTGACAGCGTCACCCGGACCAATGACGAAACGGGTCGCGAATTGACTCGGATCCAATTGCACGATCCGGCTTATCCGTTAACCGCCACGCTGAATTTTTGCGCCGACCGCGAGCGGGATGTCATCGAACAGTGGACGGAGATCGTTCATCACGAACCCAGACCGGTGACCTTGGAGCGCATGGCTTCGACGGCCCTGTTGCTTCCAGCGACGAATATTTATCTGACCCATTTTTTTGGGGATTGGGCGAAGGAAATGCTGGCGCCCATCACGGAGAAAATCACGCCGGGCACAAAAGTTCTGGATTCCAAGATCGGCGTGCGCGCGGATCAATTTCGCAATCCTTCTTTTGTGCTGTCACTTGACGGGCCGCCAACTGAAAACAGCGGTCGCGTCCTGGGCGGATCGCTGGAATGGTCCGGCAGCTTTCAGTGCGCGTTCGATGACAACGGTCAAGGTGTCCGGGCTTTGTGCGGTGTAAACCCATTCGCCTCGGCCTATAGTTTGAAGCCGGGAGAAACCTTTACCACCCCGAAGATGATCTGGGTATGGAGCACGAACGGCCTCGGCGAGATGAGCCGGAAGCTGCATCGTTGGGCGCGTGACTACGGAATGCGCGACGGTCAGGTCACGCGCGCGGTGCTGTTGAACAACTGGGAGGCGACGGGCTTTGATTTTGATTTTAACCGCATCGTCGGCCTATATGCCCCCGCCAAGGAGATAGGCACAGAGCTTTTCCTGCTGGATGACGGCTGGTTTGGCAACAAATATCCCCGCGTGAACGACCATGCCGGATTGGGCGACTGGCAGCCGAACCGTTCGCGTCTGCCCAACGGGCTTGCGCCGCTGGCCGCCGAAGCCGTGAAGTGCGGCCTGCGTTTCGGCATCTGGATCGAACCGGAAATGGTAAATCCGAAAAGCGAATTGTTCGAGCGGCATCCCGACTGGGTGATCCGCCAGCCGAAGCGCGAGCTGGAACTGCAGCGCAACCAGCTCGTGCTCGATCTCACACGGCCCACCGTGCAGAAATTTGAGTGGAATACCATCAAGGACATTTTGAGCGTGCCGGGCGTTACCTACGCGAAATGGGATTGCAACCGCTACCTCACCCAGCCGGGATCTTCCTACTTGGCGCCGGACCGGCAGTCGCACCTTTGGATTGATTACGTGAACGCACTTTATGCGCTGATGGATAAAACCGCGAAAACGTTTCCGGACACGGAATTGATGCTCTGCTCCGGCGGCGGCGGGCGCGTGGATTACGGCGCGCTGAAATACTTCAATGAATTCTGGCCCAGCGACAACACCGATCCCGTGGCCCGCGTGGCGATGCAATGGGACTACTCGTATTTCTTCCCGGCCATGGCCATCGCCAGCCACGTCACGCATTGGGGCCATCGGCCGATGCACTTTGCCTGCAGCGTGGCGATGAGCGCGCGGTTTGGCATGGATCTGGACCTGACGAAATTGTCGGCGCAGGATAAGGCCATTTGCGCCGGAGCCATCAGCGCCTACAAACGAATCCGCAAAGTGACATCGTTTGGCAATTTATATCGGCTGGAGGATCCGCACGGCAATTATCGCGGGGCGATCAATTTTGTTTCGCCTGACAAGGCGCGTGCCGTGATGTTCGTCTTCCAGTTGAAAGACGGCCAAAGCGCAGCAGTTCATCCACAGGGGTTGGACCCAGCCAGACGCTACACGATTCACGAACTAAATCCCGCTCCCGGTCGTGCCGCCCTGTCGCAAGAGGGCAAAACCCTCACCGGCGAAGAACTCATGCGCGATGGCATCTTGCCTTCTTGCGCAAAAGAACTCGAAGCCTCAGTCATCGAGTTGGGTTCGTGATCTGAAACGAATGAGATTCATCGTGCATTTACGACTCAATAAACATTTCGGGTTCCGTCCATGGCTAGTCGCGTCGCTGATATTGTTGGCGGAAAATCTTTGGGCCGCTTCCCAAACCAATTCATGGTCGCTGGCCTCACCGGATGGTCAATGTGTCATTTGCGTTGCGCTCGGCGCCAACGGAGATTTGAATTATCATGTTTCACGAACCGGAAAGGCTGTGATTCAAAAATCACCGCTCGGCCTGCGCCGCGATGATCAGTCCTTTGAACGCTTGCTCACTTTGGTAAATGCCGGGACGATTGAACAGCGCCGCGAAAAGTATGAGCTGTTTACCGGCCCTCAGCCACGGGTAAATCACGTCCTCAATTATCGCCGTCTGACCTTTCGTAACACCAACAACGTCCCGATCGAAATTGATCTGGCGGCGAGCGATGAAGGTGTGGCGTTTCGCTATCGGTTTCCCGAAATCAATGCCGCGGTGCGCATCGCGAAGGCGGAGCTTACTGGTTTCACGTTGCCGCTGAACGCCCGCGGTTGGCTGCAACCGTTTCATGCTGCCGGACCCTACACGCCGGCTTACGAAGATTTTTATTTTCACGTTTCGCCGGGCGATCCGCCACCAGACTCACGCGCGAAAGCTGTTGGTTGGGCTTTCCCCTCGCTATTTCATGTTCCGGACGCCGATACCTGGGTGCTGCTGACGGAGTCGGGAACCGATGAATCCTATTGCGCCTGCCACCTCTCTCCGGATTCATCCGGCGGAACCTATCGGATCGCATTTCCTTTGGCGGACGAATCCACGAAAGGCTACACCAATAAATTCGGCCCCGAACCGCGTTATTCCTTGCCGTGGACGATGCCCTGGCGTGTGCTAGTGCTGGGAAAATCCGCTGGCGACATCGCCACCGCCACACTGGTCACCGACCTCGCGGCTCCGTCACGGATCGCAGACACATCTTGGATCAAACCGGGTCGCGCGTCGTGGGCATGGTGGTCTTATCCCGATGGCCCCGCAACAGCGGAGCGGTTCAATGAATTCACCGACTTCGCCGCGAAGATGGGCTGGGAATATACTTTGTTCGACGCCGGCTGGTGGACGCCGGGGTTAAAGCCGATTTCCGACCACGCGCTTTCCGAAGGCGTGATGCCGCTGGCCTGGCTGTTCGCCACCGATTTTTACTATCCCGACCGGAGCGCTAAAAAATTAGACGAGATTGCGGCTGCCGGCGAGCGCGGGGTGAAGGTGGATTTCTGGTGTTCAGACCGGCAGGAAGCCATCGCCGCCCAGCAGCGCTTGATGAAGGAGGCGGCCGCGCGCAAGCTGGCGGTGAATCTGCACGGCTGCACGATCCCGCGCGGCTGGCAGCGCACCTGGCCAAATTTCCTGACTTGCGAAGCGGTTCTCGGCACGGAATCCTATTTTTACGAACCGCGTTACTCGGAAAAAGCGGCGGAGCTAAATACCGTTCTGCCTTTCACGCGGAATGCCGTCGGGCCGATGGATGTGACGCCCGTCGCCGTATCGCCAAAAAAATATGCCCGGACGACCACCGCGGCGCACGAACTGGCGGCGGCCATCATTGTCACCTCAGGCATCATTCATTACGCCGATCGTCCGGAATTTTTTGAATCGCTGCCGCCGGCAGCGCTGAAGGTATTTCGGGATGCGCCGGCGCGCTGGGATGAAACGCGTTGTTTGGTTGGTGAGCCGGGACGAGTTGCTATTTTTGCGCGGCGCTCCGGCAAAAGCTGGTTTATCGCCGGCATCAATGGCACGACCAATGATCTGTCGGTGACGCTGGATTTATCGGCGTTCAATAAGTTTTCCCGCCGGCTGATGATTTCCGAAGGGACAGATGCGAACCGGCAAGTCGCCGTTTCGTCGGTGGCAGGCTTGACGGAATGGAAACATGAGATGCCGCCGCGCGGTGGTTTCATCCTGCGGCTGGATCAATAATTTTATGAGGATCAAAAAAACGGGCAGCGCGATTTGGACTTTTATGTTTGTCCTGTCGCTGGCTTTGTCGTTGCCGGCGGTTGAAAGCCGCCCGGTAACGCCTGAAACAACCATCTGGTTTGAGGCCCCGGCAAAAAATTTCACCGAGTCATCGCCGATGGGCAACGGACGCCTCGGGGCCATGATGTTTGGTGGCGTGGACGAAGAACGCATCGTGCTGAACGAAAGTTCCGTCTGGTCCGGCTCAAAACAGGATGCCGACCGCGAAGACGCCTACAAGGTTCTGCCTGAAATTCGCCGCTTGTTATTGGCAGGGAAAAATCCCGAGGCGGAGGCTTTGGTGAACGCCAACTTCACCTGCAAAGGTCCGGGTTCGGGCGGCGGTCAATACGGCTGCTATCAGGTCATGGGCAATCTGCATCTGTCCTTTTTATCCGGTGACACCCATGCGCCAGTCACCGATTATCGGCGCGAGCTAAACCTGAATGATGCCATTACCGATGTGCGGTTCAGCCGTGCCGGCATTCAGTTCCGGCGCGAGATGTTTATCAGCAAACCGGACGAAATGATGGTGCTGCGCTTGGCGGCGGACAAACCCGGGCAAATTTCTTTCGACGCCAGTCTTGATCGTCCGGAACGATTTGGAACCATCGGCGACGGCGAAAATGGTCTGCTCATGACCGGGCAACTGGACAACGGCGTAGATGGCAAGGGCGTGTGTTATGTCGCGCGGATCCGCGCCTTAAACCGCGGCGGCAGCGTTTCGGTGCGGGGAAATGTCCTGAGCGTTCGCCATGCGAATGAAGTTGTTTTGCTCATCGGCGCAGCAACCGATTATCGGGGCTTTGCCGGACGACAGATCACAGATCCGGCGGCGGCCTCGCTGGCGGACTTAACTCAGGCTGCAAAAAAATCCTATTCAGCACTGCGCAAAGCCCATGTCGCAGACTATCAAAAATATTTCCGGAGGATGTCGTTCCAGCTTGGCCCCGTCAATGCCGCCGATGCCAGCCTGCCAACGCCGGAACGGATCGAACGCGCCAAAGCCAGCGGCGGCGCCCCCGGTTTGGCCGCGCTGTATTTCAATTTTGGCCGCTATCTCTTGATCTCTTCGTCGCGGCCCGGCGGGTTGCCGCCGAATCTTCAGGGAATTTGGGCCGAAGAGATTCACATGCCGTGGACCGGTGACTGGCATCTGGACGTGAATGTGCAGATGAATTACTGGCCGGCGGAAGTCTGCAATCTTTCCGACCTGACCCAACCACTCTTCGCGCTGATCGCTTCATTGCAGGAGCCGGGTGCCAAAACCGCCAAAGCTTATTACGGCACCCGCGGCTGGGTGGCGCATGTCATCGCCAACCCGTGGGGGTTCACCTCGCCCGGCGAATCGGCTTCCTGGGGCGCGGCCAACAGCGGTTCAGCCTGGCTATGCCAGCATCTTTACGATCATTACCTGTTCACGCACGACCGGAAATTTCTTGAGCGGGCTTATCCGATCATGAAAGGCTCGGCGCAATTTTACGCCGATCTGCTGATAGAGGAACCCAGTCACCATTGGCTCGTTGTTGCCCCGGCCAGTTCTCCGGAGAATCATTTTCTAATGGCCGACGGTCGGCAGGCAGCCATCTGCATGGGACCGACGATGCTGCAACAATTGGTGCGCTACCTGTTCGGAGCCTGCATCGAATCATCAAAAATTCTTGGTGTGGATCAGGAGTTCCGCGACGAGCTAATGGCGAAACGCGAACGGCTGGCTCCCACCCGGATTGGCCCGGATGGTCGCGTCATGGAATGGTTGGAGCCTTATCCCGAGCCGGAGCCGCACCATCGCCATGTCTCCCATCTTTGGGGCCTTTACCCGAGCGATGAAATTTCGCCGCTGACCGCGCCGGATCTCGCTCAAGCCGCGCGCAAGTCTCTGGAAGTTCGCGGAGATGACGGCGTCGGCTGGTCATTGGCCTACAAGGCGGCATTGTGGGCGCGATTGGGCGACGGCAATCACGCGTGGCTGATCATCCGCAAGGCGTTGAACCCCGTGCATGACCTGGATATCCGCTATGATGGCGGCGGCGGCGTTTATCCCAATTTGTTCGACGCCTGCCCGCCGTTTCAGATTGACGGCAACTTCGGGGTGACGGCGGCGATTGCCGAAATGTTGATGCAAAGTCAGGACGGCACGATCGAACTATTGCCTGCGTTGCCCGACGCGTGGAAGGACGGAAACGTTTCCGGCCTGCGGGCGCGCGGAGGATTTACCGTGGATCTCACTTGGAAAAATGGAAAGCTGACTTCTGCCACCATTCACTCGGACATGGGCGTCCCCTGCTCCGTCAGCTATGGCGGCGAGTCCTATCCACTGACCATTCCTAAAGGCAAATCCACCACGATGAAGTTTTGAAACCGCTCATCAATGCCCTGACGGCATTGTGTGCTGTAAAACATGAAGGTCAGCCCGCGCCGGCCGATCTTTAGACGCAACCGGAAATCAGCCTCGTCCGCAGGCTTCCAAATCTGGCTTGGATCACGAATGGTGCGGAATTTCACATGCGTGCTGCCAAGCGTGAATGATGTGGGCGATGATTTCCTCGACACCGACGCCGTGTTTCACCTGGGCGAAAACAAACGGTCCATTACCACGGACTTTGAGGGTGTCGCGCTCCATCACCTTCAAATCGGCACCGACACCTGCCGCAAGATCGGTCTTGTTGATGACGAGTAAATCGGATTGCGTGATGCCGGGACCGCCTTTGCGCGGAATCTTGTCGCCGCCGCAGACGTCAATGACCTGGATCGTAAAATCCGCAAGTTCACGGCTGAAGCACGCGGCCAGATTGTCGCCGCCGGATTCGATGAATAAAATCTGCGGCTTGAATTTCGCGTGCAGTTCTTCGAGCGCGAGCAGGTTGGAGGAAATATCCTCGCGGATCGCCGAGTGCGGACAACCGCCGGTCTCCACCGCGCGAATCCGCTCCGCCGGCAACGCCTCGTGCTTGGTCAGAAACTCGCCGTCTTCCTTGGTGAAAATGTCATTCGTCACGGCGGCGATGTTCATCGTCGCGCGGAGGCGTTTGCAGAGTTGCAGCATCAGCGCCGTTTTGCCGCTGCCCACCGGCCCGCCGACGCCGACGGTGAAAGCTCGTTGCTTGAAGTCGCGATCCAGCGGCAGTTCGCGTTCGTGAAAATGGCCGGGATGATCGACGTGATCGTGCCCGCCGTGAGAGTGGAAGTGAAGTAGTAGTCTCATAAATCAACTTTGGAACAATCTCGAGTAAAGCCGGTCCTGCGCGCCCTGCCACACGTCCAGCAACGGCGCGGTCTGGGCCAGATCGTCCAAGGTCAGCAACTCGCAGGTTTTCAAAACCGTCTCAACTTTTGCCGCGAGGCGATGCTGCAAGATTTGCGCTTCCATCGGCCCGGTGATGTTCAGACGCACCGCTGACGCCAGCACGCTGCGAAGATGGTTAAAGCAGAACATCCGCCCGGTGGTGGCGCGGGAAATTTCCAACCGTCGCAGGCTAGCGCCAAAAACAGGGGCGAAGTGGGCGAATTCCATTTCGGATTTCGGATTTTGGATTTCGGATTTGAACACACGCTCCACCGCCGTCAGAAACGCCCGGCCTTGCGCGCGGCTCGCGCGATTCGCGACGTGATTGCTGGTGAACACATCGCAATGTGAATCAAATTCGCCGAACTTTTCCAGCGCATCAAACGCCGCCAGCACGAACGGCAGGCTGGCATGTCCCAACTGATCCAAGTTCGCCTCGACGAATGAAAACAACTCGGCTCGATTGCGAACTTCGCCATGCTGCCACGCCGCTTCAAGACCCGAGGAATGAGCAAAGCCGCCGGTGGGAAACGCGGAGTCAATGAGCTGCCAGATGATTAAATCGGAAGTGGGAGAAGGAGAATTGTCCGCCCTATCCCCCAGGAGAGGGGTAAGCACAGACGCTTTTGCTGAAACTTGGTGATTCCCGTTAGCAACTCCATTGCCCCCACCGTTGGCTGTTTCGGCTTTCTTGAATCCACGGTTGCCGTTTCGACGAGACGCGGAAACCAATTCTCCCTCTCCCCAGGGGAGAGAGCCAGGGTAAGGGTGAACGTGAACTTTCTTCACTCGCTTCATCACCGCGAGACTAGAACAATTGATACCGCTGCGCCAGCGGGAGAACTTTTGCCGGTTCACACGTCAGCAATTCACCATCAGCGCGCACCTCATACGTCTCGGGATCAACCGTGATCTTCGGCATCGCGTTGTTCCACTTCAAATCTTTCTTGCCGACCTTGCGACAACCTTTTACCGCTTCAACGCGCTTGGTCAGGCCGTAGGCTTTGCCGACGTTCTTTTGCTTCGCGAGTTTGCTGACGAAAGCAATCGAAGTCATGCCCGTCGCGCGACCGAACGCCCCGAACATCGGACGCATAAACACCGGTTGCGGCGTGGGAATGCTCGCGTTCGGGTCACCCATCTGCGCCCACGCAATGACGCCGCCTTTGACCACCATTTCGGGTTTCGCACCGAACATCGAAGGCTTCCACAAAACCAAATCTGCGAGCTTGCCGACTTCAATCGAACCGATGATGTGCGCCATGCCGTGAGCGAGTGCGGGATTGATGGTGTATTTCGAAAGATAACGCTTGATGCGGACGTTGTCGTTATCACCCTTTTCCTCGGCGAGCCGACCGCGCTGCTGCTTCATCTTGTCTGCCGTCTGCCAGCTGCGTGTGATGACTTCGCCGATGCGACCCATCGCCTGCGAATCCGAACTCATCATGCTGATCGCGCCCATGTCATGCAAGATGTCCTCGGCGGCAATCGTCTCGCCACGGATGCGGCTCTCGGCGAAGGCCACATCCTCGGGCAAATTCGGATCGAGGTGATGGCAGACCATGAGCATGTCAAGATGCTCGTCAATCGTATTGACCGTGTAAGGCCGCGTCGGGTTCGTGGAACTCGGCAGCACGTTTGGCTCGCCGCAGATGCGGATGATGTCCGGCGCATGACCGCCGCCCGCGCCTTCGCTGTGATACGTGTGAATCGTGCGGCCCTTGAACGCGGCAATCGTGCCTTCGACGAAGGTGGATTCGTTCAACGTGTCGGTGTGGATTGTCACCTGCACGTCGTGCTTGTCCGCCATGCTCAGGCAACAATCAATGGCGGCGGGCGTCGTGCCCCAGTCTTCGTGCAGTTTGAGGCCGATGGCACCGGCGGCAATTTGTTCCGGCAAACCAGCGGGCGTGGCGGTGTTGCCCTTGCCTGTGAAACCAAAGTTGAGCGGGAGCGAATCCACTGCTTGCAACATCGCCTTGAAATAGAACGGCGCAGGCGTGCAAGTCGTGGCACAAGTGCCGACCGCCGGACCAGTGCCGCCGCCGACCATCGTGGTGAGCCCCGCAGCGATGGCTTCGTGCGCTTGTTGCGGGCAGATGAAATGGATGTGTGTGTCGAGGCCGCCCGCCGTTACGATGAGGCCTTCGCCCGCGATGACTTCCGTGGTGACGCCGACGATCATGCCTTTGGTCACACCTGCCATCACGTCGGGATTGCCCGCCTTGCCAATGCCGGAGATCAAGCCGTCCTTGATGCCGATGTCGGCCTTGTAGATGCCGGTGTAATCCAGAACGAGCGCGTTGGTGATGACGCAATCCAGCGCGTCCTTCGCACCGACGCCGGCGGCTTGACCCATGCCTTCGCGGATGACTTTGCCGCCACCGAATTTGCATTCGTCGCCATAGACGGTGAAATCTTTTTCGACTTCGAGGATGAGCGACGTGTCCCCGAGCCGAACTTTGTCGCCAGTGGTCGGACCGAACATGTCGGCGTAATGCGAGCGTTTCATCTTATGCGACATGGGAAAATCCTTTCGCCTTAACTTTCTTCAAAGCTGCTTTCTTACCAGCGGCGGAAACTTTGCCGCTCGCCAGATTGTTGCCGCCGCGGATGACTTTCTTGCCGGCGATTTCGACCAGCTTCACCGTCTTGGTTTCGCCCGGCTCAAAACGAACGGCTGTTCCCGCCGGAATGTCGAGGCGTTTGCCGTAGGCCACGCCACGATCAAACTGCAACGAAGTGTTCGTCTCGATGAAATGGTAGTGGCTGCCAACTTGAATTGGCCGGTCGCCGAGATTCGTGACGGGAATCTCCGCCGTCGCACGACCGGTGTTGAGTTCGATCTCGCCGTCTTTGATTTCGGCTGAACCGGGAATTGGTTCGTCGGCCACCGGGTTAAAAACCGAAACATCCGGCACAGGTAGAAAGCTACCGTGCAGCGCGAGTTTCAAAACGCCGTTCTCGCTGGCGATGGGATGATGAACCGTCACGAGCTTCGAACCATCCGGGAAAGTTCCCTCAACTTGCACATCGTAAATCATTTCGGGCACACCAGACATGACCTGGTTGCGTCCGAGCAACTGGCGGCCGAGGTTCATCAGCTCCGCGACGCCCTTGCCGTCGCGGATGAATTCCAGCAACACGGTGGCAATGAGCGCGACGCTTTCGGGATGATTCAGTCGCAGGCCACGCGCAAGGCGTTTCTGTGCAAGAAAACCCGCCTGATGGAGCGTCAGCTTATCGAGTTCACGTGGTGAAAGGTGCATATTGTTTTACCATTTTCGCCGCCACGGATCGTCGCCGAGCAGCGGCGCAACAAATTTAAGATGATGATGGAGTTCGCGTCCGACTTCTTCGACGCTCTCACCGGCGATGCGCAGCAACGCGCCACCCGGAATCGCACTGGCACTGACAACAAGAGCGGAGCGGCGGCCGACCGGTCGGGCGGAAATTTCCTGCGTCAGCTTTTCGGCAAATTCTTTCAGCGGCGTTCCCAGCAGCAGCAGCGCGGCAAAACAATTAAAACGTCCGGTCTGGTGCACGGAAGCGTTAAAACCATTGGCGGCATTCAGTAAAATGGAATCGAGAAACGCACGCCGGCCGGCAATGAAAACTTCGTTGCGACTTTGAAAGCGGTCGAAGGCCCAGTGCTCACCGCGCGCGGCACGGCCGGAGGTGAACCAGTCCACGAGCACCAAGCCCGCACCGGCGGCAAGCTGAAAAGTCTGACGCTGCACATAACTTGAACTCTTGAATGGCTGAACGGGATCGGGCGCGAAGACGAGCAGCGCATTTTCACCAACCGTCACCTGCGTGACGTGACCGCACGCGCGCTGGCTTGGGTTGCGATATATTTTGGTGGAAGCCTGCGTGCCGAGGAAACAACGGGCGTCTTTGCCGATGTTCAACTCCAATCGCGTCTCGTCGCCGGCGACAAAGCCGCCGCCAAAACTGCTGGTGTAAGCCCACACGCTCGTGCCGCGCGAACGGGGCGTGAGGAGCTTAAGCGGCGTGCTGGCAAAGGCAGAGGTGACGGTGCTTTCGCCAAAAACCGATTCGACCTCCAGCACCGCACAACCTTTTTCCGCGTAATTGATGTTGGCAGTCGCAACCACAGCTCAAACAGTCAGGTGTTTTTTTACAATGTCGTCGTTGAGATGCGCGATCGGACCCTCGGCCACGACTGCGCCGCGATCCATGATGTAAAAACTGTCGCCAACCGCCAGACAGAAGTCGAGGTATTGTTCGACGAGCAGGATGCTGATCTTGCCTTCTTTTTTGATCTTGATGAGGGTGTCACCGATCAGGTCAATGATGTTCGGCTGGATGCCTTCGGTGGGTTCGTCAAGAATCAGAATCTTAGGATCCGTGAGCAACGCACGCGCGATGGCAAGCTGCTGCTGCTGGCCGCCGCTCAAGACGCCACCCTTGCGGGGCAGAAATTCCTTGAGAATAGGAAACAACTCCAAGACGCGATCCACTTGATCCGACTTGGTGCCGTGGACGACGAGGCTGATCTTCAGATTTTCCCAGACGGTCAGGTGCGGAAAAATGTCGCGGCCCTGCGGCACGAAGCCGATGCCTTCACGCGCGCGGGCATCGGGTGCGAGGCCGACCAGTTCGGTGCCCGCGAGCGTCACCGAGCCGGATTCCGGTTTGACGAGGCCGACAATAGATTTGAGCGTGGTCGTCTTGCCGACGCCGTTGCGGCCCATGAGGCAGACAAGGCTTTTCTCCGGCACGGTGAGATTCACGCCGCGCAAAATCCGCGAGCCATCGTAACTGACTTTGATGTTGGAGAGCTTCAGCATGACGGCTTAATGTTTCTTTTTCCGGCCGAGATAAACTTCTTTGACCTGTTCATTGTTTTGCACATCGTCCACCGAGCCTTCGCACAACACATGGCCTTGATGAAGCACGGTGACTTTGCGCGCGATCTGGCGCACGAAGGTCATGTCGTGCTCGATGACGATGATGCTGTGTTTACCTTCGAGGCTCATGAGGAGCTCGCCGGTCTTGTGCGTTTCCTCGTCCGTCATGCCAGCGGCGGGCTCGTCCACGAGCAACAGCTTCGGGTCCTGCGCAAGCAACATACCGATTTCCAGCCACTGCTTCTGGCCGTGCGACAACGAGCCAGCGAGATCATCGGACTTTTTCGTGAGGCCGATGGTTTTCAACACGGCCTCAATGCGGTCGCACTGCTCGGAAGTTGTTCGGGCAAAGAGCGCGTGGAAAACACCGCGCGGACCTTTGAGCGAGAGCAGCAGGTTCTCAAAGACCGTGTGATGGATGTAAACGGACGGCGTCTGGAATTTCCGCCCGATGCCGAGACGGTTGATCTCCGGCACATTCATCTTGGTCAGATCCAAACTGTCGTCTTTGCCGAATTCCACTTTGCCGGTATCAGGCCGGGTGCGGCCGGTGATGATGTCCATCATGGTGCTCTTGCCCGCGCCGTTCGGGCCGATGATGGTGCGCAGTTCACCCTCATCCATGTAGAAGTTCAGGTCGTTGATGGCCTTAAACCCGTCGAAGGTTTTGTTCACACCTTCGAGCAGCAAAACAAAATTTTTAATGGCCGTGGTCATTCTGGCTTGGTGGGCTTGGCGGTTTCAACAACGACAACCGGCTCCGTCGCGGTTTTTTTAGCGAAGCGCTTTCTATAAATCTCCTTCAATTGCGTCGGCAGGCCGACGATGCCTTTGGGCATATAAACCGTCACGAAGATGAACATCCCGCCGAGAAAGATCAGCCACAGATCGGGATACGCACGCGTGGCCCAGCTTTTCATGGCATTGACGGCGAAGGCTCCAATGATCGGCCCGATGAGCGTGCCGCGTCCTCCGACCGAAACCCAGACGACGGCTTCGAGCGATTTGTCCGGGGCCATTTCGCCGGGATTGATGATGCCGACCTGGGGGACATAAAGCGCGCCCGCCACCGAGGCGATGAGCGCGGCGACAATGAAGATGAAGAGCTTGAAATTTGCCGTCGAGTAGCCGGAGAACATCACGCGGTTTTCGCTGTCGCGGATGGCGCGCTGCACCTTGCCGAGCTTTGTGGTCGTGAGCCATTTGCAAAAAAGATAAACCAACAGCAACGCGATGCCCGATGCGATGAACAGCCAGCGTTGCGTTGCCGCTTCGCGAATGTCATGGCCAAGGATGAATTTGAAATCGGTGAAGCCGTTGTTGCCGCCAAGCAGCAGGCTGTTGCGGAAAAACAGGAGGCAAGCCGCATAGGTCAGGGCTTGCGTGAGAATTGAAAAATAGACGCCGCGAATCCGCGAGCGAAACGCGAGATAGCCGAAAAGTCCCGCCAGTGCCCCCGGCAACAGAAGCGCCATCACCATCGCGAACGGAAAACTGGAGAATGGTTCCCAGAACGCGGGCAGCTTCGTCCAGCCGAGAAAGACGAGGAAGTCTGGAATCGGCTGATGATACTGGCCAAGATCGCCGATCATGCGCATCAGATACATGCCCATCATGTAGCCACCGAGCGTGAAGAAGAGCGCCTGGCCGAGGCTCAACAATCCGGTGTAGCCCCAGAGCAAATCCACGCTGATGGCGAGCATCGCGTAACAAAGATATTTGCCATAGACGGTGATCGTGAAATTGCTGACGTGAAGCCAGCTCGTTTCCGCAGCGCAGGCATTGAGGCAGGCAAAAATGCCGATGAACAGCACCGTCACCGCCACCACCACCCAGACCTCAAGGTTCTTAAATTTACTTGGCATGACAGTTCAATCGAGGCTACGGCTGCGGATGGAAAAGAGTCCACCGGGTTTCCATTGGAGAAAGAGAATGATGCAGATCAGCACAACAATCTTGCCCGTGACCGGTGAGCCGGTGACCTGTTGTAAAATCTGGTCGCTCGTGCCGATGCCAACTGCGGCATACACCGTGCCCACGATGCTGCCGACGCCGCCGACCACCACCGTCATGAAGCTGTCCACGATGTAACTCTGGCCGAGACTGGGGCCGACGTTGCCAATCTGTGAGAGAAACGCGCCGGCCAATCCAGCGAGACCGGAGCCGAACGCAAAGGTCATCATATTCACGCGTGCGGTGCGAACGCCCATGCACGACGCCATGTCGCGATTCTGCATCACCGCGCGGATGAGCAAGCCGAGCG
>Ga0207702_10002639_pt1 | contig 16843 bp, 16 predicted proteins | sample KBSCornC62_FD_184302 | JGI IMG/M metagenome (GOLD analysis project Ga0207702, IMG submission 184302) | Corn rhizosphere microbial communities from Kellogg Biological Station, Michigan, USA - KBS Corn C6-2 (SPAdes) (version 2) | ecosystem: Host-associated > Plants > Roots > Rhizosphere > Soil ...
GCGGGAGGGCGATGGCTCTCGCATTTCGAGAGCGCGATGTTTTTGCCTAACTGAAAAGCGGCGCTCGATCGAGCGCCGCTTTCATTGGCAGGAGTATGCGAGAATTCCCGGGAGAGCTAGAGCTCGCCGTCCTTCTTTAGATCGGCCTGCACCATCTCCGCATGATGGAGATGCATCGCGATGATCGGCGTGATCTTCTGGGCAAATTGCTTGAGGACTGGGTCAGATGTGGTCCTGGCGAATTTCTTGAGCATGGCAAGGACCTGCGTATGTCCTTGCACCATGGCTGGGATATAGGTGGTGTCGAATGCCTTGCCCTTGAGCGCCGAGAGCTTCTGCAAGGTCGCCTTGCTGCTATCGTTGAGCGCCTTGGGGACCGGGATTCCCTGCTGAGCCGCGCTGGCGAGGAGCATCGAGTTGATCCGCGTATGGCTCTTCACCATGTAGAACCCAAATTCCTTCACCTCCGCATTGGTCGAATTCTTCTGGGCGACCTTGCCGAGGGCGATCTCGAGGAGATTGATTTGAGCAACCTCTTTGACGAATGGGACCGGCTTCAATGAAGCCGCCTTTGTCGATGAAACGGATGCGAACGAGAGAGCCAAGAGGAGTAACGCAAAAGATCTGGGGAGTCTTTTCATATGCCTTCAGATTATAAGGGATCGTTCTTGATTGCGAGCAATTCCAAAAAGGAGGGTATGCACAGGGCGCGTGACGCCTCAGTTTCAAATGAAAAGCGGCGCTCGATCGAGCGCCGCTTTCATTCGCGGGAGTATGCGAGAATTTCTGGTACGGCTAGAGCTCGCCGTCCTTCTTCAGCTCATCCTGCACCATTTCTGCGTGATGAAGGTGCATCGCGATAATTGGCGTGATCTCCACTGCCAATTTCTTGAGCACAGGATCGGATGTTGTCGTAGAAAACTTCTTGAGCATCAAAAGAACTCCTTTGTGTCCTTTGACCATTGCTGGGATGTAAGTGGTGTCGAAGGCCTTTCCATGAAGGCTCGACAGCTTCTTCAGGGTCGCTTCGCTGCTGGCATCAAGGGTATTGGGGACGGTTATCTTCTGTTGGGCCGCACTCTTGGTGAGCATGCCATTGATGTCCGTGTGGCTCTTCACCATGTAAAAGCCGAAATCTTTCACGTCCTTATGGGTCGAATTTTTCTGCGCCACTTGTCCCAGGGCGATTTCGAGCATGTCGATTTGGGCTACCTTTTGGACAAATTGCTGCGGACTCAGCGGTGCCGACAAGGCAGTCGAAGCGAATGCAAGCAGGACAGGGAGGAGCAATGATGTAAAAGACCGGGGGATTCTTTTCATACCGTGTAAGCGTATAATCCTAATATTGCATGTCAATATTCCCGTCGTCCCGTCGAGGGCGACAATGCCGCCATTGAGGCCGTTGTTGATGCCGAGGCGGATCATTTCCCGCCCTCCTTCTTCCGGGTGCTCTGGTTGCGCGGGTCGGGTGCAGGTGCAGACCCTATAGGGGATCTGCACCCTGCCCCGCTGCTCGGGGCAACTGGCTTTTGCACCCAATTGCATCTTCTGCACCCGAGGGAGAGATATAGCGGTTGTCCTCGGTCAATTCTTCAGAAGGCGAAGCCATTGACTCCTTTCGGCCAATCCGCGAATATGGAGAGTTGCCATGAATCCTGCCGATCGCCTCGTGATTGAACCGCCGGAGGGCCACCGGAAGGTGCTGCTCCATTCCTGCTGTGCGCCGTGCTCCGGCGAGGTGATGGAGGCCATGAGCGCCTCGGGCATCGATTATACGATCTTTTTCTACAATCCGAACATCCATCCGCGGAAAGAGTACGAGCTTCGCAAGGAGGAGAATATCCGCTTCGCCGAGAAGAGCGGCGTTCCGTTCGTGGATGTCGATTACGATACGGATAATTGGTTCGCGCGCGCCAAAGGGCTGGAATGGGAGCCGGAGCGAGGCGCCCGATGCACGATGTGCTTCGACATGCGTTTCGAGCGCACCGCCCTCTACGCTCACGAGCATGGCTTCCCTGTCATTACGAGCTGCCTCGGCATCTCGCGCTGGAAGAACATGGACCAGATCAACGACTGCGGCCAGCGCGCCGCCGCCCGCTACGAGGGAATGTCGTACTGGACCTTCAATTGGCGGAAGGGTGGCGGATCCCAGCGGATGCTGGAAATCTCGAAACGCGAGGAGTTCTACCAGCAAGAGTACTGCGGCTGCATCTACTCGCTGCGCGACACGAACAAGTGGCGCATGGATCAGGGTCGCGGCAAAATTCGCCTGGGCATCAAGTTCTACGGCCGCAACGAGTCCGACGCTCCGGCGACCTCACAGGTAGGCGGAGCGGCTCAGAGCTAGAGGCAAAGTCGCCCCCGTTTTGGGCGAACATGGGGGTCGCCCTTTCGGCCGCGCATGCCGGCTCCGTAGAAAATCTCACTTGGCCCGCCTCCCGAGTGTGCTACCTTCCCGCAGAATTTATACGTTATGAGCAAACCTGCGATCACTGCCTATCTGAAAACCTCGTGCGGCTGGAGCAACGGCGTGCGCGCCGTGCTTGCCAAATATGATCTGCCCTACGAGGAAAAGGACATCATCCTGAACCCCGCTTTCCGCTGGGAAATGGAGCAGAAGAGCGGCCAGCCGCTCTCGCCCTGTGTGGAAGTGAACGGCACGATGCTCGCAGACATCAGCGGCGAGGAACTCGAACAGTGGATGCTCGGGCAGGGCCTCATCGGAACCACGGAGAAAACCACCGATGTGCCCCTGAACTCCGCCTGCTCCGACGAAGAGCACGCCGCGATGGTGCGCATGAAGCTTTAGTCCGCTTGAAGGGCCGACCTCGTCGGGTTCGTCGCGACAACGTCGCTTCCACGAATTTACCCCTTCGATTGTTTTTGAAAAAGCGCCCGGCAGCTACCGGGCGCTTTTTTTATGCGCGCTTTCCCTGCACCAGCCCTTTCTCATCGGAAGTCATGAGATGCCGGGGCTGCCAGGCTTTCGTAAGGCAGGGCTTCGATGGATTCGGCACGAATGAGAATCGTGTTGCGGGCATTTTGAACGACGCCCGTGATGGATAGGAATGCCTCCTGCGTAATGACGAGACGCCGCTGCTCAAAGAGCTTCGGATCGACAATGGCATTCGAGATACCGGTCTCGTCCTCGAGGCTGATGAAGACGAATCCCTTCGCCGTGCCAGGCCGCTGCCGGCAAATCACCATTCCCGCAATTGTCGCGCGCGCGCCATTCTTGAGCGTTGGCAGGTCGGCGGCTCGAATGATGTGAGGCAATTCCGGTCGGATGATGCCCATGGGGTGCCGCCCGGTCGTCATACCCGTACTCTCGAAGTCCGCCTGCATTCGCTCGATCGGATTCATCGGGGCGAGCGGCATCGGTCCGTCATCGCTATCCAGCTCCAATGCATCGACCGTCCGTTGCGGGAGCTCGATATTCCACAGTCCCTCGCGGCGGTGGGCGGCCAGTCCATTGAGGGCTCCGGCCTTCGCCAGGGTGCGAAGCACGTCCTTGCGTGGAGTGATGCGTACCCGAAAGTCGTCCAACGATTCGAAGGCCGCCCGCCTGCGCTCCTCCTGGATGCGCAGCCCAGTCTCGGCATCGAGACCGCGCACGACACGCAGCCCGAGGCGGATGCCTTCGTCTGGCTCGATGGTCGAGTCGTAATCCGAATGGAGCACCGAGGGTGCCCTCACCTTCACTCCCCTCATCCGTGCATCACGAATGAGCGTGAACGGACTGTAAAAACCCATCGGCATATTGTTGAGGAGGCCGACGTAAAATTCCTGCGGCCGATGGACCTTCATCCAGCATGATGCATAGGCGATGAGGGCGAAGCTGATCGCGTGCGACTCGGGAAAACCATAAAGCGCAAAGCCCTGGAGCGCCCGCGTGAGCTGGTCGATCACCACAGTGGACGTGCCATTGCGCTCCATCCCCGCGCGAAGCTTATTGCAGACTTTCTCCATTCGCTCCTGAGAGCGATGGAAGCTCAGAGCTCGGCGAAGTTCCTCAGCTTCGGCGCCACTGAAATCGGCCATGATCATCGCAATCTTGAGAAACTGCTCCTGAAAGAGCGGAATCCCCAGCGTGCGCTCGAGCACAGGCCGCAGGCGCTCGTCGAAATACGTCACCTCCTCGAATCCCTCGCGGCGGTTCAGATATGGATGCACCATATCGCCCTGGATCGGGCCGGGCCGGATGATCGCCACTTCGACCACCACGTCGTAGAAGCAGCGCGGACGCATGCGAGGCAGGGTCGCCATCTGCGCCCGGGATTCGACCTGAAACGTGCCGATCGTGTCCGCGGCGCACATGAGGTCGTACGTGGCCGGATCGTCCTTGGGAATGGTGGCGAGGTCCACGGGCCGGTTACGCCGGGCGCATAGCTCGAGTGTATCCTGCATCGCAGCTATCATTCCGAGACCAAGCAGGTCCACCTTGATGATGCCGAGATCCTCGCAGTCATCCTTGTCCCATTGCGCGACCACCCGTCCCGGCATGGAAGCATTCTCCAGCGGCACCACGGAGCTCAGCGCGCCCTGGCAGATGATCATGCCTCCGGAATGCTGCCCCAGATGGCGAGGCAGGCCATACATGCGCTCATAGAGCCGCGCGGCGATATCGGCGCGGGAGTGGTCTCCGGGAATGCCCGCCTGGCGAAGTTGGGATTTGAGATCCAGCGTGTGCGGGAAGTCTCCGTTCGCGTAGAGGCTCGAGAAGCGATCGACGACATCCCGCGAGAATCCCAGCGCCTTCCCGATTTCGCGCATCGCGCTCCGGCCGCGGTAGGTGATCACGTTTGCCGTCATCGCCGCGCCGTGGCTTCCATAGCGGCGATAAACCTCCTGGATCACCCGTTCGCGACGGTCGCCGCTCGGCAGGTCGAGATCGATATCCGGCCAGCTCGTGCGGCCCTCGCTCAGGAAGCGCTCAAAGAGGAGATTGCATGCGATGGGGTCGCATGCCGTGATGCCAAGGCTGTAGCAGACTGCACTGTTTGCCGCACTCCCCCGCCCCTGCACCAGGATGTCCTGCTCGCGGCAGAAATTCACGATGTCCCAGACGATGAGGAAATAGCCGGGGAAACCGAGCTTCCCTATGAGATCGAGTTCGCGGTCGAGTTGGGCGGTCACCCGGGCGCTCAGCACACCGTAGCGCGTCCTCGCGCCCGCGTAGGTCATCCTGCGCAGCCAGGAATCCATCGTCTCGCCGTCTGGCACGGGATAACGCGGGAATTCATAGCCGAGGTTCGAGAGCGAGAAATCGATCCGCTCGGCGATGCGAAGCGTATTGTCCACCGCATCCGGAAGATCGGCGAATATCCGGCGCATCGCGGCGGCGGATTTCAGATGCCGCTCGGCATTCGGCGCAAGCAGCCGACCCGCATGGTCGAGGTCGGTGTGGTGGCGGATGCAGGCAAGCACATCGAGCACGCCGCGCGCAGCCGCCTCGTGGCAGCACACTCCATTCGTCGCGACGAGGGGCAGATTGCGCGTGCGCGCGGCATCGACGATGCATTGGTTTCGCCATTCCTCCTCGCGCAGGAAATGACGCTGGATCTCGAGATAGACATTCTCGCGGCCGAAGGAGTCCACGAGCCGATCGAGCATGGCACCTGCATTTTTCGGATCACGAAAGACGCCCTCTTCGTCGCCAGTGAGGGCGATGAGCCCTTCCGTCTGCCCCGGCAGCTCGCTCCATTTCACAGGAGCCTCCGCCTTCGTTCCCCGCAGCTTCGCGACCGTGATCAATCGGCAGAGATTCCGGTAACCGGAGCGGCTGGCAACCAGCACCGGCAGTACGCACCCATCCTCCATTGGCAGCTCCGCTCCCACGATCGCGCGGATGCCCAGTTCCTTCGCAGCCGCATGCAGGCGCGGCGCGCCGTACACGCCGCCGCGGTCGCATAGTGCGAGCACCGGCATCCCGAGGCGGGCCGCCTCCATGGCGAGCCACTCCGGCTGCGAGGCCCCGCGCAGGAAGCTGAATGCGCTGCGCGCATGGAGCTCAACGTAGCTCATACGCACCCTCCATGCGCCAGCCGTCGCGGCTGCGCGCGATCCGGAAGATACCTCCCTCGCAGAGCTCGACATCCCATTCCTCGATCTGCCAGCGGTCTGTATCCCACCAGTCACCCGATAGTCGGTAAGGGCCGATATGTTTCAAAACTGCGCCGCTTCCCATCACGGAACTCACCCGCTGAGGCACGCCATCGCGCATCTCGACATCGACCGCCAGCGAAGGTCGAAAGCGCCGCAGAGGGATGCCGCGCTCGGACGCCTCAGCCTCTCCAGACAGCCGCCCCTGCAACGGCTCCTCTGGGAAGCGATCATCCAGCGCAAAGGCATCCGGCCGGTACGTATCGAGCTTGCGCGGCACGCCGACATGGTCCTCGCCAAGCAGAGCTTTCAATCTAGCAAGCGTCTCGCCGAAGCCATTGAGATCGCGTAGCGCCGACTCGAAGAGATTGAGCTGGCTGCCAGTCGATGGAGACGGCTCGATCTCCAGGCGCAGGCCGATCGGATGCTGCTCCAGGCGCAGCATCTCGAGATGGGTATCGAGGATGCGATAGAGCACCTCCTGCTCCGTCGTCAGGGCCGGTATCGTGAATCGGCGCTCATATACGGCGCCGTTCTCCAGCGGGATGCTCAAGAGCATTCCCCGCGCAACGAGATGCGCTGCCCGCAGTCGGTCCGAGAGACTTCCCAGGAAGCGCCGCAAGAGGAACAACAAAGGCTCTGTGGTCTCGACCTCGTGCTCGAAGTCAAATGCCTCGGCATATCGCGGCACGGGCCGTACCAGGCGCAACGGTCGCTTGTGTCGGCCGGAGACTTTGCGCAGTAAAGCCGCAGCCTCCGCCCCCAGCCGCTCGACCACCGCGCTCCGGGGCAGAGCGAGCAATTCGCCCACCGTAGCCACTCCCCAGGCGCGCAGCCGCTCCTCTAGCTCCGCCGAAGGCGCAAGAGCCGAAATCGGTAATGGACGCACGAATGCCGCGGCATCATAGACAATACCTGCACCCGAGGCGCCGTGCGCGGCCAGCAGCGCGAGATCCGGCGTGGGCGCGACACCGACACGCAGCGCCAGCTCCTGTCGGCGAAAATCTTCGATCAGCCCATCGCCGAATCCCTGCCAGCACGCCGGCGCCGGTCTCCGCCGCAGGTCCACCACGCACTGGCCAGATGAAGTCAGCTCGGCATCCGCCGAGAGGGAAAGCGCCGTTTCCACGAGCAGATCGTTCAGCGCAGACTCCTGGCTCTCGGAGCGCACCAGAATTCGCACTCCCATATCGCGGGCCATGGCTTGTGCGGAGGACATCCCGCCGTGAATGCCCCGGCGGAGCGCCTCATCGTCCGCCTCGATCACCACGCCTTTTGCGGAATCCTCGTTGACTACGATGGAGGCTCCGTATCCGTCGCGCCAACGAAGCGCGGCCTGCAGGCAAAACCTGGGCAGCATGAGCGAGACGTACATACGGTCCTCACGCGATCTTTCGCGCTCCTTCTTCCATACCTGCGACACGTCGCTCGAAGACCCGCATTCCCAGTCGGGTCACCATGCATGCCCTCTCCTGCAACCGAGCCTCCAACCCGCCCGCCGGCTCGACCACGATACGCGTCGGCACGCCTTCCACCAGCGGCTGCGAAGTCAGCACGAGCAACACCGACTCCCGCTCCTCGAGAATGCGATGAAACCGATGCCATGTGCTCGCGGGTACTCCCCGTAACCCAGCTGCTGTGATGCCTTGCAGATCGAGCACGACGATCGGGAGATTTCCATCGCGCACGAGCAGATCCGCCGCGCGCACGGCCGTCGCCGCATCGCGGCACATCACCCAGAGAATGCGACGCAATTGCGCATCCGGCCAATCCGCCGGATGAAAGGAACTCGTCCCATCCACCAGCCCCACATAAAAGCCCTCGCTCGCAGCGCTTCGGAGAATCGCGGAGAGCAGAATCTGCACGCCCGATGCACTCCCGGTGATCTCGGTGACGGCCCCCTGGCGCAAGCCGCCGCGCTCCCCGTCCAGTCGCTCACAGCCGACACGCCGCCGCCGCTCCGGCCTTACGCCCCGGGCCGGGAATTTCCCGGCCATCAATTCGCGCAGCGACTCCAGTCGTGCACGATTTTCCCCGGAAGTCGTATTCATCGTGGCGCCGTGCTGAAGAGCGCGCGATAGACGCCCTGGATCGTCAACTCTCGCGCAGGAATGAGGTCGGGATAGCGTGGATTCTCCGCGCGCAGGAAAGGTTGCCCCTCCTGCATGAGGAAGCGTTTGAGCGTCGTTTCCCCATCGATCAATGCCGCCACGATCTCACGATGCGCTGGCTCCCGGGACTCCAGGATGACGACATCCCCGTCGAGAATGCCCGCATTCACCATCGAGTCTCCCCGGACTTTGAGCGCAAAGACCTTCGCTTGATCCGGCACGCCCAGCGCCTCCACGTCGATCGCCAGGATTTCCCCACCCTGTTCCTCCATGGCCTCCATGGTATCTGCATATCCCGCCGGGATCGCTCCCAGCAGCGGCACATTCCGGACCGTCCTCGGGCTGTGCGCTCCCAGCAGCCGGATGTTCCGCGCCTTCCCCGGCTCGCGCCGGATCACCCCCTTATGCTCCAGGAGCCGCAGATGGTCCGAGACGCTCGCGGGGGACGAAAACCCAAATCGCCTCTGGATCTCCGCCACCGTGGGCGCGCCGCCCCGCTCATGCAGGCACTCCTGAATGAACTCCACGATCTCGCTCTGTCGCTCTGTAAGCATACCGTATATTTATACGGTTACTCTATAGAATAAGCTTTGGCAAGAGCAGGTGGAAGAGGCCCCGAGCAATCAATCGGGATTTTCTTACGATAAATGCGTCTATCGGCGCGGCGGAATCCGTCCGATTTCAGAATCGGAAGATGATGATTTTTTTGACCTTCGAGATCCGGCCGGTGGAGGGATCGACAACACGGAAATAAAAGATGTTTCTGCCGAACTCGAGCTTGAGGATAATCTTCCATTTCGCGCCGTTCTTGACTCCCCGGAACTTCGCGGTTTGCTTGCCGACCGCGTATTGGACATAGCAACCCGAGACGAAAATTATGCCGCGAATGATGATTTTCGGCGCAGTGGTATACTTGGGAAACTTGTAAATCGTAGGCGGAGCCAAGATCGGCGCGGGCGTGGTCGCGACTTCGACACTAAACTGTTGCGGCTGCCCGCTGCCTACCACCCAGCTACCGCCCTGGTTTGTGGAAGAGGCCCAAGTGGTGGTCGGAGAGACGCTCCAGCCGTCTGTCGCGGCGAATGCGGCGGAACTTGTGTAGGCCCATGCATACGAGCCAGTCGAGTTGTAGGCTTTCACCAGGAGCCAATATGTAGTCGCCGCCGAGAGCGTAATCGGCTGCCCGGAATAAGGCGTTGCCGAATACGTGCCGGCATTCACCCATTGGCCGAGGCCGCTATCGAGCAGTCCATTAGTGATTTGAGAGCCCGGCATGCCTCCGGCGTCGTCGTAGAGAAAAACCTGCATCGTGTTCGACGGATTGTTGCCTTGGCCGAAGAGCAGGTTTACCGACACAAGCGAGTAGCTCGCGGCGTCGTTCCCGGTAGTGAAGGCTTGTGCCATCCAATGGCCGGAGTCCAGCGATGCGTTTCCTGCTGTAGAGGCGTCGAGATTCGACAACACCACCGCCGCCTGCGCCTTCGGCTCCGCAAGCGCGGCAAAAGCTCCGAGCATGAAAAACGCGAAGCAAGCTTGCCTTCTCATAAGATTCGTGGGGAGACGTGCCAAGGCTACCGCCGCGGTGCCGATGTGCCAATGAAATTATCTGGCCCAATACCAATTCCATCCCTCAGAGCCTTGCGGTGAGGGACGGATCGCGGTCCCAGAAGTAGCGCTTGAGCAGCACCTTGAGGGTCGCGGTGAGCGGGACGGCAAGCAGCGCGCCGAGCAGGCTTGGGCGCATTCCGCCGTGAGGAATAAACCCTGGACCTTTACGATATCGTTCAAAAAAAACGCGCTCATTCAGACCGGTGTGCTGAAAGGCACCCGATATCATCTGAACATTGCTTCCACGTAGCCGGAGCTATTCCTCCCTCACATCTTCCCCGTCGCCGACGGGTCGCGGTCCCAGAAGTAGCGCTTGAGCAGCACCTTGAGAGTCGCGGTGAGCGGGACAGCGAGCAGTGCGCCGAGCAGGCCGCCGAGGACAATGCTCCATGCGAGCACGGAGATGATGACGGTGAGCGGATGCAGACCGACGGATTCGCCGACGATCTTCGGGGCGATGACCAATCCGTCGAGCTGGTTGCCAACGATGAAGATCACCGTGACTGCGAGGGGGTGAATCCAGTCGCCAAATTGCGCCGTGGCGATGAGGACCGCCGGCACCCAGCTGATGAGCATGCCCGCATAGGGAATGAGGCCGAGAATACCGACCATAAGGCCGATGAGCGCGGCGAAATCGAGGCCGAGAACGAGAAGCGAGGTACCGATGATGACGCCGTCGATGAGGCTCACCAGGAGCTGCCCTCGGAAGAAGCTGATGAGATAGGCATTGATCTCGCTGATGAGGGAAACGAGCTCGCTCTTGAGCGGAGAAGCGCGCAGTGGGAGGTAGTTACTCCATTTGGCGGCGATCTGCGGCCCGTCATTGAGGAAGAAGAAGAGAAAGATGGGCACGAGCACAAGGCTCAGAAGGAGTCCCAGCACGCCGATCCCCTTCTCCACGAGTGCTCCCGAATTCGATAGCAGTTTGCCCGAGGCGTCCTGCAGCCAGGCGACTCCTTTGTTCACGCCCTCGGAGACAGCAGCATTGAATGGATCCACCTGCTGTGCGCCGGAAGGCTTTTGCTTGAACATCGGCAGCTCGGCGAAATGTCGCGCCCGATCGATGGTCGTCTGCATGAGCTTCTGCACGCTCTTGGTGTAGGTCGGCAGGTTCTCGCGGAAATTGTCTGACTGGTGATGAATGGCCGGCACCACCCAAAGGACGAGAGAGGTTATCAGGACCAGAGCCGTAACAAAGACGGTGATTACCGCCCATACTCGCGGGAAACGCCTGCGCGTGAGCCAGGAGACTACCGGATCGAGCAGATAGGAGAGAATCCCTGCGACGGCGAGCGGGATGACCACCGGCTTGAGAAAGCCGATCGCAAGCATGACGTAGCCGCCGGCCTTCACGATGCCCCAGAGGATCGTCGCGATGGCCAGGACGGTGAGCGCCAGCCACCACGTCTTCCATTGGAAGCGACTTGGCGGCACCATGCGGAGCGAATCGGTGGTTTTTTCGGGCACGGGGAAAATTCGAAGGCGCTAGTGGTCAGGGGGGCGGATCGAGTTCAGATAGCTTTGCATATCGGCCTTCGAGCCACGCAATGCGACCACGAATGCCATGTTGCCGATCTGGCGGATCGCCAGCGTGCGGCGGGTCTTGTCTCCGTACTCCAGCGTGCGCCATTCCCCTGCCGGGAGGGATATGCCAAATGGCTGGGCTTCGAAGACATAGAAGAACGCCCGGGGACGAGCTACTGCGGCAGTGGCAACGGGCACATCCTCGTATTTGAATACGCGCACGCCCACCACCGGCGCGCTCTCCATGCCTGGCGGTACGGCAAACCCGTCGAAATCCTGCATGGCGAACCAATCGGTCAGTGTGCCGGCCTTGGTCTCGAGCTCCTGAAACTCCGATGGCTGCGCCTTGTCGCCGGCCTGCACCATCTCGGTCACTTCGTCCATTCCGGCAAAGGAGTTTGCTTTCCCCAGGAAAATCCAGACGCCCAGCCCGATGATCACGAGGAAAGCCAACCCGACCGAGAGCATCGCAGGGTCGCGCAACGAGAGCCGCCGGTGCTTTTTCGTCAGCAGGCGGGCGGCCGCTTCCGTGAGAGGCTCAGCAAGATCGTCGGGAATGATGGCGTCGAGGCGTCCCGCCAGAGCACGATCGAAGGCGAGCTGATTATGAAATTCCGCCTGCAGCTCGGGTGCAGCCGCAGCGGCTTTCAGCGCGGCCCGGGTGCTTCGGTCGCCATCATCGGCCCCGCTCGGACGATATGCGAGCAGGTGTTGGCGCGCCTGTTTTGTATTCATGAGGCGGCCTCCGGCTCAATGGCAGCGAGAGCTTGCTGCGTCGCCAGGCGGGCGCCCTGCACAGCCTCGGCAAAGGCGGCGGGCTCCAGATCAAGCAAAGTCGCGATGCTCTCGGCATCCATGGTATCGAGCAAAAGTAATGTGTATGCGCTGCGACCGGGCTCCGGCAGCCCGTGAAGAGCCGCCTCGATCTGATCCGGTCCCACTCTCGGCACGATCTCGCTCGCGCCTCCCGGGAGAGAAATGCTGGCTGCGGGAATGGGTGTCTTCGCAGCAGGGTGGATCTTGAGCGCGCGGCGGCGGAGATCCTGGAATTGCAGCATGATCACGCGATCCCTGTCCGACGACTCCCCTACTCCTGCTCGAATCGACTCCTCCAGAGTCTCGGTCACGAGCTTGCGAGCAGTCTCTCCATTGAGCAAAAGCACTCGTGCAAAGCGATAAAGGCATTGCTCCCAAGCATCTTTCTCGGCCATGAGGCCGAGACGTTAGGCATGTGCCCCGGCATGAACAAGCGCGAATGCATCGCCTCTCGAACAAAATTGCCGGGGCACGCATGCCGCGATCACCGATAAATGGTCACCGGCGTGCCGACCTGCACGGCATAGTAGAAGCGGCGAGCCTCCCGCGGGGGCAGGCGGATGCACCCGTGCGAAGCCGGGTAGCCGGGCACATGGCCGGCGTGAAGACCAATTGCTCCACTGATTCGCAGAAAATAAGGCATGGGCGCTCCCACGAAAACAGCACCAGGAGGCTTCTTGTCCTTTGTGACATTCACGTTTGCCTTCACGACCCGGCCGTCCTTCACGTATGCGCCATATACCGTCGATCGGTGGTCGATATCTTTCTGGACGACCCGGTATTTGCCTGCCGGCGTGGCATATCCCTCCCGCCCGGTCGATACCTCGGAGACCGCCACGAGGCGGCCGTAATGATAAAGAAATGCCTTTTGCTCGTTCAGGCGAACGACGATCGAGCGATGTGTGATACCGCTATCGGTGACCATTCCCAATTCAGGAATGGTCGTACATCCGCAGAGCAGCATGAGTGCCCCGATGAACAATCCTGCACGCAAGTGCACAACTTTGGTGAAAAGGCTGGAGAGCATGGTGCGATCAAGATACCCGACTCCATGCGGAGTCAACCCCTGCGTTGAGAGCCTGCTTGAAAAGTGCGGGAGGCCGCGCGAAAGCACGGAGGGCCGAGTGCGCAAGGGTGGGACATGTCCTATATGCTTTTCATTTCCATTTTCCCCGCGACTTTCCGGAGTTTTCAAACAGGCTCTAAAGGAAAATCCCGGCTCGCGCACGGCGCCCTTGCCTACTCCCGAAGCAGCCTCTACCTTCTCGGGACGCTGGCTCGCTTGTCGGCGTCGCGCCTAGCATGAAACGCATTCTCTTTGTCTGCACCGGAAATATCTGCCGCAGCCCAATGGCGGAGGGACTTTTTCGCGCACTGGTGAAGGGCCGCCGCGACATCGAAGTGGCTTCAGCCGGCGTGAGCGCAAATCGTGGCATGACGCCCAGTATCGATGCCGTGCGGGTCCTCCGCGATGAAGAGAGCATCGACATCTCGCGCCTGCGCAGCCAACCAGTCACCGAGGAACTCATCGAAGATGTCGACTTCATCTTTGCGATGACGCGTGACCATCGGAACCTGCTCGAGCTCCTGTTTCCCGCAGCCGAGGGCAAGACCCATCTCGTACGGGAGTTCGAGGATTCCCCGCTCGATGTGCCCGATCCCATCGGCCAGGGACGCGAGGTCTATGCGCGCTGCAAGGATGCGATCAAGCGCGCCCTCCCATCGATTTTGAAATTCATAGATCAGAAAGCACCCATGATTATCGAATCCACCGAGACCATCCCGCACATCGAGGCAATCGATCCCGAGATCGCGGAGGCCATCCATGCCGAGGCGCGTCGCCAGGCCGAGCATATCGAGCTTATCGCTTCGGAGAATTATACCAGTCGCGCCGTGATGGAAGCGCAGGGATCCTGCCTCACGAACAAGTACGCCGAAGGTTATCCCGGTCGCCGCTGGTACGGCGGCTGTGAGCACGTCGATGTCGTCGAGTCTCTCGCGATCGAGCGAGCGAAGCGGCTCTTCGGCGCCGAGCATGCGAATGTCCAGCCCCACAGCGGTTCCCAGGCGAATACGGCCGTATACTTCAGCGTTCTCCAGCCGGGCGATCGGATCCTGACGATGGATCTTGCCCATGGCGGCCACCTCACCCACGGGCATAAGGCAAACTTCTCCGGCAAGCTCTATGAGGTTCACCACTATGGTGTGAGCCCCGAGACGGGGATGATCGACTATGACGCCCTCGCCAAGCACGCCGAGGAGGTGAAGCCAAAGATGATCACGGCCGGCGCCTCGGCCTATCCGCGCACGATCGATTTCCCGCGCATGCGCGCGATCGCGGATTCCGTGGGCGCTTATCTCTTCGTGGACATGGCGCATATCGCCGGCCTCGTCGCCGGTGGCGCCCACCCCAGCCCGGTGCCATTCGCGGATTTCGTGACCACCACGACTCATAAGAGCCTGCGTGGCCCTCGTGCCGGCATCATACTCTGCAAGGAGCAGTATGCGAAGAAGATCGACGCCCTCGTCTTCCCAGGCGTGCAGGGCGGCCCGCTCATGCATGTGATCGCGGCCAAGGCCATCTGTCTCCGCGAGGCGCTACAGCCGGAATTCAAGGACTACGCCCAGCAGATCGTCTCGAATGCCAAGGCACTCGCCGCCAGCCTTTCCCGCCTCGGCTACACCCTCACCTCCGGCGGCACCGATAACCACGTCATGCTCGTGGACCTGCGCCCGCGCGGCCTCACCGGCGTCGAAGCCCAGACCGCACTCGACCAGGCTGCCATCACGGTCAACAAGAATGCGATCCCGTTCGATACCGAGCCGATCACGAAGACCGGCGGCATTCGCATCGGCACGCCGGCCATGACCACCCGCGGCATGAAGGAAGAGGAAATGATGGAGATCGCCGATCTCATCCACGCAGCGCTCGAGGGCCGCAACGATCCCGCCAAGCTCGCCGCCGTGCGCGAAAGGGTCAATCGCCTGACCTCTCGCTTTCCGCTCCCGGCGTAAGGCATCCGATAGATATTCCAAATCAAAAAGCGCCCGAAGCCGGAAAGCTTCGGGCGCTTTTTTTAGAGTCAGTTTCCGGATGCGACCCGGAGGGCGATCTCCTTGTCGAGCGAGATCGCCCAATTCCGGTCAGGGTGTGCTGCTGCCCTGCGCGCTATGCTCCGAGGAACTGCTCGAACTCTCCGGTGCCCTGGACGAGCTTCCCGACTTGCGGCTCTCGCTGGAAGCGGAGCCACTACTGTGGGTGCGTCCCGCGCTCTCGCTGGCCGCGCCTCGCTCCGAGCCTGCGGAACTCCGGCTGCCCTGCGACGCCTCGCTGGCCGAGCTTTCTCCAGTGGATGTACCGGGAGTGCGCTCCGAGCGGGCCGATGATCCACTACTGGAAGTTTGGTCGGCCGCCGAAGCATGGTGGTGATGCCGCGCGGTGCTGCCGGTCTGTCCTTCCGGCGCCGGCGTACTCTGCTCGGCGGATGAACCGCGACGTCCCGAGGCGCTGGAGCCCGGAGTCTCACTGGCGGAGGGCGTGCCGGATGCGCCTCCCTCGGCATTCAGCTGCCGGTGATGGTGGCGTGTCGAGGCATTGTTCTGCGGTTCGCCGGGTGTAGGCTGCGCGCTATTCCGAGCCTGCGGATTGCGCTCCTGCGAGGGAGTGCCCGCCTCAGATGGGGACGGCGGCGGTTGGTTTTGCTCCGCGCGCTGGGGCGAGGATTCCGCAGCCTGCCGGTTCTGCTCCGTCCTTTGCGCGGAGGATTCCGCCGCAGCAGGCTGGCCAGTTTCCATGTTTGCTCCAGAGCCGGTCTGCTCCCGATTTATTGACGTGGATGTCTCCGCGCCAGTCGTCCTTCGCTCGGTCGAGGTCCCGAAATAGCTTACACTCGGCTGGACGAACGATGTCTCGACCCTCCGGCTCGATGTCAGCTGGTTCACCTCGACGGCAGGCGCACTCACGATGCGCTCTCGATCGATGTTATTGAGGACGATGTCGCCGCTGTCGCCCTGGAATTGGACATCTTCGTAAGGCACAGCGACATAGCGATCACCTATCGCACCGCCTGTGATGACGGTCGAAACAATGCGCTGCTGTGTGGGATCGACGAGAATGTATTCCACGTGCCCGACGTCGGCGCCATCCGATGTATGGATCACGCGCTGGTCCTGGCATATTCGGAATACCGAATAACCGGTGGTTTCGTCCTGGGCGCGCAACGTCGCCACAAGACCCAAAACCGCCATGAGAAATGCGAGTTTTTTCATGATGACCTGAATGGGGAGTGATGGTGGTTTATTTCGAATACACACCAGTGCTCGCGCTGGTGTAACGGCCGTTAGTCTCGGTGGTCGTGCGAGAGGTGCAGCCCGAGATGACGAGCACGGCAAGGACGCTAAGCAGGATAGTTATTTTCATAGACAGGGAGGGATCGTCCCTGCCCCGATGATGCGATTGCGGGTGCGTCCCTGATTCGCTTATCCAGCAATACACTGAGGGGCGCGATGCCCCGCGCTACTCGCGGGACGTTCCACCTTTCCATCCATGGCTCGGGCGAGACCATATCCCTGTTTCCTCGAATTTTCGGGTTAGATAGCCATGCCCCGCAGGCGGAGCTCCACGGGGCATGAAAATGAGAAGCTACGGAACCCGCGGCGCGGCTTCCCTACCGAGCAAAAGG
>Ga0207702_10002643_pt1 | contig 16821 bp, 9 predicted proteins | sample KBSCornC62_FD_184302 | JGI IMG/M metagenome (GOLD analysis project Ga0207702, IMG submission 184302) | Corn rhizosphere microbial communities from Kellogg Biological Station, Michigan, USA - KBS Corn C6-2 (SPAdes) (version 2) | ecosystem: Host-associated > Plants > Roots > Rhizosphere > Soil ...
GATACCCAGGGACTTGCCGTTGACTGAAACTTCAGCAAGATTCTTAACGTCGCCGAGATCGATCCAGACCTGGGCGCCTTTCGCCATTGAGCCCGCAGGTATGTCGAATGATTTGGTGTAGGTGCCTGTGCCGGAGAAATACTTGACGCCAGCATCGGAGTTGTCGCTCCAGGAAGCGAGTTTATCGAGTGTGACGGAATCGGGAGCGCCACGACCACCCTGGAAGCTGACTTTCCACGAGCCATCGAGGGTTGCGATATCCTTCTTCTCGCCAGCCGGGACTGTGCGGCTGTTTGCGGATGTGGACTTGCGGAAGACGATGAAGACGCTACCCCACGGTTCGAGATCGAGGGGGATCGTGGTGCGTCCGTTCTCGATTTTGAAACTAACTGGCTCGGACCTACCGGTCTCGGCGTGCCAGAGTTCGGGTTCTTTGCCGGTGACGCGGAAGGTTGCATCTACCTTATGGCCGTTGTCCCCACGATTGTCGACGAAGTAGACATCGCCATCGCTGAGCCGCCGGTGAACGAATTCAAGGCGGGCGTCGCCTCCCGGCTTGGTGTAGTCGAAATCGGGCTTGATGTTCATCGTGTGGAAGACATCGCCGAGATTCTGGCCGACGTAGACGATGCCTTTGCCGACTTTGTGGGTGCCGCTACCATCGCCGAATAGGTCTTCATTCAGCCTTTTGAATTCGGCCTGATCGTCGGCTTGGCTTGGATCGTCACTTGGTTTGGGGCCAGCGACGGCGGCACCATCTTCGACCAATTTGTGGATGGCCCGCAGTACTGGAAGAGACATGTGCTGACTGTATGGATCTAGCCCGAGAAGACGATAGGTCATGCCGCTCTTCGTCTCGATGCGACCGTTCACCACGTGCAGCTCATGGATCAGTGCGTCGGCATTAACGTAGTCAAAAGCATAACCAGCGGGGACGTCGGGAGATTTCTTGTCGAAGATGGCAGTGAGGTTGGAGTCTTCGCCATAGAAGTAGATCAGGTCTGCGCCGAACTTACCCTGCTGCAGCATGTAGCTGGTGCGTGCGAGGTAGTCGATCCACACACCGGCGTCATTGGCCCAGGTTTCGTTGCGATTGAACCACTGTCCGAAGGGGCCGAGGGTCATGCCCGGAGCCTTGCCGACGAGAGGCTGGTGAGCCGACTCGTGAATGACGAAACGATTAATGCCGTTGAGGAACTCCTGATCGGCGGTTGGCTTCAAGGTGGCAGGTGACCATGCCCATGGCGCCGCGGCGGCGGTCATGGACTCGGCGGCCGCGACGTTCTGTCCGTAAATGTGAGCAACAGAGGCTGACTCGCGATCGTCCGCGTTATAGCCGTATGTTTCCTTGTTTACGCCGGGGGTCTGAGTCCACATGGCGCTCATTGGAACTTCGTTGTACTTCTTTACCTCCATGCCGTCGGCGATGAAGGCGCGACGGCCTTCGTGGGATTCACCGTAGTGAGCCATGCCCCATTCGTGCAGCGTGTCCTCAAGCTGGCCGTAGTGCTCGGTTGAGGTGAGGTCAGCAATCGTCTTGCGAAAATCCCAGAGGAATCGGTCGCTGGCTTCAGCGCTTTCAACCACCTGGCCAACAAGCACGGGGAGCCACGGGGACGGATCGTAGCCGCGCAGCTTTTTGAACTGAGCGATCATGTTGTCGGTCCAGTTCTGCGAGCCGGCTTCCCAACTGTCGTTGATGACGTAGTGAATGCCTTTTTTGCCGATGAGTTCTGTGCCGACCGTTTGCTTGTAGCTGTCGAGATATTTCTCGAAATAGTTTTTGACGAAGCGGCGGTCGAGTTTATCGACTTCGAGTCCAGTGGCTTCGGGAGTCGCCGGATGATTGGTGATGCCGAGAAGCGAATAGCCGAGGCGCACGATAACCCAGGCGCCGGCAGGCGGAGTCCAATCGAGCTTTCCGTCAGAACTCATCTTTGAAGTGAGATCGATGACGTCAGACTTGGAGATGGCATCATCTTGGCCGACTGCCGGAGTAGCGAACTTGTAGAGGTCGTCTTCGGGAACGAATGCGGCCTTCTCTTCAAAGTGATCTACGCGGGCACCGGAGTGGAGAGCCATTTCGGCTACTTCGTAGTCTTTTGGAGGCGGCGGCATTTTGCTGAATCCAAATTGGGCGGGATCGATGCCGGCAGCCCAGTCGGGGATGGGAGGCGGAGGAGTGCGTTTGAAAGTCACGCGGAAATACTTCGCTGTCACCGGCGCGAACGAGATGGTGTGCTCCGGCGCGTCGGTCGTTTCGAGCTTGGATACCAGCTTGTAATTCTGGCCATCTTCGCTGGACTCGAGATTCATTTCAGGCGCGGACATCTGCGCGATTAGCTGCTCGATCCACCCTGGGGTCTTCGTAACGAAGGTGATGGAGCGAATGGACTGCGGCTGCGGGAACTCGTACTGGATCCAGGAGACATCGCCTTCCTTGGGGATCGGTACGGGGGTTGTTTTTTCGAGGTCGCCATCAGAGAGCGCTGCGGGGTCGAGCGAGGAGCCGTTCGATGTGATTTTCGCGTTCAGCTTTTCGAGCGAGACATCGCTTGCAGGCCTCTTGTAGGCGAAGACTGCCGCATCAGCGTAAAACTCCGGGATCTTGTTTGGTCCGCCCGGGGTGCCGAGGGCGTCATGGATGCCAATGTTTTGGAATGCACCGGTGTTTGTGGGCGGGTGCTTAAGTTCGCCAGAGAATGGTTTGCCTCCTTCGACGGGAGTTTCGCTCCAGACGTATTTCTTCATGCCCTCAGCGCCGGGAACCCAAGGGCCGCCGCTTTCGCTCCAGCCGGGAGATCCGGCGATAGCCATCTCCATCCCATACTGATCGCCCACGGTGATTGCATATTTGAAGGCGTCCTTCCACTCCGGCGTCATGTAGGCCAGACGGTGGTCCACGACCTGGGGGGTCTGCAAGGCGGCGTCAAAATTCTGAAAGCCGGCCAAGCCGACGTGATGCATCCAGTCGAGATCGAGCTTGATGCCCTCCTTCGTGATGTTGCCATTCATCCAATGCCACCACACGCGGGGACGAGCGCTTTGCGGCGGATTCTGGAAGCCGCTTTTGAGAGGGTCGGACGAAGTCTTATCCTGCGCGCCGACAATGGTGGCGGCAACGCAGAGGGAAGCGGCGACTAATTTGAGGACCTGGCGAATCATTACTTCTCCTTTCGCGATCAGGAAGGCACAACTCTCGGCAGCGAGAACACGGTCGGTTTCCATGCCGGGGAACTGAGCTGAACTTGTGCGGGAAAACTGTAGCAGGAAAGTGCTGTCATTCGGAAGAGAAAAAGATTCTCAAATGAATTTTTCAGTTGGAAATCGTAGCTGAATCTGATTTGATTCTTGCGGAGCTAGGGCAGAGTTTCTCAGTTGCTTGCGATACGGGCTGCGCATTTGCGAGATGTCAATTTCAGTTCGTAAACTTCTTACGGGTCGCGAAAACGTTTGCGACGTTCGGCTGTTTTGCTCTAATTTCTCGGTGAGTTTTTGGGGGGTGTTTGTGCGAAAGACAAACTCTGGGTTTTGGATCGGACTGGTTCTGATCGCTGTCGCTGGATCAGCGAGCGTAGCAGGCGCACAGGAGAAGAAGCAGGAGAAGGTGGACATCGATTGGGACAAGGTAGTGATCGTGTCCAAGTCGACCCCGACGCTGCAAGTAGTAACAAACCCGATGCTGAATCCGGGATCACCGATTCACGATGGGTCGTTTTCCGCGCTCAAGGCCCTCGGGGCCGACTACGTTCGTTACGTGCCATGGTTGCCTTATCCGAAGATTGCGGTTGCGGAACTGGAGCCGCCGACAAAAGAGAAGACTTCGTGGGATTTCAAATACATTGATCCGGTAACGAAGGATCTGTTGGCGGCGACGGAAGGTCACTCGACCATCATGAACTTCAGTACGATTCCGGCCTGGATGTTTAAGACGGATCAGCCGGTGAAGTATCCCGATGATCCAAATCAGGTGTTCTGGGATTACACGAAGGGGACGGAGCTACGCGACCCGAGCGGAAAGGAACTTGGTGATTATTTTGGCCGACTGGTGAGCTGGTATACACAAGGCGGGTTTACGGATGAGAACGGCAAGCGGCACGACTCGGGATATCACTACACGTTCCCGTACTGGGAGGTCTTGAACGAGATCGACTTCGAACACAACACGACTCCCGAGGATTACACGAAGCGATACGACTCAATCGTCGAGGGCATTCGGCGCGTGAGCCCCAACACGAAGTTCATGGGGCTTGCGTTGGCAGCGCCGGGAGCGAAGCCTGCGTACTTCGAGTACTTTCTGAATCCGAAGAATCACAAGAAGGGAATTCCGCTCGATTACATTTCATTTCACTTCTACGCGAGCCCGGCGATGGACGAGTCGCTTGACGGCTGGCAGCATACGTTCTTCAACCAAGCTGACGGGTTTCTCGCGACGACGCGATATATCCTTGCGATTCGAGACCGACTCTCTCCGCAAACGAAGGTGGATACGGATGAGCTAGGTGTGATTCTGCCAACGGATGGTGTCGAGATTGCGGCGTCGAAGGCGATGCCTGACCACATTCCACATCGTTACTGGAATGCGGCGGGTGCGTTGTATGGGTATCTTTTTGTGGAGCTCTCCAAGCTTGGAGTGGACGTGATTGGAGAATCGCAACTGGTCGGGTATCCCTCACAGTTTCCGAGCGTTTCGATGATCGATTACAACAACGGGAAGCCGAACTCCCGTTACTGGGTTCTGAAGATGATCAAGGACAATTTTCATCCCGGGGACAAGCTTGTGGGGCACAAAGGTGATGAGCCGTCGGGTGTGATGGAACAAGGATTCATCACTCCGGAGGGAAAGAAAGTACTCCTTATTAACAAGACGAACTCAGAGAAAACCGTGAAGGTTGCCGCGGACTTAACGGGGGCTGCTTCGCTTACAGTGGACGACGAAACGGGTGATGAGGAACCGCGAACTGGAGCCGTGCAGAGCGATGAGGTAACGCTGGCGCCGTTTGCCGTGACGGTGCTGAGGCTGAAATAGCAAGTTGGCCGGAAGGATTCGCGTATGGCGGCAACAGAACTGCGAGTGGGGCTGTGCGGCATCGGGCTGGACGCGTATTGGGCTCAGTTTGCGGGATTGCGCGAGCGGCTGGAGGGATACGTCGGTCAGATTGCGGGGTTTCTGAAAGGAACCGGAGCCAGCGTCGAAATGCTCGGGCTTGTGGACACTCCGCAGAAGGGGCGCGATGCGGGGCATGCATGCAAGCGCGCTGACATCGATCTGTTGATCATCTACGTGACTACTTACGCGCTCTCAAGCACGGTGCTTCCGATCGTGCAGAGAGCTCAAGTGCCCGTACTTGTTCTGAACGTTCAGCCGGAAGCAGCAATCGACTATGAGACATTCAATCGACTGCCAGATCGAACTGCGATGACCGGTGAGTGGCTGGCATTCTGTTCCGCGTGCAGTGTTCCGGAGATTGCCAACGTATTGCGCAGGGCGCGAATTCCGCTTCATCAGGTCACTGGCGTTCTCGGGGATACGTCGACCCAGAAGCAGATTTCTGAATGGGTCGACGCGGCGCGCGTGAAGAAGGTATTAGAGGCGAATCGACTCGGCTTGATGGGTCACTACTATGGGGGCATGCTCGATATCGCAACGGACCTGACACAAGTGGCGATCACATTCGGGAGTCATATCGAGCAACTTGAAGTCGATGAACTGAGCGCGCTGCGAGAGGGCGTTGAAGGCCCCGAGATCGTGGAACGAGTTGCTGAGTTTCGAAGGCAATTCGATGTGCAGGCGGATTGCGCAGAAGAGGAGCTGGCGCGGGCGGCTCGAACGTCGGTGGCTCTCGACAGGCTCGTCGAAAAGCATGATCTGCAATCGCTTGCTTACTACTACATGGGGAGTGGTGTGCCGTCGAACGAAGAGACGATGAGCTCAATCATTCTTGGAACATCGCTATTGACGGGGCGCGGAGTTCCTGTGGCAGGCGAGTATGAAATCAAGAATGTGCTCGCGATGAAGATCATGGATGAGCTTGGAGCAGGAGGCTCGTTTACCGAGTATTACGCACTTGATCTGAACCTCGACCACGTACTGATGGGGCACGACGGGCCAGGACACATCGCCATCGCCCAGAGAAAGACAAAGGTAAGGCCCCTTACGCTCTATCACGGAAAGGTGGGAAGAGGATTGTCGGTGGAGATGAGTGTGAAGAATGGTCCCGTGACGCTGCTCTCGGTTGTGGAAGATGCGACTTCGGGGTTCAAACTGGTGACGGCACAAGGGGAGTGTGTCCCAGGCGAGGTGCTGCGGATCGGCAACACGAACAGCCACTATCAGTTCGCTTGTGGCGCGAGAGGATTTGTCGAGGCTTGGAATGCCGAAGGGCCAGCGCATCATTGCGCTGTAGGCATTGGACACCAAGCGGGCAAGCTGATTAAAGTGGCCGCGCTCCTCGGCATCCCGTTTGTCCAGGTGTGTTGACGCCAGAACCTGACAGGATATTTCTATTGAATAAAGTTGTGATTCGGATGAATCGGAACCATTTTTGTACTGCTTAGCAATACAAGTGCCCTGTTGCTGATCATTCCTAAACCTGAATAGCCCTACCGGACGAAACGCCTCAGTAAAAGCATTTACCTGAGTAGAACAATGGATCGGCAGAAATGCGCTCAGCTTTGCATTGGCGATTCGAGAAAGATCCGGTTCTGGATTGCTCAGATATTTTCAATTGAGAAATAAAATTCTACTTGACAATGTTTCTGCAGACTGACTAATGTCGCGATGCATTTGAAACAGGCCAACCCCGCTCCACGTGTCAGCCTTCCTCCAAGTCGAATGTTGACCGGATCTGCAAATAAGCCCGACAAATGCGAGGCCAGGAAGCACGTATTTCAGGAGGTAAGTCGATGCGATTTCTTCGTGTCAGCGCTTTGCTGTTGCTACTGCTTGCGATGAGTCCACGGTTATTTGCGCAGGCGGGAGCGACGGGAACGATTCTTGGAACGGTTACCGACCCATCCGGTGCGGTTGTGCCGAACGCCAAGATCACTGTGACCAACACAGCAACCAAAGTTTCTTTTCAAACGGTCACCAACAGCGCGGGCGACTTCAACGCCCCTGCGCTGAACCCAGGAACATACACGGTTTCTGGCGAGGCGCGCGGATTCCAGAAGGCCGTGATTTCATCCTTCACCTTGACGGTGAATCAGCACGCTCGTATCGATCTGACGCTCAAACCAGGCGCGGTGACGGAAACTGTAGAGACCACAGCCCAGGCGGTTGCGCTCGACACAGATACTGCGGAACTATCTAACCTCGTGAGCCAACAACAGGTGGAGGATCTGCCGTTGAATGGCCGCAACTTCATGCAACTCCTGCTGGTCGGTGCGGGTGCCGTGACGGTTGGAGGCGAGCAGGGAACGATGCGGCAGGGCGAAGGCAATGCGATCAGCGTGAATGGCGGTCGGCCTGAGGGCAACAACTACACTCTCGATGGACTGGTGAATACGGACGCTGCGCTGGTGACGCCGGCTGTGATTCTGTCGCAGGACGCGATTCAGGAATTCAAGGTCTCGAGCGGAACGTATTCCGCAGATCAGGGATTCAGCGCGACGCAGATCAACATCGTCAGCAAGGGCGGCACGAACAGCCTGCACGGTTCGGTGTTTCTGTTTGACCGCAATGACGCGTTCGATGCCAAGCCTTTCCCAACGGCTACCGACCTTGATACAGCAAACCCGGTGCTGCGTCAGAACCAGTTTGGTTTTGTTGCAGGCGGTCCGATCTTCATCCCGCATCTGTATGATGGCCGGAACAAGAGCTTCTTTATGGCCAATTACGAAGGTTGGCGCATCACGAACGGAGCGCGGCAACTGGAGAGTATGCCGAACCCCGCGATTCTGGCGGGAGATTTCTCCGCTGAGACATACGCAGCGCCAGCCGGCTCGGGATTGCCTGGCGGTCTGCTGCCACTGTATGGAACTGCAGACTGCAACAAACTGCTCGACCTTGGATATAACTGCATGCCGGTTGATCCGACCACGGGCCAGGCATTTCCGGGAAACAAGATTCCGACTACCCGCCAGACCGGAAATGTTGGTGCAGTCGCAGTGAAGAACGGGTTCTGGCAGACGCCGACAGTCGCTGACCAGCCGGAAGGCGTTGTAAATTACGTGAAGAACGTCGGATTCCCTCTTCATCAAAACCAGCAAACGTACCGAGGAGATCAGAATCTTGGCAAATTCGGATCGGTGTTCTTCCGCTACACCGATGCCAACTACAACAATCAGGGATCCTACAACTCAGGCGACCTGGTTCACGGCTACGAGATCTATCAACAACAGCAGACGAGTTGGACCGTCTCGCACACACTCAATATCGGGCATACGACGGTCAATAATTTTCGCTTTGGACATCTGACTGCAAATGCGCCGCAGGGAGGGCCGGCGATCACTGCCGACGCAGTGTCACAGCTAGGTCTATCGGGCACCTTCACCACGTTCACTGCATTGCAGCAGACCTGGCCGAACGTCGGACTCTCAAAGTTTGATAGCGGTGGCGGCTCAGTGAACGGCTACAGCGGTTCGGAAGGGCCGACATGGGAGTTTGCGGACTCTGTCACTTCCGTGCATGGAAGACATACGTTCGGATTTGGTGTGGATTATCGCCGCTGGCATCTGATTCGAAACCTGGATGATGATTTCTACGGTGACTGGAGCTTCGGCGGATCACTTGTGCAAAACAATTCCGAAGGTTGTACCAATGCGCCGGTCTCAGTGAACGGTGCAACTCCGAAGAGCCTCTGTGGGACAGGCAATGCAGTGGCCGATATGTTGCTCGGCTATTACAGCGGTGTTGGCGGTTTCGTGCCCGGTCCGCTGAGCCCGACCGACACAGCGGGCAATCCCCAGGATCACGTCTTCGGTTACTTCGCTCCTTACGTCATGGATGATTGGAAGGTCAGCCCGAAGCTAACGTTGAGCCTCGGTCTTCGCTGGGACTATCGTCCAGCGGCTTACGATGCAGACAATCACTTCTTCTGGCTCGATACGCAAAACGCGAACGGCGGGTTGTGCTACGCAGACAAAACACTCTCTTCCAATGGCGTGGCTCCCGGCGGAGATGCGATCAGCGGACCGATCCTCCGCTACTGCGGCTCAGTACCTCATCCGGGATCAAAGACGCCATGGGCGCCACGTCTTGGCCTCAACTATCGCCTCACCCCGAAAACGGTAGTACGAGGTGGTTACGGGATTTTCTATGATTCGGCTGAAGGTCGCGAGATCGACGACTCTGCTGATATCTATCCGTACTCGATCCGTAACAGCTTGAATCCCGGCACGAACGCGACGGCGCCCAAGCTAACTAACAATATGTTCCCGTCGTATTCGACACTTGGTGCATTCCCCGCGTCGACACTGACCTTTCTTGCTGTGATCGAGTCGGAGAACCCGCTGAACCCGTACGTTCAATCCTGGACTGCATCGGTGCAGAGAGAGTTGGCGCAGAATACGACTCTCGAGGTGAACTACATCGGAACACATGCGGTGCATCTGCTGGACCGGCGCAACATTGCACAACCATTCGCCATCCCCGATGCAAGCCTGGCGTTCTGCCAAACTCAGGTTGGTGGCGAGTACGTCAATCTCAAGAAGGATCCTTGTGACAACGCTAGCCGGCTGCCTTACAAGAACTTCACCAATTTCTACATCGACAGCGATTGGCACGGGTATTCCCACTACCGGGCGATGAACGTGAAGATGGAGCATCGCGCTCGCGAACTTGCGGCGACGGTTGTATACACGTGGGCGCAAAGCAAGGATGACAAGTCTGCGGCGGCTGGCGTGGGTGCGACCGGAGCCGGGTATCAGGGCTTCATGGACAACCACCGTCCGGAGTTGGACTATGGCTTGTCTGACTTCGACGTCGATCAACGCTTTGTAGCTAGTTATGTCTATCAGATACCGATCGGGCGAGGGAAGAAGCTCGCAGGCGGAGTCAACCGCGCCGCCGATTTACTGATAGGTGGGTGGGAGACAACCGGTATTGCAACATTTCAGGCTGGATTCCCATTCAGCATCACGGCAAATGACATCAATGGCGTGCTGAACAGCCAATTTATGCGCGCGAATAAGGTTTCGGGTTGCGATCCGCATGCAAATCTCACACAGAAGTTCCAGCGGCTCAACTTCGATTGCTTCTCGCAGCCCGCTCTTGGGACGTATGGAAATCTTCCCCGGAACACGTTCCGACAGCCGGGGATCAACAACTGGGATATGGGGATCGGAAAGAGCTTCCATATTGCCGAGCGCGTAAGTTTCAAACTTAACGGCGACTTTTTCAATGCGTTCAATCATCATCAGTACGCGATTGGAACAGGTGCGTTGATTGGAAGCGGTCAGGAGGAGGGTCGTCGATCGACAATTCAATCAGTTCGACGACAGCGGGTCTGATCACTTCGGCGTCTGCATCGCGCATCATTCAACTAAGCGGTAAGTTGATCTTCTGATCGCCTCAGGATTCAATTCCGCTCCGCCATGGGGAACTGTGGCGGAGCTTCTGTTTGGGGATAAACTCACTTCATGATCAATCGGCTGGCGGTCATCGGATGGATCTTGGCATCTTGCTGCGCTTCTTCCATTGCTGGGCTCGGGCAAGCGAATGACGATGCCGCCGCGCAGGTGGCAGCTGAAGGCCAGCAGGCTATGGCACAGGGCCGGATGGCAGATGCCAAGGCGAGTTTCGAGAAACTTGCGGCGATGAAGCCATCGCTTGCAGAGGTCCATGCATCCCTGGCGGCGATCTGCTTCAAGTTGAAGGAATATGACGAAGCTGTGTCAGAGATTGGCAAAGCGCAAAAGCTGAAGCCCGGGCTTCCTCGGCTCGATACGCTGCTGGGTCTATCCTTATCGGAGATCGGGCGATTCAATGAGGCAGTGCCGAGATTGGAGAAGGGATTCAAGCAATCGTCTGATCCCATATCCCGGAGGCTGTGCGGGCTGCAACTTCTCCGTGCATACGGGAATGTCGGCCGAGATGCTGATGCGGTTCAGACCGCGCTGGAGTTGAACAAACTGTACCCGAAGGATCCGGAAGTTCTGTACCACACGGGCCGGGTGTACGGGAATTTTGCGTTTATCACGATGGAGAGACTGCAGAGGGCTGCGCCAGACTCGATATGGATGCTGCAGGCGCGTGGGGAAGCGAATGAGAGCCAGAAGAATTACGATGCAGCGCTTGATGCTTTCAACCACGTTCTAAGTGTTGATCCTCGCCGACCTGGAATTCACTTTCGCATGGGACGCGTCTATCTGGCGAAATTCACGGAGAAACAGGTTCAAGCGGATCGAGATGCTGCGATACGGGAGTTTGATGCGGAACTCGAGGTGGACCCACACAACGGAAACGCCGCTTACGAACTGGCGAATCTTGCTGCGCAATCCGGCGATCGAGAGAAAGCGCGACAAGGATTCGAGGCAATTTTGAAGAGGTTCCCAGATTTTGAGGAAGCGCTCGTGGGATTGGGAGGAGTCTTACTAGATGGCCAATCTCCCAAGGATGCTATAGGGCCTCTCGAACGTGCGACGAAGGTTCGGCCTGACGATGAGGTGGCGTGGTACCGGCTGGCACAGGCAGAACGAGCGGCAGGCGACCGAGATGCGCAGCAGAAGGCGCTGGCGCAATTCCGGAACCTTCATAACTCGACTCCAGTTGGTTTGCGCCGACCGAATGAGGCGCAGGAAGTGACGCCGCAGCAGCTTGGGAATCTTGATCAGCAATAAGGCCGGCGACGCTCGTCGCCCGGTGAGGAGTGCTGGCCTCCTCCGTTAGCTAGCGGCCATTCCCAGGCCTACCAGGTTTGCGGCAGCGATGATTATTCCGACCCCCGCAAGGAGCAGACGGATGGAGCGCTTGCGAACACCGGCCCACTCGCCGAGTGCCAAGCCGACTATACCTCCGCAGAGTACGTAGATGCTCATGTGCAGCATCCAGTTCACGTAGGAGAGATGCTGCGGGATGTTGGCGGCTCCCCATGCATAGAAGAAGAATTGGAGATACCACATGATTCCAGCGGTGGAGGCGAGTGCTGCATTTTTCGCGAGGGTATTTTTGTCCTGATTCAGATCGTTGCGAAGAGAGAGTTTTGGCAGCACGGCGAGGCGTATGAAGCAATAGGCGAAGTTGATGATTGCTCCGCCACCCATGATGATGACGTAACTGGGAAGGGCAGCATAGAGCGGATTGACGCCAAGTGATTTCGCGGCGGCTTCCATCGGTTGTGCCGCGTCTATGGCAAAGGACATGCCGGAGGAGAAGATTCCGCAAAGCACTGCGAGCAGCAGGCCCAAGCCGACGTTAAATTCTTCGAGGTGTCCCTTGAGCTGCATTTCCTTCTGGTGTCCGGCCCAGGAGACGATGGCGACGCCGACCAGAGCGACGAATACACCTGACATCGTGATGAGGCCACCGCGAGTGGTGAAAAGCATGGCAGCCTGTCCATGCATCAATGGCGGAACCAAGGTACCGACGATCAAGGTGACTCCGATAGCGACGCCGATCCCAAGAGACATGCCGAGATAGCGCATGGTGAGGCCATAACTGACGTTGCCTACGCCCCACATGGCGCCGAACGCTGCCACGCGCAAAAGGAGAGATGTCCCCATGGACGCGTAGAAGTTGTGGAAATTGGGGAGGAGGACCAAGCTCACCCCGATCGGAAGGAGGACCCATGAGAAGAGTCCGGCGAGGGCCCAGGTGGTTTCCCACGACCATCTCTTCACGCGTTCGATAGGCGCATAAAAGGATGCGGCCATGCTTGCACCAACGATGTGCCAACCGATTCCAGCAACGACTGAAGTCATGAAGCCTGTCCTTCCATGTGCGTGGGAGAATATCCCAGATGAAAATGTTTCCTGCCGGAAAGTAACGAACCCTAGATTGGACTGTCAAATGGAATCTCACCAAGGCTCAACGGCGATGCTGAGGGTTTATTAGCTGATGAACTAGCGGCTAGCCGGCGAATGCGGCTGGCACCAAAGTACCAAAGTCCCGAGTTCCCAAGGTTGCATATGCGCCATCCGTTACCTAGGTGGTAGTGATTTCGATTGAACGCAAAAAATGCGCATGATATCTCCTTCTTAGTACATCCATAAGAGCCGAAGTGCAGGTGTGTTCCCAGTCTCGTTAAGTCGAAGAGGAGAGGGTATGAACCAGAGAAACTACCCCGTTTCTGTCGTGCCTTACCCGATTGACCGGGCGCCTAAAGTGAAGAAGATGATTGACGACGACAGCGCAGAGTGGGACGCGAAGTGGCTGCGTCCGAACGTGACACGAATCCCCGAAAAGCCGGTTGAAGTGTTGCAGAAGAGAGTTCTTGCGCCTGCTGTTGCTCCTTCGCAGGTAGACGAGCCGGAAGAAGATCAGGCGCCGATGTATCTTCGGTTTCTGCGCTGGCTGTTTCCGGAAGTCAATCAGCGGCGGGCGAAGCGGTATCCGACATCGAACCTTGTGGCTTACTACTGGACAGGGGGAGCCCCTTTTTCCTACCAGGTAGGCGACATCAGCGCGACTGGTGTTTTCCTGCTGACCAAAGAGCGGTGGGCGCCGGGAACTTTGATCCAGATGACGCTGCAGCCACAAAGCGGCAAGGTGTCGAATGAGAATTCGATCTGCGTGCTGTCTGAGGTTGTGCGGTGGGGCGAGAATGGCTCGGGATTCAATTTTGTTCTGAAGGACTACGAAAATGTCTTGAACTACGGGCTCCAACCGAGCGAAGCGATCGATCGAAAGACTGTGGAGCGATTTCTGCAGAAGGTTGGAGTTCCGCATTGAGATGCAGGGCAGGTGTTGAAAAACGAAGAGAGCGCCAGCTGCCGGCGCTCTCTTCGTTTATAGAACCTGTCATTATGGCGCGCCCTGAGAGATTCGAACTCCCGACCTTCTGATTCGTAGTTCTACCCGAACGAAGAATCAACAACTTAGCGCGATTTGTGCGAACTTAGATTCGCCTGTATTCATCGCCCCTTGGAAGGCCCTCGGATTCGCGGATGCAAGCACATCTAAGCAGCCACAGGGCACAAAACTGGGCACATCTAAACTGCTCCGGCGTTATCGCCGTGAAAGCGGGTGTGAGGCAATTTCGCTGGATTTGCAGCAATTTGGCGAGGTTTGCATATCTGCCTTTCCTGACAGTAGTTTCGACCCTCTACTCCACTGCTTGTTTCGCATCGGTTTGGAAGAGTTTGCACGATTCTTCGTCACCACAAAGTCACCAAGGATCAATCGTTCCGGCGTTGGCATTCAGTTCCACGCTTCGCGGGACGATCAAAATGGGCTTGGCGGAGATTTAACGAATTCCGAAGCCATCTAGCAGGTCTTCATCGCTCCGCGCAATCAGATCGCAGTGCTGTTTTCTCATTGGAGGAATCTTGCCGCACAATGTGCGTACGTCGAGCACATGTCCGAATGCCTCGCTTGCAGTAAACGGTTGATCACTCCGGATGCAATAGACACCATCCGCGAGAGATTGAGATCCATAGTTCATTAGTGCTGCAACTCAGCTAGCCAGCAAAACAGACGGGTGGCATTCAGGCAACTTTCACCACCAGGACTTTTCCCTTTGCTGAAGCAGGTCCTTTGATTCGCACTCGAATACTAGGGGAAACCCTAGGACGAGTTGTTGCATCGTAGGCGACATGCAACCCTCCCTTCACGTCCGGAATTTGCTTGAGACCGCCGTGCTGCACCTCCAGCATTCACCAGACCTCAGCGAGGAAGAGGTTCAGTGGATTCAGCAGTTCGCTATGCATTTGATCGCAGAATTTAGCGTGTCGAAGGAACCAGGCTTGCTTAAGGAACCTGAAGCAGTCTCAACTTCGCTGCCAGCTTTGAAGGGTGATTGAGCGGAATATGTCAAGCAAGGACAGCAGGGCGAGTTGTCTCGTTTCACGCGTCCGAAGCTACGCCATTTCGCTTCCTGATAGTGAGCGACCCGCGACTGTTGCACTATTGCTTAAATGCAGCAACGTCGGCCCGATGCTGCCCCGATCTGATCAGAGACTCGCAAGGAACCTCATAAGGTCTGCATCATCGCGCCAATGCTTCCTCCCCTTGAAGGGGCTGAGTTTATCGAGACCACGTTTGAACCGCTCGGGAGTCAAAAACAAAAACCGCTGGGTGGAGACAACGCCTGCCAGCCCCATGTATGCCGACAGCGCTGGAAGCATCCGATTTAGATCGGCGCCTTCCTTGATCCAAGATGCAATTCTGTGCACCGCGAATGTTTGGCGTAGATCGCGTAGAGTCGGGGGGCATTTGCCTCCGTCGTTGCGGATTATGCCCGCTCGCACGCGAAGCCGCGCAAATGCGCATGTCATCCAATGTGCCCGAAGCGGTTGCCCTCGCTTCGAAACAAACACACTCTGAGTCGAGTGTCCCTTGGATTCTTCAGAGCGCAAATAGCTTCGCAGCAACTCATGGATGTCTTTACAGACGGGCACCGTGCGTCGCTGAATCATCCGATCTCCGCGAAAAGTCACCAAATTGCGTTTTAGGTCCAAATCCTCCCTTTTGAGCGAAATCGCCTCACTCGTGCTTGCTCCCGTCCCATACAGCATAAGAAGAACTGCTCGAAGCGTCCGAGCGCTCACGGCGCAGAGCTGATTCGTTTGGTTTTGATCGGTGCATTGCATCAATTTGCGAATTTCAGTCGGGCTGTAGATGAATGGGATCGGCGGAGGATCATCCTCTCTTCCTCGCACGGGCGGCATCGCAAGGGCATACATGTATTCTCGATCTGTCAAAAATTGAAAGAGGCTCGTTAAGCTACGATGTTTCGCCATCAATCTCGCGTGCGATGTATCCCGGAGGCCCAAGAATTCGAGAACATGCTTCTGGGTAATCTCTTGGATCGGTAAATTGTTCACGTGCCTTCGGAACGCGGAGAAAATAGCCTCCTCAGATTGACAGCTAAGGCCCATCGCCCTTCTACGCCCCAGGTAGCGCTCAACGCCTTCAGAGATTTTCACAGAACTTCCGTCAGGCTGAATGACGCTACACGGCGAAGAAGCCTCGGATTGTATTTCGCGTATAGGGATACTGCGCTCAATCCTCGATGGCCCAGGAAGTCCGCAATCTCGTATAAAGACAGGCCCCTATTCAGGAGTTCTGTGGCGCAAGCGTGACGAAGCGCGTGAGGTCCGAAGTTCTCCGATTGGACTCTGAGCAATTTCATCCGCTTGCTTACGATGTGACGAACACAATCTGGTCCAATTGGTCGAAACGGCGCAACCAATGTAGTAAAGAGCTGGCGGCATCTCGACTTCGGTCGTGCCAATTTAAGATACTTCAGGATGGCTTCTCCAACTTCATATTGAAGAGGAAAATGCTGCACTCTTCCACGTTTCAATCGCCGAACCGTCATAATCTCGTTACGCCAATCGAAATCGTCGAGGCGCAGCTGTACAATCTCGCCGCGTCTTAATCCGTAAATTGAACAGAGGCTGATAACCGCATGGGCCCGCAACTCCGGCGGATTTGAGGCGGCTAGTTTGAGCATTCGCCTGACATCTTTCCACGCTGGACCGTGTGGGCCCGCCTGGCGGTGGTTTACGCGAGGCATCATTATGCCGCGTGCGATAGCACTCCTGCACCAACCCCTTAGACCACAGAATCTGAAGAAATCCTTGATTGCCACAGAAACGGCTAAAAGGCTTCTTGGCCGAAAACCTCGGGCCCGCAATCTGTCTAAATAGTCATCAAGGTCGTTCAAACATACCTCCGCCAAGCTCTCGCGTCGGTCTCCCAACCATATCTGGAGTTTC
>Ga0207702_10002644_pt1 | contig 16815 bp, 20 predicted proteins | sample KBSCornC62_FD_184302 | JGI IMG/M metagenome (GOLD analysis project Ga0207702, IMG submission 184302) | Corn rhizosphere microbial communities from Kellogg Biological Station, Michigan, USA - KBS Corn C6-2 (SPAdes) (version 2) | ecosystem: Host-associated > Plants > Roots > Rhizosphere > Soil ...
CGCCGGCCAACGGCGTGCCCAGGTAGCTCAGTTGGTAGAGCATGCGACTGAAAATCGCAGTGTCGGTGGTTCGATTCCGCCCCTGGGCACCATATATTTCAACGAGTTATGTCGGCCTGCTCTCATTCGCCGATCTGCGTGGGCACCAACGGGGAACCAGACCCTGTTGTCGAGGAGGCGGTCCCTCCGACAGAGTCGAGGTGACTGCGTCGCGCCTCATGATTGGTTACCAGGGATGAGAACCTAAGAGCCGACATACTGCCGCGCTGCCGAGCAGAGGTGCAGGCGACAGAATTACCAGGTTCGGAGTGCATGTTTTAAAGGCGCAGGTTCTCGCCCGCCATCTATTCCCACAGAAAGCGCTAAATTGCGTCCTCGCCCTCCGGGGCGATTGGTTGACCACGTTTTTGCAGCATAACGCTTGCGGCGTTTGAGGCGATATGGTCGAGCAGCGCGCTAGCTCCTGCGTCTAGATATTTGCGCACGGTAGCGCCAGTGATCAGAAGAAATTGCAGATGCGTGGACGCAGTGACTTCGCGGGCATAGGCCAGCGCTTCGCTGGAGAAGTCGCTAGTGGTGACGACCGCTACAACGTGCGCTTTTGAGTAGATCGCCAGACCGACCTCTTTGGCTACGTCGCCCAGGCTGACCTTTCCGCTGACGCATTTGCACTGAAAATTCCATCGTGAGAACAGAAGGTTCTTCCCCTCCGCTGTGAGGTCGACCTCCGCATGTGCGGTATCGCGACTGCGCAGCCTAAAGGCGCGTGGCTCGAGGCCGATATCCAATATCATCTTCAGCGCAAGCAACTCGAGCCCGAGACCGCGATCATAGGTTTGACTGCTCGTTAGCAGCCGTTTCACTTCGGCAGCGGGGAGGTCAATCTTGGCACGCAGATCTGCTGGAATCACCCGATCGAAATCTGGAAGCACAGCCTTAATGGGCACGCCAAGGAGCTTGGTCGATGGGATAATTGTCCCGCTTTTGCCACCGCGCCCCGCGCTGGTCCCGGCTGGCACTTCGAGCCAGCCGGCAATGGCCAACGGTTTGATCACCTTCGCACGAATTTGATCCTCGTCGAATCGCGCTCGATGATCTCGCAAACACTCGTCGATCACCTGCTTCGCCGGGAGTTCTCTTCCCCCACTCGTCTCTGCGATGCGCCGCAGCACCTGCAGGAATATCTGCTGGCTAAGCGGCAGGTCCGCAAAGTTCGATCGCTCTGAGGCGGAAATCCCAAGCACGGCTTTCATTTTGAATTCGTCGGGCTGCGGGTTAGCTCTGCCACAACGCTCGAAAAGGCCTGCCTCAATCATCCAATTCAGCAAGGTGGTATGGTCGGTGGTCGCGTTGGACAGTCCTTCGATGCCAATGATCTCAAGTTCGCGCTTCAGCGAATCCTTGCGAAGTGTGTCACCTCGCGTGTTGAGCGACCTGACGGCATCGATAATTGCCATTCCATTGCGGGTATCGACGACATGCCGAACGAGCCGTTGGGCAGCGGCCACAGCGGTAGGAGCAGCGAGAATTTCCCTGCCAATTTTCGTGAGCGCCAACGGCGCGCGGGTCATCAGACCTAGGTTGCCTAGCGTTGCCGGAATGTTTGTCCCCGCGCGCTTGTTGCCCGCGTTGGCAAAAAACACACGGTCCCATTCAGCGACGACCGCGGCAAAATCGGGCGCGAGCTTCTCCAGAATCTCAAGCGGTTTGCGGACATCACCAATGATGCCCGGCGAGAAGTCATTGAAGGATGGCAGCCGCCTCATGCAGCATCGCGAAGTGGCAGACCGACGGCCTCAGCAAGGCTACGCCCTACCGCCGCCGCCAGCATCGGCGGCACGGCATTTCCAATCTGGCGCCATTGCTGCTCAATCGTTCCCGCTAGTTCAAAGTCATCGGGAAAGGTTTGAAGGCGCTTAATCTCGCTGATCCTCAGGATGCGGTTGCGCCAATGAAACGGCCCCATGTTGTTCGATCGGCGGGCCTGAATTGTCCAGGAAGGCATCTCCGGACTGAGCTTGAGCAGGAATGACCAATAGCGGCCGCGCCACTTGAACTTGGGGTCTGAGTATCCACGCTTCTCAGTGAAATAGAGGTAGTTGTCGCCGGGCGGGACCTGGCGAAGCAGGCCATGGTGTTGCCCACCTGCGAAGTGCCCTTCGTCGGAGGCGTTCTCTTCGGTATCGAGGTCAGCAAGCACGTCACCCGCTGTCGTCCAGCGCAGGCGGCCGTCGATCTGATCGCGCGAATGGGTGGCCTCGGGCAATGCGACGGGCCCATCAAGCGCGCCCAGCACGAAGCATCGTTCACGGATCTGCGGCACTCCAAAGTCGGCTGCGTTGAGCACACCCGTCGACACTTTGTAGCCAAGCTTCTCTGCACGAAGGATGATTGTTTCCAATGCATCGGCGTGGACCTTGTAGGCCAGGCCCTTCACGTTCTCGAGAACAAAAGCCTGGGGGCGCACCCAGTCGAGCATTTTCAGATATCCGTCGATCGTCTCCCAGCCGTTCGGATCGTCGAGCGCTCGCGGCTTGTCCTTGCGATAGAAGCGGCTCTTGGAAAATGGAGGACAGGGCGGCCCACCGGCAACCAAATCGATCTCGCCGATCGTACCACCGATCGCGTCGGCAACATCGGCCCGGGTCCAACTACCAATACGTCGGCCGAGAAATGGAACGCTCGGCATATTGCGCTTCCACGTCTCGGCGCAAAGGGGTTCGAGGTCCGAGGCAAGAACTGTGCGAAATCCTGCATCGTGCAATCCGAGGTCCAAGCCTCCACAGCCGCTGAATAAACTAATGCTGCGCATTCAGCCCTCCCCCAAGCTACCGATCGACAGTGGCAAGCACCGCTTCGACCATCCGTTGAGCGAGCGGCGGTGGCACTGCATTGCCCATTTGGCGCACCTTTTCCCGCCGGCTGCCCACGAGATTGTAGCCGTCCGGGAAGCCTTGCAGCGCGGCCATCTCAACCGTGCGCAGTCGGCGATTGGCCCAATGGAATGGTCCTGTCCACGGCCCTGGCGATGCGGCGATCGTCCAGGAAGGACGTTCTGGCGAGAGCTTGAGCAGAAAATTCCAAAAGCGGGTTTCAGTCACGAAGCTCGGATCGGGATGACCCGCCCAAGCAGTGTGCGCCTTATAGTTCCCGCCGGGAGGAACGGTACGCAGATGCTCGGCCCAACGCCCGATGACCAACTCCTCGGGCTCAAAGAACTTCGGATGATCAAAACCCTCCAAGGCTTCGCCAGCTGTCAACGCCGGCTTACGACCTGCCTCGTCTTTTAGGGTGTGCGTGGGCTCGGGAGCCGTTGGCTTGCCCCGCTTCGCGCCAAGCAGAAACACGCGCTCACGCGCTTGCGGAACCCCATGCTCCGCCGCATTGGCCGTCACCTGCGTCACCTGATAGCCCGCCGCTTCCGCTGCATGCCGGAAACCGTCGAGCACCGGTCGATTCCGCGGATGCTTGATGCTAGGCACGTTTTCGAACACAAATCCATCGGCGTCTGATTCGAAGATTAAGCGCCAGAACTCTTCAACCAAGGTCCGGCGAGAGTCCGCTCTTGCTTCCGTCGGCGCTGGGGGCCGCTCCATGGCAATCCCCGCGGCGCGGGCCCTGCGATAGCGTGACTCCTCACCGTCCTCGACCCAGTAGGCCGCCTTTGAAAAGGGCTGGCAGGGGGCTCCGCCTACGATGATGAGCGGGTCACCAGCAGCAAGGCGCGCCGCCTCGCGAAGGTCGAGGCCTGTAATGTCGGCGACATCCGCCTCAAGGACAGAACCGTGGTAGCCTTGATTTGCGCGCAAGGTTCGGCAGGCCACGGCGTCCAGTTCGACACAGGCGCGAACTTCGCAACCAGCGTCAGTCGCGCCAATGCTGAGCCCACCTGCGCCGGCAAAAAGGTCCACGACGGGAATTCGCTTGCTGCGCGGCGCAGCGATCGAGGAGGTTCTACCGGCAATGATCGACGATAAAGGCTTCTCGGAATCCAACAGCATGCTCAAACTCTACGGCCGAAGTCGAGTGGCAGCTGCGCCTCGCGCCCTTGCTCAACGAGTTGGTCGACAGCGTAGCGAACCAGCCACGCGACGCTTACCTTGTGCCGAACGGCAAGCTGCTTGAGGGCTTGCTCCTGTCCTCGGGATATCGATGCGGTGACTCGCACCACCCCATCGTCGGCAATAAGCGCCACAGCCAACTCCCTGCTGCAATCTGCTGCAGATTTCTGCACCATGCACCACAATGACGCAAGAGCAGAACATATGTAGATCAAAGTTTTTTTTTAGTGCCAGCAGCTGCGGGTCCGCTTTGCGGGAACACCGGCATCACATTGCGACCAGCGCGGTGCTCCGATCTCTATTGGCACGTGCCGCCCGATCTGGCATCCCCACGCCGGGGTGGACGCGGTGCGCTTATCGCGAGCGCCTTTGTATCCGCGACTGAGGTGCTCGGTAAATGGCTCGACTCTCTAAGCAGAGATTACTGGACATCATCGTCAGTTCCCTCGAACTTTCTGGATGGGCGATCACGGCGATCTCGTCCGCTGGCACGCATCCGTTTCGTTTCGAGATCGAGAAGGCGGGCAATCGCATGAGAGTGCGCGCCTACATTTGGAATACGACGCACGGCGGCGCGTCGCGAAGCGTCGACGAGTTCAGGATACAGATCACCAGTGGCATTGAGACATTCGAGAGAGAGCCGGATGGAGTCACGCTCATTCTGGGGTGGAGCGAGACCTATAGGGTGTTTGCTGGTTTCGACATTGCCTATCACGACAACTCCCTGGGCTCGTCACCGTCGATTCAGATCGGCGAAGCCACGATGGCACTCGGGGCGGCACGAGGGTTTGCCGTCCAGAAGAAATCGAACATGGAGATTGCGGTTGCCGTCCGAGGCGACAGGCTCGCCGACTATATTATCGAGCACGCAGCGGTTCATGCAGGCAATGCCGACCTCTCCGTCGGGGAGAGCCGCGGTGCAGCCCACGCTGTAAATGGGGTCGAATTTGAACTGCTTTATGTCGAGGCTGCGCAGGTCAATATTGGCACTTTGTGGCGAAAAGATCCGGTATGGCTGCACCCGCAAATCAAGCTCGACCATCGACCTGCCGTAGCTGCGCCCGCGAACAGCGATCATCTAACGGCAATTATTGGCCGGAACGGCACTGGCAAGAGCCATCTTTTGAGCGCTATCGTCGATACTTTTGTCGGACTTGAATTGGTGGCCTCCCGCCGCCGCAACCGGCTTCGTGAGATGCCGCTCGAGCGGCTCCGGTACAGAATTGGAGACAAGACGTGCGAGTTGACGCGCAAGATGAATGGCGACTGCGAGGCTAGCGTCAATGGCGCGCCCGTTGATCTTAGCGAAGCGCCGCTCCCGGAGAGGATCGTTGCTTTAACAATCACGCCATTCGACAAGTTCCATGTTCCAGAACTCTCCTCGTATTCAATTGATCCTGCGCAGCAGTCTCGCTATCGCTATCTAGGACTACGTGATCGGACGAACAAAGCGTCTATAGAAAACCTCCTCTTTCGCTCCTTGAACAGCTTGTTTGAAACGTCGAGCAATCCGGCGGTGAAGCGAGCGCGCATAAGCCGTGTTTTCGAATTTCTTGACCTCGTTCCGAAGATTACCGTCGTCTACCGAGTTAAAATCTCAAGGGATGTGGCTGCTGCCGCTGCGGCCGGCGCAGATATCATGGCGCCGGGTGTAATCAAGGACCGGAAAATCTTTCATCGCGCGAGCGAATTGCTGAAATCTGAGGAATTTTCGGAAAGGGAATTAGCGCACGCAATCACACAGGTTGGGGAACGATCCGATCGCGGGTTCATCCGCTTGACGGCGGATTTCGGAGAAGCTGGCGTGGTCGACGGGTTTTTCGCTGCATTTCAAGGGTTGCGCAGGTCCGGCTTTCTCCAATTGCGCGCTGTCGAAGTGCAGCAAAATAGCGGAGTAGTGACTGACCTAAAGCGCGCGAGTTCAGGTCAACTCGGCATGGCTACCGCGCTGCTCTCGCTCGCGTCGGAAATTCAAGACGGCAGCCTCGTGCTAATTGACGAGCCAGAAATCAGCCTGCATCCCGAGTGGCAGGTGAAATACATAGGATTGCTCCTTGACACATTCGAGGCATATGAGGGCTGCCACTTCGTCATCGCTACACATTCGCCGCTGGTAATATCGGAACTGCCTCCGCACGCGGTCCTCATTTCCTTGGATAATCCCAATTCCCCTCCAACGACCGAACTCGCCGGTCAATCAGCAGACGTACTTCTAGCTGAAGCCTTCCAGATGATATCGAATGGCAATTTGCATGTTCGCGACTTACTGGTCCAAGCGCTAAGGGATGCGGCGGATGGCAAGGCAGCCACCCAAGAGTTCCGAGACAGCGTGGAGCATCTGGCGAGGTTGACGAAGGATTTGCCGGAAGAGAATGGCATCCGCACAGTCGTGCAGGGTTTGTCCGATGCGGCGACTGAAGCCCTTTCCGAGGCCGAATAATGCAAGCGATAACCTATATCGCACCGGCTAAAACAGTTGTCGACGTCTTTAACGCATTACCGCTTGTAGAAAAGAAATCATCGTATTGGTCCGAGGACGAGACCAAGGCAGTTCGAGATGCGATAAAAGATCACTACATCGCTGAGCAAGACTATAGATGCTGTTACTGTAGGCGCCAAGTGCTTTCTAAGAATAAGGGTGACTGGCAAGGAGATCACGTCATCGCTCGTGATACCCATGCTCAATTCATGTTCGAACCACGAAATTTAGCTATCTGCTGCCGGGGCTGCAATGGCGAGAAATCTAACAAGAACGTCCTGAAGAATCCCAAGCGAAAGACTTTTCCAGTGAATTCTAGCGACTATCTGATCGTGCATCCTCATTTCGATGATTATGATGAGCATATTCGCTGGTTCGGTCCAGTTTGCGCGCCGCGGAGATCATCCAAAGGAGCAAAAACGATAGAGCTATGCGGGTTGATGAGGTTTGCCGCAGACTACGCTGGACTAGATACGGATGTAAATGATCGGCGATTCGATGATCTTGTCGGTAACCTAATCACAGCAAATACTAAGCTTGAAGGAAATGCTATTTTAGCAGGATTGAAAGTTTATATCGACAATCTACCAAACTAGGTATCAACTAAATTCGCGGTTGCAACGAGCGAGCGCGGCCTGGCGCGATTTCTCGCTGAACTACTAACAGAAAACGTGTTCCCCGGTTGTGTCACTGGCGATCGCTTTCGGTGACCTTGACGTTCGTCGGCGAGGGCGCGCTCCGAAAGGGGCGGGCGGTCCGAGCACCCACTTCGATCATAATCGAAGTCCCCACCTGCCGGTGCGCAAGCAGCCCCATATGAATTGGCGGTTATGCCTGCCGCGTTTTTAGCATACCCCAGGCCTCTCGGTACTGATCGAGCCATCCCCGCCGATGGGATTCCAATCCGACATGCGCATAACAGGGGAGGAAACGGCGGAAGTCACCATCTTTGCGCTGCTGGCCGGATTTTCCCGGGCGAAAAAGCCAAGCTTGATGGGATTTGCTCAGCGCATCCGCAACCACGACCGCCGGTATGACAAATGTCGACGGGCGATCGTTCGCTGATTCACCGAAGTCCACGAAGCAGTAGAAGAGTGTTGGCGAAATCAGGCTCTCATGCTTTCTACCCATGTGCCAGCCGCCATCTGATCCGATCGCGCGACGGGTCTTGACCTGGATCGCAAACAGCCGATCGCCAAGGTCGTTGGTGACCACGATATCGCAATTGGGAACACCGACAGGCGCAAGCGCGGCAATGAATTCGCGTCGAAGCAGTTCGCACATCACGAAATGCTCTCCCGCCGCCCCCAAAAGCGAGCTCGCTGACACCATATCTTGCCTCCCGGCTGCCGATCATACTGATCAGCACGGGAATGCAAAGCGCTTACCGAATGCGGTTTACTGCACTTGGGTCTGGTTTTGAAAAGTCTGAAGCAGTTTACCGCTCGCATCGAAAATTAGCGAGACGGAACGTGAACTCGCCCCGAACGGCGATGCCGTCGCGTGAACCCAACCGAGGGCCGTTTGTCCGTTGGGCATGGTCGTGACCGTGTTTGGCGTTCCCAGCAATGCAATCACCCGTTCCTTGGACATACCGGGCTGAAGTTGCGATACTGAAGCCGGATTGTAATTGGTTCCAGCTGCGCAGCCGGCAAGCAGCAGCGCAACGCTGATCGTAACATGCTTTTTCATCTTCATTTCCCCCGGAAGTGACAGGCGGTACGCCCCCGCTGTCGACTTCACACCATGATCCCCTGGTGACCGGGGAGGTAGTTAACCGAGATGAATCGGCCCTGCGACCTTTAGGCTTGGGGCCCTGGACATACGTCACAGGCTCCCCGACCGTAGGGTCACGGATGTGCGGGCTGCAACGGGCAACCCAACCGTTCATCTCGGGGTAACTACACCCCAGAGCCGTGCGTGCGGCTCCAATGACGTTTATGAGAAAGTGCGACGAATTTCTCAATGGCAAAACTGGACGGGGTTATTCCTGATCTTGGACATTCGCTGTGCTCGGAACCGCGCCGGGCAGATAATTTCCTAACACGCCGTCATTCCTAACCTCCCGAACCAGCTTTCCACAGTTAGCGAGGTGTAGGCACTCTCCGTTCACCAGTTGCTGTTCTCTGCGACCGTAGATCGCGAATGCTAATTCGGCTGTCGAAATGCCAAGACGGCGAGCGACAATTGCAAGGATTGCATCTGCTAAGGTTTGCATGCGTGCCTCCAATGTGAGGCTTCCCATTCAGAGCATATTTCATTGATTCGCTAGTTAGAAAGTGCGGCTATCTAGCGCCTCGGTTTCAGGCGATGCCTGACTTAGGTCGCTCTATTTCGTATTATACCCTGGATTATCGGCACAGAGAGACCATCATGGGCGGCATGAATTCCGGAAGGCGGCGCACAGTTCATCGTGGGGCGGTCGAGCAATACCCTGCTCTCGACCTGCGCATATTGCGGCGCGCGGGGCTGATGCGACCCGGTGAATGTACATATGACACGCTGACATGGCGAAATCAGGCTCCGAACGCGCTCAGCGTTCGAATTTTCATCGATCTGAGCGACGAGCGACAGGGGTCGATCCGATTGCGTGGCGACGCCATCATTCAGAATATCACGCTAACGGCAATACCATCAGGCTTTGGTGGCATGCGCCATCACATGTTGTGCCCCATAGCCGCACGACCGTGTGACGTACTGTATCTCGTCGATGGCATGTTCGCATCGCGCCGAGCCCATCGCCTCACCTATCGGTCACAAAGCGAGGATGAGCTTGGCCGTGCGAGGCGTAAGGCCTCCAAGCTCTATAGGCGGCTCTGCGGCGATCTCAGATACCGCAGGCCACGCGGGCCCAATCGGTATGAGAAGGTCGCGCAGAGGAAAGAGGCGGAACAGAGGGCGAAGATGCTCTATCGTGAACGCTTAACCCGTGCAATCACTTAAGCCTCGGGAGCCGGAGCAGGCTTGGCTTTCGGGCCCCGCTTGGCGCGAGTTGGCTTTGCAGCCGCAGGCTTCGTAGCCGGGGCTGCCTTCTTGCGGCCAAGACCGATCTTAAGCGCGAGGTCCTTGCGCTGGGCTGCATAGTTGGGGGCAACCAACGGATAATCGGCGGGAAGCTTCCACTTTGCTTTATATTCGGCAGGCGTCATGTTGTGATGGGTTTGCAGATGCCGCTTGATCATCTTCAGCTTCATGCCGTCTTCAAGGCAAACGATATAATCAGGCTTCACGGATGCTCGAATGGAAACTGCGGGATCTTTCGCAGGCCCTTCCACAACGGCTGGCTTCCCGAGATCCGATAGCGCCGTGTGTACCTTTTCGATCAGTGCAGCCACATCGCCAGCGGACACTTGATTATTGCTGACGTGGGCAGAGACGATATCAGCAGTCAAAGATAAAAGCGTTTCATCGGCCATCAGTAGATCCTTTTATGGAGCGCCCTATCAACATCAGATGGCGGTGTGAACCCATATTGTCAAATATAGTTGCCGAGAAGCCATAGATTTTCGCGCCTGTTCGATCTGGTTCCCAACGGATTCCCAGGCACTACTGCGGAGTGGCATAAGGGTACGGATTTCTGCGGACAGATTTCATCCGACAGGCCGAATTTATATCGCAGTGTCCTAGGATGGCGCCTGACAGCCAGGCCGGACTATCTTATTGAGAAGATGGCGAAAGAAGGAAGCGCCATCATGAACGCCTATGACGAACAAACGGAACGTGGTCACCTGATTGCCGAAGCGTCAAAACTATTTCCGAACGCCTCGATCTCGATTCATTTCGACGACGAAGATGAAGCGATATACCTCACCATCGATGATGTGCGTTACACCTTCAATCTGGGAAGTGATGATGATGAGGCCTATGTCTTCTGTTCGGGCGCGGACCGCATCGCATTGCCGGCATTCGATTGAAGGACCGCCCGGTCGTTTGGATCAAGCTCCAGCGTCCATGCACGTATCAACTGCTTATCCATAGAATCTAGAAAATATTGTTACACGTAATTGATTGGAATTTGCCCGTGACATCCATCCAGAACTAATCTTAATAGAGCTGTCGTCTAAGGCTAAGGAGACGACAATGACTACAGAACCAAAACTTACTGTGGCCTCTGAGCATGCAGACGCAAAGCCCAAGGCACATCCCGCGAAAGCTAAACCTGAAATCGCCACCGTGACGCTCGACATGCTTTGCAAGGAGTTAAAGCTTTCCCCTCGCGAAGCGCGGATGATGCTTCGCCTTGCGGTGAAAAAGAAGGCCGAGTTTCCGAACCTCGCTAAGGATCACGAGCCCCGCGCTCCGTGGCAATGGGCGGCGAATTCCAAAGGCCTTACCGAGGCACGCAAGGCTCTAACGTCGACAATATAGGCAAAAAGAGAGCGCAACATCGTCCTAGGCGAACAAATTGCGCTCTCTCAGTTAAACAATGATTTCTGCTATCGAAAGCGGATGTGAGGGTGAAAGAGCGCAACGTTCGCGTGTATGAACGATGTGCGCTCTTTCGGTTATTTGAGGGCCCAAGCCGCTCCTGGACCGCGGCCGCTTTTCACACCGGCGAGCGCCTTAGCGTCCGTGATCGTCCGTTCCGAGAAGCCTTGAGCCTTTAGGCGGTCCAGAGCGTCGCGAGCAGCCAGGCCTTCGCCTGCTAGCATGTCTTTGATCGCCTCTGCGCAACGTTCCACTGCGGACACCTGCTTCTGGTTTTGAAGCAAATCGTCAGCGGACTGTGGGATCGGCCCGTTCCACTGAATTTTCGGAACCGATCCCTCGTCGAACCCAACGACCTCGAACGTGATCGAAGGCCCCTTTCGCGAGTAGTTCGCCTTGGATTGCGCAAAAACCCGAGTTTCGGGATCGACTGGATGTTTCATGACGACCAGCCCGGATCGGACTGAGGCAATGAAGTCCATCGAACCTTGGCCCGCTTGAATGGCGGAATCGGTTGCGGCCTTTCGCATGTGCCGAACGACCAGAATGCTCATATCCAAGTCGCGAGCCAACATCGCGAGCGGTCGCATGAAGCCGCGCGCCTCATTCGCCTGATGCGTGTTGGTGTGTTCCGGAATGAATGCGGTCAATGGGTCGATGATTGCCAACTCGGCAGGATGTTTGATCAGCTCCCTCCGCAGCCTCTCGATACCGACTTCGTCCAAGATGAAAGCGTTTCGCATGAACCGTATCTTGGATATGTTCGCGCCATGGGCTTCCAGGCGGGGACGTAGAATCCGGTCGGGTTCGTCTTCGGGGGACATATACAACACGCGTCCCTTCCGAGGCTTCTCCCCATTGGCGAACCTTTCCCCACAGGTGATGTTGGCACCAAGTTGGGCGGTGACCAGCGACTTACCCATGCCGGGGTCACCATCCATTATCGTCAAAGCCGCCCTGGGAAGATAGGGGTAGAGTAAAAACTCCGCCTTCCTTTTTTCGACCACTATCAAGTCGTCGAAATGCGACTCCTCTTCATCATCGGCAAGTTCGGTCCAAGCCGCCTTCCACGCCTGGGTGAACTCGTCGTCGTCCGCTCTGGGCTGTAAGACTGTTCGGCCATAAGCTTTGGCAATGGGCCGCGATTGCTCCTTGGATAGACCTCGCGCACCTAACGAAGTTACGAAGCTCTGGAGTTCTCGAAGCCGCCCTTTTCCTTTGATCAAAAGATCGGCCTTTTCATCATTGTTGCTCATCAGCTGTTTTCCCACCGTGACCGCATGTTCAAAACCTGCCGTTCAAGTTCGGCAAGGTTTTCACCCCATTTCTCAGTGAAGTTCGGATTGACCCTGAGGACGCAGGCCACCTCGTTGTCTGAGGCGCCGAGTTCCCAGAGTTTCGCCGCGATACAAAAGAGCTTGCCCGATCGATCATTCTGGGCGGCTTTGGTTGCCGTCATGAGCGTGCCGGCCGATGATCCCATGCGAAGCCGATACTTCCGCATCACCGTTTGAGGATCATAAGCGAATGGATCGATTTCGCCGCTTGTCTCGGTTTTGGCACGTAGGCCGGAGAGATCCGCAATCTTCTTTGGCATGCGTTGAGGCTGAGGATCGAAGTGCAACAGCCGAACATAGTCGCCATCGCGATCGGGCTTATGATTTGTCGTGCCGGGAACACGAAGAACCTTAGTTATCGACCATGCACCCTTATCCCCGCCATAGCGGTTCCAGAGATTCTTTGTGTATTGCTCCGCCTCCTTGGGATCGGCGTATTCTTCCCAAATCCACAGTGCTTGATATCGCCCTGCCGAGCTTTCCCAGAGGACATTCGGCTTCGGCTTGAATTTCTCAGGATCGGTGTCATCCACATCCGACCAAGAATATCGCGTCTGATAAGCGAGGTGCGATTTCCGTCGCTCTCCGCTGAAGCTGTTTGGGCAGAAATAAACATCATACTTATCGAACGGAAACTTCCTGAAGAGCTTGATCAAACCCTTTCGGCATTCTCCCGAAAGGAAATGATCACGCCAGTCACCAGAGACTTTGCACTTGGTCGAAACGCTCTTAAATTCCTCGTCGCTGTAACCTCCCCAAATCCTACAAAGGAATTCGATCGCTGCGGATGAAGATTGGTCGTTCGCGCGCTTCCGCGCCAGGGGCTTCAATTCGGATGGCACGTCCATCATGCCACCTCCCGTGCCGAGGCAAGTTCATCCAGGTAAGCGTCGATCTCAGCAGCGATCCAAGCCACAGAATTTTTTGCCAGTCGCACACGCTGGGGAAAGCCACCACTTGCCTCAAGTCGTAGCAGCGTGGAGTTGGAAATCGTAATTCCGCGACGTTTTAGCGCGACGCGGTTAAGAAGTATTGGTCTTTGCATAAACAGCCTCCTTTCGAAGGCTGCTATGCAATACATCGAAACGTACTTCGTTCTATAGCACGCCGGCCGGGTTTGGGTTCATAATGAAAATATTGGTCGTTCGGTAACGTATGCGATCAATAATGTCATTTTGGGTACTTTTGCTTTCGGGATATAAGTCATCACCGATCCGTTTTCGCGCAAAGTTCTTTAATTCCGCGTTGGTGGCGACTGGGCCGTATTCAACCAGCCCCTGCTCGATCAGTTCGGCAAAGCGACCAAACTTGGGCTTGCGTCCTGCCTTTCTACGTGCAGCTGTTGGCACCTTAAGCGAGCTCATATCGATCTCACATGCTAGCGTGTCGCCAGACTGCATTTCAATGAGGCCCGGAGCGGCATCGTCAGGGCTGATGAGCAGCGAGCGAATTTGCTCTCTCGACTGCTCAAAATAATGAAACCGATGACCAGCGTCGTCATAGGCCACAGCTTTCAGCCGGCCATCGCGAACCAGGCACTCCGTTAGATGAATCGCTCTCCGCGCTCTGGCCCAGCTCTCATGCTCGTTCAATCTGCGGCGGCCTACCGTAAAATACGGGCGCTCAGATTCGTCCCACCCATCGATGTATATAAGCCCAACCCGCTCAATCGCTTCCGAGAGATGGGATAAATTGGGCAGAGGAATGTTTGGCATAATGTGTCTCCTTGCCGTCAGAAGCGACGGCAAAATGGAGACTTGCCTCAACTTATTGCAACAAAGTGAATTATGTTCCGGAAGCGAAACGATATCTTCGCTTGGGGGTTTTAGATCGATGTAGTCCGAGTTACCGCGTTCATGCAGTGATGCGACCATTTCTCGAGTGCGTCGCGCTTCTCACTATCGTAACCAAATCGGTTATATGTCGCGGCAATTCCCGATATCTGGCCAGTAACGTGATTTAGGATCTTTTCGATCACGTAAGGCTGAACCCCGAGGCGTGCCATGCCTGATGCGGCAGTACGGCGGAGGTCGTGCAGATACCACGCCTGGACTTTCGCTTCGTCTGACAACCGCTTGAAAGGTTTGCCGAATCCGCTCACGGGAGTACACCCGTTGGTGGTAAACACGATGTCCGTATCTTCGAAGCGAGGGATGGAGTTGAGTATCTCCATGACGGCTTGGCTCAATGGCACCGAATGCGCGCGGCCGTTCTTCGTCCGCGCAGAGGGAAGATGCCAAACCATATTGGTTAGGTCAAGCTCCGACCAGCGCATTCCAGCTACCTCGCCTCGGCGCTGCGCGCACAATAGGATTACCTCAAATAGTGATCCGAACGGGTAGCCAAATTGACGACATACTCCAAGAATGCGGCCGACCTCATCATCAGCAAGCACCCGTTCGCGCGACTGCTCCTTACACGGTGCCTTGATCCCGTTCACAGGACTGGCGGATAGGATGCCGCGCTCGACGCACCAATTGAACATTCGGCGAACGTAAGCAAGGAAGCGATTCGCTTGCGCGTTGTGTCCTTTGCGGACCATATCGTCCAAGATCGTGATGATATCGGCGCGCCCAATCTTGCGGATGTCGCGTTCTCCATAGGGCCCGACTATCTCGCGCATAAGCAGTGCGCGCGCCGATTTCCAACCGCGGGTTTTCACGCGCGCATATTTCTCGACATACTCTTCGGCCACCTTGCGCAGCAGATAGTCCGGCATTCGCCTGACATAGGCCGGGTCAATGCCTTCCTCTGCCATGCGTTGCGCCTGATAGGCCTTTTCGCGGGCTTCCTTCAGGGAATCGCGAGGATGGACGCCAACCTTTATTCGACGCTGCTTAGTTCCGTGGCGGATAGTAACGAATAGCGTTTTGATACCATTCGGGTGAACGCGAGCGCCAAAACCCGGATGTGTTATATCACGGACCTCGTAGCGCTTTGCGCCAGGCCTCAAGGCTGCAAGAGTTTTTTCCGTGAGTGCCTTGCGCATAGAAACCACCTTTCAATGGCATTAATCACATGAGCACCACGATCTCAAAGAAAATCCCCAGCACGGAGAACTCGATCTGGGATTGTTCCGCCCGGCTCGCAGAACCGAACTTCAGTCATAGATGCCATATCTGGTCCTTTTTTCTGGGATAGTTTTTTGGCAGCCCACGTAGTTACATGTCAGAAACCTCCTATTATAGCATCCCTGTATTCCTTAACCTCCATGAATGCGGCGTCGACTACCCGGGGATCGGCTCCAAACTCCACGGTCAGAACTCGAAAGACCATCATGAGCGCGGCCAATAGTGCATGCTCGTCCGGCGAACGACACATGTAGGTGGCAATTGGCGCTTCCCATTCGAATTGCCGTCGCAGTGACAGATCCTCAAGGCGGGCAACTCTGACCGCTCCAGGACGTACATTGCTTCGCTTCGAGGTGTTAAGAGGCTGATAGAGAACCGTCGTTTCCGCGAGTTTTAGTAATGGCATGCCATATCCTTTCGCCTCTCACGTAACCATGAGCGCAAAATAGGAAATGACATTCCGGCCAATTTAACGCCGGAAATCCGATTGTTGGGCTAGCTCATCGCCTTGTTTTAGCTACAAGATCGCGAAATCGTCATCGGCCATCGAGTCGCATTCACATGGCGCTCTCGCCGCCTATTTGGGCAGTTTAATCCTCTCCAGTTGGCCTGCCTGCAACCGGCACGATTTTAACGCAAGAGCGTAGACTGACCCATCGCGATGATAATGAAAGCAGGTGATCAACGCGCCAATCGGAAGAGAGAAATTACGCTCTCCCAAACGGCAGCGCGAACCGTTGTTCGAACTGCAAGCCTTCCGAGGTTCATACCCTCTCCAACACGGACGGCCTTCGGCGGCACAATGGGTGTGAGAATACCTAGCCGTGCCTTCAGCTTTTCGGGATTAGCATTGTACTCGTCGAATAAGAGCCCGCGCTCTTCGTCAACTATCTGGGCGAAGAGTGCCGCTTCACTTGTCGGCATAAGCGCAGTCATGTCCTCGATTTGCTTTTGAAAGCGTTCAACTATCAAAATGGCTGTGCTCTCGTCTCCGTTGTAAGCAACGGGAATGAAGGAGCGCCAAAACTCCTCAACCATCACGGTGATTGCTGCGCGGTCCATCAACATAAAAGCACCCCTTCGCTCCGATGCCAACATTAGCACTGAAGGGCGATGCCGTCCTATGGAGCTTGAGCTCACAATGAGATCATTGTGAGACAGTCCCTAGTGCCAATCAGATATGCTCATTTCAACTTGTGGCGGCCGTTCCATCGAAGGCCTATTTCGATGTCTCAAACCCGCACTGGCCCTGCTCCATCGCAATCTGCTTGGTGATGCGAGTAGCGTTCTCAGCGTAGGCCGCTGCCACAGAGCCGTGATTTACGGTCTTGCCTCGTAGCGGGCTCACATTTTCGCAGAGGTGGAAAACGTGCGGTGTGGAAGACTTCTTGGCGCCATTTTCCGGGGCGATCCAGTAAACGACATCCTGACCAGCTGGG
>Ga0207702_10002655_pt1 | contig 16794 bp, 14 predicted proteins | sample KBSCornC62_FD_184302 | JGI IMG/M metagenome (GOLD analysis project Ga0207702, IMG submission 184302) | Corn rhizosphere microbial communities from Kellogg Biological Station, Michigan, USA - KBS Corn C6-2 (SPAdes) (version 2) | ecosystem: Host-associated > Plants > Roots > Rhizosphere > Soil ...
CCACCGTCCGCCGGCGCGGCGGGCCGCAACAGGGACTTAGTGCCCCGCGTCAGAGCCGGCGACCGGTGACCACATCGGGCAGGATCACCACCCACTCCGGCCGCGGCAGCTGCTTGCGCCACGGGCGGAGTCCGGCCGTGGCGAGCCGAGCCTGCACGGTGCTCTCGTCCGCCAGCTGCGCCCTGCCCTTGATCAGGACGCTCCAGCCGGTCCGCGAGGCGGCGTCGTACCGGTCGACCTCGAACGCCACGATGGAACCCTCCGTCGCCGCGGCGAGCTTCGTGCCGTCGGCGGTGCAGAACGCCACCAGGCCGTCCACCACCCGGTGGTTGACCGGGAAGATGTGGATGTCGCCGCCTTCGGCGAAGGCGATCCTTCCGACCGGCTCGGAGGCGGCCAGCCGCAGGCATTCCTCGTAGCCGAGAACCTCCATGCCGGCGTGGTCGCGCGGCGGCTCAGCTCGGACAGTCACGGGTCACCACCTCCGCCGGAGCTCCTGTCCGCACGCTAGATCGGCTCCGGTGCCGCCGGCAGAGTCGAAGGACCTCAGCGCGTCAGCACATCGGCCACGGACCGGCGCCGCGGCGGTGGCGGTGCCGGCTCCTGCGGGTGTCCGAGTCCGAGCAGCACCTGCGGTCGTCCCGGAAGGTCAAGCTCGCTGCGCAGCCGTCGGCGCAACTGCGGGATCTCGATCAACGGACTCAGGAACACCCCCGCGACGTCCGCTGCGGATGCCGCCAGCAGCGCGTGTGCAACGCCTGCCCGGCACGCAGCCAGTCGGAGCCGTGGTCGCCGGGGAGGTGCCGGCCCGACGCCGGTGCACCGCATGACCTCGGCTGCGAGGGAGGGGACCAACGGCACTGCCCAGCCGACCGCGGTGGCGCTGCCATGGAGATGTCACCGCGATGCTGGGAGGCAGAAGATGACTGACACGAGACCTACGGTCCTGGTCGGCGTCGACGGATCCGAGCCGAGCCTGCGCGCCGCCGAGTGGGCGGCCGCCGACGCGACCGCGACCGGTCGGACGGTGGTCGTCTGCTACATCAGCGACGTCTCGGCTCTCGCCGACGTGCCGCTACCGGCGGAAGTCCGGCGGTCGGCCCACGCGTACGGGCTTCGCATGGTCGATCGTGCGCTGGTGCGGATCCGGAACACGTCACCGGTGGACGCTTCCGGCGAGGTCGCCGAGGGCAACCCGGCGGCCGAGCTGATCCGGCGGGCGGCCGGCGCCGAGCAGGTCGTGCTCGGTTCGCGCGGCACCGGCGGGTTCGACCGGCTGGTGCTGGGTTCGGTCGGTGCCGAGGTCGCCGCGCACGCGCCGGGCCCGGTGATCGTCGTCCGCGGCGAGGCGCACGACCGGCGCGAGGTGGTCGTCGGTGTGGACGCGTCGGACCGTGGTCACCACGCGCTGGAGTACGCGTTCGGCTACGCAGCCCGGCACGGCGGCCGGGTCCACGCCATCCACGCTATCCATCCCTTGCACGACCGCACGGCGTCGCTGCCGATGCCACCGATCTCCGCCCGGCCCTGGATGGCCCCGGAACACCACCTGACCGCCCGCGAACTGCTGGCCGATGCGGTCGCCCCGTGGGCCGTGAAGTACCCGGCCGTCGAGGTCGAGATCACCGTCATGGAGGGCTCCGCACCCTGGGCGCTCGTCCAGGCGTCCAACGGTGCAGCGCTCGTGGTCGTCGGCTCGCGCGGGCACGGCGGGTTCACCGGACTGCTGCTCGGGTCGGTCAGCCAGGCGCTGCTCCGGCACGCCGCCTGCCCGGTCGCCGTCGCCCGCTGACCCGGCAGGGCTGCCCGCTCCCTCCGGTCGCGCCCCCTCGAGCTCCGCCCGGCCCGCGATCCTGCCACCGGCGCCCCGGTCCTCCGCCACGAAGGACCGGGGCGCTGCTGCGGCCGAAGCTCGTCAGCGGTTCGACGGTGGTCGGTCGGCCACCATGATCGTGGTGGCCAGCTGCTCGCCCCAGCGGCGGGCTCGGTCGAGCTCGCCCGCGGCGAGCGGGCCCGGCGTCCCGACCACTCGGAAGGACTTCGGATCGGCCACGAGCGTCGCGCCCAGGTGCTTCAGCCGCCGGGCGATCCCGTGCGCGGCCGAGCCGGGCACCCAACCCTTGTCGATCCGGGTGTCGAACGCGGCGGCGCGCCGGACGCCCGCGGGAGCCGAGGCAAGCCACTCACGCACCCCGATCGTGGGCGCGGTCGAGTGTCCTGCCTGCCGAGCTGCGTCCGCACGAGTCTTGGGCCGGCTGAGCCCCAACGCGTGCGTCGGCCCTCCGACGACGACCAGGTCGACGTCATCCTCGATTGCCGATGGTGCGTTGCCGATGTCGCAGACGTCGACGGCCATGGAACGGCCCAGTCCTTCGGCGACTGCCCTGGCGATCGAGCGAGTGTTGCCGAACGATGACTCGACCACGACTAGTGCACGCATGTCCATCACCTCCGACTGGATCGTCACCCCGGCCGGGCAGCGTGCCCAGGGTAGAAGGACCCGCTGGACGCCCGCGTCCACTGTGGAGGGAGCGAGGCCGTGTCTCCGTCCTCCGGCCGTCATGTAGTGGAGGTCGGTTCGAGATCACCGCGGTGCGGACCAGGTTGACCGATGGCTGTCGCCCCGGAGTGGGTGGTTCACTCCGGGGCGACTGGGTTGTCAGGCCCTGGTTAGTCGGTGGTGACTAGTACTTTCAGGGCGCCGCTGTGGGCGGGGTCGGCGAAGACGTCGTAGGCGTCGAGGAACTCCTCCATCCGGAACCGGTGGGTGACCAGGGAGCTGACGTCCAGCTGTCCGGCGGCGAGCAGCCGCAGCAGTGTCGGTGTGGTCCTGGTGTCGACCAGCCCGGTGGTGACGGTGACGTTGCGGATCCACAGCGACTCGAGGTGCAGGGTCGCCGGCTTGCCGTGCACGCCGACGTTGGCGACGCGGCCGCCGGGCCGGACCAGCTCGGTGCACAGTTCGAACGTGGCCGGGATCCCCACCGCCTCCAGCGCCGCGTCCGCGCCCAGGCCGCCGGTGACCGCGCGGACCACTTCGAGTGGGTCGCTCGCGGCCGGGTCGATCGGGATGGCGCCGAGGGCTTCGGCGGCCCGCCGCCGGGGTTCGGCCGGGTCGACCACGAGGATCGCGCTCGGCGAATACAGCTTGGCCGTCATGATCGCGGCCAGGCCGATCGGGCCGGCGCCGACGATGACCACGGTGTCACCCGGGCCGACGCCGCCGTTGAGGACGCCGACCTCGTAGCCGGTCGGCAGGATGTCGGCGAGCATGACCGCGTCGGCCGACCGGACACCGTCGGGCAGCAGGTACATCGAGGTGTCAGCGAACGGGATGCGGGCGTACTCGGCCTGCACCCCGTCGATGGTGTGACCGAGGATCCAACCGCCACCGGCCAGGCACTGCCCGTAGGCGCCCTCCCGGCAGTACCGGCACCGCCCACACGCCGAGATGCACGAGGCGAGCACCCGGTCACCGGGCCGTACCGCGGTCACCGCCGGCCCGGCCGCCACCACCGTGCCGACCGCCTCGTGGCCCAACACCAGGCCGTCCGGCACCTCCGGCACGTCACCCTTGAGGATATGCAGATCCGTACCGCAGATCGTCACCGCCTCGACCCGGATGATCGCATCAGTCGGATCGACGATCTCGGGATCCGGCGTCGACTCCCAGTCCTTCTTACCAGCACCGTGATACACGAGCGCGCGCATCGGAACCTCCTCGTTCCTCCAGAAGCTGCGTCCCGTTCACGCTCACCCGGGCCGGTCATGTCGCGGCAGAGGCGAAGGGCCCGGGTGCGGCCCGGTCTCACCGCCGGCCCGTCCCGGAACGTGACCGTAAGGCCCGGCCGGACGGGACCTTCGACCCCGGCGCGAGCGGTCGCCGGGGCGGGAGGCTGTGATCGCAAGGGGGTTCACTCGAGGAGGCGGAAATGACCACTAGCTATGCGGGCAGGTCGCCCAGTGAGCTGGTCGAGGAGACCCAGCAGAGCCCACGGGAGCGGTACTGGGCCCGCATCGTCTTCGCGACGCTGCGGATCGTCATGGGGTTCACGTTCTTCTGGGCGTTCGTGGACAAGCTGTTCGGGCTGGGGTACGCGACTCCGTCGGAGCGGTCCTGGATCAACGGTGGCTCGCCGACCAAGGGTTTCCTGGCCAACTCGGCCGACGGCCCGTTCGCCGGGTTCTACAAGGACATCGCGGGCAGCGGTTGGGCCGACTGGCTGTTCATGATCGGTCTGGCCGGGATCGGGATCGCCCTGCTGCTCGGAGTCGGCATGCGGGTCGCGGCCGTGTCCGGTGCGGTCCTGTACCTGATGATGTGGACCGTGGTGCTGCCGCCGGAGACCAACCCGGTCGTGGACGAGCACGTCATCGGTGCGCTGGCGCTGCTGGCGCTGGCACTGGTGCACGCCGGCGACACCTTCGGCTTCGGCCGGTGGTGGAAGCGTCAGCCGGTCGTCGCCGAGAACCGGTGGCTGATCTGATCCGCACGCCCCACACAATCGCCGCCGACCGGAGATCCGGTCGGCGGCAGTCGTGTGTGTGGGCACGAGCGGAACGGGCGTCATCGCCTCTGATCCAGGGGGCGGGCCCGGAGCAGCACCGCCCACCAGGGCCGGTGCGGGCCGCGCAACCTCGGCGCCGCCGCCGTTCCCTTGAAGCTCACCCAACCGCCCGGTCCCATCGTGATGCGCTGCACCCGCGGCCGGCGGAAGGCCGCCGCGACCAGGCCGGCCGCGGCCACCGCGCCGGCGGAGACGGTCGCGACGGTGACGACGTGATCCAGGTCTCGAGTGGGCTGCCACCGGTAGCCCGCGCCGTCCCGGATCACGACGCCGATCGTCCGCCCGTTCCGGGTGATGGGAACGACCGGAGGGGAGCCGCCGGGCTCCAGCGGGACGGCTGCTCCGTCCACAGTGGTCTGAGTTCTCATACCTCGAGAGTCCTGCCGCGCGCCGGCTTCCTGAAGAGCCCGTAGGTCCGCTCGCGCGGTACGAAGGCCCCGGCTGCTCGGGACCTTCGGCACCGGTCGGCCCACGGGTCCGGCCATAGTGTCGAATCATGACCGAGACCACCAGCACCAGTCTCATGCCGACGCGGTCCGAGGTCGTGCGGGCCGTGTCGTTCGGCGTGCGGGCGCCCTCGATCCACAACACGCAGCCGTGGCGGTGGGTGTACCGCTCCGGTGTGCTTGAGCTGTACGCGGACCGGTCCCGGCAGCTGCCGGCGCTCGACCCGGACGGCCGGTCGCTGTTGCTGTCCTGCGGGGCGGCGCTGGAGCTGGCCCGGGTGGGGTTCGCGGCGTCCGGCTGGCGGACCGAGGTCGACCGGCTGCCCGACCCGGACCAGCCCGACCTGCTCGCCCGCATCCACGCCGCCGGCCGGACCGCCGTCGAGCCGGCCACCGTGGCGCGGGCCAGGGCGGCGGAGCGCCGGCGCACCGAGCGGCGCCCGTTCCGGGTCGAGCCGGTCGCCGAGGAGGCGGTCCGGTCGCTGCTCGCCGCGGCCACCGACAGCGGTGTCTACGCCTACGCGGTGGAACGCGGTGACGAGAAGCTCGACCTGGCCGTGGTGTTCTCCTGGGCGGACGCGGTCGAGTTGATGGACCCCGCCTATCGCGCCGAGTTGGCGCACTGGACCCGGGCGGGCGAGGCGTCCGACGGGGTGCCGGCGGCGGCGGTCCCGCACGTGACCGCGGGCGCGTTGCGGCACACCGAGGTGCCGATGCGTGACTTCGAGGCCGGTATCACCGGCGGCCAGCCGCTGGTGGACCTGGTCGACGAGCGGCCGGTCTACCTCGTGCTGTTCAGCACCGCTGATGACCGCGCGGCGCGGTTGCGGGCGGGTGAGGCGTACGCCCGGGTCTCGGTCGAGGCCGAGCGGCTCGGGCTGGCCAGCTCGGCGATGACCCAGGCGGTCGACCTGCCCGCGGTCCGGGAGCGGTTCCGGATGCTGATGAACTGGTCGGACCACCCGCAGATGGTGCTGCGCATCGGGCACCCGCAACCCGGCCCCACCCCGCCGCCGACCGGCCGGCGCCCGCTCACCGCGGTGTTCCACTACGAGGAGTGAGAAGTCATGGCCACTGCATCCTGGACACCGGCTGACGGAGACCTGCGACCGCGAGCGGAGGAGCTGGCAGCCCTCGCCGGATCCGCGCCATCGCTGCACAATGCCCAGCCGTGGCGGTTCCGCGTCGGCCACAACCACGTGGACGTCCTGGTCGACCGCAGCCGGCTGCTGCCGGTGGCCGACCCCAGGATGCGGCAGGCTCACATCGGCCTCGGCTCGGCGGTGTTCCTGCTCACGCTCGCGCTGTCCACAATGGATAGATCGGTCGACGTCCGGCCGTGGCCGGACTCGGGCGAGCCCGATCTCGTCGCCCGGCTGGTCGTCGGCGGCCGTCAGGCTGCCAGTGACCACGACCGCCGACTCCTCGCGGCGCTCCCGGCCCGCCGGACCGTCCGGCTGCCGTTCACCATCGACACCGTGCCGGTCGCCCTGCAGGTCGCCTGGCGGGATCTCACCGAGGCAGAGGGCGCCGGGCTGCGCTGGGTGGCGGCACCAGGAGAACGGGTCGGCGTCTCGGCGCTCGTCACCGCGGCGGAACGGATCCAGCAACGCGATCCGGTCTACCTCGCCGAGCTCGACCGGTGGACCTCGGCACGACAGCTGGACGAAGGCTCCGGCGTGCCTTCGCATGCGTTCGGAGTCAGTGCCGCGGCGGGGCATGCGGCCGAGTTCCCGCAGCGCGACTTCGCCGGCGGCACCCGCACGATCCCGCCCCGGCCGGACACACCGCTCGAGCAGCACCCGGTGGTGACCGTCCTGCACACTCCCGGGGACCGTCCCGATGACTGGTTGCGCGCCGGCCAGGCGCTCATGCGGCTCCTGCTTGCGGCGGCCGCGGACGGATACGTGGCCTCCTACCTCAACCAACCGCTCGAGCTGCCCGGGCTGCGCCAGCAGTTGCGCGACGAGCTCCGGCTCGCCGGCTGGCCGCAGGTGATCCTCCGGCTCGGCCGACCGGCCGGTCCGCTGCCGCCGCCGGCACCCCGCCGGCCGGCCCGCGAGCTGCTGATCTGAGCGCTGGACACCGAGCTGGGTGTGCCCAGAGTCGAACGGGCTCCGACGGCCGGGGGTCGTTGCGCGGAGGACCTTCGGCTCTTCAGGGCGGGTCCGCGGCCGGGGAGTCTGGAGTGGACAGAGGAGGAGTCCGCGATGACGACACCGGCCGGTGCTTGCCGCCCGCCGGGTCTCGGATGCGCGGCGCTGAAGGAGGGGACATGCACCTCGGGACGAACGACGACGGGCGCGAGGTCTGCGCGGAGCAGTTGATGTCGACCCCGGTCCTGGCGGTGACCGCCGAGCACAGCCTTCCGGCCGCGTGGCAGGCGATGCGGGAGCGGCAGGTGCACCACCTGGTCGTGCTGGACGAGCACGGCCTCGCCGCCGTCCTGGACGATCGGATGCTGGCGGCGCGGTGGCCCGCGGGCGGTCCCGAGGTGGCGTACTCGATGAGGGTGGGCGCCCTCGTCACCCGCGGGGTGCGGTCCGTCCTGCCCGACGAGCCGGCCAGCGCGGTCGCACGCATCATGATGGAGGGGCGCTGCGACGCCGTGCCGGTCGTCACCGCGGCCGGGATTCTGCTGGGTCTGGTCACCGCGACGGACCTGGTCGCCGCCCTGGCTCGAGGTGCGGCGGCCGCTCCCGCGGCGGTCCCCGCCGGGTACGGCGCCGAGTGAGCTCGGGCCCGGAGCTGACCGCTCCGGTCCCGAGCCGGAGCCGTTGCGGCCAGCTCTAGACGACCCGGCCGTCCGCTCGCTCACCACCGCGGACCACGACGGCAGGGCAGGGTGCGTGCTCGGCGACCCGGCCGCTGACCGAGCCGACGAGCAGCCGGCCGAACCGACCGGTTCCGGGGCGACGGCGGTGCCCGGTCCGTCCTCGCCCCCGTCAGCGGAGTCGGCGGAGCAGGGGGTCGTGCCGCAGGTCGTGGTCGGAGCCGACGGGGGCGACGCGGATCTTCGCGTCCACGGTCACGACTGCGTCCGCACCGACGATGACCGGGTTGAGGTCGAGCTCGGCGATCTCGGGGATCTCGTCGGCGAGCGTGCTGATCCGCTGGAGCAGGTCCTCGAGGGCCGCCACGTCGGCCGGTGCGGCGCCGCGGTAGCCGAGCAGCAGCGGCGCGGACCGGAGTTGCCGGATCATGTCGTGCGCGTCGACGTCGGTCACCGGGGCGAGCCTGGTGGCGGTGTCGCCGAGCAGGGCGGTGGCGGTGCCACCCAGGCCGACGAGGAGCACCGGTGGGTACGGCTCGGTGCGGCTGACGCCGACCAGCAGCTCGATGCCCGGTCGGGCCATCGCCTGGACGAGCACGCCGGCGCCCGGGATCGCGGTGGTGATGGCCTCGTAGGCGGCGCGGACGGCGCCGGCGTCGGCGAGGTCGGTGCGGACGCCGCCGAGCTCGGTCTTGTGCGCGAGCGTCGCCGCGGTCTTCAGCACCGCGGGCAGGCCGAGCCGCTCGGCCGCGTCGACCGCTTCGCCGGCGGTGCCGGCATGCTCGGTGCGGCAGTAGGGGACGCCGATGCCGGCGAGCAGGTCGGCGACGTCCTGCGGGTCGAGCCACCAGCCGTCCGGGTGGCCCGCGAGCGTCCGCACCGCGATGGTCCGGGCGGCCGCGGTGTCCATTCCGGACGGTCGGGTCACCGACCCGGCCGGGCGGCGGCGCCACGCCCCGTACGCCGCGGCGTGCCCGATCGCGCGGACCGCGGCCTCGGGGAAGGCGTACGGCGGGAGCGGGTGGACCAGGTCGGTCGGGTCGGTGAGCGCGCCGTCGGCGTCGGTGCCGATGAGCACGGCGGCCACGGTCGTGTCGCCGCCATCGACGCGGGCGGCCTGCCGGATCGCCGCGGCGACCGAGGGTGGGTCGCTGACGGACGTGGCGGCGTGGATGACGACGAGCGCGTCGACCTCGCCGCAGGCCAGCAGGGACCGGATGGTCTTCTCGTACGCGCCGGCGTCGGCGGCGGCGCCGAGGTCGATCGGGTTGCGGGCCGAGGCGAGGCCGGGCGCGGCCGCGCGCAGGGCGTCCTGGGTGGCGGGGGACAGCTCGGGAACGTCGAGGCCGGCATCGGCGGACGCGTCGGCGGCGAGGATGCCGGGTCCGCCGGCGTTGCCGATGATGCCGAGGCGGTTGCCGGCCGGGACGGGTTGCCCGGACAGCAGCTGGACGACGTCGAGCAGTTCCTCGGTGCTGCGGACCTGGATCACGCCGGCCTGCCGCAGCAGCGTCGTGACGACCACGTCCGGCGTCGCGGCCGCGGCGGTGTGGGAGGCGCCGCCGCGGGCGCCGGCGTCGGTGCGGCCGGCCTTGAGCGCGACGATCGGCTTGCTGCGGGCGATGCGGCGGGCGTGCCGGAGGAACTTCTCCGGGTTGCCGAAGGACTCGAGGTACAGCGCGATGACCTTGGTGGTCGGGTCGTCCTCCCAGTAGAGCAGCAGGTCGTTGCCGCTCACGTCCAGCTTGTTGCCGAGCGAGACGAACCCGGACACGCCGATGTGCCGGTGCGCGGCCTCGGCGAGCAGGCCGATGCCCAGCGCCCCCGACTGGGAGGCGATCCCGACCGAGCCGGGCGGCGGCGAGGCCGCCCCGAACGTCGCGTTCAGCTGAGTGTCGGCGGTCCGCACGGCCACGCCGAGGCAGTTCGGTCCGACCAGCCGGACACCGGCCGCGCGGGCGGTGCGCAGCAGGTGCCGCTCGCGATCGGCGCCGGCGGTGCCGGTCTCCGTGTCGGTCTCGCCGAAGCCGGCGGACAGGATGACCGCGGCGGGGATGCCGCGCGCGCCGCAGTCGCGGATAACCTGCTCCACGGCCGGACCCGGGACCGCGACGATCGCGAGGTCGACCGGCTCCGGCAGTGACAGCACCGACGGGTAGGCCCGCAGCCCCTGCACCGAGCGCCGGTTGGGGTTGACCGCCCGCAGCGTCCCGCGGTAGTGGCCGGCGATGATGTTCCGCAGGACGGCGCCGCCGACCGAGCCCGGCCGGTCGCTCGCCCCGACGACGACGATCGACCCCGGGGCCAGCACGCGCCGCAGGCTCGCCACGTCGGCGCGGCGCTCCCGCAGGTCGACGGCGTCCTGCGCCTGCGGTGTCGGCGTCAGGCTCATCCGCACGCGCGTGACGTCGAAGTCGCTGTGGCGCTCGACCCGGAAGCCGGCGTCGGTGAACACCTGCTGCATGAGCCCGTTGTCGGCGAGCGTGTCGGCCACGAACGAGCGCACCCCGGCCTGCCGCGCCACGGCGGCGAGGTGCTCTAACAGCAGCGTCCCCACCCCGCGGCGCTGGTGCGAGTCGGCGACCAGCATGGCGACCTCGCCGTCGGCGGTCCGGCCCAGCCTCGTGCAGCCGGCCATCCCCACCACGACGCCCTGTTGCTCGGCGACCAGGACGATCTCGTCCTCGCCGCCGTGCAGGACCTTGTCCACGTACCGGTCCCCGGCCCGCCGGTTGAGGCTGAAGTAGCGCAGGTAGATGCTCCGGTCCGAGGCCGCCTCGTGCAGGGCCAGCAGCCGGTCCTCGTCGGCCGCGGTGGCCGGCCTGATCCGGACGACACCCCCGTCGCTGAGCAGCGCGTCCCACCCGTCGGCCGTCGCCGGCATCGTCGTCGTCATAACCCAAGCCTCCCGACGCCCACCGTCCACGGGCAGGGTCCAAGGACCCCCTCGGTCCCGACGGAGGACCCGAGTCCGCACGGTCGGTCAGTCGGCGACGCGGACCGCGACTGCCGGACGGATGTGGGCGGCGCGGCGAGCCGGTGCCGCCGTCACCAGGAGCGAGGCGGCCAGGGTCGCGCCGACCGTGACGGCGATCGCGAGCCAGGCGATGGGAAACGGCACCGAGAGCGTGCCGAAGGCGGGGCTGTTCGTGTAGAGCACCCACGTCGTCACGACGCCGAGGACGGTGCCGATGACCACCCCCTCGACCGCGATGAAGGTGCTCTCGGCGAGGAACGAGCGGCGCACGGTGGTGGCGCGGACGCCCAGCGCCCGCAGCACTCCGATGGTCCGTCGGCGTTCCCGCACCGCGCGGACCATCAGCACGCCGAGGCCGGTGATCCCCACCAGCAGGCCCAGCGCGAGGTAGCCCTGCATGAGCCGGAACAGCTGCTGGTTGGCGGTGTACGACGACTCGACGCGCTGGCGCAGGTCGGTGACGACCACCCCGTTGCCGAGAAGGCTTCCCTGCAGCGACGCGCGCAGGCCGGCCAGGTCGGTGCCCGGTCGGGTCCGGACCAGCGCGCTGCCCGGCGCGGCCGCAGGGCCGAACGCCGCGGTCGCCGCGCCGACGCTCATGATGACCGGCCACCGTTGCTCGCCGGGGTCGATGCCGTAGAAGGCCGTGGCGTCGTCGAGCAGCCCGGCGACGACGAACCGGCTCAGCCGGCCGGTCCGGCCGTCGGTCAGCGACAGCACCGTCCCCGGCTGGATCGCCTTGCCCTGCGGGCCGCCCGTGGAGCCGTACAGGCTGTCGAGCAGGACGTACCGCGGATCCCGCTCCACCAGCGCCCACGCGTCGGCCGGGCTGGCCAGCGACGGCAGCGGGTCGCGCACTGCTGGTGTGCCCGCGGCGAACGACGTCGGCACGCCGATCGCGAGTACCGGCAGCGCGTCACCGGTGCGGCCGAGCGGGTCGGCGCCGTCCGCAGTCGCCGTCACCAGCGGCGTGACGCCGGTGATCTCGCCGCCGGACGCGCGGCGGAGGTCGCCGGCCGGATCGGGCAGCGGCGCGCTGCGGCTGAAGTCCACCCGCAGCGTCGAGGTGCCGGCCGCCTTCCGCACCGCGTCGGCCACTCCTGCGTCGATGATCGCCGAGATCTGGATGAGCAGCACGATGACGAGCGTGACGATGGCGTACATGCCGAGCGTGGCGCCGGTGCGGAACCGGCGGGCGGTCGGGTAGGCGACCGCGAGCCGCACCGCCAGCCCCGTCTCGCCCGGGCGGTTCACGACCGGGCGCAGCGGGCGCAGCAGCGCGTCCTGGTTGACGCTCACGAGCACCACGGCGGCGAAGGACAGGACGCAGCCGAGGACGATGAACGTGGCGGTCGACGCCTGGTCGTAGATGGACGGACGGGCGATGTTCGCGATCAGCCCCCAGGCCAGCGCGGCTCCGGCCACCAGCGTGTACGTGGCTCGCGCGGACAGCCGGGTGCGCAGCAGCGGCACGGCGGCGAACGCGGTCAGCGCCGGCAGCAGGTAGGTCAGCGCCCCGTTCGTCGCCGTCACGATGACCGGCACCGACGCCGCCGCCAGCACGGCGGTGGCGACGGCACTGGCCACCGCGGACCGGCGGAGCTGGCGCGGGCGCGGCCGCACGTCGAGGTCGCGGATGGCCGCGATGACGTTCTGCCGGGCGATCCGCACGCTGGTCAGGACGACCGCGAGGAACGAGATGAGGAACCCGGCGGTCACGCCGTTGAGCACGCTGCGTGGGGTGACCGCGAAGACCAGGCTCAACCGCTGGTCGCCGCTCGCGAACCCGTTGAGGATGTGGACGGCGACCCCGACCACCGCCCGCGCGATCAGCACGCCCAGGGCGGCGCCCAGGATCGCGGCGAGTCCCGTGTAGACGGACGCCTCGACGGCGAACCCGGCGGTGACCCGCCGCCGGCGCATCCCGACCGCGCGCAGCATGCCAAGCTGCGCCCGCCGCTCGTCCGCCAGCATGACGAAGATGTTCACCAGCAGCATGATCCCGGCGACGATGCTGAAGCTGGCGATGAACAGGAACAGTGAGCCGAGCACGGCGCCGGCCTGGTCGGCGGCGTCGAGCACCTCCCGCTTGACCGTGCTGACCTGGCTCCCGTGCCGGTCCAGCCCGCCGAGCGCCGCACGGATGCGTCCGGTCACCTCGTCGGTCCGGGCCACGCCGCTCTCCACACCACCGGCGTTGGACACCAGCGTGGTGGTGACCGGAGCTCGGTGGGTGGCCGCCGTCGCCGCGGTCAGCGTGCCCGGGCTGACGAACGCGTCCCGGTTGACCGCGGCGCCGATGCCCATCCCGGCCAGCCCCTCGGCCGGGACGACGGCGCGCACCGTCAGCCGCAGCGGCCTGCCGTACGCCAGCACGTCGATCTCGTCGCCGGGGCCGGCCCGCAGGGAGTCGGCGAGGTGCTGGTTGACCACGACGCCGCCCCGCCCGGGATCGGCGGCGTCGAGCCCGGACGGTGTCGGTGCCCCGAACCGGCCGGCCGCCGCGAAGTCCAGCTCCCACAGCAGGATCCGTGGCTCGGCCAGCCGGCGACCGGCGGTCACGTGCTGGGCCGCTGCCTGGTCGCCGCGGACGGTCAGCACGCCGTCGACCGCAGGATCGGCGGCGAGCGGGGCCAGCCGCCGGGCCACCTCGGCTCCCTGGGCCGGGTCGGCGGTCTGCACGGACTCGTCGATCGGGCCGAGGACCTCGTAGGCGGACTGCCGGACCGAGCGGTTCAGCGAGTCGCCGACGGCGAGGCTGGCCACGAGCAACGCCGTGCCGAGCACGGCGCCGAGCACGACGAGCATCGACTCGGTCGGCCGGCGCGCGACCTGGCGCAGCGCCAGCCACCGTTGCACCGGCTGGCGCGCGACCACCAGCACCACGTAGCCGAGGGCGGCGCCGGTGAGCACCACGAGCGGGACGGTCAGCTCCGGGTACACGGCCGGCCTCCTAACGCATGCTCGCCGCGACCGCCGGCCCGACCCGCTCGTCGGAGTCGAGCATGCCGTCGCGCATCCGGACCAGCCGCTGGGCCGCGGCGCCGATCGACGGATCGTGGGTGACCAGCACGATGGTCTGCCCCTCTTCGGCGTTGAGCTGCAGCAGCAGCTCCATCACCTGGGCCGCCATCGCCGTGTCCAGATTGCCGGTGGGCTCGTCGGCCCAGACGATCGCGGGCCGGGCCACCAGCGCCCGGGCGATCGTGACGCGTTGCTGCTCGCCGCCGGACAGTTCGTTGGGCCGGTGCCGGTCCCGGCCGGTCAGGCCGACCCTGGCCAGCATCGCCATCGCCCGCCGGCGGGCCTCCCGCCGGTCCGTTCCGACGAGCAGCAGCGGCAGCTCGATGTTCTCCACCGCGCTGAAGACGGGAATGAGGTTGAACGACTGGAACACGAAGCCCATCGAGCGCGCCCGGTGCTCGGTCCGGTCGGCGTCGCTCATCGCGAACAGGTCCCGGCCGCCGATGAGCACCCGGCCGGCGTCGATGTCGTCCAGTCCGGACAGGCAGTTGAGCAGGGTGGTCTTCCCGGACCCGGACGGTCCCATCACCGCGACCAGCTCGCCGGCGGCCACCCGGAGATCGAGGTCGCGCAGCGCGGTCACCTCGACCTCGCCGGTGCGGTAGACCTTCCGGACTCCCTCCGCCACCAGCAGTGGGGTGTCAGTGCCGTGATCGGTGTCGTTCACGGTCCCTCCTGCGCATGTGGACGGTGTGGACCTCAAGCACACCGCGCCGGGACCTCCCGCGGGCAGAGCCGGAAGTCCCTCTCCGGGGCGGGCCGTCCCGTCCTGATCGGCAGGGTCCGGCCGCCGGGCGCGACGGCCGGACATGCGTGATGCCGGAGTCGGGAGACCGCCGCCGCGGCCGCGCGGCGACCGTGCGGAAGTCGAGGAAACCGAGATCCACCGGCTTCTTCAGCTTGTACGCACGGTCGCGCCGCCCGTTCCGCCGCCGCCGTCCTCACCACCCCCGGGCGGCGACCAGTTCGACCAGGTCGAGGAGCCGTTGGGTGTAGCCCCACTCGTTGTCGTACCAGCCGAAGACCTTGACCAGCTCACCCTGCGCCTGGGTCAGCGTCGCGTCGAAGATGCAGGACGCCGATTCGCCGACCACGTCCCGGGACACGATGGGGTCCTCGTTGTAGACGAGCAGTCCGGCCAGCTCGCCGTCCGCGGCGGCCCTGAACGCGGCGTTAACGTCGGCCGCGGTCACCTCGCGGTCCAGCACGGCCGCGAAGTCGCAGAGCGAGCCGTCCTCGAGCGGGACGCGCAGGGCGATACCGTCCAGCCGGCCGGCCAGCTCGGGCAGCACCAGTCCCACCGCTCGTGCCGCGCCGGTCGTGGTCGGGATGAGGTTGATCGCGGCGGCCCGGGCGCGGTGCAGGTCCTTGTGCGGACCGTCCAGCACGTTCTGGTCATTGGTGTAGCCGTGCACGGTCGTGAGGAAGCCCTTCCGGAGCCCGAACGACTCGTGCAGCACTTTCACCATGGGGGCGAAGCAGTTCGTCGTGCAGGACGCGTTGGACACCACGTCGTGCAGCGCGGGGTCGTACGCGTCGGCGTTGACGCCGAGCACGATGGTCGCGTCGACGCCCTTGCCCGGCGCCGAGAGCACGACCTTGCGCGCACCCGCCTTGAGATGGCCGGCCGCGTCCTCCCGGGTGCGGAACCGGCCGGTGGACTCGACCACGATGTCGGCGCCGACGGCCGACCAGTCGAGGTCGGCCGGGTCGCGCTCCGCGGTCGCCCGGATGGGCCGCCCGTCCACGACGAGTTGGTCGCCGTCCACCTCGACCCGTCCGGGGTACCGGCCGAAGGTCGAGTCGTACTTGAGCAGGTGGGCGAGGGTCGCCACGTCCACGACGTCGTTGACGCCGACGACCTCGATGTCCCGGTCCCGCGCCGCACGCACGACGAGGCGGCCGATCCGGCCGAACCCGTTGACGCCGATCCGTACTGTCATCTCAGCACTCTCCTGATTGTCGGATGGGGGACTCAGTGGGCGACGAGGACGGGGCAGTGCGCGTGCCGCAGCACCTGCTGGCTGACCGAGCCCAGGATCAGCCCGGCGAAGCCGCCGAGGCCGCGGGCACCCACGACCAGCGCGGCGGCACCGTCGGCGGCGGCCACCAGCACGGCGGCGGACGAGCCGTGCTCGATCCGGCGCTCGATCTTGACGTCCGGGTTGCGCTCCTCGACATCGCCGAGCGCCCGGTCGAGGTTCTCTTCCGCGAGCTCGCGCTGGCTGAACTGGTCGATCCCGGGGTTCGGCGCGTAGGCCGCGGCCACCGGCGCGTACCGGTACGCGTGCAGGGCGATGAGCGTCCCACCGGTACGGCGGGCCTCGGCCAGTCCCAGCTGCAGTGCGCGGCCCGACTCCGGCGACCCGTCGATGCCGACCACGACATCGACGGCCGATCCGTGCACCGGCCGCACCACGGCGACCGGGCAGGCGGCGTGCTCGGCCAGCTGTCCGGACACCGATCCCATCAGCAGTCCGGCGAAGCCGCCGATGCCGCGGGCGCCGACGACGATCATCGCCGCCTCCTTCGCGACCGCCAGCAAGCCGCGCTGCGGGCTGCCGGTGCCGATCGCACCGCTCACCTCGAGACCCGGGTGGGCCGCGCGAACGGCGTCCAGCGCGGTGCCGACCACGAGCTCAGGTCCGGAGCGGAGAGCCAGATCGTCGTGTTCGTCCATCCGTTGCGGAGCCAGGTCGCCGAGTAGCCACTCGCACACGTGGCAGATCACCAGCCGGGTGCCGCGGAACGCGGCCGCTGTGGCCGCCCAGTCCAGCAGCAGCAGGTCAGGGTCTTCGTCGTCGATCGCGACGACGACCGCATTCTCGTACGTCATCCCCGCCACCTCCTGTCGTCCTAGTCCTCATCACACCGAGGCGGAGGGGCCGCGGCCAGGGTCGGAGGTCCCGCCCGCGCCGCCGGACGGCAGGGCAGGCCGCGGAGCGAGCCGTCAGCGGGCGATGACGACCGGGCACGGCGCGTGCCGGAGCACGTGCTGGCTGACCG
>Ga0207702_10002656_pt1 | contig 16791 bp, 17 predicted proteins | sample KBSCornC62_FD_184302 | JGI IMG/M metagenome (GOLD analysis project Ga0207702, IMG submission 184302) | Corn rhizosphere microbial communities from Kellogg Biological Station, Michigan, USA - KBS Corn C6-2 (SPAdes) (version 2) | ecosystem: Host-associated > Plants > Roots > Rhizosphere > Soil ...
GCCGAGCACGTTGCCTTCGGCGTCGATGACCACGGCGACCCGGCGGCCGTTGCCGACGTCGTTGATCTCCTGCTGCATCGTGCCGCCGGCATCGAGCACCGCCTTGACGCTCGCCTCGATGTCGTCGACATGCCAGAACGCGGTGGTGCCGGTCATGTTCTGGGAGGTGTGGCCGTTCGGGACGAGGCCGATCTGCTGCCCGTCGAGGTCGTAGCCGACGTAGTAGGGGCTGTCGGCCATGGGCTCGCGTCCGGCGAGGCGGGTGAACAGCTCCTTGGCCTTGGCCAGGTCACGGACCGGGTAGAGGATCGTGCGTACGCCGGTGGTCCCCATGTTCTGCTCCTGTGTCAGGTCTGCATGGTGTCCTGCCTACGCCGGCCACGCTACAAGTTTCGGCTTCTCGCACATCGATCGACGCTCGGTCGTCGGCGGAGTCAGGCGTCCCCGTGCAGCTGAGCTGCCCTTTGCACGACCGGAGTAGTGCTTCGCGGCCGGGCATGGCGAGGGTGATACTCGGACTCCCGCGAAGGAGAGGCGATGACCGGTCCTCGCCGTTCCAGCCGTCGCGCAGGCGCACCTGCCTCCATCGGTCGGTCGACGCGATGAGGCAGCGAAGCGCAGCAGAGGCCGTGTCCCACGAGGGAACACCGGTCACGCAGCGCGTCGGGTGGAGTTTCGTCCTCCTCTACACGTTGGCGTTCCTGAGCACGAGCCTGTTGTTCCTGGCGCCGCTTCTCGTCACCTTGGCCCTCAAGGTGAACTCGCTCGTGGGCACGGAACGAGCGCCGAACAGCTTGTCACTCGTCGCCGGAACCGGCGCTCTGTTGACGATCGTCGGGAATCCGTTCTTCGGCAGGATGAGCGACCGCACCGCCTCGCGGTGGGGAATGCGACGGCCGTGGATGGTCATCGGTCTGCTCGGCGGGTCCCTGGGGATCCTTGTTGTCGCGCTGGCGCCGGCGATTCCCGTCGTCCTCGTCGGGTGGTGCATGGCCCAGCTTCTCTTCAACGCGGTTCTCGCCGCGATGGTGGCGGTCTTGCCGGACCAGGTGCCCGAGTCGCAGCGCGGCATGATGGCCGGTGTCCTGGGCGTCTGCACCCCGATCGCGTCCGTGCTCGCGACGTTCCTGGTCAAGCTGTTCACCGGCAATCTGCTCGCGATGTTCCTCGCTCCGTGCTTCACCGGCGGGTTCTTCATCCTCCTGTTCGCGGTGGTCCTCGAGGACCGCCGGCTCGCGGCCGCGGACAAGCCGTCCTGGTCGCTCCGGGAGTTCGCGGCGACGTTCTACGTCGACCCCCGGAAGAGCCCCGACTTCGCCTGGGCCTTCGTCAGCCGCTTCCTGTTCGTGCTGGCCTACGCCTTTCTCGCCACGTACCAGGCCTACTACCTGCTGAACAAGCTCGGCAGCGCCGAGGCCGACGTGCCACAACAGATCTTCCTCGGCACGCTGGTCCAGTCCGTCCTCGTCGTCCTCGCTTCCCTCGTCGGTGGCCGGCTGTCCGACCGGACGGGCCGACGGAAGGTCTTCGTCCTGGTGGCGTCGATCGTGTACGGCTTCGCGCTGTTCGTGCTCGCCGCCGCCACCGACGTCAACGGCTTTCTCGTCGGCATGGCCGTCAGTGGGCTCGGATTCGGCGTGTACGTCGCCGTCGACCTCGCGCTCGTGACGCAGGTGCTCCCGGACGAGGACACCGTCGCCAAGGATCTGGGCGTGTTCAACATCGCCGGGGCGCTTCCCTTCACCATCGCACCCGCTATCGCCCCGGCCGTTCTGGCCGTCGGCGGCGGCAGCTACGGCGTCCTGTACACCGTCGCCGGGTTCTGCGCCGTTCTCGGGGCGTTCGCCATCCTGCCCGTGAGACGGGTCAGGTGAACACCGACAGCTGGGCGGCCCATCGGCGTGGATGGGCCGCCCGCTGTTGGTGAGAGCGCATCGACGTCAGGCCACGGCGACCGCGCCAGGTGTCGAGCCGGACGGCTCGTCGAGGGTTGCGAGCCCTGCGGGCCGGAAACCCTTGACCGTCAGGTAGACGCCGACGGAGAACTCGAACACGGCGACGGGGAGACCGAACAGGAGGCCGGCCGTGGAGACCTGTCCCCAGACGCCGAGGATCGTCGCGACGTCCGACAGCAGGATGAGGGGGCCACCGACGAGGCCGATGATCGCGATGGGGCGGGGGACGAGCCCGGACCGGTAGAGGATGTAGCCGAGGAGCAGGTCGTTCACGCCGGCCATGACGCCCGGGCCGAGCAGGAACGTCCATTGGCGCATCGCGACCAGGGACTCCCCGGTGACGCCGAGCGCCTGCGCCTGCGCCCCGGTGGCGTCGGCGAAGTGGTGCTGCAGGGTGACGACCGACAGGATGCTGACGACGCCGACCAGGATGAGTGCTGCCTCGATGACGCGGGAGGTGACGAACCCGATCGCGGCGGTGCGACTGACCCGCCTGGTGATCGGATACAACACGACGGCTGTGGCCACGCCGGAGGCGGCCGTCATGAGCTCGAGCACCGAGCCCCACTGCACCGCCGCGTTGCTGCCCGGGTTGCTGATGTACCCGGTCGGGTCGTCGATGACGTCCGCGAACAGCTTCAACTGCGGGATCGAGGCGGCGAACGTGACGAGGTAGGCGATGCCACCGGCGAGGGCGATCTTCCTCGTGGGCTCCATCCGCCGGCGTGCGGGGGTTTGCCCGGTGGTCGTCTTGGTGTGCACGGTGCGCGTGTCGGTGGTCATGGTGCGCTCCTTCACAGGTCGTCGTCGCCGAAGGGGTGCGGCAGGTCGGCCGCGGTCGACGTCCGGATGCCAGGGGTGGGAGTGACGGATACGAGCGGTAGGCCGAGGTCGCTGACCTTGCGCAGCAGGCCGTGGAGGGCGGACTGGTCGGCGACCTGGCCGTCGAGAACGGTGGTGCCGTCGGCCTGCCGCGTCAGGGTCATGCCGTCGAACCAGGCGGCCCAGCGGTCGGCGAGGTGTCCCTTCACGCGGATCGCGTACCGATCCGGCTCCTGGGCAGAACTCACGCTCGTCGCCTCCTTCGCCGTGTCCGGACCGCCGGTCCGCCGGGGCGGGTGCGGTGCTCGGTGGAACACGTCGAAGATGGCCGTCGATGTGGTGAGGGGTCATCACCACACCTGGTGAGCGGGGTGGTGAAAGTTCGCGGAGCTGCGGGCGAGATCGTCAGCCGCGGCGCGGGCCCGGCAGCAAGTTCAGGTCGTGCGCCTGGCGTACGGCGGCCCGCCGGCTGGTCACCCCGAGCTTGGCGTAGATGTTCCTGGTGTGCGTGCGCATGGTGTTCAGCGACACGGACAGGGCGCGGGCGATGTCGGGCCCGTCGAGGTCGGTGCCGAGCAGCCGGAGCACGTCGAGCTCGCGGTCGCTCAGCGGCTCGACGAGAGCCGCCGGCCGGCCGGGCCGGTGCTCCGTCCTCGTCGTCGCGGCGAGCAGGCGCCGGACGTAGCCCGGGGCGGCGGACTGCTTCGTCAGCGCCTTCAGCAGGGCCGCCATCGGCGGCCCCTCGTCGGCGATGAGCCGCACGTAGCCCTCGGGCTGCGCGAGCGTTACCGCATGCTGCAGCCCGGCGAGGGCCGCCGGCACGTCGCCCCGGGCCTGATGCGCAAGTGCCCGCAGGATCACGACCTCGAGAACGCTCCCGTCTCGCCCGCCGTCCTGTGCGGCGGCGAGCAGCCGATCGAGCAGGCCCAGCGCGGCCTCGAGCGCACTGCTGTCCCGATCCCGGCGGTGCCGGGCGAGCAGCAGCCGCGCCAGCGTGACGTGCTCGTACTCGTGCAGGTACGGCAGCTCGTCGTCCGGGGAGAGGTGCCGCTCGCGGGCCCAGGCCTCCGTCTCGTCGAGCTCGCCGCGCCGCAGCCGCAGCCGTGCGCGCACCGCGGGAACCGGGCGCACGTTCGGCAGGTAGTCGGCGACGTAGACGCGGTTCGCTTCGTCGAGGAGCTCCAGGGCGGCGTCCAGATCCCCCTCGGCCTCGCGGAGCCGGGCCATGGCGAGCCGCCACCGGTACGGGTTCTGCGGCAGACCGTTGTAGTCCCCGAGGCCATGGCTGACGGCGAGGTGCTCGCCCGCGGCCACGAGGTCGTCGCGCTCGAGCAGCACGCCCGCGATCCCGACGTGCATGTCCGCCGTCCCACGCAAAGGCTCGGCGGCGCGCTGCGCGGACGCGAGCTCAAGGGCGCGGTGGTAGGTGTGAAGCGCGTCGGTCAGACGGCCCTGGGTCCGGCGGATGTCCCCGAGAGTGATGCAGCAGCCGAGGACGTCGGCGATGAACCCTGCCTTCTCCAGCCCCGCGATCGACTCGGTGTAGGCGGCGTGGGCGGCGGTCAGGTCGCCTCTGGTCCACGACGCGAGCCCGGCCAGCGCGCCACCTGAAGCCCGGGAGAGGTGGTCGTCGGGCGGCGCCATCGACATGGCTTGGCGAGCGTGCGTGACGGCGCCGCGGAGGTCCGCGTCTGCGAGCGCCAGCGCAGCCCGGTACATCGCGATGCGGGCCGGAAGGGACCGGTAGCCGTCCTCGTCGACGACGATGAGATCGGCGGGCGGCCGCACGGGCCAGCTGCCGTCCTCCGCGCGTACCGACCGTTCGACGTCCGACAGCCGCTCGCCGACGGTGTCGAGGTCCGACACCAGGGCCAGCGCACCGGCCAGGAGGACGGCGAGCACCGGCCGGTTCCGCACCACCTCGTCGGGCACTGCGCTCACCCAGCGGGCGAGCTCGGCCTCCCGGCGTTCCCGGGCCATCATCGGTATGGCGAGCTCCATGAGGTCCGCGGCCCGGCGCGTGTCACCGCCGGCCAGCGCGTGGTCGATCGCCTGGGAGCTGTCGCCGTTGGCCGCGAACCAGACACTCGCCCGCCGGTGCAACTCGGGCACCTGCTCCGCGTGTTCGTCGAGCAGGTGGGCGTGGAGGACGTCGGCGAACAGGTGGTGGTACCGGTACCACTGCCGCTTGTCGTCGAGCGGGACGACGAAGAGGTTGGCGCGCTCGAGCGCCACGAGGGTCGCCCTGCCGCCGTCCCGTCCCGTCACCGCGTCGCAGAGTGGGCCGGTGAGTCTCTCGAGGATCGACGACCGGAGGAGGAACTCGCGGACGTCGGCGGGCTGGCGGGCGAGGACCTCCTCGCCGAGATAGTCCACTACGTAGCGGTCGTCGCCGGCGAACCCGGCGATGAACGCGCTGACGTCCTCACGCCCCTGCATCGACAGCGCGGCGAGCTGCAGGGCGGCGATCCACCCTTCGGTACGCCCGTCGAGCGCCGCCAGATCGCCCTCGCTGATCCTGAGTTCCATCGGGCCGTTGAGGTATGCAGCGGACTCCTCGACGGTGAAGCGAAGGTCCGCCGCCCGCACCTCCACCAGCTGACCGCGTGCGCGCATCCGTGCCAGCGGTAGTGGGGGGTCGGTCCGGGTGGCGAGCACGACGTGCAGCTGTGGCGGTCGGTGCTCCAGGAGGAAGGTCATGCCCTCGTGCACGTCGGGCGCCTCGATGAGGTGGTAGTCGTCGAGGATCAGCAGCAGGTCCTCCGGCCGTCCGCCCAGGTCGTTGAGCAGGGTGGCGAGTGCCGCCTCGGTGGACGGCGAGGACGACGAGAGCAGCTGCAACGCATCAGAGCCCAGACCGTCCACCGCCGTCCGCATCGCCGTGACGACGTAGGTCCAGAACAGCGAGGGGTCGTTGTCCTGGCGGTCCAGGGACAGCCACGCGACGGAAGGTGCGCCCGGCGGGAGGGTGGCGAGCCAGTCGGTGAGCAAGGTGGTCTTGCCGAAGCCGGCCGGTGCGGCCAACACCGTCACCGGAGCTCGTGACGCCGAATCGAGCCGCTGCGTGAGCCGTGGCCGGCTGACCGCGTTGGGGCCCCGGCTGGGGACGCGGTACTTGCTCGTCAGGAGCGTCGCTACCACCGACGTGTCGCCCGGCTCGGAGACCGCATCACCTGCCGGCTGCCTGTCGTGTCGCCCGCCCGATCCACTCGGAGTCCCGTCGTCGACCGCCCCCGCATCCTTACCCCTGCCAGATTCTCCCATCGGCCAAAGCACCCCGACCACCGCGCCTGGCCCCCGGACGTGGTCACCCTGCCCACGGGTAACAGACCAGGTCTGACACAAGCAGGGGCGACCTGGTTCGGTCACGTCCGAACCGGCCGCCCCGCTCTCGGTGGGTCAGGAGACGACGGCGAACCCGCCGGTCCAGGGCAGCTTGTCGGCGGCGGCGAGAGTGATCTGCAGGAAGCCGATCGCCTCGAGCTCACGGGCCCGCCGCAGGGAGCCGGCGTCGGTGGCGTTCAGGCCGGCGTCGGTGACGATCTCGGCCAGCAGCGTCTTCGCCTCGGCGTCGTCGCCGGCGATGAGGACCGTGGTCGGCAGCGAGCCGACGGTGCCGGGGGTGAGTGTGGCGGCGAAGTTGGTGTTGAAGGCCTTGAGCACGCGGGATTCCGGCAGTTCGGCGGCGATCTCCGCGGTGGCCGAGGCATCGGCCGGCACGGTCAGGGAGTCGAACGTCTGGAAGTCCAGCGGGTTGGTGATGTCGACGACGACCTTGCCGGCGAGCTGGCCGCCGCGCCGGACGAGCACGTCGGCCACCGCCGGGTACGGCACGGCGAGCACGACGACCTCGCCGGTGACCGGCTTGTCGGCGGCACTGTGCTCGATCAGCTCGACGGTGTGGCCGCCCTTGGTCGCGACCGCCGCGATGGCCTGACCCATGTTGCCGGTGCCGATGATGCTGACGTGCGCCATGACGTACTCCCTCTTGGATGGTTGTCGTTTGAACTGTTGAAACCTTAACAGTCATGAGTTGTAGCTACAACCATTTGGTGGGACCCTGTGAGCATGGACACGGAGTGGCTCGACCGGCCGGAGCTGGCGGCGTGGGTGCGGCTGGCGGCCGTGCTCGAACTCCTGCCCGGCGTGCTGGACACGCAGCTGCGCCGGGATGCCGACCTGCTGCACTTCGAGTACTTCACGCTCGCGATGCTGTCCGAGGCCCCCGACCGGACCCTGCGGATGACCGAGCTGGCCCGCCAGACCAACGCGACGCTGCCCCGCCTCTCGCACGTCGTCGGCCGGCTGCAGGACCGCGGCTTCATCGAGCGCTTCCCGTGCCCGGAGGACCGGCGGGCCACCAACGCCCGGCTCACCGACGCCGGCTGGGCCAAGGTGCAGGACGCGGCACCCGGCCACGTCGCCACTGTCCGGCAGCACGTCGTCGATGCCCTGACCCGCGAGCAGGTCACGCAGCTGACGGCGATCACCGATGCGATCCTCGACCGGCTCGACCCCACCGGCGCCATGGCCGCCACCTACCGGCGCTACGACCCGCGCGGAGACCTACGCCGGCACCCCCGGGTGGTCCGTTGACGAGGGCGGTCCGTCCCAACGACAGACGATCCGTTCATGTCCTGGCTAGGGCGGTGAATCCCATCAGCGGTTGGACGACGACGAGCTTCCCGCGATCGAGCGCGGCCGCTTGGGACCCATAGCCGGCCAGCAGCACGAGCGTCCCCAGCAGCCAGACCGGGACCGCCACCACCGGACGAGACCCGCTACGCCCTGGATGGCCGCGCCCGCCTGCGCCAACCGGAACTGACCACGCTGCTGTAGTGCAGCGGCCAGAGCGAAGCAGACCGCCGCGATGACGGCCAATGTCGCTGCATGACGCGTCGATCCTCATGAGTCGGGCGGCCACCACGAAGTTGACCGCAGCACGAAGCCGGACCGCTCCCCCCGCGCAGGATGAATGTTCCTGCTCGGGGCGACTGGGCGGACCGTTTCCGAGCCGACGGCAAGGTCCCCTGGCGCTGCGCCACACGTCTTCGGGACTCCGGCATCCATCCACGTACGACTCCTCAGTCAACGGGCCGGTCTCATCCGTGGAGGGGGAGGTGATCTCGAGGCTGATACCGCCTAGAGTGGCGCCGATGCGGAGGGGTGGCTGACCATGGTGGGCTCCTCATGACCGCGGGCACCGAACGCTCGCTCGGGATGGTCATTGCCGTCCTGGGCGTCGTCGTCCTCGTCGTCGCCGTCGTTGTGCTCGACGGCACGGAAGCGTGGCTCCTCGCGAGCTCCGCTGTCCTCTTCCTGGTATGCGGCGCCGGGCTGATCGCAAACGCCCGGTCGAGGCTCCGCCGCGAGCACGACGCGTAGGACGTCTCGAGCATCTGGGGGCCACATGCCAGAGCAGCGGGTTCAACTCGCCGACCACGTCATCGAGAGCGCCCGCGTCCCCAGCGCGGGCGCGGGCGAAACTGTCCGCGAGCCGGCCCGCGCGCTCGGCCCGGGCCGGGTCGACCGTCCCCCGCGGGCCAGGGTGGCTGGCCACGAGCCGACTGTGCTGCCGTAGCCCATCCGTAGGGTCGGCTTTACCCGACCCGACCCGGCGCGCGACCGCGGCCCACGTCGCCCGGGCGGGCGCTCGCGCCACCACGAGACGGCGGGTGCCGTCCACTGTCCACTATGGACTTGGTGTCCGTACGACTGTCCAGCAACTGGAGTCGCCTCTTGCCAGCGGTGCTGGACGCCACCGTCGAGATGACCGGGTCATTGACAAAACTTCGTTGTACGTAAAGACTGTTTTTCGCCATGAGAGACGTCGTCTACCTCGACCAGATCGAGCAGGCTGAGGCCCTGCTCAAGCCGCAGCGGATCGAAGTGCTGCGGCAGCTCGCCGAGCCCCGGTCGTGCACCGAGGTGGCGGTCGAACTCGACCACACCCCACAGCGGGTCTACTACCACGTGAAGCGACTGCTCGAGGCCGGCCTGGTGCGCCAGGTGGCCGAGCGCCGGGTGCGTGGGATCCACGAGGGGATCTACCAGGCGGCCGCTCGGTCCTACTGGCTGTCCCCGCGCCTGGTCGGCCGGGTCGGGCTGCGCCAGACCCGTGACCGGCTCAGCCTGGGCTACCTGCTGGACCTGATGGAGGACGTGCAGGCGGACGTCGCCGCGCTCGACCTCACCCGGCCCGACCTGCCCTCGATCGGCGTGTCCGGGGACATCCGGGTACGCCCGGAGCAGCGCACGGCGTTCCTCGACGAGTTGCAGCGGACGCTGCAGGACCTGTTCACCCGCTACGGCGGTTCCGAGGGCGACGCGTTCCGTCTGGCCGTCGCCTGCTATCCGAAGGGAGATCCCGATGATCGAGGCTGACCTGCACCTGCGCGCGGTCGTACCGGCCCCGCCCAAGATCGTGTACGACGCGTTGACCGACCCGGCCGCGCTGCGTGTGTGGCTGGCCGAGCACGCCGACGTGGAGTTGCCCGGCAAGTACGAGTTCTGGGGCCGCTACACGCCGGACGGCGCCGAGCCGCACCAGCGCGTGCTGTACGTGGACGAGCGCACCATCCGGTTCGCCTGGACCGTCGACGGAGTCGAGACCACCTCCGAGTTCCAGCTCGCCGAGGACGAGGACGGCACGCTGGTCACGCTGAGCCAGACCGACCTGCCGAGCTTCGAAGCGGTGCTGGCCGACACGGCCGGTGCCCGTGGGGCGTTGCAGACGTTCTGGTCGCTGGCGATCGCCAACCTGACGGACTACCTGGCCGGTCGTCCGCTGACCCCGAAGTGCGACTTCACGTCGGCCGACCAGCACGCCGAAGTGGTGATCGACGCGGCCCCGGAGGCGGTGTTCGACTCGATGGTCCAGCCGGAGCAGTTCCGCCGGTGGTTCGGCGCGAACGTGGACATCGAGCCCTACGTGGGCGGCCGCTTCGCGATGGGAGGCTTCGAGCTGGACCCCGGAGGGGCCAAGTTCGTCGAGTTCGAGCCAGGCCGCAAGGCGACGCTGCGGTTCGCCGACGGCATCACCGCCAGCTGGGAGCTCGACGGATCGGACGGCAAGACCCGGATCACCTTGGTACAGAGCGGCTTCGACCCCACCAACCCGCCGTACGCGGGTTGGGCCGGCTGGCTGACCGGGATCGCCGAGTTGCGGCGCTACCACGAGCTGCCTCGCTGGCGCTCGATCTGGCGCCAGATCGAGGTCGCCGGCGTACCCGACGGGATGTTCACCACCATCGATCAATAACAAGAGGCGCCCCGGGGATGGATGTCCCCGGGGCTCGCCCCGCCGGATCCGGTGCTCATGCGCCTCGCCTCGTCTTGGTTCGACGCGATCGCGCGGGCGCGGGCACGGCCGGATCGCTCGCGGCCACGACGCCCGTTTTCAGCCGGCCGAGGACCATCCCCCAGGCCGCCTCCATGAACGCCGCATGCTCCACCGTGTCCACGAGTTGCTGAACCTCGACCCGTGCGCCGCGCTGCAGCGGGAAGACGCGCAGGTATCCGGTCATCGGCCGACCCGGCGCCGGGACGTTCATGTCGTCGAAATCCCACTCCATCACGATGAGCTGCGGCGCGACGACGAGCTCGTAACGGCCGCGCACCTCGGTGCCCCACTCCAGCGTCGCCGCGAAACGCCCGTCGCGGATCGACACGGGCGCGCCGAGCCAGCGGGAGTAGATCACCGGGTCGGTGAACGCCGCGAACGTCGTGGGCTGGTCGGTGTCCACCTCCACCGAGGCGATCACCACCCGGTGCGTCGTGGTCTCGGTCAGCATTCGCTCGGTGATGTCGTCGGCCGGAACCCACTTGGTCGCGCCCTCCAGCGCCGCATGTAGCCCGTCCAGCGCCTCGGGCCGGGCGCGGTAGCGCCGCGACGTCCCGACCCGGGTCATCTCGATGAGACCGGCCCGCCGAAGCACGGCAAGGTGCTCGGAGATCGTGGCCGCGCTGAGCGAGAACGCGGCGGCGATCTCTCCGGCCGGTAGCTCCCGCTGCCAGATCAGCCCGAGAATCTCCCGGCGCGCGGGCGCGCGCAGAGCGCCCAGTACGGCGTCGAGATCTGCCATTTCCCTTGACCCACCTCCGACGGGCTCCTATTGTTCGGCAACCGCCTAAATAGGCGGTAGCCGAACAAGCTGGGATCGAGGGTAGCCCCGATGCCACGGGGGAGGTCGCCATGCCGAAGTACCTCGTGCTCTACCGCAGCTCCGTCGACGCGTTGGAGCAGATGTCGTCAGCCACGCCGGAGCAGGCCCAGGAGGGCATGCAACTGTGGATGAAGTGGGCCGAGCGGGCCGGCTCGTCACTGGTCGACATGGGCTCACCGGTCGGCAGGTCCGAGACTCTGCCCGGCGCCGCCGACACCGGCGTACCCATCGGCGGATTCTCAGTGCTGGAGGCCGACTCGGACAGCTTGCGCAAGCTGCTCGACGATCACCCGCACCTGCACTCCCCCGGCGCGGTCATCGAGGTGCTCGAGTACCTGCCCATGCCCGGAACATGACGCACCGGTAGCTCGGAACGGGCGGTGACATCCGAGGTGTCGCCGGTCGACCACGCGATCTGGTGGTTCGATGGTCACGATCTGAGGTGGCGCAGGACCGCGAGCACCCGGCGGTTGTCACCCTCGGCCGGCGGCAGCCCTAACTTGTCGAAGATGCCAGCCACGTGCTTTTCGACCGCGCCGTCGGTGATGGTGAGGGCGGCCGCGATTCCGGCGTTGGAGCGACCCTCGGCCATCAGCGCGAGCACCTCGCGCTCGCGCGGGGTGAGCGCGGTCAGGCCGCGAGGACGCGGGCTGGCGCTCATCAGTTGGCTGACCACCTCGGGGTCGAGGGCGGTGCCACCGGCGCCGACCCGGGTCAGCGCATCGGCGAATTCGCTCACGTCGGCGACCCGGTCCTTCAGCAGGTAGCCCACGCCGCCGGCACCGCCTCCGGCTGCCGCCAGCAGACGAGCCGTGTACCTGGTCTCGATGTACTGGGAGAACACCAGCACGCCGGTGGCCGGATGGTCGTGGCGGAGCTTGAGGGCGGCGCGCAGCCCCTCATCGGTGTGGCTCGGCGGCATCCGGATGTCGACCACGGCCACGTCGGGACTGTGCTCGGCCACTGCCGCGAGCAGCGCCTCGCCGTCGGCCACGGCGGCGCACACCTCGTGCCCGCGGTCGGTGAGCAGCCTGATCAGCCCTTCCCGCATCACGGCCGCGTCCTCGGCGACTACGACTCGCATGGCGCGATGCTGCCATGGGCGGCCACCTCACCCCGAGCCCAGCCTCCCGCGCCGCTCTTTCCTGTGCCTCGCCGCTCATGCACACCGCCTGTCACGCGCGCAGCGGCAGCGCGACGGTGATCCGGGTCGGGCCGCCGTGCGGGCTGGCGATGTCGACTCGACCGTCCACTGTGCTCACCCGCTGCCGGAGGCCGGACAGGCCGCTGCCGCGGGCCGGGTCGATCCCGCCGGCGCCGTCGTCGGTGACGGCCAGGAGCAGCACCCCGTCCTGTTCGTACGCCCGGATCCCGATCGTGTTGGCGTAGCTGTGTTTGGCGGCGTTGGCCAGCAGTTCGGCGGCGCAGAAGTAGGCGATCGTCTCGATCGCCGGGGTGGGCCGATCCGGGATGTCGGTGGTCAGCTCGACCGGGATCGCGCTGCCCGCGGCGAGGGTGGCGAGCGCGTCGGCCAGTCCATTGTCCAGCACCGGTGGGTGGATTCCCCTGGCCAGCAGGCGTAGCTCCAGCAGAGCGTCCTTGGCGCCCTGATGGGCGGCGTCGACCAGCTCGCGGACCTGGTCAATGTCCACTTCGGACGGATCGGCGAGCTTCTCCCTGGCCATGCCGAGGTTCATCGCGAGGGCGGCCAGCCGGATCTGCGCACCGTCGTGCAGATCGCGCTCGAGCCGACGCAGCAACGCGGCGGAGTCGTCGACGGCCAGCGCCCGGGTCTGCTCCAACTGATGCACCCGCTGTACGAGCCTGCCCGGGCCGAGCAGCTCGCGCACCAGCCAGCGGTCCGCCGCCGTCACGGCCCCGGTCACCCAGGGCGCGGCGAGCACCAGCAGCGCACCGACCGCGGAGGCACCGAAGGCGCCGGCGTAGCCGCTGACGTCGAACAAGCGGTTGCCGAACGGGGTGACGACCGGGACCGGACTCAACCGCACGTTCGGCGGGTGGTTTCGGAACAGCCCCCACCACAACGGATAGCTCATGTTGATCAGCCCGGTCACCCAGTAGGCGAGGGCGTAGGCCGCCATCACGGCGACCGGCAGCTTCAACAGCAGGTAGGCCACCGCCCGCCAGCCGGGGCCGTCGCGGAGCCCGGCTCCCAGCCGGCCGACGATGCCCGGCGCCGAGTGGAACCGGGCCGGCGGCGCGACCCGAGCCCCGAGCAGCCGCGCCGCCAGGTAGCGGTGGACCGCACCGAGTCGCCGGCCGAGACGCGTCGCGAGGAGCAGCACGACCAGCAACCCGGCGACGAGGCCGCCGATCGAGGCGTTGTCGGGTTTCGCCGGCCCCGGTGCGACTCGCCCGACGGCGAGGACGAAGCCGAACACGGCGAGCGGCACCCCGATGCCGAGGAGCACCGCGATCACGCAGTAGAGCACCTCGGCTCCGGCCCGCCGGGTGAACGGGGCGCGGACGACCATACCCAGGACGGCGAGCGCGGCAACGACCGTCCGGCGCGGGCTACCGGCCGGTGGTTGCGCGGAGCGCGGAACCACCCGTCCCATTGCGTCCACCTGTCCAGTGTCCCCGGTCCGGTGTCCTTTGCTCAGGCGTCCCGCCGGATGAGCAGCCATCCGCCGATGACCAGCAGCACCGCGGCGTACAGGCAGAGCAGGCCGAGCCCGATCCAGGGCGAGAGCATGGGGTTCCTGCTCGTGGCCATCGAGTTCGCGACGATCGATATCGGCACGTACGCCATCAGCGTTCTCCAGACACCGCCGATGAACTGCGCAACGACGTAGACGCCGCCGACCAGGACGGCGATCGCGGCCGGGGTGTGCCGGATGATCGCGCCGAGGCCGAGGCCCATCAGGCCGATCAGGGCGAAGCCCGTACCGGACAGCACCACGGCCTGCAGCACACCGGGCTGGTCCAGGCTGGGAGCCGGGATGCCGTGCCGCAGCGAGGCGCCGCCGGCGAAGAACGCGACGAACGCCGTGGCCTCGCCGGTGGCCAGCGCCAGCGCGCCGAACACCGTTGCCTTGGCGGTCAGCAGCAGCCGCCGGTCCGGGATCGTCGCCAGCGTCGCCCGGATCATCCCGAAGGTGTACTCGCTGGTCACCGCGAGCACGCCGAGCACGCCGGCCGCCAGCAGGCCAGGGGCGATGCCGGCGAGCGCGTTGTTGGTGAGGTCACCGGAGGCGTTCCTGGTGTTGAGACCCACGGCGATGCCGATGCCGGTCGCGGCGGCGGCGGTGACCGCCAGCGTCCACCAGGTGGAACGCAGGCTCCGGAGCTTGATCCATTCCATCCGCGCCGCCTGCGAGAACCGGTAGTGCCCGGCTGGATTGCGCGGTGTCGCGATGGCCGTCATGACGTCCACTCCGTCGGGTAGCTGGGATGGCGGGTGGCTGTTGCGCCGTTGGCTGCGGGCGGATACAAGCCCCTGCCTGACGGCCCACTGCCTGGCGGCCCACTGCTCGGCGGCTCACCGCCTGGCCGATCAGCGCGCACTGCCGAGCCGTGTTCGGCGCCGGCGGCGGTCAGTTCCAGGAACGCGTCCTCCAGCGACACCGACCGGGCCGACAGTTCGGCGACCGCCGTATCGGCCAGCAACCGCCCGGCGCCGATGACGATCAGCCGGTCGGCGGTCAGGGCCATCTCGCTGATCAGGTGGCTGGAAACGAACACGATCCGACCCTCGGCGGCGAACGACCTCATCAGCGTCCGGATCCAGCGGATGCCTTCGGGGTCCAGGCCGTTGACCGGCTCGTCGAACAGCAGTACCTCGGGGTCACCCAGCAGCGCGGCGGCGATGCCCAACCGTTGCGCCATTCCGAGGGAGAAGGTGCCGGCCCGTCGGCGGGCCACGCCGTCGAGGCCGACCAGGCCGAGCACGTCCTCGACCCGGGAAGCAGGAATCCCGCTGCCGGCCGCGAGCGCCATGAGATGGGCGCGGGCCGACCGGCCTGGGTGAAACGCCTTGGCCTCCAGCAGAGTGCCGACCTTGCGCAGCGGCCAGCCCAACTCGCCGTACGGGCGGCCGCCGATCCGCACCATGCCCGCGTCGGGTCGGTCCAGACCGACCATCATCCGCATGGTGGTGGACTTGCCTGATCCGTTCGCACCCAGGAAGCCGGTCACCACTCCGGGCCGGATGTCGAAGCTCAGCGAATCGACCGCCAGCACCGGCCCGTAGTGTTTGGTCAGGCCTCGAACCTCGATCATTCTCGAACCTCCCGGTACGCGCTGTGTCGGCGAAGCGTTTGCCGTTCGAACGCTACGAACTCCGCGCGCCAGGCCGCAGTACCGATACCACCCTTCTTTGCGTCGGGGGTTTTCCCCCGGATCCGGCCGTGCGGGTGAGGGAGGGTGCGGGCCTGAGCCCGCCGGGAGCTTCGGCTTCGATCGGCCACGGCATCCGGCGACCCCTGCGCACCGACCGCGCCGCGCGGTGCCGACCGTAAGACCGGCGCGCGGTAGCCGCGCCCGGGGGGCAGGCGCCGGACCGGTTCAAGCCACAGCACCCAATCTTGTCCTGGCTATGCTCGCTCGCGTGCGAGCGCTACCCGTTTTCGACTGCGGTGCACTCTTCGGCGCGCTCGACGCACAACGTCGTGACCGCGGGCTGGGATGGTACGAGCTCGCTGACGAACTGTGGCAGCAGTCGTCAGATCTCAACGCCCGGCGAACTCCCGGCTCACTGGTGACCGCCGCCGCACCGCCCTATCGCCGACGAGAGCGTTCCCGAAGCGGGTTGCTGTCGGAGCGTCCACAGTGGACCAGGCGTCCATGTCGGTGTCCGATGAACTCGCCGGTCCGGAAGACGCCGGTTCCGGGAGATGGCCAGGCGATCGCGGCAGAACGAGCACCCGTAGCACGCGGGTACGTGCAGCCTCACGGCCGGGACCGCAGCACGGCGACCTCGGGGAACCCCTCCGGCGAGCCGTAGCCGTGCTCGACCAGCCAGCGGATCCCCAGCAGGCTTCGCAACGACCACCACGCGCGGACGACGTCGAGGTCGACGTCGGCGCCGTAGCCCGCGACGACGTCGCCGAGGTGCTCCTCGTGTGCGAGCGTCAGGCTGGCGAGGTCGAACAGGGCATCGCCCTGGCCGGCCTCGGACCAGTCGACCACGCCGGTGATCTCATCGACGTCGACGAACACGTGAGCGATCTGCAGGTCGCCGTGGGTGAACACCGGTGTCCACGGCCGGAGCGCGGCCTCGGCAATCCGGCGGTTGCGCGTGACCACGTCGGTAGGAAGAACGCCGTTCGTGACGAGCCACCCGCATTCGCTGTCGAGGTCCGATGCCAACTCGTCGAGGCTCCGACCGGGCCATGGCGGCAGCGGCGCGTCGTGCAGCATCCGTGCGGCGGCACCCGCCGCGGCCCACGCCGCCGACGACGCGGTCGACGGCTCGCCGAGGCGGCCGAGTGCCGTGCCTCGGAGGGCGGCGAGCGCGAGCACGGGCGGCTTGCGCCAAAGGACCTCCGGAGTCGGGATCGGCGCCATAGCCATCGCCTCGACCTCGACGTCTGTGCGCATCTGATCAGCGTCGATCTTCAGGAACACGTCACCGACGCGGAGGGTCGCGCGCTCGTGATGGGCGACGACGACCTCGATCTCCCCCACGTCGGCCATCGTCGCCGGATGACCACCGACGTCGCCATGGGTTTATCGCGGGCGATCCGACCGTTCATCGGTACTGTTGCGGCATGTGTGCTGGTGCGTCCGTGACTCGTCCCTGCCGTTCTCGCTGACGGCGCTGGGACAGTCAGTAGGTAAGTTGCTCGGTTCCGCGCCGCCGGCTTCCTGCCGGGCGGCCATTCGCG
>Ga0207702_10002660_pt1 | contig 16780 bp, 17 predicted proteins | sample KBSCornC62_FD_184302 | JGI IMG/M metagenome (GOLD analysis project Ga0207702, IMG submission 184302) | Corn rhizosphere microbial communities from Kellogg Biological Station, Michigan, USA - KBS Corn C6-2 (SPAdes) (version 2) | ecosystem: Host-associated > Plants > Roots > Rhizosphere > Soil ...
TCTGGACCGCCGCGCTGTCCGGAACAGAATGGATATGAACGGCCCTCCTAAATCGCAGCGTTCTCCAAAGGCTATGCTGCAAAGACTTGAAAAGACCGATGCTGAACTGCATCGTATTCTAGAGGACGTCAGAAACCGCTCCGCGTGGGATGACACGTTTGTCGACGCGCTCTGTGAGCCGGCCGAGACCTTCACCTTCGGCGGTGTCTTCGCCCATATCATGACATTCAACGCGCATCGCCGATTGATGGCCTTGGACGCCCTTCGCCAGCTTGGCGTCCAAACCGAAGGTTTCGGCGATCCCATGGAATATGAGGAAAACGTGGCCCCCTGGAATCGGGAGGCGTTTCTAAAAACGTCATGACCACGAGAACGGAATTATTCCGATTGAAGGGTGCCGCCAAGCGTGATCCGACCATCGATAGCTGGATGAAAGGGCATGCTGGTGAATTGGGAGTCATCGGGCAGACGTGGTTTGAGGTGATGCGAAAGTGCGGGGACGAGGTGCGGGGAGCTTTTGCATGATGGGTGTCCGACCGCATGTTTGGGAGATGCCGCGTTTGGCTATGTCAACGTATTCACGTCACACGTAAACGTAGGATTCTTTCAAGGCGCATCGCTGCCGGATCCGGCTCGCTTGCTTCAAGGCACCGGCAAGTTCATGCGCCATGTGAAGCTGAAACCAGGAACGGCAGCAAACTCCGCGGCACTGAGAAGGCTGATCGAAGCGGCATACTCGCATATAAAGGCACGGTGAACACGGCTAGCTCGGAGAAGCGCTCTGTCTGACGCAGTGATGAATGGCCAGATTAGGTAACCACATATTTGCACCGTGTTTTGCTGACCGTGGGTGGATCACGAGCAATCCGGAAGTCAACGACTGTTCGGCGTTTAAGCGTCCTAACTTCTGGAGGCAAGATCATTTCTCGGGAAAGTTGGCGGGAGTGACGGGACTCGAACCGCGGCCTCCTGGGTGACAGGCAGGCGTTCTAACCAGCTGAACTACGCCCCCGCACAATAAGGAGTGTCTAATTCCTTCCGTTCCCTCCGACGCCGTCTTGTTCCCTCTCGTACCATTTGGCCGTGCCGTGACAGGGCAGCGTTCCGCCGACAGGAAATCAGATTTCGCGTCAACAAAGTTCCTGAGATAGGGACTTGATCTCCGCCGAACCCGACGCGAAAGACATCGGCACAATCTCGTGAAATTTAGCTAAAGCTCCCGCGCAAGCCGCTAGCATTAACTTTTCCCCATACATCATTATTATTTATTAAGGTGTTTAGCTTAAGTGACTTCAGGTGGCCGCCTAAGTACTTGAGAAGTCGTGGCAGACACGATAATCGTGGGTGGAAATCGTGGGTTCAAACCGTTCCTTGCATGGCGATAACCACCGCCAGACGCCAACGCGGCAATGGTCGAGGCGGCGATCAGAAGCCAGATTAAGAATTCCACTCCAGAAATCGCCGTCATGCCAGAATGGCCCTGTTGAAAACTGCTCTCACAATTGGGCGCAAGAGATAAAACAACAGACCGGTTGCAATGCTGAAGCCAACACCGCCTCGCAAATAATCGCCCTTGAAGAAATTGACCAGATCACCCAAAACCTGAGCTGCCATAACTGCTACGGCCAATCGCCACCCCCAGAGGCGGTGCTTGAACCAACCGGTCCCCGCCGTCGCCAATACTGCGGCAAGTAGCAGAAAGAGGATTCCGGCTGATTTGGAAAAATTCGCGAGCTGCTTATAAGCTGTGGGATTGAGAACCCACAGCCGATCGAGGAATGTACCGGGCCAAGTCAAGGTTGTCCCGGCAATCGACGCCATGGTGGCACCAAAGAACAAGAAAACACCGACGGCAGTTATTCCGCGAGGCATCTTGTACCCACCAGATTTATCGGTGGCAGATCCAGGGCCGTCTTTCATCTGTTGACTATACTAAAACTCGAAAACGCGGAATCTTTGACCATTCGCGCTAAACTCGTCGCCAAGCCATCGTGTGCGAGCTCCTATGCCGTGGTTGATTGCCGCTAAAGCTCGGCTAACAGTTCGAGGTCTTCTGATTCGACTCGTCGCTCCTCGACCGTATCGGTGGTCGCTAGGATCACCTGCATTGTGCATAGCAAGGCTAAATAGATCAGAAGCATGCACGGAGTTACAGCCGTAGCCACGAATGAGGCGGGTAGTGCTGCCAAACACAAAGCGAAGTGGACCATCCACCGCACCACTCTTGGTCGCCGCATCTGAGCGTCATCCGATGTGAATCCAATGATGGTAAGCGTTGTCATTAAAGCTGCCGCAGCTCCAGTGAGGATCCAGGCATCTTCTTGGTGCAGATGCACGCCCGGTGGCAAAGAGATTACATGCTCGACTCCCACGCCGACGACTGCCACACACAAATAGAGCGGAAGGTGCGCATAGCTCCAGACTTGGAACAGGAGTGTTTTGCGATTGGTCGTGACATCACGCTTAGCAGCGCCGCGTGCAACATCGAAATACCACCACCAATATCCAAACGCCAACCCAAGGCCTGTGAATGCCGAGATTGCGGCTGACGGGGTCCACATGTCCTGGCTCTCCATGCCGTGCATGACGGCAGCCACGGACTCACCCAGTAGAATAATGGTGAATAAACCGAATCGTTCCGGAACATGCTCTGCATCAGGTGGATATTTGTGCGTGTGCCGAACTGCAAGCCAAGGCGTTCCTAAATCAATCAGCAGCGCTGCAATCCACAACCAGAAACGCATGGGGGCGGGAATCAGGGCCGCCACGCCCCAAAGGAAGGTCGCCAACCCAAAACCAACCGTATACAACGTCGTCAGTTGGCGCGTTTCCTTCACCCGGCGGGCGCGGAGATATTGAACTACGAGTACAGCACGCAACACTGCGTACGCCGCCCCGAAACCAGCAGAATCACGGCTATCGAAAGCGGATTTTGCGTTCGCGGCCATTGCGGCAGCGGCAAAGATCTGCAATAAGGTGAGAAAACGCTGCACGATGTCATCGGCGTCGAAGCGTGTGGAGTACATGGTTTGGCCTAACCATGCCCACCAGATAAGCAAGAACATGAGCGCGTAGCGCATCAGACCGTGCAGGGTATAGTCTTCACGCAGTGGCACTCCTACCTGAGCAACAGCGGCGACAAAGATCAAATCAAAGAAGAGCTCCAGCCAGGAGGCGCGCCTTGATTTGCTCGGATCGGTTGACCAAAGCCGAACGGACCGGACGGGAATGAGGGTTTGCCAGCTCATTGAACAGTCAAAGAGTCTTACGTTGTGAAATTGATCATGGGAAACGTTTTGCTCGTGAATTCCGTCTGCAACTTATGCGGTCGACCCTCCGAGCCCCCACGTCAGAAGGGGCGGACTTTCTCATACGTTCTTCCCCGACTCCACGCTCCATCAAAACCAGGGGCCAACGCGTCTCGCATCTGCAGGCGAGCACGGCAAAGTCTGGTTTTGACGTTCGCTTCCGAGAGGCCGAGCACTTGCGCTGTCTCGGCGATGCTGAGGTGCTGCACGTCACGCAAGATCAATATGGTGCGGTATTTTTCGGGAAGCGAGTTCAGCGCTCGTGTGAGTGCTTTACGCAGTTCTTTCTGTTCCAGAGCTTCGGATGGGATTTCTCGCCAGTCGGCAAAATCCTTCGGAATGTAATCACCTTCGTCGTTTTGCGGCCCATCGTCCATAGACTCGTACAGATGGCGCCGGTCTTTGCGCAACTTCATCTTGGCTTCATTGATAGAAATCTGGATCAGCCAAGTGCTGAACTTCGCCTCCTGCCGGAAGCGTGAGAGGTTCTTGAAGGCCTTCAAAATTGCCTCTTGGCTAACTTCCTCCGCATCGGAGTCATTCTTCACCAGCGACAGTGCGGCAAGAAAAACGGCACGCTCGTAAGGACGGACTAGCTCGTAGAATGCCTCAACATTTCCTCCCTTAACCTGAGCAATGAGTTCGGCTTCACTTCTTTCGGGCGCATTTCCAGCGGAGATGTCCTCAACAGCCGGTCGAGAGGTGCTCGACACCCAAATCGTCGCTGCTGGGTCAGCCTCGATCCGTAAGTTTGTCATCTGTCGCATTTCCTGCCGCGATTCAGTTTTCCTAAAATCACACATAAGACGGACGCCCCGGCGAGAAGATGCAAGAAATCTTCTAGCTGCACTCGGTATCACAGTCAGTTCAGGAGCTCACTTCGATGGGAAAGAGCCTTACTGAAGAATGGATTGTCAGATTCTGGGAGTCGCTGGCTAATTTTTCTTTTCGCGAATGCGGGTCATGACATCCTTAACAATCGGCTCAACCTGCTCTGCCGTAAGAGTAAACGAGTCACAGTCGGTAACGAAGCGGATGGTTTTTCGGGTACTGTCAACTATAATCCGGCAGGTCTTGCATTCGTGCAAATGCTCCTCAAGGCGAGCCCGGACTTCGGGACTGGCGGCCTCTTCTAAGTAGTCCCCGAATTCTGCCAAAAACTCAGCGCAGCTGAGCATCGGGACTCCTCTTTTCTTCGGCAACGAAATAGGGTGCAAGACTCTCCCGCAACATCAATCGACCGCGCAGCAAGCGTGCTTTGACCGCAGGAATACTTAGCTCCAACGCAGCAGCCACCTCTTCCGTCGAAAGCTGGTTTATGTCACGCAAGAGCACAACGACACGATACTTTTCGGGCAACCTCAGAACCCCTTCCCTTACCAACTGACTTCTTTGAGATGCGCCCAAGACCTGTTCCGGGTTATCGGCCCAGCTCTGAATCTGCCGGGGCCGAAATTCCTCATCCGCTCCACTCTGGTCTAGAGATTCACACGGCTTTCGCTGCCGAAGCAACTCGGTTCCAGTATTGATAGCAATGCTGATGAGCCAAGTCGAAAACTTGGATCGCCCTTGGAAACGCCCGATATTTTCGAAAGCCTTCAAGAACACGTCCTGTGTAAGGTCGCGGGCATCCTCTAAGTTCCCCAGAAGACCAGCCAGCGTACCGAAAACTCGCCGGGAGTGCCGGCGCACCAATTCCTCGAAAGCGTCGGCGTTTCCACCCTGAACCAGCACGACAAATGCAGCATCGGGATCTTCGCGAGAAGTGGCATCGGAAATCAGACGGGACGGGCCGAGGGAAGGATACAAATCTTTTCGCGTGAAGACGCGGCGTGGCGGGAAATCGGGCACTGAGCCTAGCCCAGCCTGGATAGTATTGAGAAAATTGGTCATTGCTGCCATTGCCAGGGCTTCCAAGATCTGCGGTTCGCTGAATCCGTGCTCTCGCAAGCGAGCAGACTCGAACCTTGCCTCCGATGTCACCGGAAAGCAGGCCAATTTTCGAATTTCGTCAAACAGAGCCACTTCTCCGGGTGAAATTGCGGCTCTTCGGTGATCTTCGACGATCTGGTTGGTGTCTTCCAGCGGCACACCCAACGTAGCGAGTATCTGGCTGTGCACAGCTACGAAATAGGTATTCAGGTTCGCGGCCGAAATCAGAAGAACGATGTTCTCCTTGACGATACGGCTGAGCTGATCCTCCGGAATTAGTATCTGCGCCAGGGCTTGGGACTCAGCCTCCACAGCATCGGGACGCAACATCTGGTCCTGGAAGAGCTTTGGAACGAACCCAAATTGCTCTTCGAAAAACGCATGAGGGCGAGAATTCGGGGGCAGCGGCGGACAGGGTTGCAAATACGGACCGCATGTTTCTACCCAATCGACTGTTTCTGTTAGTCCAGAGGGCCCGATTGAGACCGGGGCTGGAAGTCCTTCATCTAGGTCCGGACGAAGCGCATTGGCCAAGGTGCAAAGCATTTGGCCTAAGGCGACTGCGAGGACAGTCTCCAGAATTACGGAGTCGTCGAAACCTGCTGCTCTGAGCCCTACTACGTCGTGCTTACAAATCCAAGGTCCTCGCTTGGCAAGCTTATGCGCGAATGCCAGGAGAACAGGATCTCCTTCGCCGTCTTTGGGATGCGGGCTCGTGTGGAGCGCTCGGCAGTAGTCGCTGTGTAGAGCGCTTGCAACCGTGCGGAAAAGCGAATCCTTCAGTTGCCGGCTGAGCCTGCACTCTCGAACCGCAATGGCACGGATGAGAGCCTGCTCCCCTTCGACGGCCCTGGGCAATTCCTTCTGCAGAAGAAACAGATTGGGAATGAATCCATAGGCTTCGACGAGTCCGGGAAAGCCCACAATCTGCTCATCCGCAGCGACAGAAGTCCGGTGCATAAATATGGTTCGTCCCACACGTTCGTGCAGCTCACCGCTTGAATCCGCGGGCGCCCCCGCCAAACCACTCCTTAGAGTGGATTCCTAGTGTAGACTATGCGCAACTTGGGGTGAAGCTATGAGCTACCTGCGGAACCAGCCGTATGAAGATAAGGACTTCCCGGCGTTTGCTGCTATCCGGGAACAATTTGGATTCTTGCCGAATTTTTTCCCAGCACAAACTCTACGACCCGATTTTGTCGAGGCCGAGATCCAGCTGATGGGGGCGATCTTGCTCAAGGATGGCGCATTGGCACGCAGGCAAAAGGAATACATTTTTCTGGTGTGCTCGGCGGCAAACCTCAGCACGTATTGTGTGACTGCGCATTGCGAAATCGTCCGTATGCTTGGGATCGAAGGGCCGGATCCCGAGCAGATTGCGATTGACCATGCTCATTCGAAGATTGCCGTTGCCGACAAAGCGCTGCTGAACTTCTGTGCCAAATTCAACAAGCAGCCTTCAAAGATCGGCGCCGATGATGTCGAGGTGCTACGCACCTACGGATTCGGCGAGCAGCATATACTCGAAGCAATCGTGACGGTCGGATTTGCTCAGTTCGCCAATACCGTAGCATTCGGTCTTGGGACCGTGCCCGACTTTCACAACCGCAAAATCCAGGAGGAATTGGGGAAAGCTCGGGCCACTGCGTTGGGCGTTCAGGTCCCTGCAGCCGGTTAGTGAATTGTTCATCGACGTGGCTTGCGCTTGCGGGCCACCAGATGGTCGTTCAGCTTCTTGTAGAACCTCTGGCTCGTGCTCGATGGAATCTCAAAGGCTTTCCCGTCACCCACCAGTTTGACCACGTTGCGCGTACCATCCAGAATGGCGCTGCAATGAGCGCAATCCTTAAAGTGCGAAGCCATGCTGGCGCGGAGGCCAGCATCCACCTCGCCTTCAAGATAATTGGAAATCTGCCGCCACACTTCTACGCAGTCGATTTCAATGGGCTTTTTCGGCAAACGTTTTACTCTCCTCCAGAATATGTTGTGCCCCCCTATCAGATGCTCCTGTCAACAGCTCGAAGGGATAATTCTCCGTTCGATGCGGAAACCACAAAAAGGTGACAGTTTCGCCTAAAACTAGTTAGCCGATCCCATCCGGGACCGTCTTGTTCCCCCGGAGCGACGACTCTTTTTCCCAAGCACGTACCGCAGTTCGGTTAACACCGATCTGGGCGGCATCTGTGGCGGAACGTCCAGATTGTCCATAAAAATCACGATCTTCCATCTGCCGTCGGCGCCCTTCTGCCAGATTTCCAGGTACCGAGTGCGCGTGGTCCTCGAATTTCCGCCTTTCTTCGGTGTCAGGGTGAGCTGGTGCCAGCCCCAGTCGAAGGCCAGGGAGCCCTGAATAGACATCGAGATGATCGTGACTGCTAGCTTTGCATCGTACTGTGCAAACAGCTTTTTCAACCTGTGCTTAAGCACCGCTCGTGCTTCCACGCCGTAAAAGGACGCCAATCCGGCCGACATGTCGCTGTATCCATTTCCGAACACTGACAATACACCGTTCACGTCGCCTTCGTTATATGCGTCTCGAAGCCTCGTCTTTGCCAGTCGAATCGCGTAGCTATCGTCCATGGTTTCTCAATGTTAATGAAAGAATGACATTCTAGGGGCGAATCCCGGGAATGTTCAGCCGAATTCGGTATAGACCGGTCTTCGCGCAAAGATAGAGGGTTTTGCCGTCGTCGTCGCCCCATGCGAAGTTATGTGGATGCTCCGGACCGACAATCGTGCCCAGGTGCTTACCCTCTGGCGAGATGATCCACAAACCACCGGGGCCCGACACGTAAAGATTGCCCTTTTGATCGATCTTCATGCCGTCGAGGGCGTCCTCGCCCTCGGCCGACGTCATATCGAAGAAGACTTTGCCATTCGACAAGGTTCCGTCGGGGTTCACTTCGTACCGCATGATGATCTTTTTCTTCTCATCCCAGTTGTCGACGTAGAAGTACTTTTCGTCCGGCGAAAATGCGAGACCGTTTGGGCCGCTCAGTTCACTGGTCAGCAGTTGAATGCCTTTCCCGTCCGGAGATACGCGGAAGACTCCACTGTAGGGAAGCTCCTTGCGCGGGTCATCAAAGAATTTCGGGAGACCGAAGGGAGGATCGGTGAAGTAAAGGGCGCCGTCCGATTTGTAGACGAGGTCGTTGGGACTGTTGAGCCTCTTGCCATCATAGTGATCGGCCAGAACCGTAAGCTGCCCATTCTTTTCCATGCGAACCACTCGTCGCTTGCCGTGCTGGTTTATCGTAAGCCGTCCCTCCCTGTCGAGCGTGAGGCCGTTGGAACCCGGTTGACCGTACTCTCCTATGTCCAAGCCGCGGTAGCCGGACTTCGTCATAAAAATGGAAAGTTGTCCGTCTTGGGTCCAACGATAGATCAGGTTGTTGTTGGGATCGCTGAAAAGAAGGTAGCCGTCGGTTTCTTCCGTGTGCGGGATCCATATAGGTCCTTCGGTAAACAAAAACCCTCCAGCCAGTTTCTCGATCTTTGCGCCGGCAGGAACGATCTCGTCCAGCGCTGGGTCTTTCCTCATGACCTGCACAGCGGTCTCGCTGATTGCGAGTTTGGGCGACTTGTAGAAATCGAGCGTCGCCGACTTGATCCAGATGAAATTTTGCGGACTGAATGAGATCGGCCCGTTTATCCCGAAGACAGCAAGCTGAATGCGCTGCCCGGGTTGCGCATTCCGGGTAAGGATCACCCGATTAGGTGCGTTGAATCCTTTGATCACGGGTCCACCTGGCTGTCCCAAAACTCGTGGCATCCTCCCGTTAACCCAAATCTCGGCATAGTCGTCGATCACAATTTCGAAAGCGACAGTCGAACCTACAGTGCTGAACTTGCCAACCTTTTCCGGAATGGTAACGTTGATGCGGTACCAGTTGAAGCAAACTTTTGCCGTGGAACGCCGCTGGTCCAGCGTCGTCGCATCGAGGGCTTCCCATTGAGAATCATCGAAGTCTGCAGGGCTCGCCTGAGGAGTGTAGTCGTAGGTCTTAGTCGGTGCACCGCTAGGCTTCAGGTCGGGACCCACGGCGCGCGATTCAGCGTCCTCGATCTTCACGTCGTGGTAGCGCCACTGGCCGTTCACCAGTTGCACCCCTTCGTGGGAAGCCAAGTCGACCACTGCGTCCGCCCGGCCCACGGGAGGGTCCTGGATCGTCTGCCCTCCTGCCCTGACCAAGGCCAACGAAAGTGCTAACCCCAGCGTTGGCCAAGCACTCTGCGTATGTCGTCGTGTGTTCATGTTCATGTCTCGCTTAGCGAACCTTTACAACGTAGTAGAGGAACGGGTTGGTGACTTCCAGAAATTGGTGCGGCACACCGTGAGGCACGATGATGACGTCCCCTTTGGCGATCTGCTGAGTCTTCCCGTCGCGGATACCGCTGCCTCGCAGTTCATCAGACGCGGTGGTTTTGGCGTCCACAGCTTCGCCACCCGTGACGAATGTGGCTTTTCCTTGCAGCACATAGATGACGTCGGCATCTTTCGTATGGATTTCCGCCTGACCAGGTTTCTCCCGGCGGCTGGCGTGGACCATGTAGTTGCGGCCGTCGCTTCCGTCGAACAGCACCGACCCCTTCGAGAAAGCTTCGTCCACCTTGCTCTTCTCCCAGTAGGAGACCGGCGGAGCGGGATCGCCGCTCATACTCGCCGTGCTGGCATCGAACGCTTTCGAGCCGGCGATTGCGAGTTGTTCATCTTGATCAGCGGTTGCCGCGCCGCTGACGCCCACTCCGCCCACAATCTGACCATCGACAGTGATTGGAATACCGCCGATCAGCGGCGTAAAGTTTTCGAGTGCCGTCATCACGGTGCGGCCTTTGCCGCTGGAGTTGATCAGTTCTTCAAAAAAGCGAGTAGGCTTCTTGAACATCACGGCGGTTTTGGCTTTGCCGATGGAGATGTTGGCGCCCGCAGAGAATGTGCCATCAAGGCGCTCCAGGGCCATCAGGTTGCCACCGTCGTCTACCACTGCTATAACGCCGCCTGGTGCTTGCAACTTTTGCGCTTCCGCTTTTGCGGCAGCGATGACGCGCTCTGCCCCTTGCAAGGTGAGAGTTTTCTTTTCGGCGGTCTGCGCGTCCATAAAACTTGCGACGCACAGAATCGTGGTTAGCAACGCCGCATATCCAACTGACTTGCTCTGAGTATTCATGGCTTTGTGCCTCTCTCTATGTTTTTGAAGGGCGCGACGTCCAGGTTCGAAGCGGTGCGCGCCCCTCGGTTGATGGTTGTTACTGAACCGGCGAGCTAAAGCTTGCCTCGCCCAGATTTGCTTCCGCCCAAGCGCACCAGATGATCACTTTGGAAACATTCTTCACGTACTCCGGAAGAACAATCTCCTTCTGGTACTTGTCGCCAAGGAAGGCTTTCTTCTTGAGTTTGTCTAGTTGATAGACCTGGCCATCGGAATCCACAACTTGCCAATGCGGATCTGGTGTGTCCGGCACGACAAAGTCGTCCGATAACGTGAGGACGCTTTTGCCGTCGCGCGTGCTGTGAGTAACGTGCCCCTTGTTGGCCTTCGGACCCTGGAACTGGCCGGTAGTGTGGGCGTCTTGAGCAACTGCTGAGATGGCGAACAGCGTCGTCGTCATCAGCAGCCCACGCAGGAGAAACTTCATTGCCTTATTCATGTTCATTCTTTACCTCGTTCGAAGATCGATTCGTGCGCCTGCTCACGCACTCGGTGATGAATCGTTAACGATTCGCGAACCCAATTTGTTGTGGGCTCATGTGCCGTGCCAAGCTGCTCACGTGGCTGTGGGATTCAGAAGTGTCGCGAAGGTTTCAAAGGTCGGCTGGAGCACGAAGATGATTGCGAGCGTCACCTTCTTAGTGTTGCGGCATCCAATGGATCGGTGGTTTTTGTGTCACGCAAACCGGGCGTCATAGAAATCGATTGCTATCAGGTCCGACGGGAGTTGTCCGACTATCTGGAAGGTGATCTCACGCCTCAACTCCGACATCGGATTGAAGAGCACCTCAAAGGCTGTGATCACTGCGGGGCTGTGTACGACGGCCTGCGAAACATTGTGCGTTTGCTGGGCCACGAAGATGTCATCGAGCTGCCGCAAGGTTTTAGCCTGCGTCTGTACAAACGATTGTTCCAAGTCCGCTAAGCATCTTCGAAGTCCAACCTGCCCGTCCTCTTCAGTTCCCCTTTTTCGGTTTTACCCCAAAGTCTACATTGCAAGGAGCAGAGACTTTTCCTGTCACTTTCGCTAAGGATTGGAATCACACCGCCAGATTCCATGAATGGCACCGAGCACAACCAGCTGGTCGAAGCGCCGAACCTGGCGGTCATGCAGAGGCAGACGCCGACTCGAAGTGCGGTGTCGCAAACGCCCAAACTGGGCGCCTTAGAGTCTCTCCGTCTTCACTGGCCTGAGTATCTGATAGAAGCGAGCTTGCTCGGTGCATTCATGGTATCGGCTTGCGCGTTCGGAGCGCTCTACGAGTTTCCACATTCACCCGTCCACCAAGCGATTACGTCCGGTCTCCTACGACGGGTTCTGATGGGAATGTCGATGGGGATGACTGCTATCGGCATTATTTATTCTCCATGGGGCAAGCAGTCGGGCGCCCACATTAACCCATCCGTGACACTCACTTTTTTTCGGCTGGGCAAGATCCCCCCATGGGACGCGCTCTTTTATATAGCCTCGCAATTCACGGGAGCGGTGTTGGGTGTATCTCTGGTGGCACTTCTTCTCGGAAACGCAGTTTCGGACCCAGCTGTTCGGTACGTCGTCACCACACCCGGACCCCGTGGAGCATGGGTGGCGCTGCTGGCGGAATTCCTCATCGCAAGCATATTGATGTCGACAGTCCTTTATTTCTCGAATCATCACAGGTTAGCTGGCTACACCGGTCTCGTTGCTGGCCTGCTGGTGGCTTCCTATATCACGCTGGAAGCGCCATTTTCGGGGATGAGCATGAATCCCGCACGCACTCTCGGCTCGGCTCTACCGCCCATGATCTGGACTGGACTGTGGGTTTACCTGACTGCTCCTCCCCTCGGCATGCTGTTCGCCGCCGAACTTTATCTGTGGCAGAGGGGCCGCCAGCCAGTTAAGTGCTGCAAGCTCCATCATGACAACAACAAACGCTGCATTTTCTGCGGAGCTAATGGAGGATTCGCATCATGACCGACAATCATTACGACGTGATCATCATCGGAACCGGCGCGGGCGGTGGAACCCTCTCCTACCAACTGGCGCCATCTGGAAAGCGGATCCTGATTCTTGAGCGTGGCGACTACGTTCCCCGCGAAAAAGCGAATTGGGATCCGAAGGTCGTCAATGTGGACTCCCACTACAACGCCAAGGAATCTTGGCTCGATAAGGACGGCAAGGATCTGCACCCCCACACCAACTACTATGTGGGCGGCAACACCAAGTTTTACGGTGCCGCACTGTTCCGCCTGCGCAAAGAGGACTTCGGCGAATTGCGCCACCGCGGCGGAATCTCACCGGCATGGCCGATCAGTTATGACGATTTGGAGTCTTACTACACGCAAGCCGAGAATCTCTATCAGGTACACGGGAACCGCGGAGAAGATCCGACCGAACCGCCGGCGAACTCCCCTTATCCCTGGCCCGCTGTCACCCATGAGCCACGCATACAGCAACTGTCGGACGACTTCGCACGATCGGGTCTGAAGCCCTTCCACGTGCCGGTCGGAGTCATGCTCGACGAGAAGAACCCGCACAAGAGCCGCTGCATTCGCTGCAATACCTGCGACGGCTTTGCCTGTCTCGTCGGCGCCAAGTCCGATGCACAAGTTGTCTGCATTGATGAGGCGATCAAATATTCCAACGTCACCCTGCTGACCAATTCGCTGGTGAAGCGGTTGGAAACGGACTCATCAGGTCGCCAAGTGAAAGGTGTAGTTGTGGAACGCGGCGGCAACCAGGAGACGTATTCCGCGGATGTGGTTGTCGTCTCATGTGGTGCGATCAACTCGGCTGCACTGCTCTTGCGCTCCGCCAATGACAAACACCCACGCGGACTTGCCAACGGTTCGGATATCGTGGGGCGCCACTATATGGGACACACCAACTCCGTGATGATGGCAATTTCCAAGTGTCCCAATCCAACGGTTTTTCAAAAGACGCTCGGGGTCAACGACTTCTACTTCGGCTCGAAAGACTTCGAGTACCCCATGGGGCACATCTCGTTTGTCGGCAAACTGGACGCCGTCACACTCAAAGCTGGTGCGCCGGCGATTGCCCCGAATTTCACGCTGGAACTGATGGCGAAGCACTCGCTGGATTTCTGGCTTACCTCGGAAGATCTACCTGATCCAAACAATCGAGTGACCGTTGGCCGTGACGGCAAGATCGTTCTTACCTACACACCGAACAATCTGGAGGCGCACGAAAGGCTTCAGGGCAAGCTGAAACAAGCTATGAAGCAGACGAACTGCGCGATACATGGCCACGAGTGTCATCAAGGGCTGTTCGGGCGAAATCTGTACGTCGGACAACGAATTCCACTCGCTGGCGTGGCCCACCAGAATGGCACGATTCGCTTTGGGCACGACCCGAAAACATCGGCGCTGGACGTGAACTGTAAAGCCCATGACTTAGACAATCTTTACGTTGTAGATGGGAGTTTCTTCCCATCGAGCGCTGCCGTCAATCCGGCCCTCACGATTATGGCCAACGCACTTCGAGTAGGCGACCACCTGATGAAACGCCTCGGCGTCTCCGAGACGTCGTACGAACAGAATCGGCTGCAGGACCCGGAACTAGCAGTGAGCAGGTAATCGAGACATGAAGCTATCCTTTCGACCATATCGTGTTCACCAAAGTGTCTTAGCATTCTGGGTATTGTCGCTGGTTCTAGCCATCCCCCAGCTCTTCACCCAGCAAGCCCTGGCCCAACAGAACCCTTCGCTGGTTGAGGGCGTAGACGCAATTGGAATCACGGTCTCCGACATGGACCGGGCGGTGGACTTCTATTCCAAGGTTCTCACGTTCGAAAAGGTATCGGACACCGAAGTTGCCGGGGAGAGCTACGAGCATCTCGAAGGTGTATTCGGATTGCGGATGCGCGTGGTACGAATGAGGCTCGGCGACGAATTCATCGAACTCACCGAGTATCTCGCCCCGAAAGGTCGTCCGATCCCGGTTGATTCACGCAGCAATGATCGTTGGTTCCAACATATCGCGATTATTGTTAGCGACATGGATAAGGCCTATGCAAAGTTGCGTCAGAACAAGGTCGAACACGCTTCTTCGGGACCACAACGCCTTCCCGACTGGAACAAGAACGCGGCGGGCATCTCGGCGTTCTACTTCAAGGATCCAGATGAGCACCCGGTGGAGGTATTGCAATTTCCTCCGGACAAGGGCCAGGAGAAGTGGCACCGCTCCACGGATAAGCTGTTTCTCGGTATCGACCATACCGCAATCGTCGTGTGGGACACCGATGCCAGCGTGAAGTTCTACCGCGACCTGCTCGGACTGCATGTGGCGGGAGAGAGCGAGAACTACGGAACTGAGCAGGAGCACCTGAACAATGTGTTCGGCGCCCACTTGCGCATCACTGCACTGCGCGGCGCAAGCGGACCAGGGATTGAATTGCTGGAGTATCTGGCACCTCGCGACGGACGACCTTTCCCACCTGACGAACAGGCTAGCGATGTCGTTCACCGGCAGACGGTTCTGTTGACCCAAGCTGCCGACGCCGCAGCACGTCAACTGCAATCGAGCCGCGTGAACTTTGTCTCTTCTGGCGTGGTTGCGAATCAAACCGGACAGCTGGGATTCAGCAAAGCTCTTCTAGTACGCGATCCCGATGGGCACGCTATCGAAATCGAGGAGAAGTAGGGGGAGATATGAGTGTAAGTAACGTCCAATCTGCTTTGTCCACAACCGACTGGCACTTGGATCTTGCCTACGATGCGCCATCCAGGTTGTCGGTGGCCTGCCCAAGTATGGCCGACCCGGGCATCGACGATCCGGTGAACGATACCGGGCTCGGCCCTCGGCGTGGCGATTTGCAGCTGTCGGATGAGTTGGCTTGTTTCGTAAGGATGCTTTGCGAAGGAAGTGGAGAGTTCTCATGACGCAGGAAGAGATTCGACTGTCAGAATCCGGAGTCCGCCGGAAGCACTGGAAACGGTGGGGACCATATCTCAGCGAACGTGCGTGGGGCACTGTGCGCGAAGACTACAGCCCATATGGGAACGCATGGGAATATTTGTCTCATGACCACGCCCGATCGCGTGCCTACCGCTGGAACGAAGACGGCTTGGCTGGCATCAGCGATCGGAAGCAGAACATCTGTTTTGCCCTGGCCTTATGGAACGAGCGCGACCCCGTCCTGAAAGAACGGATTTTCGGCTTGACGGGCAATGAGGGCAATCATGGCGAGGACGTGAAGGAATATTACTTCTATCTCGACTCGACACCGACGCACTCGTACATGAAATACCTCTACAAGTATCCCCAGGCGGAATTTCCCTACGGTCAGCTGGTTGAAGAAAACCGGCGACGCGGGAAGAACCAGCCGGAGTTCGAACTATTGGATACAGGAGTATTCAACGACGATCGCTATTTCGACGTATTTATCGAATACGCTAAGGCCGACACCGAAGACATCCTGATCAAGCTCACGGTCGCGAACCGAGGGCCGGAAGCCGCTAGTCTTCGGCTGTTGCCGACGGTGTGGTTCCGCAACACATGGTCGTGGGGAGGGCGCGAGCGGCGGCCGGAGTTGCACCAGGCACGACCGGCTCCGAACCCAGTGATCGAGCTGAATCATGATCAGCCAGGTAACCGCTGGCTGCATTGTGAAGGCTCTCCGGAGTTGCTCTTCACCGAGAACGAAACCAATGCCCGTCGACTTTTCGGAGTCGAGAACCGCACGGCCTACGTGAAAGATGGCATCAACGACTACGTCGTTCATGGCATCGCAGATGCCGTCAATCCGGAGCAAGCCGGCACAAAGGCCGCAGCCCACTACAAGCTCACGGTTGGTGCGGGCGAGACGGTCGTCGTCCGCCTGCGCCTGGCCGATTCCGACTTTAATGGCAAGAACGCGTTTATCAACTTCGATAAGACGTTTGCTCTCCGCCAGCGTGAAGCCGACGAGTTCTATGGCGCGGTAATTCCGCAGGACCTTTCGGCGGATGCGCAGAACGTCATGCGTCAGGGCTTTGCCGGCATGTTGTGGTCAAAGCAGTTCTATCACTACGTAATCAAAGACTGGCTGCAAGGCGATCCTGGCAATCCTCTTCCTCCACCGGAGCGCGCCAAGGGCCGCAATCACGAGTGGACTCACTTGTACAACGCGGACGTGATCTCCATGCCCGACAAGTGGGAGTACCCGTGGTATGCGGCCTGGGACCTTGCGTTTCACTGCATTCCACTCGCGCTCGTGGATTCCGACTTCGCCAAAGAGCAGCTCACGCTCATGCTGCGCGAATGGTACATGCACCCCAACGGACAGATTCCCGCTTATGAGTGGGCGTTCGGTGACGTTAACCCTCCGGTGCACGCCTGGGCGGCGTGGC
>Ga0207702_10002664_pt1 | contig 16766 bp, 9 predicted proteins | sample KBSCornC62_FD_184302 | JGI IMG/M metagenome (GOLD analysis project Ga0207702, IMG submission 184302) | Corn rhizosphere microbial communities from Kellogg Biological Station, Michigan, USA - KBS Corn C6-2 (SPAdes) (version 2) | ecosystem: Host-associated > Plants > Roots > Rhizosphere > Soil ...
CGCTGCGACTCGCCGCAGCCGCCAGTCCTGCCCGCAGTCACTACGCGCAGCTGGGCGCGAGCGACTGTCCACTACCAGGAAGCGGACGGCACCGGCGCGGACGGCGAGATCCTGTATGTCAAACCGACGTTCTACCGGGATCTCATCGCCGACGTCGGCGTGCGCAACTACGGCGCCGCTAATCCCGATTTTCCGCACCAAAGCACCGCGAACCAATGGTTCGATGAATCGCAATTCGAGAGCTATCGAGCACTCGGTTTCCAGATCATGCGCGAGGCAATTATCCAGAGCAAATTCGATGTGGTCCTATTGCGTTGAACTGACGCGTTTCGAATAAACACGGAATTCGTCGATCGCAATCGGACCGCAACAGCGGGACAGACAGTCACTGGCAACCAACGCGAGGGCATCCAATGAGCGTACCCGTCGTCACCTACTCCGACTTTGCGACACCCGCCAAGGTAGCTGCCGCCCGCCAGAACTTGGCGTGGTACGCGCAGTTCGCCATGTTCGCCGAGGACATGTATCTCAGCAGTTCCGCAGACCCGTCCGGCGACGTCCGCTTCGCTTCGGACTGGACGTTTGTCGACTGGCTGCGCACGACCGTCGCCGCGAATGTCGCGGGCGACATCAAGCATTGGCTGCTCGGCACGGACGATACGACGTATTTCGGCGCCCTGTTCCGACATGCCGTCGAGACCGACCACTATCTGGTCGCGATCCGCGGCACCGAAAGCAGTGCCGAGTGGGTACAGAACTTTGCCGCCGCACCCGATCTCATTCACAACCTGAAGGCAAAACTCGCCGCGCAGATCAGCCACAAAGGCGGAGACGCCAAGGTGCACCCGAGCGGCGCCGGCTTGGTGCCCGACGGCTTCTTCGGCATCTATCAAAAGCTGACAATGGGCAAATCCGGGCTGGCGTCGCCGCTCAGCGCCTCGGACGGAATCATTCGGCGTGTCACCGCGCTGCAGACTGCAGACGGAAAGCTTGCGAGCCATGCGACGGTGACGATCACCGGTCATAGCCTCGGCGCCGCGGTCTGCAGCTATCTCGCCTACGACGTCGCGGTCAGCGGAAAAATCGGCGCCGTCAACAACTATGTCTTCGCGAGTCCCCATCCCGGCGACCCGGAATTCGCCGACAAGCTTTCAAAAGCCGGCGTCAATTCGGTCAGCGTGGTCTACGAGAAGGACCTGGTGCCGACCGTCCCACCCGTGTTTTCGCCCCTGAACGAAACGATAAAGATCATCGCCGCCGGCCAACCCACACCCACCATGCCCGACCAAATCGTCGCCAGCGCGCAAATCCGCGACCTCCCGGGTGGCAATCATCACGTCATCTGCTATGCGGCAATGCTCGACCCGGTTGTCGCGAAGAAGATCAAGTGCTTCACCTTGGACAAGGATTGCGTCAGCTGTGTACTCACGGATATCGCGCGGCCCGATCTTGCCGACGGCTCTGCGCTGGCGACGACGCGTTGGGCGCCGTTGCCGTGAAGTGCGGGAATCTCCACTGAACGCATGAATATAGCCGGTGTATGCCATTAGCACGGCAGACACTGGCCAAGACAAAGCTCGCCGGACAACGGGTATCGCGGGGATAGGAGCGATGAGTTCAGACGATTCCAAAGGGCAATTTGGGAAATGGATCGAGACGACCGACGGCACACTTAAGACCGTCATTTCGATCGCGACGTCGCTGGGCACGATCGCAACACTGAGCAGCAAGACTGCTGGCGATCTTATGCAGCGCATCGGGTTGCCATCCTATGCAAGCTATATCGCACTCGGCGCGGTGCTCGCTATCATCGTCGGCTGGTTTGCTGTCGGTTACCGAAGCTATGCGAATGCCAGCAAGATTGCGCGTTTGGAGAAGTTCAATGTCGAGGCCAGCACACCCGACTCGCTGATCGGACGCAAGGACGATTTGAATCAGCTGTGCGATGAGGTCAAGCGCTCTCGCATCGTGTTGCTCGACGGCGAATCGGGCTGCGGGAAGTCGGCGTTGGTTAGTGCCGGGCTTCTGATCACGCTGTCGAACGAGAAATCCCTGTTGCCCTGCCTGATCCGTAATTGGGGCGAAAACTGGGTCGCGGGACCTCTGGCCAGTGCACTCGACGCGCTGCATAGAGCGATACCCCCGGATCAGGTGTCGGGCCTCGCCTGGCCGTCGCCCGACCTCGCCCGCCCCGTCAAAGACCTTGCCGACGATCTTGCTGCGCGCTTGAAGGCTGCGTTCGAAAAGTTGCATCGACAGGCACTGTTGATCGTCGATCAATTTGACGACTATCAGCTGCAGCATCGTGGCGATTTCATCGACAAGGAAGGAAATTGGATCGATGCATCGGCCCTGGCGCAAAAAAACGCGTTCTGGGCCGTCGTCAAACAGGGCATAGACGACAACCAGCTGCACCTCTTGGTCGTTACACGGTCGGATGCCGCGGCTGGTTTGGTCAGCGTGCGTTTCTTCAACGATCAGGTAAAAGGCCGCACGCTCTGGCCGATCGATGCCGACTACATCGACGCGGTTCTCGAGAGCGTTGCGCCACCCCAGGCCAACCCGCCAGTCGTGTCGAACCCCCAGCAGGGCTGGAACGAGCTCAAAAGCCGTCTGCGGCGCGATTTTGCCGCAAATGGCGCCATTCTGATGCAACAGGTTCGCACCGTGCTGCTCGGGCTACGCCAACTGCCCGCACTGACGGTCAAGGCCTATGACAGTGCCGGCGGCATGCGCGGTGTCGAGGTATTGTTCGTGGCACGCGCGGTCGATCGCGCCGCCGGAAAGATCGGAGGCACGCCGCAATCAAAAGCGTTGGTGCGAAAGCTGCTCGCCACTTTCGTGCTGCACGGCAGTCCGACGCAGGCGCCGAAGTCGCAGCAGGTGCTAGAGACGGAGCTTCGAACAGTCGGCGAAAAGGAGCAGATCGATGCAGTCGTCGGCTCGCTGATTCGCGATGAAGTGCTCCGCAGTGCAGCCGGGGCTGCTTCAGCGTGGCGGCTGGACCACGATTACCTCGCCCGCGCCGTCGTCGCCGAAGCGAAGCGCGCAGATATCTGGCAGGCCGAACTCGAAGACGCTGCCGCTCGCTTCAACCAAGTTGGTGCGGGCTGGTCGGCGCGTTGGGCAGCCCTGCTCCCGCCGCAGAAATTCTCACGTCTGCTGTGGGAATCGGTACGGCGTCACGTAACGATTCGCGGACAACGCAAGTATTTCTGGCTGAGCGCTATCAAGCCCGCCCTTCTGCTGGCTGTTTTCGGCAGTGTCGCGCTGATCTACTTTGTCAGGCAGCGCGACGAAGCGCTGACGGGCGAAGCCGTCGCCATCATCGATGCGTTCGGCGTAGCCGGCGAAGCAGACGCGGTGCTCAAGGTTTGGCGTGCCCCCGAAAACCTCCGGCAACGCGTGTACGATCGCATCGAGGCCGATCCTCATCTGGTACAGCGTGCATCGGCGACGGCCTGGGGCGCTGCGCATGCCGGATTTGAGCCGCGGCGCATCGACGAAGCCCTCGACGTCATGCGTGATGGTCTCATCTCGCACGAGTGCCAAACCGCGGCAACGATTTTGTATGCATTGCCGGGGGAGGTGCCCAATGCTTCTGCGTTGCGATTCGGCAACGTGATGGTACGCGCAACGGATCAGGCGAAGTACATCGCACAGGCAAAAGCGCTCCGCCGACTCTTGGTCGAGCAGCACTTCGGCGCGCAGCGCTTCGATTTCCAACCGCAGGGTCTCGTGGAAGCCTACGTCGCCGCGGTTGGACTTATCGACGATCAAGCAACGCTCACGACGGAATGGCAGGCGCTCTCGGCCGACTTCGCACAGGTCCGGGGCAGCCCGCTCGCAGCGCCAACCTGGGCACAGGCGGCGGCAGCAGTCGCCTCCAAATTGGAAGACGATAACCAACGGCGGCAGGCCCTGGGTGACCTGAAATTACTGCTCGATGGCGAGAATCACTACACGGAGGTTCTCGAAGCGTACGCGAAGCTCGCGGCACGCTTTTCTGCGAAAGAGGACACGCTTGCTGCAATGCAGGTCATCGGCAACAAGTTCGCTCAGCCAGGGTGGTCGCGCGCGCCTCACGCTGCACTGTACATGGACCTGTTCCGTAAGTTGAAGAGCGATCAGGACGTCCACGCTGCGTTCACGCAGCTCCAGTCGGACCTTGACCACTCTTCGGCATTTTCGCCGGATGCAATCCGCGTTGCCTACGTCGGCGCCCTCGAGAAGATTGGAGGACGCAATGAGATTGTCAAGGCCGCTGGCGCATTGCGTGGCGATCTCAAGGACGAATCGCCCAGTCCAATGCCGGAATCTGTTCGTGACGAACTGATACGAGGCTACGCGTCATTGGTTGGCAGCATCGGTGATCAGGGATTCGTAGCATCCGAATTGCACGCACTGCACCAAATCATTTCCGACAACCATCCGATGACGTTGCGCAAAGTTTCACTTGCGTATAGTTATTTGGCGGAGAAGCTGTCCGACCAGGCTGCGATCAGGGCCGAAACGGAGTCGTTCGCCGCCGATTTCGCTGCGGACAAAGATGATGCGGACTATGAATTGACGGCCGATCTCGATGCTCGACTCGCTGTCCGTCTGCCAATGACTGAGCGCGCGGCCGTCGCCAAATTCCTGTTACAACAGTGGCAAGGAGCCGAAGTAAAATTTCCCGGCAAAAACGGTTTCCTGGCGGACCACTGCGCAGATGTTGCGATCAGCGCAGGCGACACGGCGCTATTGGACCGAGAGCGCCAATTCGCCGAGAGTCTGTTGGTGAACGACGCCGCCGGCGAATACATCCTGGTGTTTGCGATCCTATCCGCGGCGAGCAACGACGAGAACATCAGACTCAAAGCGGCCGACAAACTTCAGAACATGATGGAGCATAGCTCCAATTTCGAACTTAAGGGGCGCTTAGCCCAATCCTTTGCGATCGTACTGCGGGACATGACGACCCTGAAGAACGTTCAGGACGGCCTTCGTGTCCTCCGCGGTAACTTCGAAGCGGCTAACGATGAATATTCCACCTCGGCTTACGCGACAGCCTACGCCATGGTCGCGCGTGTGTTGGTCGCGCGCACCATCCCGGCTCCTGACAGTGAATTGGTGCATCAAATTCTCGTGGATTCGAGTCATCCTTTTCTCAAAGATCCCGCAACGTTGCTCAGCGCGCTGACGGCGGCGACCGGCAAGGACATCAGTCGCGATCCGGCCGCCGCGGGCGTATGGCTGAAGCAACAGGCAAACATTTCCATGAGCGCCTTACGCCCGAGCCCAGCGGACTAGACCGTCCGTGCATGGCTAAAAGTCTCTTTCGAAAGATGCAGCGCAGCGCACCGGGCAAATGCCTACGGGGCGCAAATCAACGCAACAGCGAAACTCAGGCCGTCAACAAATACCCCACTTCCAGGCCTGTCGAGTCGACTTTCGGGCTGGTGGTGTCCTTTGCGGTGACCGCGTATCCCGCATCGTGAAAGATGCTTTCCCATTCGCTCGGGGTCAGCAGTTTCTGGTTCGTGAAGTAGTGCAGGAGGTAGTACGGATTGTAGTAGGCCTTGGCGAGGCCGTGCTGCATGACGCCGGGTGTCGCGATCTGATCGTCGACCTCGATCACTGCGATGGCCGATTTCGGGCAGCTCTTGCGAATGGTCGACAGAAAACGGACCACCTCTGCCCTGCCGCGCTGTCCCATGATTTCGTGCAACACGAAACCGAGGATAAACAGGTCGGGCTTGGTCTCGGAAGGCCTCGTGACCCACTCCGCCGCGTCCGCACAAATGATCTCCACTCGATCACTCATGTTGCGGGATGCAATGTATTCCCGGGCGACCACGCAGCTGCTTTGATTGGGTTCGATGCCGATGGTCTTGATGCCGGCAAAGTATTCACAGAACTCGACGAGGTACATGCCATTGCCGCAGCCCATGTCGCAGATGGTCGCGGGAGGAGAACTCATTTTTTGAATCAACTTCTTGGTGAGCGGAAAAGCGTCGTAGTGGCTGATTCCACAACTACCCACGCCAACACTGACGATCTCTCTTCGAGCCACGCCGGAGCCGGACTTCAATTTGTCGCCGATCTCGAGAAAGGTGCCACCGTAGCCGCCGACGAGCATCGTGTACCAGGCTCGAAACTGCTCCAGATCCTTGCCCCTTTCGCTCAGGTCGAACAGCTCATCTTCCTGGACCAGGATGTTCTCGTTGACGAGATACATCAGGAATCCGTAGGCCCGCGCCTTGTCGAGCCCGATCTCGTCGGAGATTCCATTAACGCAGGATTTCCCAGAGCGCAGTACATCGTAGATTCCGCTCGAGAAGAGATGGTGGATGCTGCTTGCCAGGACGAACTGTCGGATGGGCTGGATTCCCTCGACCAGCTTCGATTCGAAATCACTCGCGATCATCTTTGTGCACCTCAGAATTGTTGCAGTATTGATTGGTAGGCGGACCCCACTCGGGGCCTGTCAAATGAACTGTGCAACTGCATTTCATTCGAGCGCACCCAACGGGACACGCTCAATCTGCAGATCGCCGACCGAGCTCTGCACGGTCTCGCGGCTCTTGCCGTTGCGCGGAGCCACCTGCGTGCTCCTCGCGGCTTCGCCGCAGTTGCTCCGGGATCAGATACACAGTTCAAATTGCAAGACTCTCCAGTCGGGGCTCACGCACGTGGTTCCCGGCTTCGAACGCCTTGTGAATCCTTGCGAAGGCGGATATCAGCCGATCGTTCTGGCTCTCGAGGCCGATGGAAACTCGTAGATGGTCCGGCAACCCGAGCGGCCCGGCATCCTTGACCAGTATGTTTTCCTCGTGAAGTCGTTCCTGATAGGGACGACCCTTTGTCTTGATCAGGAGAAAGTTCGTTTCCGTGTTTCTGATACCGATGCCGATGGCTTCGAGCTCTCGAAACACCCGGTTCCTTTCCTTCACGTCGGCGCAGGCGCGTTCCATGAAGAAAGCATCGTTCTTGAGGGCGCTTTCGATCAGCGCCAACGATACGGTGCCCAATGCACAGTAGCCTCCCAACTTTCGCAGCTCGCCGATCTCGTGCTTGGGACCCACCACGACTCCCAGCCTGAATCCGGCCAGTCCATAAGCCTTCGACAGGGAATGATAGGTGAGCTGATTCTTCTCCAACGGCGACAGGTTCTTCCGTTGCGAGTAGTGTCGGTAGGTGCGGTCGAGAAACAGGATTCCGCATGCGTCGCGAATTTCTTCGAGATCGCGCTGGCACGTCGAAGTGCCAGTCGGGTTGGATGGATCGGCGATCAGTACCACATCCGACTTGCAGAACTTCTTGATGTCATTCCGATCGATCGTAAAATCGTCGGGACGCAATGTAATGGCCAACGTATTGGCCGCGAACAGCTTGAGGCGCTGCCAATACCCATCGAAGCCCGGCTTCATGTAAATGAAGCGCATGTGCCTGAAATACCGCGCCATCCGATCGACGCAATCATCGACGCCGTTCGTGAAGAGAACGTTCTCGGGTTCCACGCCGTAAAAGTTCGCCGCGAACGCCATGACTTGTTGCTCGTACCCGATTGGATATCGGGAACTCGCGGCCAATGCGCCTTGAATGTCATCGAGAAGAAAGCGTGGCATCTCGTGCGGAGATTCATTCAGGTGATGCCGGGAAGCGGAATTCATGAACGTCATCATTTTGTTCTCCAACTCTTCTTGATCTTCGCGAGTCATTCGTAGCGCAACGATTCGATCGGATTCAGGCGCGATGCTTTTCGCGCCGGTATCACGCCGAACGTCAGGCCGACGAGACTGCAAAAAATCATTCCGTAAATAGCCCAGGCCAACGGTACGGTGGCCTTGAGCGAGGTGATCAACGCCAAAACATTTCCGAGGCCGAAGCCGATCGCGATGCCGATCACGCCACCGATATTGCAGAGCACCGCCGCTTCGAGCAGAAACTGCCGCAGCACGTCTTTGCGCTTGGCGCCGAGCGCCATGCGGATGCCGATTTCCCGGGTGCGCTCGGTCACCGACACCAACATGATGTTCATGATCCCGACACCGGCGACCAGCAGCGAGACGGTGCCGATGACGAACGCACCGAGCTTGAGCCCGACGGTGATCTTTTTGAAATTCTCGATGGCGCTTTGATTGGTGAAGTAATAAAAATTATCGTCGTCGTGTGGCTTCAAATGACGCAGGCGTCGCAGGGTCATTCGCGCCTCTTCGATTGCATCCGGGAGCACTTCCGCGCTCCTGGCGTGCAACGTGACATTGACCGAGCGCGGCACACCCTGGGTGTCGTCGTTGCCGTAGACGCTGGTGAACGCCGATATCGGAATCAGCGCCATGGCCTCGAAGCGGCTGCTGAACGCCGACGCCTTTTTCGTGAAGACGCCGATGACTTCGTACTTCTGCCCATCCAACAGAATTTTCTTTCCGATCGGATCGATGTACGGGAAGAGTTCATTCGCCAGCGCGTGGCCCAGCACCACGACCTTTCGTCCCGCCATCAGGTCGACGCGGGAAAGATTGCGACCCGACTCGATCGCATGCGCGTTGACGTCGGAATATTCCGGTGTCCCGCCGCAGATGAACACGCTGGCCTTCGCGGCGCTTCCATTGTAGGAAGCGCTCCTGCCGTCCTCCCAGAGTTCGACGCCGACGGCGTCGATCAGCTTGGCGTTTTCACGAATGGCCTTGGCCTCGGATTGCGTGACAGCGGGCCAGTACTTGGAGGCAGCCAACTGCTCATCGCTCGCGAAACCCTTCGGCAATCTTTGCAGCCGGAACGTTTGCGCTCCGAAAACCGTTATCTCCGACTCGATGGATTTCTGGATCGCGGCAACGGCAGTCATCACCGCGATGATCGAGGCAACGCCCAGGATGACGCCGACCAGCGTCAGCGATGAGCGCAGCTTGTTGTCACGGATCGCGTTCAGCGCCATGAACAGGGTCTCACTAATTTGCATTAGTCAGCTCCGCAAATTCATTCATAACGCAACGCCTCGATTGGATTCAAATATGCGCCTTGTATCGCAGGCAGCAACCCGGAGCAGACGCCGACCAGAGTGGCGATGAACAAGGAACTGAGAAAAATTCCCGGCGACAAACTGACGGGCATGGTGGGTTCGTCGGCCAGTTGGGCAATTCCCCAGGAAAACCCTACGCCGATCAATCCACCGAACAAACAGATCAATGCCGACTCGAACAGGAACTGCAGCAATATGCTGCTCCGCTTCGCGCCGATGGATTTGCGGATGCCGATTTCCCGGGTGCGTTCCTTCACCGAGACGAACATGATGTTCATCACGCCGACTCCGCCGACGAACAGCGCGATACCCGTGATGAGCGATCCCACCAGTACGACGACGCCGATCGTGTTGTTGTACGACGCGAGGAGCGAGTCCAACGTGCTGATGGAAAAGTCTTCCGGCTGACCGGGACGCAGGCCTCGAATCCTGCGCATCGCATCGGTCACTTCGTACTGAAAATCGTCGATCGATTCGAGCGAGGGCGCCTTGACGGCGATGTCGACGTTCGCGCGACCGGACGGATTGCCGAACGCTTTCTCGAACGTGGTAATCGGGATGTAGATCTGACGGTCGAAATCCGGACCGTCGAAGAAGCCGTTGGTCCGATTGCCCATTACGCCGATGACGCGGAATTGCTTTTCGCCAATCTGAAAGGTTTTGCCGAGGGGCTCGAGGTTTCCGAACAACCCTTCAGCCACGGTGGCGCCCAGCACCGCGACGTCGAACTTGTTCTGCTCGTCGAATGGCAGGAGAAAACGTCCCTGCTCCGGTATCAGATCGGAGAGTTGGCTCTCTTTGTCCGTTGTGCCGATGACCGTGATTCCGGTCATCTTGCTGGCGAGAAAACGGGCGGGTTGATCGATGCTGATACTCGGCACCACGATGGCCTTGCCCTGGAGACGAGTCGCCAGAGCGCGGCTCTGATTCAGGTCCAGATTTCGCCGGGTCCGATATTGCGTGCCGGAACTCAGATCGACCCAGGGAGTTCTGGAAACGTAAAGAACGTCGGCACCGCCGGAAGCGAACGACTGCCGGAATACGTTCTGCATGGTGTTGGCCGCGATCATCGTCGTGGTGACGGCCACGATGCCGATGATGACGCCCAACGCGGTCAACGCACCGCGCGATTTGTTGGCGATGACCGCGCTCCATGCAATCCTGGCGGCCTCGGCGATGTCGATTTGTACCTTCACGATGGCACTCGCCGGCGGTCGCTTTCGATCAATCCGTCTTTCAGGCGCACCACGCGCTGAGCGTGCGCGGCGATGTCCTCTTCGTGGGTAACGACGACGATGGTGTTTCCCTGCCGGTGCAGGGCATCGAACAGCGCCATGATTTCTTCGCTGGTCGTGCTGTCCAGATTTCCGGTCGGCTCATCCGCCAAAATCAGTGACGGCTTGCACACGAGCGCTCGTGCAATCGCCACGCGTTGCCGCTGACCGCCGGATAATTCGTTCGGCTTGTGCTTCATCCGGTCGCGAAGACCGACTGATTCGATCGCGCCTTCTGCGAGAACCCGTCGCTCCGCTTTGGACACTCCCTTGTAGATCAGCGGCAGTTCGACATTCTTGAAGACGGAAATGCGCGGCACGAGATTGAAGGTCTGGAATACGAAGCCGATCTTCCTGTTGCGGATTTCAGCCAGCGCATCGTCGTTCAACTTGCCCACCATCTGCCCGTCCAGCTGGTACGTGCCCGACGTCGGCACATCCAGGCAGCCGATCGTGTTCATGAGCGTGGATTTTCCCGAGCCCGACGAGCCCATGATGGCGACGTACTCGTTGTTGCTGACGCGCAGCGAGACACCGCGCAGCGCCTGAACGGTCTCCTCGCCCAGTTGATACGACTTGGTTACGTTGTCGATCTGCAGCAGCGGCTGCTGTGCGTCTACCATGTGGGCGTCCATAGTCATCTGCGTCGGTCAGGAGCCGGCCACTGGGGCTTTCTTGGCGACCTCGACGGCATCGCCGTCATTCAAGTCACGCGTGATCGCGCGGTAACTTCCCGAAACCACGTTCTGACCTTCTTTCAACCCGTCGAGAATCTCGATTCGATCCTCGTTCTGGATGCCGACCTTCACCGGACGAGCGACGGCCTTGCCGTTTTCCACGACATACACGAGCTGCACGTAGCCATCCGTGTCGACGATGGGCTTGCTACCCGCGGATTCGCTGTCGATCCGCCGCCATTTCGCCACCGGCCGCAAGGTCACCGATTGAATCGGCACGCTCAACGTGGACTGCCGCGTATCCGTCAGAATGTTGGCGTTGACCGTCATTCCCGGTCGCACCTGGCCACCGCCCTCGGTAATCGCCACCTTCACGCGGAATTCCGTCTTCTGCAGTACTTCGCCCGGCTCCGCCGTGCGCGCGCTGGACGCGACCTCCGCCACGCGGCCCACGATCACGACTCCGGGAAGCGCATCGACCGAGAGCGTGGCGGGCTGGCCAATCTTCACCTTCATGATGCTGTTCTCGTCGACGTTAACCGTGGCTTCCATGTGGCCCAGGTCGGCGACGATCATGATGACGTCTTCCTGGAACTGGGAACCGATCACGATCTCCCCCGCCTCTCGCTTCAACACACTGACGGTGCCGGACATAGGCGAAAAGATGCGCGTCAGGGCCTGGTCGTACCTGACTTGCTCGAGCTCACCCTCCGCCTTTTTGATTTGCTCCACGGCAGACGAATAGCTCGCCGCCGCCACGTCGTAAGCGCTCGTGGCGATATCCACTTTATCGCGGGATTCCAAGTGCCGCGCGAATACGAGCTTGACGCGTTCGAGTTGACTATCGGCGAGCTTCTTGTTGGCCAGAGCGAGCCTGGCTTCATCCTGGGCGACTTTCACCAACGCTTCCTGGCTCGCCAGACTGGCCGCCTGTCGCGTGCCGTCCAGCTCGACCAGCAGCTCCCCCTTCTCCACTTGATCGCCTTCCTTGACGTGCAAACGCGTGATCTTCGCGCTGATGTCGGCGCTGATCTTCACTTGAACGGATGACTGGATCTTTCCCGTCGCACGAACCCTCTGCTCGATGGTTGCCTTTTGAGCCAGTTCCACCTGAACCGGAAGTGCATCCTCTTTGTTGATGCCTTTCCTCAACACAAGCAGGCTAAGGCCGACGATCAGGACAACAGCAACGATGACTAGCTTCTTCACAGTGAGCACATCGGTAATTGGGAGAATTTATTCATGGCGAAGACTCTGATTTGAAGTGACATGGGATCAGTCGAGGATGTGGAAGCCGGGCGAGAGCCCAGCGGGTTGCGCGGCGCGTCCTATGAGTTCATGGCCGCCTCTCCACGCTATCGGCATCGATGGAACGCGCCATGCCCACCAGCACTTGCCGATCGCCCACGAACGAATCGCGGCCATGCGAATAGAGCATGTTGTCCAGCAGCAATAGATCGTTTCGCTGCCAGTCGAAGCGTATGGCGTGACGCTGGTAGATGTTCCGGATGAGCGCCAAGTCCGAAGTCGCGATGGGCGCTCCGTCTCCGTAGTAGGTGTTGCGTGGCAAATCCGCTTCGTCCACCGTGGCGAGCAGATTTCTCTGCAGTTCTTCATCCAGGTTGGACACGTGGAACAAATCCGCTTGGTTGAACCAGACCTGCGCGCCGGTGACCGGATGGCGGATGCTGGCCTGATTGATTTGCCGGGTACGCAGCCGATTGCCGTCCCGCCACTCATGGCTGATCTGGTTGGCCTGACAGAACCGCTCGACCTCATCGCGGTCGTCGGTCTGAAAGACGTCGTTCCAGTGAACGTCGATATCGGAATAGTTGCGCACGTACATCACGCCATTCCGTTCGAAGCGATCGCGAATCGCATCCGGAATCTGCTGGTACACGAGTTCGCTGTTGCAGATCGGCGTTGCGCCACCCTGCTCCGCCGGGACGGTGCACAGGAAACCGAGGCGCATCGCCCAACGATTGCCGTAGGCATTTTCGTTGTGCTGGGGAATCTGCAGCGAAGGATGGTATTCCGTGGCTGTGTAGACGTTCCCTCGCAATTGCGTTCTGGGCGTCGACCGGTACACGTATTCCAGGAGCTCCGCGCCGAACAACGTTGCGAGCGCGACTCCGAATTGCTGGCTGCCGGCGAATTTCAGTCCGCGGATCAAGAGCGCGCCGTTGGCTTGCAGCAATCGCTCCACGTGCGCGTGGTTTTCCGTCGCCCACTCGGCCACCCGGGCGGAACCCTGATCGACGTGGAGCAGCAAGCGTGTGCCCTGAATCGGATCCAGATCGTCGACGGACACGTCGGACAAGTCGGTGATCGTGTTAGTCATGGACTTCTTCCGCGGCGTGAACGGTTTCGGCGCATACCTTTGTATGTGCCTTCTCAACCGGGTTGCCGAGCTGGCGCAATCGAGCCAGGAAGTCGGTGCGGAGCTCGCGCATCCGCTCCGCGCTGAAATGTCGGCGATCGAATTCGATGCTGCCGTCGATGCCGTCGCCATCGCCGCCGGAAATCGCCAACTTGACGGCGTAGGCGAATCGATCGGATGCATAACGAACCTTGAGTTCGCCCATCGCCTGCCCGCCCGGTTCGCCGGATCCGGTTTTCGCGTTGTGGAAGTTCACGTAGTTGAATGCCGCGTAGGTCATCGACTCGACATCGACGAGCTTGCGCACGCGGTCGGCGGGAAACAGGGAGTGCGCGTCCATCGTCAGCAGTTTTCGCGCGGTCGCGGCGATTGCGTCGGCGTCGCTCTGATGTGCCGACAACCGAGTGCAGATGGGCAGCAGACTCCAGAACAGGCCGATCGCTCCCAGCGGATCGCTGAGGCGTGGAGAACGACCGCTGCACACGACGTCCACGGTAACCGTGTCGACCATCAACAGATTGCCGAGCGCGCGTTGGTAGGCCAGCAGCAACAGGGTTTTCAACGTCACGCCCTGCTGCTCTGCCTGGCGCTTGAGGCCGCTGACCAGTGCGGCGTCAATGTGCAGACCCAGCGCGTTGCTCGCGCTCGCATCCGCCACGATCGAATCCAGCGCGGGCATAGGCTGGTAGTCCGTCAGGAGTTCACGCCAGGCCTGTTCGTAGTCCGCGAAGGTTTGCGCTTCCCGCTCCAACGCGACGTGTTCCTTGAACACGTTGCCCGACGCAGGTGTGCGCAGCATCGCTCGTTCCTGAGCCCACTCCTGGTACAGCGCCATCAGCTCGTTGCGCAGTTCCACCAGCGCCCAACCGTCGATGATCGCGTGGTGCGTGGAGATGAACAGGCCATGGTTCCGCTTGCCGTAGACGAGCAACGTGAACCGGATGCCCGTCTCGCCCAACACGAACGGCCGGTCCTGCGCGATCAGGTTCGCGACCGCCTTCTCTTGCGCCGCGGAGTTCAGCTCCGACAGGTCGACCACCGCCAGGTGAAAGTCGACGCCTTTCAGCACCGCCTGAATATGCTCGCCGCTTTCCATGCGATGGAATCGGGTGCGCAGTACGGGATGCTTGTCGAGCAGATGGCGCAACGCGGCTTCCAGGCGCGCCGGTTCCAGCACGATGCCGTCGATGTCGTAGATGACACGCGGCTGATAGACCGCCTGTTCCAGACCGTGCGTACCGTGTTGTTCCAGCATGCGCTGCTGCATGGCCGTAACGGGGTAGCAGTCTTCCACGGTCTCATCCATGAACGGCGATGCATCGAATGCACCCGTCAACACGTGCAGAGGCGCCGGCTCCACGAGCGTACGCGATGCGCGTTGCATTGTGGCCAGCTCGGCAATGGTCTGATGGAAAAAAATGTCTTTCACATCGAGCACGATGCCCACGGTTTGCGCCCGCTTCACGATCTGCACGACCCGGATCGAATCGCCACCCACGGCGAAGAAGTTGTCTCGAATGCCGATTTGTTCGACCCCCAACACGTCTTGCCAGACTGCGCAGAGCTGCGTCTCCATCGGCGTCGTCGGCGCGACGTACTCCGCGCGTGCCGCTCGCGTTTCCGCCACCGAGAGCAAGGCGCGCCGGTCGATCTTGCCGTTCTCGGTCAGCGGAATACGCTCGAGCACGACGAAGATCGAAGGCACCATGTACGGCGGCAAGACCGAGAGCAGATGCTTGCGCAATGAATCGGGCAAATGCTCATCGTCCCGATTCGGCACGACGTAGGCGACCAATCGCTGTTCGCCACCGCGATCACCGACAAGCAGCACCACGCACTCCTTCACGTGACCGCTGTTGAGCAGCTCATGCTCGATTTCGCCCAGCTCGATGCGGAATCCCCGCAACTTGGCCTGATGATCGATGCGGCCGAGGTATTCCAGTTCACCGGCGGCGGTCCAGCGCACCAGGTCGCCGGTGCGATAGAGGCGCTGCCCTGCTCCGCCGAAGGGGCTGTCGATGAAGCGCTCGCGGTTGAGTTCCGGACGATTCAAGTAGCCTCGCGACACTCCGCCGCCGCCCACGAACAGTTCGCCGGGCACGCCGATGGGTTGCAACGACATCGCCTCGTTGCACACATGGCAGAGCAGGTCGCGCAGCGGCACACCGATGACGCTCGACGGTTTGCCCGCATCGGTAGTCCGGATCCGTCGATAGGTGACGTGCACGGTCGTTTCGGTGATGCCGTACATGTTGATGAGTTGCGGCTGCTCATCGCCGTAATGCGTGAGCCACGGCCGCAGTCGCGGCGGATCCAGCGCTTCCCCGCCGAAGACGACATAGCGCAGGTGATCCAGCTCGCCCGCCTCTTGAGCCTGCTCGATGAGCAGATAGAAAGCCGAAGGCGTCTGATTCAGCACCGTCACCCGTTGTTCTTTCAGCAGCCGATGGAAATCGGGCGCGGAACGGGAGATGGCATAGGGCACGACGACGAGACGCCCGCCGTACAACAGCGCGCCCCAGATCTCCCAGACGGAGAAATCGAAGGCATAGGAATGGAACAGGGTCCAGCAGTCGGTGTGATCGAAGCTGAAATGCTCGGCGCTGCTGTCGAACAGGCGTACGACGTGGCCGTGCTCGACCACGACGCCCTTGGGCTTGCCGGTGGAACCGGAGGTGTAGATCACGTACGCCGCATGCGCGCTCGTGACCGCGGTGTCCTGGAGGTCCTTCGCCGAACACCGGGCAATGCCTTCCGCGTGCCCGGACGCGTCCAAGTGCAGTACCTGCGCCGTGGTGGACGGCAAGCGGGACAGGAGATCCTGGTGCGTGATGATCCAGGTGACGCCGGAGTCATCGAGCATGTGCCGTGTGCGCGCAGCAGGATTGTACGTATCCATCGGCACATACGCGGCGCCGGCCTTGAGGACCGCGAGGATGCTGACGACCATGTCCGCGGAGCGCTCGACGAAGAGACCGACGAAGTCGCCCGTCCGCACACCGGACGTCCGCAAGTAGTTTGCCAGCCGGTTGGCGCGTTCGTTCAGCTCGCGATAACTCAGCCGAGTGCCTTCGTGGATCAGCGCGACGTTGTCTGCCCATCGCGCCACTTGCTGCTGGAAGAGCTGGTGCAGGCAAACTACCGGCGGCGAGCCGGTCACCGCCCGCGCGGCTTGCGCGGCGAAGAAACGCCGGTCGCTTTCCGTCACCACGGACAGCTGGCCAAGCGGTTTTTCCGGGGCCGCGACCACCGCCTCGAGCAGGAGCACATAGTGCTCCGCCAGGCTGGCGACCGTTTCGGCGTCGAAGATATCGGTGCTGTAGCTCCACTCGACTTCAAGGCCGTCGGCGCCCTGCCCAACCTGCACCGACAACTCGAACTTCGCCAGCGATTGCTCGCGCGCGATTCCCGAGACCTGGACGCCAGGCAAG
>Ga0207702_10002665_pt1 | contig 16764 bp, 14 predicted proteins | sample KBSCornC62_FD_184302 | JGI IMG/M metagenome (GOLD analysis project Ga0207702, IMG submission 184302) | Corn rhizosphere microbial communities from Kellogg Biological Station, Michigan, USA - KBS Corn C6-2 (SPAdes) (version 2) | ecosystem: Host-associated > Plants > Roots > Rhizosphere > Soil ...
GAATATGATGCGCCCATTGTCGATAGCCGTGCTGAGGGCCAACAATGGGCGCATCATATTCTCCCCGGCGCTTGCCAGCCGGCCGCGCCGATCGTTTCAACGAACATTGCTTCGCCGTGGCGCGACAAGCGCGCGGAACTTCGGCTCATCCTTGCGAGCGATTGCAACGGTGATCTTCCCCCCAAATTCCCGCTTCTGCTGTCTGGCTGGGCATCAGGCTCTGGCGGCTTTTCGGCCCGGCTAGCTTGAAGCCGGGGCACCATTTCAGCGCGGGCAGGCGGCGTCAATTGGAAAATCGCGGAAATACCGCCCAACCGGTTGCGCGCGCAGGCGAATCGGGCCGGGCCAATTCTCGCGGAAAAACCTAGCCGCCGGTGACGCTCATGTGGCGGCTGACGCTCGGGCGGTTGTGGCGCCGATCGATAATGAAGTCGTGGCCCTTGGGTTTCAGGCCGATGGCGCGGTCGATCGCGGCGCTCAGCAGCTCGTTGTCGCTTGATGCCCGCAGTGGCTTGCGCAGATCGGAGGCGTCTTCCTGGCCGAGGCAGGTGTGCAGCGTGCCGGTGCAGGTGATCCGCACCCGGTTGCAGGATTCGCAGAAATTATGCGTCATCGGCGTGATGAAGCCGAGCTTGCCGCCGGTCTCGCTGACGCGCGCGTAGCGGGCCGGCCCGCCGGTATCCTCGTCGAGGTCGGTCAGCGTGTATTGCTGGGCGAGCCGCGCCCGCACCAGCGACAGCGGCAGATATTGATCGATGCGGCCTGCGCCGATGTCGCCCATCGGCATCACCTCGATCAGGGTCAGCGCCATGCCGTTGCCGTGCGCCCATTGCATCAGCGCGGGGATTTCGTCCTCGTTGATGTTCTTCAGCGCCACCGCGTTGATCTTGACCGCGAGCCCCGCCGATCGCGCGGCTTCGATCCCGGCGAGCACCTTGTCGAGATCGCCCCAGCGGGTGATGGCGCGGAATTTCGCCGGATCGAGCGTATCCAGCGAGACGTTGATGCGGCGGACGCCGCAATCGCGCAATTCACCGGCAAAGCGCGCCAGTTGCGAGCCGTTGGTGGTCAGCGTCAATTCGTCGAGCGCGCCACTGCCGAGATGGCGCGACAGCGAGCGCACCAGCGTCATCACGTTGCGCCGGACCAGCGGTTCGCCGCCGGTCAGACGCAGCTTGCGCACGCCCTTGGCGATGAAGGCCGAGCACAGCCGGTCGAGTTCCTCGAGCGAGAGCAGGTCGGCCTTGGGCAGGAATGTCATGTCTTCCGACATGCAATAGAAGCAGCGCAAGTCGCAGCGGTCGGTGACCGATACCCGCAAATAGCTGATCGTCCGGCTGAATGGATCGGTCATCGGACGAGACAGCGAGGCGAGGGGACTTACGATGGGTCCGTTCATTCAACCGGCCTTGTTACTGCGATAGCAGCCATGTTCCGGCTTGGTATCGCAGTCACAATGTATGCATCATGCAAGGCGCGTACAATCGCAACCTTGCGGCCCCCCGTTGGGTGCAGTGCAAGCAATTACCGGCTGGGCGGCGGCGGGGCAGCCGGGGCCGGCGCGGGGAACGCGGAATCCGCCGGCGCAGGCGCAGCGCCCTTGGGCGGCTTCGGCTTCTTCGGCCGCATGATCTTCTTTTTCGGCGGTTTTGGCGGCGGACCCGCGGGGCGCAGTTCCGCAGTCACCGGATTGGGGTCGACATTGACCGATGCCGGGGTGGTGAAATCGCCGGGGAATTTGGTGGCTTGGACGGGCACCGTGGCCGGCTGGAACCCGGCCATCGAGAAGGTGACCGAGAACCCGCCGTCGGGAATCGGCACGGGGATCGTGCAGGGTGTCTTGCAGCTGGGTCCTACCGAGGTGCGGGCGTCGGCGCCCTGCGGGGTCGAGTCGAACTGCACCTGCGCCGTCAGCGCAGGGGGCGGGCTCGATTTGAAATAGTCGCCCATGGAAAACGACGAGCAGCCGGCGAGGCTGAATCCCGCAGCGGCAATCGCGATGACACGACGCATGATCAATCCGTCACTCTACTGCGGCAAACCGCCACAATCCCCGCCGCGAACCATAGGAGCGTCAGGAGAGCGGTGCAACCGTACGGAAGCTCATCGTCAAGTGATGGTTAATTTCGTTAACCAGTGCGTCGGAACAGCCCTGACGGATTAGCCGCTTAGTTAGACTTTTGGCTATAGCGTTTTCGAGCGAAGTGGGCGCCGGTTCGTGTGAAGAAAACGCGTCAAACCAAAAATCCAGAGTTTCGGTTCCAAACCGAAGACCTAGGCTGTTGCGCTCGTTTTTGCCTTTGGCATCAGGTTTTCCACAGCACCTGGCAAATCCCTGAAATGGCCGATTAGCCGGTCGGGCTTGAGGTCGGCGATGGGAACCTCGGTGTAGCCGAATTCGACGCCGATCACGGGAACCCCGGCGCGCCGGGCCACGCCGATATCGGGTCCGGCATCGCCCACCATGACGGTGGACGAAAGCACGCCGCCGGCCCGCGCCACGGTCTCCCGCAGGATCGCGGGATCGGGCTTGGAAATGCCAAACGTGTCGGCGCCGCAGATCGCGGCAAACCGCGCGCTCAGGCCGAGCGCGTCGAGCAGCTTCTTCGACAGCCATTCCAGCTTGTTGGTGCAGACCGCGAACTGGTAGCCGCGGCCGGCGAGCTCGTCGAGCGCGGTTTCCAGTCCTTCGAATGGACGCGAGCTGACGGCGATATGGTCCCCGTAATACTCGACAAAATCCTTTGTCAGCCGATCGAGGTCGGCAACGCTCACGGCGCGGCCATCGGCCTCGATCCCACGCTCGAGCATACGGCGGGCGCCGGCGCCGATCATGTTGCGCGCGGATGGCAGCGGGACAGCCGGCATGCCCTCGCGATCGAGCACGAAATTGAGCGCGTTGATCAGGTCGGGCGCGGTATCCACCAGCGTGCCGTCGAGATCGAAGACAACAGTGCGAACGGGGGCCATCGCGGATCGCTAGCGGTCCCCGGGCCATCATGCAAGTGGGCCGGCCGGAAGCCCGGAAATTCATTAATTACGACCATTTAGGGGGCTAAAATGCTGTTCCTCCTGTAAGAACGACGCTAGATATGCCCGCGCCGAACCCGATCAGCCGATCGGCAGCGGCTTTCCCAAGGCATCATCGGAGGCAGGCCGGCGCGTGGACATGGAAGCACTGAAACGGCAGGCGGCGGCGCGTGCGCTTGAGCATGTACGCTCCGGCATGAAGCTTGGCCTCGGCACCGGTTCGACCGCCAAACATTTTGTCGAGCTGCTGGGCGAGCGGGTGCGCGCCGGGCTCGATGTGATCGGCGTGCCGACCTCGGAAGTCACGCGCGCCCAGGCCCTCGGCCTCGGCATTCGCCTGACCACGCTGGACGAGATCGACCGCCTCGATCTTACAATCGACGGCGCCGATGAAATCGAACCTTCGCTCAACGTCATCAAGGGTGGCGGCGGCGCGTTGTTGCGTGAGAAGATCGTCGCGGCGGCCTCCGACCGCATGATCGTGATCGCCGATGAATCGAAATGGGTCGACACGCTCGGCCGCTTTCCGTTACCGGTCGAAGTCATTCCATTCGGGCTGGCGGCGACCCGGCGCGGCATCGAGCAGGCATTTGCGGAAAGCGGCGTTTCCGGGCAAATGGCGGTCCGAAAGGGCAAGGACGGTCACGTTTTTGTCACCGATGGCGGCCACTGGATTGTCGATGCCCATCTGGAACGGATAACAGACGCGCCGCGCCTGGCCGGATTGCTGAATGCGATTCCAGGCGTGGTGGAACACGGTCTGTTTATCGGTCTGGCCAGCACCGCGGTGCTGGCGGGCGCCCAGGGAATTCGTGTTGTTGAACGGCGCTAACGCCGAAATCGAGGAGAATCGGAATGAAGAGCCTTAATCGCATCTTGTCGGCCGCGGGTCTCGTGCTGGGACTGGCTCTCGCCGTAGCTCCCGCGCAAGCGCAGACCCAGGCCGCCCCGCCGCCGACCCCGGCAGCCATCGCGGCGGCCAAGGAACTGCTGGCGATGAAGCACGCCGACCAGATGTATGCCAACGCCGTGCCCGGTGTGGTGGAGCGGACCAAGACCGAGTTGATGCAGACCAACATCAACTATCAAAAGGATCTGAACGAGGTCGCGGTGATCGTCGCCCAGAAGCTTGCCAGTCGTACCGCCGAAGTCGGCGAGGGCATGGCCAAGGTCTATGCCAGCCAGTTCACCGAACAGGAGTTGAAGGATCTGGTGACGTTCTACAAGACGCCATTGGGCCAGAAGCTGCTGACGGCGGAGCCGAGGTCGATCCAGATGAGCATGCAGTACCTGAACACTTGGGCGCAGCAATTTTCCGAAGTGGTCAACGGCGAATTCCGCGCCGAGATGCGCAAGCGCGGCAAGGCGATCTGAGCCTGCTGATATGATCCGGTAGTCCGGCGCGAGCGGCCGGGCCGAGAGGGATGGAAATGGCCGAGTTCGATGTCGATCTGTTCGTGATCGGAGGAGGCTCGGGCGGCGTGCGCGCCGCCCGCATCGCCGCCGGCTACGGCGCCAGGGTGATGATCGCCGAAGAGTACCGGATGGGCGGCACCTGCGTGATCCGCGGTTGCGTGCCGAAAAAGCTGTTCGTGATCGGTTCGCACATCCATCACGAGATCGAGGACGCCGCGGGTTTTGGCTGGACCATCCCGCCCGTCAGCTTCGACTGGAAAACGCTGGTCGCCAACAAGGACAAGGAGATCGCGCGGCTCGAAGGCATCTACACCACCAACGTGTCGAAGGCCGGCGCCGAAGTGGTCAAGACCCGCGCGGTGATCGAGGATGCCCACACCCTGCGCCTCGCCGACGGCCGCACCGTCACCGCAAAATACATCCTGATCGCCACCGGCAGCGCGCCGAACCACGGGCCCAAAATTCCCGGCATCGAGCACGTGATCTCGTCCAACGAGGCGTTCCATCTGCCGGAATTGCCGAAGCGTGTCGTGATCCAGGGCGGCGGCTATATTGCGCTGGAGTTCGCCTGCATTTTTGCCGGCTTCGGCTCCGACGTCACCGTGATCTATCGCGGCGACAACATCCTGCGCGGCTTTGACGAGGATGTCCGCGTCCATGTCCGCAAGGAGATGGAAATGCAGGGCATCAACATCATCACCGGCTGCACGGTCGACCGGATCGAGCGCACCAACAATGTATTTTCCACGCATTTGTCGAGCGGCTCCAGCATCGCCTCCGACAAGGTGATGTTCGCGATCGGGCGACATCCCAATGTCGGCGGTCTCGGCCTCGACAAGGCCGGCGTCGCCCTCAATCCGCATAATGGCGGCATCACCGTCGACGGCTTCTCCCGCACCTCGGCGCCGAACATCTATGCGATCGGCGACGTTACCCATCGCGTCAACCTGACCCCGGTCGCGATCCGCGAGGGCCATGCCTTCGCCGATACCGTGTTCGGCAAGCGCCCGGTTCAGGTCGATCACGCGACCATTCCGACCGCGGTGTTCTCGCAGCCCGAAGTCGGCACCGTGGGCCTGACCGAAGCGGAAGCGCGCGCGCAGTTCAGCCACGTCGACATCTACAAGACCGATTTCCGGCCGATCAAATCGACCATGTCCGGCCGCGACACCCGCATTCTGATGAAGCTGGTGGTCGATGCGACCTCCGACCGCGTGCTCGGCTGCCACATCGTCGGCGACACCGCCGCCGAAATCATCCAGGCGGTCGCCATCGCGGTCAAGATGAAGGCGACCAAGGCCGATTTCGACGCGACGTTTGCCCTGCATCCGACCGCTGCCGAAGAACTCGTGACCATGCGCACGCCGTCCGCGCGCTATGTGCGCGAGGCGGCGGAGTAGGGCGGCAGCGCCTACTTCTCCAAACCAAAGGGGTCGTCGACCGAATGGGCCGGCTGGGTGAACCAGCGCGCGCCGGTTTCGGTGATGATCATGTGGTCCTCGAGCCGCACGCCGAATTCGCCGTAGATGCAGATGGTCGGCTCGTTCGAAAAGGTCATGCCCGGTTTTAGGACGGTCTTGTCGCCCTTCACGAGGTACGGCCATTCGTGGACATCGAGCCCGATGCCGTGGCCCGTCCGGTGCGGCAGGCCCGGCGTCGCGTAGCCGGGCCCGAAGCCGGCGCCGTTGATGACGCCGCGGGCGGCAGTGTCGATATCCTCGCAGCGGTTGCCGGGCTTTGCGGCGGCAAAGCCGGCGGCCTGCGCCTGCTTCTCCAGATTCCAGACGTCGCGCTGGCGTTTTGTGGGTTCGCCGAACACGTAGGAGCGCGTGATGTCGGAGAGATAGCCGTCGACCGGCGCGCCGGTGTCGATCAGGATCATGTCGCCATCCCTGAGCGTCTGCGGATAGGGCACGCCGTGCGGATAGGCTGATGCCTCGCCGAACAGCACCGCGTTGAACGGCGGATCGCCCTCCGAGCCGAGCTTGCGGTGCGCCGCGGTGATGAAGGCCTGGACTTCGGTGGTCGTGATGCCTTCGCGCATGATGCGGGCCGCGGCCTTGTGCGCCTCCAGCGTGATGTTCTTCGCGGTCTGCATCAGCGCGATCTCGTGATCGGACTTTATCATGCGGCAGCCGGCGGTGACGTCGATCGAATTGACGAAAGTGTAGGCGTTGCCGGCGCGGCGCAGCCCGTCGAAGGTGAAGAACGGCGTCGCCTCGTCGACCGCGATGGTGCCGGTGGGATGGCCGAGCGATCGCACCGTTTCGGTCACGGTCGCGGTCGGGTCCTCGTCCTCCTCCCAGACCGCGATCTTGTCGCCGAACGACAGCATGGTGCGGAGTTTTTCGACCTCGAAGGCCGGCGAGACATAGACGATCTCGCCCTTGGCCGGCAGCACCGCGCTGTGCATCCGCTCGGTGCGGCGGAATTTCAGGCCGGTGAAGTAGGTCATGCTGGAGGAGACGTCGAGATAGAGCGCGTCGATGCCTTTTTCGCGCATGATGGCTTGTGCGCGGGCGATGCGTCGCAGCCGCTCGTCGACGCCGATCGGCGGCACGTCGCCGCGCATGTTCTTCATCGCCGCGAGTTCCGCTTCCGCGCTCGATCCACCCACGCCAATCGTCATCGCAAAATCCCTTTCAGTCTTCTTGTTATGTCGTCAGCGCCGGTATCGGCGCTGCACCAGGATATTCGCCGCAGCCGTCAGCCCCAGCGTCGCCGTCATCAGGATGAAGGCCGCCGACGCGCCGAACGGCCAGTTGTTGAGCTGGAACTGGCCGTAGATCAACGGTCCCATCATCCGGAATTTCGGACCGCCGAGCAGCACCGGCGTGGCATAGGCGTTCATGCTGAGGATGAAGGTGAGGATGGTGCCGGCAAGGATGCCCGGCAGCGACAGCGGCAGCAGCACGCGGCGGAACATCGTCGCAGGCCCCGCGCCGAGGCTAAAGGCGGCTTCCTCGACATTGCGGTTGATGCCCTCGATCACGCTCTGCAGGGTCAGCACCATGTAGGGCAGGTTGACCGCGATGATGCCGGCAACGACGGCAGTCTCGGTGTACATGATCTCGAGCGGCTGGTGGATCAGGCCGAACTGCATCAGCGTGACATTCAAAAAACCCCTGGAGCCGAAGATCGTCATCCAGCCGGCCGCGCGCACCGCATTGCCGACGAACAGCGGCAGCACCACCAGCATGATCAGCACGTTCTTGAACCGCGTCTGGGTACGCGCCAGCACGTAGGCGAGTGGCAGGGCCATGACCAGGCAAACCAGGGTGCAGAGCGCCGAGACCCGCAGCGTGGTCCAGAACACGCCGAGATAATAGGGATCGGCGAAGAATTTTAGATAATTTTCGAGCGAGAATGCCTCGTGCATGATGCGCCGGGCATCCATGGTGTTGAGGCTGTAGCGGAACAGGATCGCCAGCGGCAACAACAGGCCGGCCGCCACGAACACGGTCGCGGGTCCAACCAGCGTCGCGGCCGAGAGCACCGAGGTCGGTGCTTCCTCGGACTGGAACTGCGCTGTGGCGGTCGCGGCCATGGCCCGCTTAGCCGGTACCCACCTAGCTCTTCAGCTCCTTGTCCCACCATTCCTTGAACGCGATGTCGTTGGTGTTCATGTAGGTGTAGTCGAGGTCGACCAGCTTCTTGACCTCGTCGGGGGTGAAGCCGATGCGCTTGTTGAGATCGGGCGCGACCACGGCATTGGTGACGGTCGGGTTGTAGCCCATGTCGATCGCAAAGGCCTCCTGCGCGCTCTTGTCGAGCATGGCGTCGAGATAGGCGTAGGCGCCGTCCTTGTCCGGCGCATTCTTCGGCATCACGAAGCCCGAGATGTAGGCCAGCGTGCCTTCCGAGGGCGCGATCGCATTGACGGAGATGCCGGCGTTCTGCCACTGCACCACGCGCGCCTTCCACATCACGCCGGTGCCGATTTCCTCGGCCTTCAGCCCCTGCGCGAACGCCTCGTTGGTCGGGTAGATCCGCATCCCGGCCTTCTTGCATTCCAGCAACAGTTTCTTGCCCGGTTCGATATCGCCGACCTTGCCGCCGGCGGCGAGCGAGGCGCAGACCAGCGTGTACTGGTACTGGATGTCGATGATGCCGAGCTTGTTGCCGTGGGCGGGGTCGAACACGTCCTTGTAGCTGATCGGCTGCGTCGGAATCAGTTTCGGATTGCAGACGCCGACCTTGCCTGAATAGATCTGGCCGATGCCGTAGGGATATTTCATCGCCGGCAGCAAATTGGCGGCATTTTTCAGTTTGCTGTAATCGATCTGCGCCACCACGCCGGCGTCGTTCATCTGCGCCATGTTGAGCGCGGAGAGGCCCTGCACGTCGGAGGTGCCGCGCGGCAGCCGTGCCTCGGCAAGCATTTTCGAGCGTCGTTCGGGATCGCCGGCCTGGTCCTGCACCACCTCCCAGCCGTCCTTGATCAACAACGGCTGTTCGATGTTCTTGTTGAGCAGGCGGGCATAGTCGCCACCCCAGGTGCCGACCACGATGCGGCCTTTGGCCTGCGCGGCCGCCTGGCGCGGCAGCGTGGCGGCGCCCGCCAGCGCGGCGGCGCCGAGCAGGACTTCACGGCGGGATTTGTGTCGGGTCATGATGGCTGTCTCCGTGGCGTTGCAGGGTTTTGCGAGAAGATTACGACGGGAATACACGGCCTGTCGACTTGCTCCAGCCGATATGGACCGCTTCCCCGATGTCAGGCAGCTTTTGTTCCGGCCGATTCTGGATTTGCACGATCACCCTTTCCTTGGGCGACAGGCGGACATGGAGATCGACCTGCGATCCCAGATAGGAGATGAATTCCACGGTGCCGGGAAAGGAATTGTCCATCGCGGGCGCCGCACCCGTGGTCAGCGCCAGCCGTTCCGGGCGCAGCGCCAGCGAGACACCGCCGGCGCCCGCTCCTTCGCAGGCGACCACGAGGCCGCCCGCGGAGACGAAGCGTCCGGGCCCGTCCATGCGGCCGTCGATGAAGGTGGAGCGGCCGACGAAATCGGCGACGAATTTTTCCGCCGGCCGTTCGTAGAGATCCTGCTGCGAACCGATCTGGCGGATTTTGCCCTCGCTCATGACAACGAGGCGGTCGGCCATGGTCAGCGCTTCCTCCTGGTCGTGGGTGACCATCACGGTGGTCAACCCAAGCTTGCGCTGCAATTCGCGGATTTCGACCCGCACGTCCTGGCGCAGTTTTGCATCGAGATTGGACAACGGTTCGTCGAGCAACAATACGTCGGGCCGGAACACCAGCGCGCGGGCGAGCGCCACGCGCTGCTGCTGGCCGCCGGAGAGTTGTCTGGGTAATCGATCGGAGAGATGATCGAGCCGCACCAGCCGCAAGGCTTCGGCGATCTTCGGCGCGATCTCCGCTTTCGGTATCTTGCGCATTTCGAGGCCGAAGCCGACGTTCTCGGCCACGCTCATATGCGGAAACAGCGCGTAGCTCTGGAACACCAGTCCGGCATTGCGCTTCCACGGCGGCAGTCCCGTGATGTCGGCATCGCCTAATCTTACGCTGCCGGATGTCGGCTCGATAAAACCCGCGATGATACGCAACGTCGTGGTCTTGCCGCAGCCGGAGGGCCCGAGCAGCACGAGGAATTCGCCGTCGGCGATGTCGAGCGAGACGCCGTCGACCGCGCGAAAGTCGCCATAGTTCTTGGTGATGGCGTTAAGTTGCACGCGCGCCATGGTCAGACCACGCGCCCGATTTTGACGAAGCGATCGGTCAGCAGCATTGCGGCTGCGATGAAGAGGATCTGCAGCACCGACACCGCGGCGATCGTCGGATCGATCTTCCATTCCAGATATTGCAGGATCGCGATCGGCAGCGTGGTGCGGCCGGGACCGACCAGGAACAGGCTCATTTCCAGATTGCCGAACGAAGCGATGAAGCCGAACAAAGCAGCCGCGACAATGCCGGGCAGGATCGCGGGCAGCGTCACGCGCCGGAACGTGGTCAGGCGGTCGGCGCCCAGGCTTTGGGCGGCTTCCTCGACCGCGCGGTCCATGCCGGCGAGGCTTGCGGTGATCAATCGCACCGTCCAGGGGATCGCGATCAGCACGTGACCGGCGATCAGTCCCGCGAGCGAGCCGAGGATTTCCCAGCCGGTGGCGATCTCGGCCTCGACATGGAAGACATAGAGCGCGATGCCGAGCACGATGCCCGGCACGATCAGCGGCAGCAGCAACAGATTGTTCAGCGCCTCGCGCCCTGCAAAACGGCCGCGCACCAGGCAGACCGCGGCGGGCACGCCCAACGCAAGACCAATCGCAGTTGCTATCACCGCAACCTCGAGGCTCAGCAGGAAGCCGGACACGAACCGCTCGTTGCCGGGAATCGCGCGAAACCATTTCAGCGAATAGCCCTCCGGCGGAAACGAGGGAATCTCCTGCCGGAAGAACGCGAGCCAGATGACAAAAATCATCGGCAGCAGGATATAGGCCAGCGACAGTCCGGCCGCCGCCTGCAGCGCTACGCGCCCGGCAAGGCGCGATGAAGTCCATCCGGTGAGGGCGGTCAAGATCGTCTCTCCGAAAAGTGCGGGCAATCGATTCAAGAGAGCGCCGGCAGCCGGTTTAGGCAAGCGCGTCTTTCGATCAATGCAGCCGGTTCTTGTGCAGCGCGCCGGCCTTCATGATCAGCGGTAGATGTTTGCCTTGATCGCCGAGCAGCGCAAGGTTTTTCAGCGGATTGCCGTCGACCAGGATGGCGTCGGCGAATGCGCCGGGTTGCAGGGTGCCGACCTTGCCTGGCATCCGGAGCACGTCGGCGCCGATCGTCGTCGCCGAGCGGATGATCTCGATCGGCGGCACTACTTCCTGGCGGATGGTGAATTCCTTGGACTGGTCCCAATGCAGTTCGCCGAGCAGATCGCTGCCATAGGCCACGGGAATGCCGTGGCGCTTGCAGATCTCCAGCGACTTTAATCCACCTTGGAGCACCAGTTCGTTCTTGGCGAGGCTTTCGCCGGACATGCCGAACTGCGCGGCGCGGTCTTTCATCGCGTAGTACGTGACGAGGTTCGCGACCAGGAACATGCCCTTGCCACTCATTGCCTTTGCGCTGGCATCGTCGATCAGATTGCCATGCTCGATGGTGCGCACGCCGAGCCGCGCCGCGCGGGTGATCGCCTCGGCCGAATAGGCGTGGGCGCAGACGTAGCGACCGAAGGCGGCGGCTTCCTCGACCGCGGCCAAAACTTCGCCGTCGGAGAATTGCAGGCTGTCGAGCGGATCATAGGGCGACGCCACGCCGCCGGACATCATGATCTTCACATGGTCGGCGCCCTGGCGCATCTGTTCGCGCGCGGACTTTCGTACCTCATCGACGCCGTCGGCGACCGCGGCCTTGAATTGCAGGCCGTTGCAGCATTGGCATTCGCCATTGAACTTGAAAGCGGTGCGGCGGCGTGAGTCCGAATGACCACCGGTCGGGCCGATCGACTGGCCGGCGATGTAAAGTCGGGGACCGGTGATGTGCCCGGTCTCGATCGCGGTCTTGATGCCCCAATCGGCGCCGCCGGTGTCGCGCACTGTGGTAAAGCCGCGGTCGAGCATCGCGCGCAATCGTGTTGCGGCGCGCGCCGTGATCAGCGTCAGCGGCAACGCCTCCATGGCGCGGATATTGACCTCGCTGTGGATCGCATGCACATGGCAATCGATCAGCCCGGGCATCAGCGTGCGGCCGCCGCAGTCGATGATGTCTGCCTCCGGCGCCTTGATCGCCGTCGTACCGAGCTCCCTGACGGTGTCGCCTTCGATCAGCAGCTGATAGCCGCCGCGCAACTCGCCGAACGAAGGTTCGAGCAGCTCGAAATTCCTGAACAGGATTTGCCGCGCCATGGCTCAATGCAGCCGGTTCTTGTGGAAGCGTCCGGCTTTCATGATCGCCGAGAGATGCTGGCCCTGTCCCTGCAGCAGCTTCAAATCTTTCAGCGGGTTGCCGTCGACGACAAGGATGTCCGCGAACGCACCGGCCTTCAGGCAGCCGAGCTTGTCTTCCATGCGCACCACCTGCGCGCCGACGGTCGTGGCGGAGCGGATGATCTCGGCCGGCGACAACACCTGCGCGCGCAACGAAAATTCCTCGGATTGCGCGACCTGCAACTGGCCGAGCAAATCGGTGCCGTAGGCCACGGGAATGCCGTGGCGCTTGCAGATTTCCAGCGATTTTAGCGCGCCCTCGATCACCAGGTCATTCTTGGCCAGCATGTCCGAATTCATGCCGTATTCGCTCGCGCGCTTCTTCATCTCGTAATAGGTGACGAGATTGGCCACCAAAAACATCTTCTTCTCGGCCATCAGCTTTGCGGAGGCATCGTCGATCAGATTGCCGTGCTCGATAGTGCGCACCCCGGCATGGGCGGCGCGGGTGATCGCCTGCGGCGTATAGGCGTGGGCGCAGACATAGCGACCGAAGGCGCGCGCCTCCTCGACCGCGGCCTCGACCTCGCCGACCGAGAATTGCAGGCTGTCGAGCGGGTCATAAGGTGACGCCACGCCGCCCGACATCATGATCTTGACCTGGTCGCAGCCCTGGCGCATTTCCTCGCGCACCGCGCGGCGCACCTCGGAGACGCCGTCGGCGACGCCCATCGAAAACGACATGGCGTTGCAGCAATGGCAGCGCATGCCAAAATCGGTTCGGCGGCGGCTGTCGCTGTGGCCCCCGGTCGGGCCGATCGCGCGGCCGGCGATGAACAGCCGCGGCCCCGCCAGCAGCCATTTGTCGGTGGCTTCCTTCAGCCCCCAATCGGCGCCGCCGGTGTCGCGCACGCTGGTGAAGCCGCGGTCGAGCATGCCGCGCATCAATTCGGCGGCGCGCGCCGTCATCAGCGTCAGCGGCACGTTTTCGAGGTTGCGGATCATCACCTCCGACAGCGTCACGTGGACGTGGCTGTCGATCAGGCCGGGCATCAGCGTGCGGCCGCCACAGTCAACAACATCGGCGTCCGCCAGCTTGATAGGCTTTGCCGAGACTTCCCTGATCTTGTCGCCCTCGACGACCAGTTCATGACCGCCACGCAATTCCCCGGCCTCGGGGTCCAGCATCTCGAAATTCTTGAAGTGGGTGAGGGCCGAATGGGTAAGCGTCATGGCCGGGTTTTCCGATCGTTCGTGCTTGAAGCGGAAATGTCCTATGTCGGTTCGCCGGCGTCAATGGGCAAAGCAGCGACGCGCGTGCGACGAAGGCCGTGACCTCGTCGGACCGAGTGGTTCGGTATCGCTAGACATTATCCCAACGATTGAGGATCTTTTTCAACGTGGTCCCCAGCCCGACGCCAAAAAGCTCGGCGAGAAAATGAGCGCTGCGAAAACTCTCTCCATCTCCTCGATAGAAATACATAACGTTAAAAAATTCTATCGAGAAGGCGATGAGGCACATCACTACGACGAGTGGTACTCGACTTTGCGGATTGAGCCACCGGAATACGGAGTAAGTGGCAAGCGCGAAGCCGAGGTAATATAACCATATTTGATCAAGTACTCGCGAGGGCATCGGCAAAGGTGAGATGTGCAAAAATATAAGCGGCGGAGCCAACCAAAGAAGGATCGCCACAGCTGTGATCATTTTCTCGATATATCGCACGCGCTAAAAGTAGCAGAAATTGTTAACATCCGCTTTTAGATGTGCGCCGTTTTCGATGTGATCCCTGATCAACCCGTTGCGCGACGCGGCATCGAATCCTGCGCAATGTCGGCCGGCACCGGAAACTGCATGAGGATCGTCTGCGTGGCGGAAGCGATCTCGATCCCGCATTCCTGGAAACGCCGCTTCATGCGGCGGTTGAATTCGCGTTGCACCGGCCAGCGCCCGGAGTCGGTGCAGCGGATCTGGCCGACGATCGATGCCATCGAGCCGTCGACCTTGTCGATGCCCCACAGTTCGAGATCGCCGCGGATCGCCTGGCGATATTCGCTCTCCTTGCGCATCTCGGTGACGATGTCCTTCAAAATCTGCCCGGCGCGGTCGGTGTCCTCGCGGTAGGCGACGTTGACGCTGACGGCGGCATTGCCGGCGCCGCGGCTCGAGTTGGTGATGGTGGTCACCGCGCTGAAGGGCACGATATGCACCGCGCCGTCCGCGGCACGCAGCCGGATCGTGCGGATCGAGACATTCTCGACCGTGCCGGTGAGGCCGGACACGCTGACATTGTCGCCGACCTGCACGGTATTTTCCAACAGCAGGAACAGTCCGGTGATGACGTCCTGCACCAGCTTTTGCGAACCGAAGCCGATTGCGATGCCGACGATGCCGGCGCCGGCCAAGAGCGGCGCGACGTTGACGCCGATCTCGCTCAGCGCGGTCAGGCCGACCACGGTGACGATCAGGCACAACAGCGCGGTGCGCAGCATCGGCTGGAAGGTGCGCAGCCGCGCCGCTCGGGCATAATGGCCGTCCCGCGACAGCGCGTTGAGCTGGCGGTCCATCAGCGCGTTGCTGGCCTCCCAGATCACGGCCGCCGCGAGCGCCGAGATTCCGATGGTGACGACCGCCGACAACAGGCGGCTGCCGATCTGGCCGCCATAGAACCAGACGAGGGCGTCGACGCCCCAGACTTCCAGCAGCGCGACGACGCCGATCGAGGCGATCACGGCGGCGACGATCTTGCGCAGCAGCGGCAGATAGCGGTTGGCGCGGGTTTCCAGTCCGGGAAAACGCTGCAGAATATCCGGACTGATGCGAAAGCCGCGATCGATCAGGCTCAGCACCACGATGGTGGCAAGGCGCGTGATCAGCACCACCGCGATGCTGCCGACGAAATATTGCAGCAGCAGCGAATAGCCGTTGCGGATGTTGAGTGCCCACACCGCCCACAGCGCGAGGTCGAGCGCGATCGCGAGATAATGCCAGAGCGCAGCAATGCGATTGCGCGCCATCGCGGCGGTGCCGGTGCGGTCAGCCGGCGCGCGGATCGCATCGGCGACCTGGCGGCGGCACTGCAGGATGATGACGACGATGAAGAGATGCACCACCAGCACCACCAGCCGCAGCAACGCCGCGTAGCCGGCGCGATGCAGCCCGAGCAGCAGCGCGACATTGGCAAAGGCGATGCCGGATACGGCCATGGTGACGATGCGCCGCGCCCAGATCTCGACATAGGCGGCGGTCTCGGCGCGCACCCGGAGCAGCCCGAACGGGCCGGCCAGCGCGCGGGCGGCGCAGATCAGCCCGCGGATCAGCGCATAGGCGTTGATGACGGCAAAAATCACCAGCCGCGTGGTGGCGAGATCGCCGAGCCCGGTGCCGAGCAGCATCGTCGCGACGCCGACGAACACCACGACCGGCAGCAGTTCGAGCGCGAGGCGGGCCAACACGAAGGGCAGCCGCACCAGCGACTGCCAGGCCCGCGCCAGGCTGAGACGCCGCCGATGCCGCTCGGGCTCGGCAGCGATGTCGGACGAGGGCGGGTCGGCGGTCGCAAGCACTTGCGCAGGCGCCTGCGCGGTCTGCGCCAGGCGCGCTTCCAGCAGCGCCACCGGCCGCCGGATCAGCCGGAATGCGAGCCATTCGGCCGCGAACGCGCAACCGAATACCAGCGCGAGTTTCCAGGCGATGTCGAGCAACTGGTCATAGGCGGACGGATCGTTGGCGGTTCGCACGATCCAGTAATAGAACGCCGGAAAATGTGTCAGCGTCCGCGCCACGTCAGCGACCTCGCGCGAGATTTCGCCGAACTGCTCGGACACCGTCACCAGCAATTGCGCGCCGAGGCTGTCCGCCGTCAGCGGGAGCGGCGATGGCGCGGGAGCAGGCGCGGCTTGTGGCACATTGGCGGCGTTCGCCGGCGTGGCATAGGCGATCGCACGCAGCGTATCGATCATCTGCGCGCGTTTTGCGTCGTCCTGTAGCGTATTGAGCGCGCGTTTGGCCTGATCGGGCGTCAGCGCATTGGCGCGTTGTGCCGGCGTGGTCGCGGGTTGGGGCGCGTCTTGCGCCAACACGGGAGAAAGGGAAAGCACACAGGCGGACAGGATCGATGCGAGCAGGGTTTTCGACACGAGGGCCTCTTTTTGAAAAACATTGGCGCGCCGGGAACAACGGAACTCCGCTGTTCGCACGCCGCGCCTGATTCATGTCGGGCCATCTTTCTCGCCGGTTTGGTGTGTCGGAAGTTTGCCGATGAAGTGGCATTGTTCTGGCATTTGGCGTAACTCGTCGTCCCTGCGAACCAGGCTGTGTGAGAAGTCGCGGGTTTGCGACTGGCGGCCGCGGCGGTGATTGCGGGGCACAAAACTCCTCGTCAGGCTGTGGAGAGTTCAAGCGCTTGCAGCAGCGCTGGCACTCCGAGGATGTTG
>Ga0207702_10002667_pt1 | contig 16761 bp, 16 predicted proteins | sample KBSCornC62_FD_184302 | JGI IMG/M metagenome (GOLD analysis project Ga0207702, IMG submission 184302) | Corn rhizosphere microbial communities from Kellogg Biological Station, Michigan, USA - KBS Corn C6-2 (SPAdes) (version 2) | ecosystem: Host-associated > Plants > Roots > Rhizosphere > Soil ...
CGCCACGGGAGACCTCGTCTGGACGCAGCGCGTCTATCTCGTCGACTACCGCGCCGACATCGAGGACGACAAGCAGGATGTCTTCATCAAGGCCCTCTCCCTGACGGACGACGGATGCGCCCTGCTGGTGGTCGACGAGCGCGGCGAACGCTACCGCCTGGGCCTGGTCGACCGCTCGATCGAGCGCCTCGGTCGCGCCGAATGACGCTGCGCGTCATCCCGCGACGCCTGGCCGTCGCGCTGCTCGCGGCGCTGGCCGCGCACGCGGCCGTGGCCGGCGAGGCGGACAAGAAGCGGCGCGAACCGGCGGACGTGCCGCCGCTGGTCGTGGGTGCGCTGCGCTACGAGGCGCCGCAGATGGGCCATCCGTTCGGCTTCGCGCAGGACGGTGGCGTCGTGGTCGCACGCCGCGCGGACACCGGCGACCTGGTCTGGGCCCGCCGCGTCTACGCCACGGCGCCGGACCCGCACATGGAAGACGACAAGCAGGACGTCTTCATCAAGGCGCTGACGCTTTCCGCGGACGGCCGGCACCTGGCGATCGTCAACGAGCGCGGCCAGCGCTTCGAGATGGGCCTGGACGGCTGCGGCGTGCGCGCGCTGCCCTGAGGCAGCCCGCGAGCGGAACAGGCGAGAATGCGGGCGGCCGCTCGCGCGCGCCGCACCCCGCCATGAGCCCCGACGCCGACGATCTCCTGCTGTTTGCCCGCGTGGCCGAATCCGGCAGCTTCAGCCGTGCGGCCGAACGCGTCCAGCTGCCGAAATCGACGGTGTCGCGTCGCATCGCCGCGCTCGAGAAGCGCCTGGGCGAACGGCTGCTTCAGCGCACCACGCGCAAGCTGGTCATCACCGAGTTCGGCCAGGGCGTGCTCGATCACGCCCGCGCCATGTCCGAGGAGGTCGACGCCGCGCTCGCCTTCGCGCTGTCGCGCCAGGCCAGGCCCAGCGGCCGGCTGCGCGTGTCGATGCCGGGCGACTTCGCGAGCACCGCGCTGGAGCGGCCCCTGGCCGGGTTCATCCGCGACTTTCCCGAGGTGTCGCTGGAGCTGGACCTGTCGCCGCGGCGCGTCGACCTGATCGGCGAGAACTTCGACCTCGCGATCCGCATGGGCACGCTGCCCGACGACAGCCAGCTGGCCGCGCGCCGTCTCGCCGTGTTCACCACGGGCCTGTATGCCGCGCCGTCGCTGCTGCGCGAACACGGCGAGCCCCTGACGCCCGACGCGCTGCAGACGATGCCCGCGCTGATGCTGCTGTCACGCTCGGGCGACGCGGTCGCCTGGGAGCTGTCGCCGCGCGACGGCGCGCACGGCGCACCGGCCGATGCGGCCGGCAGCTACGACAGCCACAGCGGCGAGGGCCGCGACGGCGACCGCGACGTGAGCACCAAGGGCCAGGCTCACGGCGACTCGAGCGCAACCGCCCCGAAGACGCCCAGGGCGCGCCGCAGCACCGACGCCGCGCCGCACGAGATCGTCCCGAGCCAGCACGTGCGCGCGAATTCTCCCGACGTGCTGATCCGCCTGGCGCGCAGCGGCGCCGGCGTGGTGGCCGTCGCGGACTTCTTCGCCGAGCCCTACCTCGCGCGCGGCGAGCTGCAACGCATCCTGCCCGCGTGGTGCCTGCCGGATGCGCAATGCTGGGCCGTATTCCCGGGCCGCCGCCTGATGCCGGCCAAGACGCGCGCGTTCATCGACATGCTCGCCAGGACGATGAGCACGTGTTCGGAAGCCGTCGACGCATCCGCGGCGAAGCTCGACGCCGCGCCGGGACGGTTCCGCGTGGGCTGAGCGGCGCGACGCGCCGGCGGTTCAGTGCGGCAGGCGCGTGAGGGCCCGCTGCAAGGCGCGTGCGGGCGGCGCCTCGCCGCCGTTGGCCACCTCCGTGGGCGTCGTCCAGCCGCGCGGCAGCTCGCGCAGCACGGTCTTGGCGTCGAGCGAGCGGATCGGCACGCTCACGTCCGCCGGGATGCGGCCTCGCGCCACCAGCGCCTCGTAGCGCAGCGCGCTGACACGCAGGAACGATGTGAAGTTGCCGACGCCGCCGCGCGCGGCCACCAGCTCGTCGTAGAGCTTCTCGATCAGGTGCGTGACGCTCATGCCGTCACGACGCGCGATCTCCTCGAGCACCTCCCAGTACAGATGCTCCAGCCGGATGCTCGTGACCACGCCGTGCAGGCGGACCGAGCGCGTGCGGCTCTCGTAGCTCGAAGGATCGGCGCTGATGAAGATTTCACACATGCAGATATCTCCTTGGCCTGGCCGCGTCGCTTCTGGCGCACGGCTCTGCGGGAGGGTGGCGCGGGATGCGGCCCCCTCTCGACTCAATGTACGCCCGACTCGCCAGGCTCGCCAAGCGCGGACCCGCGGATTTACACGCTGATGCGCGTGCCGAGCACCGCCAGGAACTGCGCGATCCAGGCCGGGTGCGCGGGCCAGGCGGGCGCCGTCACGAGGTTGCCGTCGGTCACGGCCTGGTCGACCGGGATGCCCATGTATTCGGCGCCGGCCAGTTCCACCTCGACCTGGCAGGCCGGGTAGGCGGACACCTTTCGGCCCTGGATCAGTCCGGTGGCGGCGAGCAGCTGCGCGCCGTGGCAGATCGCGGCGACGGGCTTGCCGGCCGACAGGAAGTGCTTCGTCAGCGCGACCACCTGCGCGTTCATGCGCAGGTATTCGGGCGCACGGCCCCCCGGCACCACCAGCGCGTCGTAGGCCTCGGCGCGGGTGTCGGCGAAGCTCGCGTTGAGCGTGAAGCGGTGGCCGGGCTTCTCGCTGTAGGTCTGCGCGCCGTCGAAGTCGTGGATCGCCATCGTCACGTGGTCGCCGGCCTTCTTGTCGGGCGCGACCGCATGCACGGTGTGGCCGACGGCCTGCAGCGCCTGGAACGGCACCATCGTCTCGTAGTCCTCGCCGAAGTCGCCGCAGATCATCAGGATCTTCTTGCCCATGCTCGTCTCCTGGAGGTGGTTGAAGAAAGGCCACCATTGTTCGAAGCTCGCACCATGAGCGGGTAGTAGGCCGATACTTTCGTATGCTCGACATGAACTCCCTGCCTGCGCCGTCGCTGGGCGAACTGCATCGCCGGCGCCTGCGCGCGATCTGGCGCTCGGCCGGCTGGCCCAGCCAGGATCTCGTCGAGGTGGAGCTGCTCGCCGCGGGCTGGGTCGAGCGCGTGCGCGACGGCCACGGCCGCGAGACGCTGCGCGTCACGGAGGCCGGCATCCAGGTGCTCGCCGCGACGCTCGCGCGCAACCGCGCCGCGCGCGACGCGCATGAGGCGCTGATCGGCCGCGTCGCCCTCGCCATGCAGCGCGCGGGCCGCATCGCGTGGCGCGGGCTGTCGCTGCGCGTGCGCACTAGCGACGACGCGTCCGGGACCGGCCGGTGGACGGTCGCGCGACCGGATCTCTTCTCGGTGCGCAACACGACGGTGGAGGACTACCTCGAGCCCGTCGTGCACGAGATCAAGGTGCGCCGAGCCGACCTGCTCGGCGACCTGCGACGCCCCGCCAAGGGCGAGGCCTACCGGCAGATGGCGCGCGAGTGCTGGTACGTGCTCGCCGAGGGCATCGGCGACAGCGACGACGTGCCCGAGGACTACGGCGTGATGGTCGAGCGCGGCGGCATGCTGGACGTCCTGCGACCGGCCCCGCGCCGCGCGCTGCGGCTGCCGTTCGCGACGTGGATGGCGCTTGCGCGCGCGACGCCGGAACCCCTCGAGGATTCGGGGCAGCAGGCACTCGGCTGCCCGGAAGACGACGAGCAGCGCGACGCCGGCCCCGCGTCCCGCCTGAGCCCGCCCGCTCGCGCGCGTGACGCATGAGCATGCGCGCACGCGCTGGCTGACAATACGCAGTTCGCGCGTGGCCCGCGTGCGCGGCTCGACGCCCAACCGGCGGCGGGCGAGCCCGGGGCCCCATCCCACATCCTGGAGACCGTTTCGATGAGCCGCCTGTCGCCTTCCTCCCTCCGTCCGCTGCAATCGTCCGTGCTGGCCCTCGCGCTCGCCGCAGCGCTGGCCGGCTTCGGCTCCGCCGCGCACGCCGTCGACGGGCCACCGCCGGGCAACGTGGCCTGGCAGGAGGCCGGCAGCGATGCCGACATCGACAAGGCGTTCGCCACCGCCAAGGCGCAGAACAAGCCGGTGCTGCTGTACTGGGGCGCCGTGTGGTGCCCGCCATGCAACCAGCTCAAGGCGACGTTGTTCAATCGCCAGGATTTCGCGGAGCAGTCCCGCAGCTTCGTCGCGGTGCACCTGGACGGCGATGCGCCCGGCGCGCAGAAGCTGGGCACGAAGTTCAAGGTGGTGGGCTACCCGACGCTGATCCTGTTCAGTCCCGACCGCAAGGAGCTCACGCGTCTGCCGGGCGAGGTCGACGCCGCGCAGGTGATGCAGCTGCTGCAACTGGGCATGGCCAGCGGCCGCCCGATCTCGCAGGTACTGGCGGACGCCCGCGAAGGCAAGCCGCTCACGGGCAGCGAATGGCGCCTGCTCGCGTTCTACTCGTGGGATACCGACGAAGGCGCGCAGGCCGTGCCGGCCGCGGAGCGCGGGCCGCTGCTGCGCAAGCTCGCGGCCAACTGCCCGGCCAGCGAGGCGACGGCGTGCACGCGGCTCACGCTGAAGTCCATCGCCGACGGCGACGAGAAGAACGCGCCGGCCCCCGACGCCGCCACGCGCGCCCGTGTCACCGCGGTGCTGGCCGACCCCGCGCAGAGCCGCACGTACATGGACGTGCTGACCAACAGCGCCACCGACATCGTCAATGCCCTCGCGCCCAAGCCGGGCGCCGAGCGCCAGCAGCTCGTCGCCTCGTTCGACGCGGCGCTCACGCGACTGGAGGCCGACACGACGCTGTCGCGCGGCGACCGCCTGGGCGCGCTGTTCGCGCGCGTCGACCTGGCGCGCATCGACCAGCCCAAGGACACGATGCATCCGAAGCTGCCGCCGGCGCTCGTCAAGGAGGTGCGCGACACCGCCGCCGCCACCGACCGCGAGGTGAGCAACGCGTTCGAGCGCCAGGCCGTCATCCCGGGTACCAGCCAGCTGCTCGAGGAAGCGGGCATGTGGAAGGAATCGGAAGCGCTGCTGAAGTCCAGCCTGGCCAGGAGCCACTCGCCGTACTACCTCATGAGCGAGCTCGGTTCCAACGCGCGCAAGCAGGGCCGCACCGGCGAGGCGCTGCAGTGGTACCGGCAGGCCTGGGAGAAGAGCGAGGGCCCCGCCACGCGCCTGCAGTGGGGCGCCGCCTACCTGGGCGTGCTGGTGGACCTGGCGCCCAACGACGCGAAGCGCATCGAGTTGACCGCGCAGTCCGTCTTCGCCGAGGCCGCCGGCCAGGCCAACGCGTTCGACCAGCGCAGCGGCCGGTCGCTGCAACGCCTGGGGGCCAAGCTCGAGAAGTGGAACGCCGGCGGCAAGCACCAGGCCGTCGTCGACCATCTCAGCGCGCAGGTGCAGGGCCTGTGCGCGAAGCTGCCCGCCGCCGATCCGCAGCACGCCACGTGCGAAGGCATCTTCAAGACGCCGGCCAAGGCCTGAGCCCGATCCATTTCCCCATCCCGTCCCTTCGAACTCCATGACCTCCACCACCAAGCCCCTCGGCACGCCGCTCAGCGCTGCCGCCACCCGCGTGATGCTGCTGGGCAGCGGCGAACTCGGCAAGGAAGTGCTGATCGCGCTGCAGCGCCTGGGCGTCGAGACGATCGCCGTCGACCGCTACGAGAACGCCCCCGGCCAGCAGGTCGCCCACCACGCACACACGATCACGATGAGCGACCCGGTGGCGCTGCGCGCCCTGATCGAGCGCGAGAAGCCCGACCTCGTCGTGCCCGAGATCGAGGCGCTGGCCACGCAGGAGCTGCAGGCGCTCGAGTCCGAAGGCGTCGTGCGCGTCATTCCCACGGCGCGCGCCGCGCGGCTGACGATGGACCGCGAAGGCATCCGCCGCCTCGCGGCCGAGACGCTGGGCCTGCCCACGAGCCCGTACGTGTTCTGCGACTCCCTGGCGGAGCTGCAGGCCGCGATCGACGGCAGCGGCGGCAAGCCGGCGATCGGCTACCCATGCATCGTCAAGCCGGTGATGAGCAGTTCCGGCAAGGGCCAGAGCAAGATCGACGGCCCGGCCGACGTGAAGAAGGCCTGGGACTACGCGATGGCCGGCGGCCGCGTCAGCCACGGGCGGGTGATCGTCGAGGGCTTCATCGACTTCGACTACGAGATCACGCTGCTGACGGTGCGCTCGCTGGGCGCCAACGGCGCGGTGCAGACCAGCTTCTGCGCGCCGATCGGCCACGTGCAGGTCAAGGGCGACTACGTCGAGAGCTGGCAGCCGATGCCGATGGACGCCGCGGCGCTCGCGAGCGCCGAGCGCATCGCCAAGGCCGTCACCGACGACCTCGGCGGCCAGGGCGTTTTCGGCGTCGAGCTGTTCGTCAAGGGCGCCGACGTGTGGTTCAGCGAGGTCAGCCCGCGTCCGCACGACACCGGCATGGTGACGATGATCACCCAGTGGCAGAGCGAGTTCGAGCTGCACGCCCGCGCCATCCTCGGCCTGCCGGTGGACGTCTCGCTCAAGAGTCCCGGCGCCAGCGCGGTGATCTACGGCGGCGTCGACGCGAAGGCGCTGCAGTTCGACGGCGTGGCCGACGCGCTGCGCGTGCCGGGCACCGACGTGCGCCTGTTCGGCAAGCCCGAGAGCTTCGAGCGCCGCCGCATGGGCGTGGCGCTCGCGCACGACGCGGACGTCGAGCGCGCCCGCGTCAAGGCCAAGGAGGCCGCGGCCAAGGTCAAGCCGAAGGCCGCGTGACCCCGGCGCGCGGCGTGCGCGTCACTTCAGCAGGCCTTCGGCCTTCATCGCGTCCTGCACCGCGGGACGCGCCTTCATGCGCGCCATGAACGCGGCGAGGTTGTCGAACCCGGTCAGGTCGACGCCGACGCCGGCGGCCCAGTTCGTCACCGTGAACAGGTAGGCGTCGGCGACGCTGAACTGCTTGCCCATCAGGTAGTCGTGCCCTTCGAGCTTCGCGTCGACGAAGGCGTAGCGATCGCGCAGGCGCGCCGCCAGGATTTCCTTGGCCTCCGGGGGCATCTTCGGGTTGAACAGCGGCGAGTAGCCCTTGTGCAGTTCGCTGGTGATGAAGTTCAGCCACTCCATCACGCGATAGCGCTCCGTGGTGCCGGCCGCCGGCGCGAGACCGCTGGCGGGCGCATGGTCGGCGATGTACTGCAGGATGACGGGTCCTTCGCTCAGGCGCGCGCCGTCGTCGAGCTCCAGCAGCGGCACCTGGCCCTTGGCGGTGATCTGGTAGTAGTCGCTGCCGTCGGCGAGCGTGTGCGTCTGCAGCGCGGTCTTGACGAGGTCGAACTTCACGCCCGCCTCGCGCAGCGCGATGTGGGGCGACAGCGAACAGGCGCCGGGGCTGTAATAGAGCTTCATGACGGTCTTTCGGTGAGTGGGGAACGCGCCGGTCTGCACGGCGCGGCCGGGCGCCCATGATGCCCAAATCGCCGCCATGTTGCAGGGCAGGGCATTCGACCGAACGCCGTGGATCGCCGTCGAACGGCGGTGGCGGCGCAGGTGGCGTCTGCTACGCTGCGAGCCAGCTCAACGACAGGCCGCGCATCGTGACCCGACAGATCCTCGACGACTCCCGCGTCCATCCCGCCATCCGCGCCCGCATCGCCGACGAAGGCCGTGCGGTGATCGCCGAGGTGGAGGCCGCGATCGCCGCCAACAGCGTCGTGGTGGTGGGCATGGCGTGGAACCCGTTCCCGCGCAAGGCCCGCAAGTGGCTCGATGCCGCCGGGGTGCCCTACAAGTACATCGAGTACGGCAACTACGCGAGCCAGTGGCGCAAGCGCCTGCCGCTCAAGCTCTGGACGGGCTGGACCACGTTCCCGATGGTGTTCGTCGACGGCCAGCTGGTGGGCGGCTTCAACGACCTCGCCAAGCTCGATCCGGCGGCGTTGAAGAAGGGCGCGGGCGCGGCGTCCGCACGCCCGTGAGCCGGCGGACCGCCTGGCGCGCGGCGTTGGCCGCGACGCTGGCTCTCGCCGGCGCGGGCGCCGGGGCCGCCACGCTGCCGTTGCACACGTGCCGCCTCGCCGGCCTCGAGCACGATGCGCAGTGCGGCGTGCTCAAGCGCCCGCTCGACCCGGGCCGCCCGCAGGGCACGCAGATCGACCTGCACGTGGTCGTCATCCCCGCGCTCGCGCGCCAGAAGCAGCCCGACCCGATCTTCTTCTTCGCCGGCGGCCCGGGCCAGAGCGCCGTCGGACTCGCCGGCACGGTGCAGGCCTTCATGCAGCGCCTCGGCCAGCGCCGCGACCTGGTGCTGATCGACCAGCGCGGCACCGGCCACAGCGCGCCGCTGCAGTGCGACGTCCCGCCGCCCGACGAGGCGCTCGCGCGCGCGCTCGATCGCTTGCGCGAGGTGGCCGCGCTCGAGGCGTGCCGCGCGAAGCTGCAGGCGCTGCCCTGGGGCGACCTGCGCTTCTACACGACCACGATCGCGATGGCCGACGCCGACGCCGTGCGCGTCGCCCTGGGCGCGGACCAGGTCGACCTCGTGGGCATCAGCTACGGCACGCGCGCCGCGCTCGAATACCTGCGGGCGTATCCACTGCATGTGCGGCGGGCGGTCATCGACGGCGTGGCGCCGCCCGACATGGTGCTGCCCGCCAGCGACGACGTCGACGGCCCGGCGGCGCTCGACAAGCTGTTCGCCGACTGCGCCGCCGACAAGGCGTGCGCGCAGGCGCATCCCGCGCTCAGGCAGCGCTGGCAGGCGCTGCAGGCGTCGCTGCCGCGCGCCGTCGACATCCGCGACCCGGTCACGGGACAGCCTCTGCACGTGACCATCACGGCCGAGGCGGTGCGCGGCGCGGTGCGACGGCCGCTGTACCGGCCCGAGCAGGCGGCGATCCTGCCGTACGCGATCGAGGAGGCGGCGGCCGGACGCTTCGACGTGCTGATGGCGATCGCGTCGTCGACGAACGAGCTGCCGACCGACCTGTCCGAGGGACAGCACTTCTCGGTCATCTGCTCGGAGGACGTTCCGCGCCTGCCCGCGCCCAGCGGCCCGGCGAGCGAGCAGGGTGCACAAGGGCTCTATCGCGCCGTGTGCGCGCAGTGGCCGCGCGGCGCGGTGCCGGCGGCGTTCTACACGATCCCGGCGAGCCCGGCGCCGGTGCTGCTGATGTCGGGCGGACTCGACCCCGTGACGCCGCCGCGCCACGCCGAGCGCGTGGCCAGCGCACTCGGCCCGAAGGCGCGCACCGTCGTCGTCGCCAACAACGGCCACAACGTCATGGCCATCGCGTGCATGCGCGACGCGGTGTTCCGCTTCATCGGCGCGGCCACCGAAGCCGAGGCCCTGGCCGTCGACCTCGGCTGTGCGGCCAAGGTGCCGCGCCCGCTGGCCTTCACGCCCCCGCTGCCCGCCCGCGGCGTGCAGGCCACCAACGATCCGGACCGCTTCGACGACCCGCCGCCGCGTGCGCCCGACGCACCCGGCACCCCGCCCCCCGCCACGAAGGATTCGCGATGATCGCGATGGAGGACCTGCGCAAGCAGTTCACGACCGGCCGCGGTGCCAAGGCACGCACGGTGGTCGCCGTCGACGGCCTGACGCTGCACGCGCGCGACGGCGCCATCACCGGCCTGCTGGGGCCCAACGGCGCCGGCAAGACGACCAGTCTGCGCATGCTCGTGGGCCTGGTCACGCCCGACAGCGGCACGATCCGCGTCGACGACGTCGACCTGCGCAGCGACCCGCAGGGCGTGCGCGCCCGCCTGGGCGTGCTGTCGGACGCACGCGGCCTCTACCCGCGACTGACCGCACGCGAGAACATCGTCTACCACGGTCGCCTGCACGGCGTCGCCGACGACGTCGCGCAGGCGCGCTGCGAGCACCTCGCGCGGCTGCTCGAGATGGAGGCGCTGCTCGATCGGCGCACCGACGGCTTCAGCCAGGGCGAGCGCATGAAGACGGCGCTCGCGCGCGCGCTCGTGCACGACCCCGACAACATCGTGCTGGACGAACCCACCAACGGCCTGGACGTCGTCGCCACGCGTGCGCTGCGCGAGGCGCTGCGCGTGCTGCGCGACGAGACGGGCAAATGCATCGTCTTCTCCACGCACATCATGCAGGAGGTGCAGCGGCTGTGCGATCGTGTCGTCGTCGTGGCGCACGGCCGCCACGTCGCCGACGGCACCGTCGAGAGCCTGTGCGAGCAGGCCGGTTGCGACGACTTCGAGGACGCGTTCGTCAAGCTCGCGTTCGGTGCGCAGGAGCACGCGCGATGAACAGCTGGCAAGCCGCGTGGACGGTGTTCGTCAAGGAGCTCAAGGACGCGCTGCGCGACCGCCGCACGCTGATGGCGGTGTTCGTGTCGTCGATCGCGATGGGGCCGCTGATGCTGGTGGTGCTGTCGTCGCTGGTGGGCAAGTTCGAGAAACGCGCCGAGGCGCGCGAGGTCGTCGCGATCGGGATCGAGGCCGCACCGACGCTGCGCAACTACCTCGAACGCCAGACGTTCACCATCAAGCCCGCAGCTGCCGACTGGGAAGCCAGGCTCAAGGACAGCAAGCTGGGCGATCCAGTGCTCATCGTGCCCGCCGACTTCGAGGACCAGCTCGCGCACGGCCAGGCGCCGCGCCTCGAACTCGTCTACAGCAGCGCCAACCAGCGCGCCGAGGGCGGCGTGTCCGCGGTCGAGCGCCTGCTGCGCGGCTTCGACCAGGAGCAGGTGCAGTTGCGCCTGCTCGCGCGCGGCGTCGCGCCCGGGGCGCTGGCGGTGACGCGGGTCGACGAGCACGACATCGCCGACACGGCTGCGCGCGCTGCTCAGATGACCGGCATGGTGCCCATCTTCGTGTTGATGGCGGTGCTCTACGGCTCGCTCAACGCCGCGATGGACACCACCGCCGGCGAACGCGAGCGGGGCTCGCTGGAGCCGCTGCTGGCGACGCCGGCCTCGCGCGGCGCGCTCGTCGTCGGCAAGTGGGGCGCGGCCTTCGCGCTGGGCCTGCTGATCGCGGTGCTCTCGTGCATGAGCTTCCTGCCTGCGCAGAGCATGTTGCGCAGCGAGTCGCTCGCGGCGATGTTCCGCTTCGGCTGGGTCGAGGCCGCCTGGTTCATCGCCGTGCTCGCCCCGTTCGCCGCGGCCCTGTCCGCCCTGATGATGGCCGTGGCCATCCGCAGCCGGACCGTCAAGGAAGCGCAGGCGAACAACGTGGTGCTCACGATGGCCGTGTCGCTGTCGCCGATGATCGGCCTGTTCAACCAGGAGGGCGAGAGCCCGTGGAACCTGTGGGTGCCCCCGATGGCCCAGAGCGCGCTGATGAACCGCGTCCTCAAGAACACGCCCATCGCACCGCTCGACTTCCTGCCCGGCGTCTTCATCTGCGTCATCGTGACCGCCGTCGCACTGGCCTTCGTGACACGCCAGCTCACGCGCCGCGCGGCGCAGTGACCGCAACGCGACGCCGTAATCAGGAGGAATTCCGCGCGCATGCGCCATGCGCGCGGCCTGAGGGCTGGCGATACCCTGACCAGGCGATGCCGGGGGGCGGGGGTGGTGCTAACTTCGCCCTGTCGAGGCACGCCGCGAGCGAGCGCGCCCGTCGATCCCCGGTTCAAGCGACTGAGTCGCGGCGGGGCTGGCAAAAATGCAGGTGGGGGTCATGATGACGACATTGGCTAATCGAGGTCGCGACGAGACGGTGCGGTCGGTCTATACCGCACATGCGGCAACGCACCAGGCTGCGTGTGAGCCGGAATCAATTTCGCGATGAATACGCGATTCAATCAGCGGTGCCTCGATATCTTGAATTCGAGGTCGGTTAAGGAGTTCTCCAGGAACCTCGCTGACGCTGTCCAGTCGCTTGGGATGAGCACAGTCGGCGTGAGTGTCATAACAGAGCACTCGCCTGGAATGACCGAATTCATGACAATGACCAACGTGCCGGAGGGCTATGTCGCTGAATTCGAGAACCTCGAGCTTGCGAAGCTCGATCCGGTTTCGCAGCATTGCAAGCGCTCGTCCGAACCCGTCATCTGGGATCAACGATTTTATGCATCGCGAGGTCGCAGCGACTTTTGGGAGACGCAAGCTGCATTTGGCCTGAAGAGCGGCGTGTCGGTGGCGTTCCACCTACCTCGTGGGCGTCATTTTCTGTTCGGTGCTGACTGCGGCGAACGCGTCTGTGCAAGCCAGCAGCGACTGCGTGCCTTGGTCTTCGACCTACAGGCAGTTGCGGCGCATGCCCAAGCCGCGGCCTTCGATCTTTGCCTTCCATACGAGGGAGCAAAGGACCACACTCGACTCGCCGCAGCTGAACTAGAGGCACTCCGCTGGAGTACCGACGGCCTTACTAATGTAGAGGTGGGCCAGAAGATGGGCATTTCGGCAACCGAGGCAATGCTACGGTTGCGTCGGGTCATGTCGAAACTGGGGTGCGCAAGTAAGTACGAGGCAGGACTGCGCGCGATCCGCCTCGGTCTCATCCATTGCGACTGACCTAGTAGGTCTGAAGCAACCTGCGGACTTCGTCCTGCCAAGGCAGCCGGCGAACGAACTGGTTGATATGTAGCGCGGCGTCTACGGCCGTCAGCGGATGGCCGTCCACACTAATCAACTGCATATTGGTCGCGACGCGCATTGGATCTACCATTGCGACTACACCCTTTCCGATCTCGATCCAATCCCACGCTAGCCCGGCGTCGCCGTTTCCACAGAAGCGCCCCCAAACGGTCTGCCCATAGCAGTGGCCAGGGGAGCCGGCAATACTAGTGACACGCGTTGCAAGATGTCTGAATCGCGGCTTTCTGTTCGAACCGGCGCGCCAAAAAACGGTCGGCCAGGAACCAAGGGCCCACGTCGGTCCAAGCGAAGACACCGGCGGAGCGGCTTGATGTAGCGTCTGTGTCTGCATGCCTTAAGTCTGGAGAAACCGCGATGCCTGCACTAGCTGTCAACCTTGTCAGGGTGAGCCGAGCGTGCGTCGGCGGCAGCCGCGATCGACTCGGCAATTGGTTCGTCAGGGCCGACCTCACTCTTCCGGACGCCGACCGCAGCGTTTCACTCCGCCGGAGAGAAATAAGATGACCGCCCGCATGCTGCAGGGCGGATATCTTTCCGTCTTGGAGGCAACATCGCCCTTGGACTTTCGCAAGGAAGTCATTCGCTTTGCTGAAGCACTCGGCTTCAACACAGTCTCCGCGATGGCAGTCGTCGACCGTGCCGGAACGGGCACCGAGTTTCACACGGTGGACAACACGCCAAACGCGTTTACCCAGGCCTACCACGACACATGCCTGGCGCAGGTTGACCCCGTAATGCAGCATTGCAAGCGCGCTGCAGTCCCAATCATTTGGAACCAAGACACGTATGTTGAACAGGGGTTCGGCGACATGTGGGAGCATCAGGCTCGGTTTGGCTATCGAACCGGCATCGCGCTAGCCATCCACCTTCCCGACGGTCGACACTTTTCGATGGGTGTTGATCGCGATAGGCCGCTATCGTCGAAGCCTAAGGCTCTCACGCGAATCGTGGCAGAGCTGCAGTTGTTCGCAGTGCATGCGCAGGACGCAGCGTTTCGGATCTTTGCACCGCAACAACCCGCGGCAATCCAAACTGCATCGCTGACGCCGCGCGAACTGGAAGCGCTTCGCTGGACCATGGATGGCAAGACCGCCTGGGAAGTCGGGGTCATCATGAGTATCTCTGAGCGCACAGCGGTTCTTCACTTGCAGAACGCCATGCATAAACTCGACAGCGTCAATAAACATCAAGCGGTAATCAAGGCGCTTCGCATGGGTCTGCTCGCCTGAAACGCCCGCGCGCACCCTGTAAGACTTGACAGTGTGCGGCTCAATCGAGTCCTGATTGAATCTCTCACATGGCGCAAACGAAGCGCCACGAGCCTGGAGAGATTGCCATGATGCGCCGCCTGACCGCTTTGATCGCCGCGAAGATCCACACCGACAAGTCTGCGGCGTCGACCAATCAGAAGGGCACGCCAATGGTTGCGCTCGAGCCTCGCATGCTTCGCAACATCTCTGGCGGCGACGGCACCGATTCGCCCAAAGGCTCCTGGTAACTGTCTTTATCTTTGTTCCGTCGTGCCAAGTCACGACGTTTACCCAAGACCCTCCACAATCAGCCCCCTCAGTTCCGGGAAAGTCGCTCAGGCGACGGAAGCGCTTACTGATGCTGATTGACTCTTGGGGTGCCGACGAACTCCGTCGGCACCCCGTTCTTTTTTTGGGGGTCCGGAAATCATCGGGGCTCGGTCAAACCGGGCGGGTCGCCGATTCCAGGTGGCCGAGCCAGCGCATGGCGTGGACAGCGTCATCGCCGCACATCTCTCGCGAGGGCTGCAGTCCGCCGCAGAAGGCCGGGCGTTCGGGCCGGCCGAACAGGCGGCAGCGGAAATCCTCATCGAGCTGGATGCAGGGGACACCCGCGGGCTTGCCGTGGGGCATGCCGGGAATCGGGCTCGTGATCGATGGCGCGATGCAGCAGGCGCCGCAGCGCGGGCGACACGAGAGCGCTGGTGAAGCGGCCGCCGCGACCGATCCGGACGCGGCGGGGAGGGCGGGGGACATGCTTTGATTGTCCTCGTGAGTGGCGCACCGGCGCCAGCCCGCCTAAAATTGCGGCTTCCCCCGTCCGTCTCCGCGCGGCGTGATCGAGTCCGATCCGCCGCCGCGTCGCAGCGCGGGTTGTCCTTTCGATCCGGCCGTGACGGCGCGGGTCATGTGCAGTGAGTTGCCGGTGATCTACCCCCAGGAATTCGACGTCATCGTGGTCGGCGGCGGCCATGCCGGGACGGAGGCTGCGCTCGCCGCGGCCCGCATGGGCAGCGCGACGCTGCTGCTGACGCACAACATCGAGACGCTGGGGCAGATGAGCTGCAATCCGTCGATCGGGGGCATCGGCAAGGGACACCTGGTCAAGGAGGTCGACGCTCTTGGCGGTGCGATGGCGGCGGCGACGGACGAATCCGGCATCCAGTTCCGCATCCTCAACGGATCCAAGGGGCCGGCCGTGCGTGCCACGCGCGCCCAGGCCGACCGCATCCTGTACAAGGCAGCGATTCGCCGCCGCCTGGAAAACCAGCCGAACTTGTGGCTGTTCCAGCAGGCCGTGGATGACCTGGTGGTCGAGTCGGTCGCTGGCAAGGATCGGGTCACGGGTGCGGTGACGCAATCGGGCATCACCTTCCGCGGCCGCACCGTCGTGCTGACCGCGGGCACCTTCCTCGATGGCAAGATCCACATGGGACTGCAGAACTACGCCGCCGGCCGGGCGGGGGATCCGCCTGCGCAGCGGCTGTCGTCGCGCCTGAAGGAGCTGCGGCTGCCGCAGCGCCGGCTCAAGACCGGCACGCCGCCGCGCATCGACGGCCGCTCCATCGACTTCTCCCAGCTGGCCGAGCAGCCCGGCGACGGCATGCCCGACGCCAGCGGCCGCGTCACGACGGCCATGCCGGTGTTCAGCTTCATGGGCAACGCCGCGCAGCACCCCCGGCAGATGCCGTGCTGGGTCACGCACACGAATGCGCGCACCCACGAGATCATTCGCTCGGGTTTCGATCGCAGCCCGATGTTCACCGGCGTCATCGAAGGGGTGGGGCCACGCTACTGCCCGAGCATCGAGGACAAGGTCAATCGCTTCGCCGACAAGGACTCCCACCAGATCTTCCTGGAACCTGAGGGCCTGACGACGAACGAGTTCTACCCCAATGGCATCTCCACGTCGCTGCCGTTCGACATCCAGCTGGCGGCGGTGCGTTCGATGGCCGGCCTGGCCAATGCCCACATCCTGCGGCCTGGCTATGCCATCGAGTACGACTACTTCGACCCGCGCGAACTGAAGAGCACTTTCGAGACGCGCGCGATCGGCGGCCTGTTCTTCGCCGGCCAGATCAACGGAACCACCGGCTACGAGGAGGCCGCGGCGCAGGGGCTGTACGCCGGTGTGAACGCGTCCCTGCTGGCCGGCGGGCGGGCGGAGACGTTCGTCCTCCGGCGTGACCAGGCCTACCTGGGTGTTCTCGTCGACGACCTGATCACCAAGGGCGTGACCGAGCCCTATCGCATGTTCACCAGCCGAGCCGAGTTCCGGCTGCAACTGCGCGAGGACAACGCGGACCTGCGCCTGACCGACCTGGGGCGGCAGCTGGGCCTGGTGGACGATGCCCGATGGGCACACTTCAACCGCAAGCGCGATGCACTGGCCCGCGAGACCGAGCGCCTGCGCTCGACCTGGGTGCACCCGAACAACCTGCCGGCCGCGGAGGCGGAACGCCTGCTCGGCAAGGCGCTGGAGCACGAGCATTCGCTGGCCGACCTGCTGCGCCGGCCCGGCATCGCTTATGACACCGTCGTCGCGGCCGCTGCCATTGCCCGTCCGAACGACGACGTTTCACGTGAAACATTGAACCGCCAGCTGGGTGAACAACTCGCGAGCGAGGTCATCGAGCAGCTCGAGATCGCTACAAAGTACGCGGGCTACATCGACAAGCAGAACGAGGAAGTCAGCCGGGCGCAAAGCCTGGAGGAACTCCCGCTGCCGGATGAGCTGGACTACAACCAGGTGACCGCGCTGTCCTTCGAGGTCCGCCAGAAACTCAACCAGCACCGCCCCCAGACGCTGGGTCAGGCGACCCGCATCTCGGGCGTCACGCCTGCCGCCATCTCGCTGCTGCTCGTCCACCTGAAGAAGAAGCGCTTCAAAGGCTTCATG
>Ga0207702_10002671_pt1 | contig 16744 bp, 15 predicted proteins | sample KBSCornC62_FD_184302 | JGI IMG/M metagenome (GOLD analysis project Ga0207702, IMG submission 184302) | Corn rhizosphere microbial communities from Kellogg Biological Station, Michigan, USA - KBS Corn C6-2 (SPAdes) (version 2) | ecosystem: Host-associated > Plants > Roots > Rhizosphere > Soil ...
CGCTGTAGATCGGCACGAGTTTCATCGCCGCGTAGGCGAAGAACGCGACCACGCAGAGCACCATGATGAAACCCAGGAAGGTAATGCCGGCTTGCGTTCTTTTCGTGCGCATACTCGCCTCTATTTGATCAACGTGCCAATCCGCTTGAAGTCGACGCCGCGGTCCAGGTTCATCCAGATGACGAAAGCCTTGCCGACGAGATTTTCCTCCGGCACGAATCCCCAGTAACGGCTGTCCTCGCTGTTGTCGCGATTATCCCCCATCGCGAAATACTGTCCAGCGGGGACCGTCCAGGTGCCTTCCCGGCCCGGAGCGAGATTATGCGAATGCAGCACCTGGTGCTCCGCACCGGGCAGCGATTCCAGCAGGATGTCCGCGCCGGCCATGCGCCGGCCTTCGTCGCCGCCGCCGACGTAGGGGCCGACGTAGCTCTGCGGGATTTCCTTGCCGTTCACGAACAAGGTCTTGTTGCGGTAGCTGATTTCGTCGCCGGGCAGGCCGATCACACGCTTGATGTAGTCCTCGCCCTGCTTCTGCGGATCGTGGTTCGGGTTCGGATAGCGGAACACGAACACGTCACCGCGCTGCGGCTCGCCGACAGGCACGATCTTCGTGCCGAGCACCGGCAGGCGCAGGCCGTACGAAAACTTGTTGACCAGGATGAAATCGCCGACCAGCAGCGTCGGCATCATCGAGCCGGACGGGATCTTGAACGGTTCGGCGATGAACGAGCGGAACAACAGCACGATCAGGATCACCGGGAAGAACGAGCGCGCGTACTCGACCACGGCCGGTTCGCGCAGGAGTTCCTGCCGGCGCTGCTCGCGCTCCGCGTCGCTGCCTTCGGCCATCGCGATCGCTTCGGCGCGCGCCACGCGGCCGCGCTGAAAGAACAGGCGATCGATCAGCCAAATCACGCCGGTAATCGCGGTCAGGATCACCAGCAACAGTGCGAAATCGAAATCCATCGGGTTTCCTTGGAAACGGGATCCGGGAACGGGGATGCGGGATTCGCGAGCGCCCGATCGCCACCCTTACCCACTGTCATTGCCGGGAGGATCGAGGTTCCGGTCGACAGAGCGGCGCTCTGTCCCAACCCGAACTCCGAATCCCGGCGCTACTTGTCCACCTGCAACACCGCCAAAAACGCTTCCTGCGGGATCTCGACGCGTCCGACCTGCTTCATGCGCTTCTTGCCTTCCTTCTGCTTCTCCAGCAGTTTGCGCTTGCGCGACACGTCGCCGCCGTAGCATTTCGCGAGCACGTTCTTGCGCAGCGCCTTCACCGTCGAGCGCGCGATGACCTGCGCGCCGATCGCCGCCTGGATCGCGACGTCGAACTGCTGGCGCGGAATCAGCTCTTTCATCTTCTCGACCAGGTCGCGCCCGCGCCTGTCGGCGCTGGAACGGTGCAGGATCAAGCTCAGCGCGTCGACGCGGTCGCCGTTGATCAGCACGTCCACGCGCACCAGCGGGCCGGCCTGGAAACGCTCGAAATGGTATTCCATCGAGGCATAGCCGCGCGAGACGGACTTGAGCTTGTCGAAGAAATCCAGCACCACTTCGGCCAGCGGCAGCTCGTAGCTGATCTGCACCTGGCTCGCCATGTAGTGGATCGCGCGCTGCACGCCGCGTTTTTCCTCGCACAGTTTGATCACGTTGCCGATGTGGTCCGGCGGCGTGAGGATGTTCGCGACGATGATCGGTTCGCGGATCTCCTCGACGTACTGCGACGGCGGCAGCTTGGCCGGATTGTCGAGGGACATTACCGTCCCGTCCGTCTTCAGCACCTCGTAGACCACGGTCGGCGCGGTCGTGACGAGATCCAGATCGTATTCGCGCTCGAGCCGCTCCTGGATGATCTCCATGTGCAGCAACCCGAGGAACCCGCAGCGGAAGCCGAAACCCATCGCTTCGGAGTTCTCCGGCTCGAACCGCAGCGCCGCGTCGTTGAGCTTGAGCTTTTCCAGCGCCTCGCGCAGTTTCGGGTAGTCGTCGGCGGCGACCGGGAACAGGCCGGCGAACACGCGCGGCTGCATTTCGCGGAAACCCGGCAGCGGCTTGTCGGCCGGCTTGCCCGCCTGCGTGAACGTATCGCCGACCGGCGCGCCGTGCACGTCCTTGATCGATGCGGTCAACCAGCCGACCTCGCCCGCACGCAGCGCGTCCTTGGCCAAGCGCTTGGGCGTGAACACGCCGACGTGGTCGACTTCGTGCGCGCGCCCGGTCGACATCACCAGCAGCTTGTCGCGCGGGCGGATTTCGCCCTGCATCACGCGCACGAGCGAGACCACACCGAGGTAGTTGTCGAACCAGGAGTCGATGATCAGCGCCTGCAGGCGGTCGGTGTCGCGCGGCTTGGGCGGCGGGATGCGGGCGACGATCGCTTCCAGCACGTCGCCGACGTTGAGGCCGGTCTTTGCGCTGATCGCGACCGCATTGGTCGCGTCGATGCCGATCACGGCCTCGATTTCCTCTTTCACCTTGTCGACGTCCGCGGTCGGCAGGTCGATCTTGTTCAGCACCGGCACGACTTCCAGACCCATCTCGACCGCGGTGTAGCAATTCGCGACCGACTGCGCTTCCACGCCCTGCGCCGCGTCCACGACCAGCAGCGCGCCTTCGCAGGCGGCGAGCGAGCGGCTTACCTCGTAGCTGAAATCGACGTGACCGGGGGTGTCGATGAAATTGAGCTGGTAGACGTTGCCGTCCTTCGCCGTGTACGGCAAGGACACGCTCTGCGCCTTGATCGTGATGCCGCGCTCGCGCTCGATCGGGTTGGAGTCGAGCACCTGGGCTTCCATTTCGCGCGCCTCCAGCCCGCCGCACAATTGAATGATGCGGTCGGCGAGCGTCGACTTGCCGTGATCGACGTGCGCGATGATGGAAAAGTTGCGGATCAGATTCATGCGGGACCGGATGGGAAGGGGTCAGATCCCTGTTTTCTGAGACGATTCGAACGAGCTGCCGCGCGCTGGATAAACAGGGATCTGACCCCTTTTACACGGCGGCAAAACGGCAATTATCGCATACATGAGGCCCGCCCTGCGGACCCCGCAAAAGAAAACGGGGTCCCGCGGGACCCCGTTTCACGACCTCAAGCCCTTGAGGATCAGAAATCGGCCGGATCAGCCCTTTTCCTTTTTCGGCACCGGCACCGCCACGAACTGGGTGGCTTCGTCGCGCCGGACCAGCAGCATGACCGAGTCGCCCGGCTTGACGTCGCGCAGCGCTTCGTTGAAGTCGCCGGCGCTTTTCACCGACTTGCGCCCGACCATCAGCACCACGTCGCCGGGCTGCAGGGCCGTGCGGCGCGCGGCGCCTTTGATGTCGCTGATGACCACGCCCTGCGGCTCCTTCAGGCCGAGCTGCTTGCGCTGTTCGGCGGTGAGGTCCTCGACCACGATGCCGAGCGGATTGCTGTTGGCGCGGCTTTCGCCGCCGTTGCGCAGGGACGCAAGCGTCGCCTTGTCCTGCGGCAGTTCGCCGACCGAAACGGGCACGGTCATCGTCTTGCCGTCGCGGAACACCTTCAGCTGCGCGGTCGAGCCCGGCTTGGTCGTGCCGACCAGCGGCGGCAGGTCGGACGACTGCTCGATCTCGTGGTCGTTGAAAGCCAGGATCACGTCGCCCACGCGCACATCGGCTTTTTCCGCCGTGCTGCCCGGGTTGACCTTGTTCACCAGCGCCCCACCGGTGCGCGGCAGGTTCAGGCTTTGCGCCAGGTTGCGGTCGACGTTCTGGATCTGCACGCCGATCATGCCGCGCGCGACGTGGCCGGTCGATTTGAGCTGGTCGACGGTGTTCATCGCGATGTTGATCGGGATAGCGAACGAAATGCCCACCGAACTGCCGGTGTTGGAGTAGATCTGCGAATTGATCCCGACGACCTGACCGTCCAGGTTGAACAACGGACCGCCGGAGTTGCCACGGTTGATCGGCACGTCGGTCTGGATGAACGGCACGTACTGCTGGTCGGCGCCGCCGAAGCCGCGACCGACGTAGCTGACGACACCATGCGTCACGGAATGATCGAAATTGAACGGCGAACCGATCGCGACCACCCACTGCCCGGGCCGCAGCTTGGACGAATCGCCGACGGCGACGGTCGGCAGGTCGGCCGCGGTCACCTTGAGCAGGGCGACGTCGGATTCGGCATCGGTGCCGATCACCTTGGCGTCGAGCTCGCGCCGGTCGGACAGACGCACCACGACTTGATCGGCGCCTTCGACGACGTGGTTGTTGGTCAGGATGTAGCCGTCGTGCGAAATGATGAAGCCGGAGCCGACCGACACGCGGGTGCCGTCGCCGTGCGGGTTGCGCCCGTTCGGGCCACCCGGGCCGAAGAAGCGCCGGAAGATTTCGGGCATGTCCTGTTCGTCGACATCCCCGTGCGAAGAACTCTCGCCATTGGTGCTGGCCTGGATATTCACCACGGCCGGGCCGTTTTTCTCGACCAGCGTGGTGAAATCCGGCAACTCGGCCGCGCACACGCCGAGGCTGGCGCCGGCGAGCACGGCCAGGATCACACATTTCTTGAGCATCGTCTTGTACATGAATTCAACCTCGATGGTTCAATGCCGATTGTCGAAAGGGCACCGCGCTACGCATCCCGATATAAGCACGGGGCGACGCGGATCAATGACGCGGCCGTGAACGGCGCGACGGCGGACGCTACGGGAGGTTCGCCGTCCGTGGCGCGAATTCAGGGCTGCGGAGCCGGTTCGGCGGCCTTGCGTTCGGCCGCCGGCTGGACCGGCAGCAGCAGCGGCGTGCCGCGCGAAAGAAAATACGGATTCATGGCGGCGCCGTACGGCTGCCGGCCGTAGGGGACTTCCCAGGCCGCCGGAGCGACCTCCGCGCCGGCGCCGAACAGTGCCGACGGGGGTGGCGAAACCAGGGTCGGCACACGCGTCGGCGTGGCGCCGCGCACGTCGGCCGGTGCCGCCGCCGGCGTTGCCGGCACGCTCGCCACCAGGCTGCCGCCGGTCGGTTCATGACTGCCCGGACGCGCCGTCATGACCAGCGCCACGACCGCGACCGAGGCCGCGATCGCGCCGCCGCCGAGCCAGCGCAGCACACGTCCGCCGCGCGGGACTGCGACCACCGTTTCGTTCGCCAGCCGCTGCATCACGACATCGGCGAAATCCGCGCGCAACTGCGCCCCGCCCTGGCGGCGCAACGCGGCGCGCGCCGCGTGGTAGCGCGACCACCGCGTGGGCAGCGACGCGTCGGCGTCGAGCCGGCGCAGCAGGAAACGTACCTGTTCGGGCGGCAATTCGCCGTCCATCAGGGCCGAAAGTTGTTCCCCGACCGGGTCGGTGATGCTGGACTGGTTCATACCTCAGGTACCTCGCCACCGGCGAGCAGTGGCCTCAGTTTCTGGTCGATCGCGTCACGCGCCCGGAAGATCCGGGAGCGGACAGTACCGATCGGACAATTCATCGCTTCCGCGATTTCCTCGTAACTCAACCCGTCGACTTCGCGCAGGGTGATCGCCGTGCGCAGGTCTTCGGGCAGTTGTTCGACCGTGTCGAACACGGTTTGTTCAATTTCCTGGCGCAACAATTCATGTTCCGGCGTGGCGCGGTCCTTCAATCGCGCGCCGCCGTCGAGCTGGACCGCATCCTCGACGCCGATGTCGTCCGTCGGCGGGCGGCGACCCTGCGAAACCAGGTAGTTCTTCGCCGTGTTGGTTGCGATCTTGTACATCCACGTATAGAACTGGCTGTCGCCGCGGAACGCCGCGATCGCGCGGTAGGCGCGAATGAAGGCTTCCTGCGCGACGTCCTGCGCTTCGCTCCAATCCGAGATATAGCGCGAAATCACGCCGACTACCTTGTGCTGATACTTGCGTACCAGGAGGTCGAACGCGCGCTTGTCTCCCTTCTGCACCCTTTCAACCAGGGCCTGGTCCAACTCTGTTTCGCCCATCCGGGCCGCACTCCGTTCGCTGGCGTCCGGTCAAGCCGCGCTTTCAGACCGACGAGATTGAGAAAAGTTTCGTGAGTTTTTGATCTTAGCCCCCTTAAGTGACCGGGGCGATCCTTGTGCAGCACGCGTCGGGTGGCGGTGGGTGTGAAAAGCCGGCAGGAACGACGGAGCCTTCGTTCGATCCCCAAGGCCGCGCGCCCGAGCCTTTATCCGCCGAACTGCCCGATCGATTCTACCTGTTGCACGCCGCGGAAGACCTTTTCGCGTTCCAGCAGCAGGTTCTCGAAGCTCGCCGCCGGCAGCGGCCGGCAGAACAGGTAGCCCTGCAGCTCCTCGCAGCCCTCCGCACGGAGGAAATCGAAATGTTCTTCGATTTCGACGCCCTCGGCGACGACGCCCCGATTGAGGTTGTGCGCCATTCCGATCGTCGCGCGCACGATTGCCTCGTCGTCCGGGTCGACGCCGATGTTGCGCACGAAGGTCTGGTCGATCTTGATGCGGTCGGCCGGGAAACGCTTGATGTAGTCGAGCGAGGACTGCCCGGTGCCGAAGTCGTCGATCGAGATCTTGCAGCCGAGATCGCGCAGTCCCTGCAGCGTTTCCATCAGGTTCGGGATGGATTTGACGCTGATGCTCTCGGTCACTTCCAGATCCAGCAAGTGCGCCTCGAGATTCGTCTCCTGCAGCACGTTAGCCACGACCTGCACCAGGTTCGGCTGGCGCAGCTGCAGCGCGGACAGGTTCACGCCGACGCGCAGCTCGCGGTTGAACCGCGTCTGCCAGCGCTTGGTGTCCGCGCACGCGGTACGCATGACCCATTCGCCGATCGGCACGATCAGTCCGTTTTCTTCCGCAAGCGGGATGAAGAATCCCGGACTGATCAGGCCGAGTTCCGGGTGCTCCCAGCGCACCAGCGCTTCCATGCCGGCGATGTCTTCGGTCTTGGCGTCGATCTGCGGCTGGTAATACACGCGCAATTCGTTGTTCTTCTCGGCGTTGCGCAGTTTCGCTTCGAGCGCGATGCGCTGCTGATGCGATTCCTCGGGCACGGCCACGTAGGTCTGAAAATTGTTGCGACCCATGCCTTTCGCGCTGTACATCGCGACGTCGGCGTGCTTGAGCAGGCGCTCGGCGCTGGTCGCGTCGTCGGGATAGAAGCTGACGCCGATGCTGGCCGTGATGTGCAGCTCCGCGCCGTCGGCGAGCGTCAGCGGCACCTCCATCACGCGCACGATCTTCTCCGCGATGCGCATCACGTCGTCGCGCTGCACGATGTGGCGCAGGATCATCGTGAATTCGTCGCCGGCATAACGCGCCACGGTGTCGGACGCGCGCACGCTGGCGCGCAGGCGCTTGGATACCGCGATCAGCACCTGGTCGCCGACGCTGTGGCCGAGCGAGTCGTTGATGTTCTTGAACCGGTCCAGATCGACGAACAGCACCGCAAACATTTCACCGGTGCGGTGCGCTTCCTTGATCGTCGTCTCCAGGCGATCGTTGAACAGCAGCCGGTTGGGCAGGCCGGTAAGGGCATCCTGCAATCCCTTGGCCCTGCCCTGCTCGCGCGCACGGCGCAGTTCAAGGTCGAGCGCGAGCCGCGCCGCGACCACGCGCAAGGTGTCCACGACCAGCGGGTCGGTCGTGATCGCCCGCTTGCGCGCCATCAGGATCGCGCCGAGCGTGTTCTGGCGCTCGTCGCGCAGCGGCAGGCCGAAAAACGCATGCAGGCGCAAAAAGCCCAGGAACTTGTCTTCGATCTTGGCGAACGCCTCGCTGCCTTCGATCACGGTTTCGCCGTCGAGCAGCCGTTTGAGCGTGGCCTGCTTGAGCGGATCGGGTGCCTCGGCCGGCAGCGCACTGCGATGGAACGTGAGCAGCGGCTGCGCGTCTTCGGTTTGTTCCGGCCGCGCCGACACGAGCATCACGAAATCGAGATCGAGCCAGTCGCTCAACAACTTGACCACGCGGTTGAGGCCTTCGTCGCCGCCGCCGGATTCGGCCGTGGTCGCGACCAGCCCCAGCGCCGCCTGGTAGCGTGCGGTCTCCACCGGCTCGCGGTACGTGGTCACGTGCACCAGGCGTCCGAACTGCACCGCGAGCCGCATGTGCGCGTCCACCGCGTACGAACCGCCATCGCCGCGCGGCTTGCGACACTGGTAGCGCACGCTGCCGTCGCGGCCGAGCTGGTTCATCAGCGCCGCACGCTGCTCGCGCGTGTGGCTCAGGTCGAGCGAATCCAGCGGCTGGCCCTTGAGCTGCGCGCGAGAAAACCCGGAGCGCTGCTCGAACGTCGCGTTCGCGTCCAGGATCGCGCCGGTTTTCGGATCGGACACGACGATTTCGTCGAGATTGCCTTCGAACGCGAACTGGTAGCGGTCGACGTTGGCCGCCGACGGCGTGCCTGGGGCCTGCGCTTCGGGCGCGGCATGGCGCTGCTGCAGCACGCGGCGCACGCGCGCCAGCACTTCGTTCGCGTCCACCGGACTGCGCATCCAGTCGACCACGCCCGGGGGCGAGCGGCTCCAGTCCCACTGGCGCTGGCCCGCTTCGGCGGATGCGATGCCGATCACCGGCACCTGCGCCAGACGCGCGTCGCCCTTGAGCTGGGTGCAGAACGCGACCGCCTCGGTCGCCGGACCCAGGAATTCCATCACGACGACGTCGATCTGCGGATCCTGCTCGAGGAATGCGAGCGCCTGCGGCAAGTCCTTGGCGGTATAGACGGCGTCGAAATTCTGCGCATCGAGCGTGTCGAACAGCACGCGGCGGTCGTCACGCTGCGTGGTGACGATCAGGACGGAGCTCTGGCTCGGCTGCTCCGCCATCAGGTCACCCAGCGTCCGTCGCGCAGGCGCGGGCGCAACACACCGGTTTCCACGTGCGAGATGCGTTCCACCAGTTCGTCCAGGCCATCCGGCAGTTGCACTTCTTCTCCGACGAAAACCACTTTACGCCCGTTGCCGGACCGAATGCGTGCGATCTGTCGCAGCAGGCCGATGTTCGGCGGACGCAGGTGCTCGGCGTAGTCGCTGAACAGGTACACGCCGAACTGCATGCTCTGCAGGATGTAGCGCAGCGCGTCGGTCACGCGCTTGGAGCCCGGCACGCGCATTTCGCGGTCGCGCAGCGAGGTGATGCCGGCGTCGGCCTGCCAGTAGTACACCGACTGGCCGGTGCGCAGCGCGAGCAGGCGGAATTGCGCCAGCACGTCGGCGGCGTTCGGCGTCTCGATCGCAATCAGGTTTTGCGGCGATTGCACGATGCGCTCGAACAGCTTGGGCGTGACGAAGACTTCGGCGGCGGCGCTGGTCACGTTCGGTACGCTTCCCCTGTTGCCTGTCGGTGGTACGGATACAGTACGCCAAAAGCGCGACGAATCGGCGCCCGCCAGCGGCGATTGACCGGAGGCGCGGCTTGCCCGGATTATAGCCATCCCGCCAGCCGCCCGCTTGAGGCCACCATGTTCGAAGGACTGCGCTTTGCCCATTGGAAGGCCGAACGCGACGTCGAGGGCATCGTGGTGCTGACCCTCGACCGCGCCGACGCGTCGGTCAACGCGCTCAACCGCGCCGTGATCGATGAGCTCGCCCAGATCGTCGAGCGCCTGTCGTTCGAGCCGCCGCGTGGCGTGGTGATCCGTTCCGGCAAGGCCAACGGCTTCATCGCCGGCGCCGACATCAAGGAATTCGAGCTCTACGAGAAACAGGGCGGCGTGCTCGCCAGCATCGAAAACGGCCAGCGCGTTTTCCAGGGGCTGGCGCGCCTGCGCTGCCCGACGGTGGCCGCCATCCACGGATTTTGCATGGGCGGCGGCACCGAACTGGCGCTGGCCTGCCGCTACCGCGTCGCGTCGCGCGATCCGTCGACCAAGATCGGACTGCCGGAAGTGATGCTCGGCATCCACCCCGGCTGGGGCGGTACGGCACGTCTGCCGCGCCTGATCGGCGCGCCGCAGGCGCTGCCCTTGATGCTCACCGGGCGCGCCGTGGGCGCGAACGAGGCGCGCAGCCTGGGCCTGGTCGACAACGTGACCTCGGCCGAGCTGCTGCTGGATCAGGCCAAGGAACAGATCCGCCATCCGCGCGCCCGTCCGTTCGTGCAGCGCGCCCGCGCCTGGATCACGAACACCTGGCTTGTGCGCCAGATCCTGGCGCCCATCGTGCGCAAGCAGACCGCGGCCAAGGCGAGCCCGAGCCAATACCCGGCGCCGTTCGCCCTGATCGAGGTCTGGCGCCGCGGCGGTTCGAGCATCACGCAGCGCCTGAAACTGGAGGCGCGGTCGGTGGCGAAGCTGGCCCAGACGCCGACCTGCCACAACCTGGTTCGCGTCTATTTCCTGCAGGAACGCCTGAAAAGCCTCGGCGCGGGCAGCGACGCGGACATCAAGAAGGTGCACGTGGTCGGCGCCGGCGTGATGGGCGGCGACATCGCCGCGTGGTGCGCACTGCGCGGCTTCGAGGTGACGCTGCAGGACCGCGAGATGAAATTCGTGCAGCCCGCGCTGGATCGTGCGCAGGAGCTGTTCGCCAAGCGCCTGAAGACGCCGGACCGCATCCAACCGGCCGCGGCGCGCCTGAAGGCCGACGTCGAGGGCAAGGGCATCGCCGATGCGGACCTCGTGATCGAGGCGATCTTCGAGAACCTGGAGGCGAAACAGGCACTGTACCGCGCGACCGAACCTGCGATGAAGGAAGGCGCCCTGCTCGCGACCAATACGTCGAGCATCCCGCTCGACGAGCTGCGCACGGCGGTGGCGAAGGACGCGCGTTTCCTTGGCCTGCATTATTTCAATCCGGTGGCGCAGATGCCGCTGGTCGAGATCGTGCGCCAGGATCACCTCGCCGCGGGCAACGAAAAACACGCGCTCGCGTTCTGCAAGGCGATCGACAAGCTGCCGGTGCCGGTGAAGGGCACGCCGGGATTCCTGGTCAATCGCATTTTGATGCCGTACCTGCTCGAATCGCTGCGCCTCTTCAAGGAAGGCGTGCCGGGTCCGGTGCTCGACCGCGCGGCGAAGAAATTCGGCATGCCGATGGGTCCGATCGAGCTGGCCGACACGGTCGGGCTCGACGTGTGCGCCTCCGTCGGCAAGGAAGTCGGCGAATTCCTGGGTCTGGAAATCCCGGACGGCCTCGACGATCTGCTCAAGGCCGGCAAAAAAGGCAAGAAGACCGGCGAAGGCCTGTACAAGTGGGAAAACGGCAAGCCGGTGAAACCCGCGGTCGATCCCAACTACCAGGCGCCGAGCGACATCACCGAGCGCATGATCCTGCCGATGCTGAACGAGTCCGTCTCGTGCCTGCACGATGGCGTGGTCGACGACCCGGACCTGCTCGATGCCGGCGTGATCTTCGGCACCGGATTCGCCCCGTTCCGCGGCGGCCCGATCCAGCACATCCGCAGCGAAGGCGCGGACAAGATCAAGACGCAGCTCGAGGTGCTCGCCGGCAAGTACGGCAAGCGGTTTGCGCCGAAGGCCGGCTGGGACAGTCCGGCACTGCGCGCTTGACGCCGCGCGAGCGGTCACTCCTGATCGGCGCCGTTTGCGTGCTGTGCGGCGGTTCCGCCGGGTATCTGATCGGACGCATCACGCAGGCGCTGGAAACGCAGGAAGCCGTCAAGGGCATGGAGAATTATCGCGACATCGATTTGGAAGGCGACGCGAAGGCGCGCCTTTGGGAAATCGAAGCGGCGCAGCGCGGTAGCCTGGATGGGATCGTACGTCTCAATTGCGGGTTCCTGCGCACCCGCATTCGAAACCTCGACCCGGCACATTTCGGCGATCGGGCAGCCGAAGTGGAGCAGTTCATCGAACGCGCCGGAAAGAAGGTTTCCGAACTCGAGAAAGCCGGCCGCTGCGCCGGTACGCCGGCCCCTTCGGAACCTAGCCCGCCGTCGCCTGCGCAATGAGCAGCGCGACCATCCTGATCATCGAGGCGATCCGCAGCCAACGCCTGCTGCGTTTCGACTACAAAGGCCAGCCGCGCGTGGTCGAGCCGCACACGTACGGGCGCGATCGCTGGCAGCGCGAAGTGCGGTGCGCCTTCCAGGTCGACGGCGGCAGCAGCAACGGCTGGCGCTCGTTCGTTGTCGGCGAAACGTCGGGCATGCGCATCGAGACCGCGGGTTTCGCGCAGCCGCGACCGGAATATCGACGCGACGACGGGGCCTTTGTGGAGATCCTGGCGCAGCTCTAGTGCGAGGCGAACAGCGAGGTTGAGCGCAGGCGCTACCGAATCGCGACTTGCGACCTCGCTACGCTTCGCGTTGCTCAACCCATCCCACGACCGCCCGGCGGCTGCGCCGACAAGCGTCTGCGCGGCCTCAGTCATCATCCCCAAACCGCTGCGACCCGAATGCTTTCTGCACTTTCTTTGGCGCCGGCTGACCGCTCGCGAGGCCATGCCACACCGCCAGCGCATCGCGCGTGATCGCGACGTCGTGCACGCGCACGATCGCCGCGCCTTTTTGCACCGCGATCAGCGCGGCGGCAGCGGAGCCGGCGGCGCGGTCGGCGGGGTCCTCAATGCCGGTGAGCGCGCCGATCATGCCCTTGCGTGACAGACCCGCCATCAGCGGCACGCCGAGCGCGGCGAGTTGGTCGAGGCCACGCAGCAGCGCAAGGTTATGTTCTAGCGTCTTGCCGAAACCGAAGCCGGGGTCGGCGACGATGCACTTCTTGTCGATGCCGGACATCTCGCAGGCGAAAATGCGTTCGGCCAGGAAACGGCGCACGTCGGACACCACATCGTCGTAGTGCGGAGCCTCCTGCATGGTGCGCGGCTCGCCCAGCATGTGCATCAGGCACACCGGCACCTTGAGCGCCGCGGCGGCGTCGAGCGCGCCGTCGCGGCGCAGCGCGTACACGTCGTTGATCATGCCGGCGCCGGCGGCGACCGCGGCACGCATCACCTCCGGTTTCGATGTGTCGACCGAAATCGGCAGCCCGGTTTGCTTTGCCAATGCCTCGATCACCGGCACGACGCGCGCGATCTCCTCGTCGATCGAAACCGGCTCGGCACCGGGGCGCGTCGATTCGCCGCCGACATCGAGCAGGTCGGCGCCCTCTTCCGCCAGGCGCAGGCCGTGCGCGATCGCAGCCCCTGTCGCCAGGTGCTGTCCGCCATCCGAAAACGAATCGGGCGTGACATTGACGATGCCGGCGATGCGCGGCCGGTCCAGGCGCAGGGCACGGCCGGCGCAATCGAGCGTGCGGACGAGATCGAACATCGCGCGAGTGTGCGCAAGCACTCCTGACTTCGCAAGTCAGGGGCGCTTGCTTCCGTCCGTCATTCCCGCGTTGGCGGGACACCTTTCAACAACAGAGCGGGTGATCCAGTTCTGTCTTTTTCCGAATGCAGGAGAGCCAAGAACTGGATTCCCGCCTGCGCGGGAATGACGGCAGTAAGACGGAGCAAAGAAAAAGCCGCCTCACGGCGGCTTTTCTGGTTCGATGTCGCTCGATCCTTAGTGCTGCGCCGCCGCTCCACCGATCGGCGGAGCCGGCTTGCCGACGCTCGGCGAGCCGCTCTGACCGCTGTCGCTCGGCTTCTGCCAGTCCTTCGGCGGACCGGGCTTGCGGCCTTCCATGATCGCGTTGATCTGCTCGCCGTCGATGGTTTCGTATTCGAGCAGCGTTTCCGCCATCAGGTGCAGCTTGTCCAGGTTCGTCGTCAGGATGTTGCGCGCACGCGTGTAGGCCGAGTCGATCAGCTTGCGCACGGCGAGGTCGATCTTGCGTGCGGTCTCGTCGGACACGTTCTTGTGCTGCGTGACGGAACGGCCGAGGAACACTTCCTCGTCGTCTTCGCCGTAGGTCATCGGACCGAGTTCGTCCGTCAGGCCGTACTTCGTCACCATGTTGCGCGCCAGCTGCGTCGCGCGCTGGATGTCGTTCGACGCGCCGGTCGTGACGCGCTCGGCGCCGAGGATGATCTCCTCCGCGACGCGCCCGCCGTACAGGCTGGCGAGCCGGCTTTCGAGCTCGGTCTTGTTCTGGCTGTAGCGGTCCTGCTCCGGCAGGTACATGGTCACGCCAAGGGCGCGGCCTCGCGGGATGATGGTGACCTTGTACACCGGGTCGTGCTCCGGCACGCAGCGGCCGACGATCGCATGACCGGCTTCGTGGTACGCCGTGTTGCGCCGCTCCTGCTCGCTCATCACCATCGATTTGCGCTCGGTGCCCATCAGGATCTTGTCCTTGGCCTTGTCCAGATGCGCCATTGCCACGTACTTGGCGTTTTCGCGCGCCGCGAACAGCGCCGCTTCGTTCACCAGGTTGGCGAGATCCGCGCCGGAGAAACCGGGCGTGCCGCGCGCGATCACGGTCGGATCGACGTCCGGCGCGAGCGGCACCTTGCGCATGTGCACTTTCAGGATCTGCTCGCGGCCGCGCAGGTCGGGCAGCGGCACGACGACCTGGCGGTCGAAACGGCCCGGACGCAGCAGCGCCGGATCGAGCACGTCCGGACGGTTGGTCGCCGCGATCACGATGATGCCTTCGTTGCCTTCGAAGCCGTCCATCTCGACCAGCAGCTGGTTCAGCGTCTGCTCGCGTTCGTCGTGCCCGCCGCCGAGGCCCGCACCGCGATGGCGGCCGACCGCGTCGATTTCGTCGATGAAGATGATGCACGGCGCGTGCTTCTTCGCCTGCTCGAACATGTCGCGTACGCGGCTTGCGCCCACGCCGACGAACATCTCAACGAAGTCGGAACCCGAAATCGTGAAGAACGGCACCTTGGCTTCGCCGGCGATCGCTTTGGCCAGCAGCGTCTTGCCGGTGCCGGGCGAGCCGACCATCAGCACGCCGCGCGGGATGCGGCCGCCGAGCTTCTGGAATTTGGAAGGATCGCGCAGGAATTCGACCAGCTCCTGCACTTCTTCCTTGGCCTCGTCGACGCCGGCGACGTCGGCGAACGTGATCTTGACCTGGTCCTCGCCCTGCAGGCGCGCACGCGAGCGGCCGAAGCTCATCGCGCCGCGGCCGCCGCCGCCGGCCTGCATCTGGCGCATGAAATACACCAGCAGGCCGATGAAGATCAGGATCGGTACCCAATCGAACAGGTAGCGCCAGAATGCGCCCGAGGTATCCGGCGGATCCTGCTTCACCTGCACGTTGTGCGAGAGCAGAACCGGCAGCATCTGCGGATCGCCGATCGGCGCGGTCGTGTTCAGCGGACTGCCGTCCTTGCGCTTGCCGTTCAGCGTCGGCGGTTCCGTCGCGCTGATCGACACCGACTGCACGTTGTTGTTGTTGACCTGCTGCATGAAGTCCGAATAGGAGACTTCGCTCGGCGAGGCGCTGCGCGGATTGAAGCTTTGGAACACCATGATCAGCACCACGGCGATCACGACCCAAAGCACCAGGTTCTTGGCCATATCGTTCATGCTCTAACGCTCTCTCTTATCCGCGCTTGCCGGTCGCCAGCGCATACACTTCAGGACTGCGTGCGCGCGACGCCTTCGGTTTGCGCATGCTGACGCGCTCGTAGCCGCTGCGCAAGTTCTTGAGGTATTCATCGGAGCCGCGCCCCTGGAACAGCTTGACCAAGAACGCGCCGCCGGGTTTCAGGTGGACCGCGGCGAATTCCTGGGCCAGCTCAGCCAGATGCATGGCGCGTGCCTGATCGACGCTTTCCACTCCGCTCATATTGGGGGCCATGTCGGACAGCACAAGATCGGGGGCCACTCCGGCGAGCGTCGCTTCCAGCTGTTTCAGCACGGATTCTTCACGAAAGTCGCCTTCGATCACGTCCACGCCGGCAATGCTGTCCATCGGCAGGATATCGAGCGCGACGATACGGCCGCGCTCGCCGAGCCGGCCGCGCACCATCTGCGACCAACCGCCCGGCGCCGCGCCCAGATCGACCACGGTCATGCCCGGCTTCAGCAGCTGGTCGCGTTCGATCAGCTCTTCGAGCTTGAAGACCGCACGCGAGCGCCAGCCTTCGGCCTGGGCCCGTTTCACGAACGGGTCGCTGAAATGCTCTTTCAGCCAGCGCGCGCTGGATTTACTGCGTGCCATCGGCCGTTTCGCGAGTCATGTTGCATGGCGGCATGATACCCTGAGCGGCCGGCAAAGATCGAAACGGGCCACGCGCCCGGCAGCCCGCCAGCGCGCCAGCCGCCCTGGACGCGCCCGAACACAGAGCACCGCATGAGCCTCAAACCCAATCAGATCCGCTATTTGCGCGGCCTCGCCCACGCTCTCAAACCGGTCATCATGACCGGCAACAAAGGCGTCACCGAAGCCTTGCTGAAGGAATTCGACGTCGCGCTCAGCCACCACGAGTTGATCAAGGTCAAACTCGGCAGCGACGACCGCGACGAGCGCAAGGCGCAGATCGCCGAACTCGGGGAAAAAAGCGGGGCCGACCTGGTGCAGAGCATCGGCAAGGTTGCGTGTTTCTACCGCGAGAACCCGGACGCGCCGCGGCTCGCGCTGCCGCGCTGAGCCGCAGGATCGGATCAATGTGAAAGCGGCGCTGCGCCGCTTCCGATTCCGTCCATCGCAGTTGGCAATCCCGATTTCCGATTCCCAGCCCGCATGCAATTGACCGAACACCGCCCTGAGCATGAGCTGTTCGTACGCCGCGCCGATGCGCGCGAAGTGGTCGTCGTGGATCGCGCGTTCACGCGCAGCCTGGTGCTCAGCGCCGAACGTGTGCTGGAGGATTTCGCGCCACGGCACGTGGCCGAGGTCGACGCGGCCGCGATCGAGCGCGTGCTGGAGCTTGCGCCCGAAGTGGTCCTGCTCGGCACCGGAGCGCAGCTGACGTTTCCGCCGCCGGCGACGCTCGCCGCCTTCCTG
>Ga0207702_10002673_pt1 | contig 16738 bp, 14 predicted proteins | sample KBSCornC62_FD_184302 | JGI IMG/M metagenome (GOLD analysis project Ga0207702, IMG submission 184302) | Corn rhizosphere microbial communities from Kellogg Biological Station, Michigan, USA - KBS Corn C6-2 (SPAdes) (version 2) | ecosystem: Host-associated > Plants > Roots > Rhizosphere > Soil ...
TATCTACGTGCTGGAGAAGGCTCGCGAGGTTGGGCAGCACTGCTTATCTGGAGCGCTGTTGGACCCACGTTCCATGCGCGAGTTGTTGCCGGGATTTGAAAAGGAAGCACCCCTCGATGCCGAGGTAAGCAAAGAAGGCGTTTACTTCCTCACAAAGTATTCTCGCTTCAAATTCCCGATCACGCCGCCGTTCCTGCGCGATCACGGAAACTATGTGATCTCGCTGAACAAGTTTGTGAAGTGGATGGGGAGCAAAGTCGAAGAGACAGGGATCACTGTTTTCACCGGGTTTGCCGGCTCGGAACTTCTCTACGAGGGAGATCGCGTCGCTGGGGTGCGCACGGACGACAAGGGCGTAGATAAAGAAGGACAACCGAAATCCAATTTCGAGCCGGGATACGATCTGCAGGCTAAAGTCGTGATTCTCGCGGAAGGGCCGCGAGGATCGCTGACCAAGCAGCTGATTCAGAAATTTGATCTGGCGAAAGATGCCAATCCCCAGACTTACGGTGTGGGTGTGAAAGAGCTTTGGGAAGTGCCCTCGGGTCGCATCGCGAAGGGTGAAGTGATTTATACGATGGGGTGGCCGCTGACGACTAGGGAATACGGCGGCGCCTGGATTTATGGATCGAAGGACAACATCGTCTCGCTGGGATTCGTGACCGGCCTGGATTACGCCGATCCGCGGCTCGATCCACAACGCGTGCTGCAGCAATTCAAGCAACATCCGTGGGTGGCGCAATTGCTTGAAGGCGGAAAGATGATTCGCTACGGCGCGAAGTCAATGCCCTATGGCGGCTGGTGGGCAGTTCCTCCTGTCGCGGGCAACGGCTGGATGCTGCTAGGAGACTCGGCGGGATTCGTGAACTCCGCGCGGTTGAAGGGGATTCATCTCGCTATCAAAAGCGGGATGCTGGCGGCGGAGACTGCGTTTGAAGCATTGAAAAAAGACGATTTCTCGTCAGCAATGCTCGCGCAATTCCAGAAGAAGGTGGAGGCGAGCTGGATCAAAGAAGAGCTCTGGAAAGTGCGCAACCTGCACCAGGGCTTCGAGCATGGCATGCTTGCCGGAATGTTCCACACAGGATTGCAGATGATCACCGGCGGGCGCGGAGTGCGCAACCGTTATACCGGCGTGTCGGGATACGAGCGCATGAAAAAGCTATCCGAGTTGCCCGCAGACGGAGGGAGGGAGGCCCGCCTGCTCGGTCCCGCCAAGGGGGATGGCAAGTTGACGTTCGATAAGCTTACCGACCTCTATCACTCGGGCACGAAGCACGAGGAAGATCAGCCTGCACACCTGGTGATCCATGACACGAACGTGTGCAATGCGCGTTGCGTGAAGGAATTCGGCAGCCCGTGCCAGAATTTCTGTCCGGCGAACGTGTATGAGATGGTCGATGACGCCAGCCAGCCGAACGGCAAGCGGATCAGTTTGAATCCGTCGAATTGCGTGCACTGCAAGACCTGCGACATTCAGGATCCCTATCAGATCATCACGTGGGTGCCACCGGAGGGCGGGGGCGGCCCGAATTACGACGGAATGTAGTTCTGTGTTGAGCGAGGCTTCATAGCTTTTGCTGGTACTTCTTTGCCACGGATTTACACGGATTCCTACGGATAAAACGCAAATTGGCCGTAGACGTAGCGTCGCAAGGAAGGGGCTCGCGTGATGCTGCGATCCGCGGTTTCGCATACTGGGTTATTCTTTTCCGAGAACTTATGAAAATCACATTTGCCCATTCCCTTGCGTTCTTTATTACTCTGTCCATCGTGGCTGTCGCTCAGCAGGCGGCTCCCGCCATACCTACGACCGGATTTGCTGGCCTGGATCAGTACCGGGCATCGCGCATTGCCGTGTTCACGGATGATTACGGGCAACTGGCGCGTTACCGCGATGCTGATTCTCAGCTTCGTGCCCCTGAGGCGGGTGACAACCGAGTCGTGTTTTTCGGGGATTCCATTACCGACAGCTGGAAGCTTGACGATTCTTTTCCTGGCAAGCAGTACATCAATCGCGGCATTGGCGGGCAGACTACGCCGCAGATGCTGGTGCGGTATCGACAGGACGTCGTCGATCTACAGCCCAAAGTCGTGGTGATTCTTGCGGGCACAAACGACATTGCCGGAAACACCGGGCCGATGCGCAACGAGGATATTGAAGCAAATTTCGCTTCATTCGCGGAACTGGCGCGGGTCCATAACATTCGCGTGGTGTATTCCTCGATCTTGCCCGTGCATAACTACACCGATCGAGCGAAGGACTTCTTTGCGCAGCGGCCACAGGCGAGGATTCTGGCGCTCAACGAGTGGCTGAAGGATTATTGTGCGAAGAACAAGATCGTCTATCTCGATTATTTTTCGGCCCTGGTCGATGACAAAGGAATGCTGAAGAAAGACCTGGCCGATGATGGGCTGCATCCGAACACCGCAGGCTTCAAGGTGATGGCGCCGCTGGCCGAAGCGGCGATTGAGAAGGCTCTGAAGTAGAAGCTTGCAACGGAGGCTGCGATGCGAGAGGTTCGCTTTCGCAACGCGCGTTCTCCGCCCAGCACGCCAGCGGAATATTCCATCGAGCCGTATCGCTCAGCTTTCCAGGGCATCTATAATAGGTGAAGTTTCCGACTGCCGTGGCCTGTGCGCATTCCGTGGCCGCGGTGGCGAGGGAGATCATTCGCGGCGTGGGCCTTCGGCTTCGGCCGGGCACGTCGCGCTGCATTTCCCAAGGGTGCTGGTGGAAACGCCGGCGCCTCCCGCGCTGGTTGAGCGCATTGGAAAGGAAACGAGCCTGCCGGAATACTCCTGCGTGTTCGTCCTCCTGTCCGATCAGCTCTCAATAGCTAAGAGCCAGAAGCCTATGCACGTTCTTACCGACAAATTCGGGCGCGCCATCACCGACCTGCGGATTTCCATTACGGATCGCTGCAATTACAAGTGTGTCTATTGCCGGACGGGGAATGAAGGCGCGCTCTATGGCGATCTGCCGTTCGGGGATTATTTGCGCATGGCGCGCGTGCTCGTGAGCATGGGGATTACGAAGATTCGGTTGACGGGCGGTGAGCCGTTGTTGCGGAACGGCGTCATCGAATTTGTGAGGGAGTTGGCGAAGCTTCGTCCCCAGGGGCCCGCCTCTTGCCAGGGGCGTGTCATGGCTGAAGCCGTGCCCTTCCACGACACTCCCAAAGCGGTACCCGGCCTGTCAGCTGCTCCCATAAAAAAATTTGGTGTACCGCCGCTGCACAGATCTGATGGCGTCGAAATTGCCCTTACGACTAACGGTCATCTGCTGGCCGATATGGCGCAGCCGTTGAAAGATGCCGGTCTGAACCGGGTGACAGTTTCGATGGATGCGGTCGATCCTGACCGCTTCACGCGCATTACGCGCGTGCCCAATGGGTTCGACAACGTGCTGGCCGGAGTCCGCTCGGCGCGGCTTGCAGGACTGGGCCCGGTGAAGGTCAATTGCGTGCTGATGCGCGGCTTCAATGAAGACCAGATCATTCCGTTCGGAATGTTTGCGCGGGAGGAAGATGTTATCGTGCGTTTCATCGAGTTTATGCCGCTCGAAGAGGGACGCACGTGGGCTCCGTCGACCGTGGTCACGCTGGACGAGATCCTGGCGCGCATGGCGGAGTACCGGCCGCTAGTCGAAGTCCCGCATGGGCGCTCGGAGACGGCGCGACGGTACCGCTTCGAGGATGGCATCGGCGAGATTGGCATTATTGCGCCCGTCTCCCATCCGTTTTGCGGGCACTGCAGCCGGATCCGGATTACCTCTGACGGCAAGATTCGCACTTGCCTGTTTTCTGTGTGGGATCACGATCTTCACGCGCAGATGCGGCACGGGGCCAGTGACGAGGATCTTGCAGAATTCATTCGTGGCGTAGTGATGAAGAAAGAAGAGCGGCACCACATCGGCGAGCCAGACTTCGTGCCGGCCTCGCGCACCATGGTTCATATCGGGGGATAGGATCCAGGTCCGGCTGTGATCGCGATCTCTCAGATTGCGATGGACCTACTCGAGACGTTGCAAGCAACGTCTCTACGGTAAGATCGGGTTGTGCTCGCTCACCGTTTTTCTTTCCGGGGGATTCTTTTTTTGGGCGTCGCGCTGGCCCAGGCGCAGAGCGGGTCGACTACCTATCTCGGTTTTGATCGCAATGAGTATCCCGGCGACACCGCTCTCAAAACTTTGCGGCAGACTTTTTCCTACAGTGGCTATTGGCTGAATAACCCGCCTGGAGAATCTTCGAATAGTTGGGCTGGTCATCGCACGGCGGTTGAGTCTGCCGGATTCGGATTTCTGGTCTTGTTTAACGGGCGGCTTTATGCCGAATTGAAGACCGTTGCCAACGCAAAGCAGATAGGGGCACGAGATGCCGCGGCTGCGGCGAGTGCAGCCCGACGAGAGGGCTTTCGATCTGGCACTTTGATCTTTCTGGATCAGGAGCAGGGAGGGCGCATGCTCCCGGAGCAGAGGGCTTACATTTACGCCTGGGTGGATGGACTCATCGCTGCTGGATTCCGTGCGGGAATTTATTGTTCCGGCATGGCTTCGAGCGACGAGGGAAATGTCGTCGCCGCGGAAGACATTCGGCAGAACGCGGGTTCGCGCAAGATTGTGTACTGGGCTACGAACGACGCGTGTCCGCCATCGCCCGGATGTACATTTCCTCACCAGCCTCCCAGCCCAGCAGCGAGCGGGGTTCGCTTTGCCGAGGTCTGGCAATTTGCCCAATCTCCTCGACGGAAGGACGTAGCGGCACACTGCACCAAGTACAACGCCGACGGCAACTGCTATCCGCCTGGGAGTTCAGCTGCGGGAGGACTGCATATTGATGTAAACACTGCGTTTTCCGCAGATCCTTCACGGGGGCGAATTCATCAATAAAGTGCGGTCACCGGCTGGGGGCACGGTGACGTCAGTCCCGCTGTTGAGATCACCTGGGTAATGTTGCAATCCGTCTCTGCTTTCCACGTTCGGCCCAAGTCCTTTCGGCATAGATAGTTACAACAGAGCTCGGTTGTGCCAGAGGGCAGTGATTTCCATTTCGGGAGTTCGCCATTACTTCAGTAAGTTTTTCCTCCCTGAGTTTTTCCTAATAATCGCTTCAGTTCATGACCTTCCGGATGCGGTGACGGAACATTCCTGGGGCGGGTCGAACTAAAAGCTTGGGAACAACAAAAGGGGAAAAATGAACACTGGCAAAGTTTCTCGGATTACAGCAATCGCTCTCGGCTTGGCCCTGGCCACCACGATGGCGTCGGCACAGGCGTTGAACTCGGGTGCGCAAACCATTGCGCTGAATGCTACGTTGGCGGAATCGCTCACGCTTAGCCTTTCGGCGAACGCGGTGAACTTCACGCTGGCAGCAGGAAGCGCAGCCAATGCCGGCAGCACAAACATTACGGCGACCACAACGTGGGTGCTGAAGCCGGGACGGACCTCGGTTGGCGTTTATGCTTACTTCGCCAACGCGGGTGCGGCCTTGACCGATGGCACGAACAACATTCCTTCTTCGGCTTTCTTCATTTCCGATAACGCCGGCCCGTCCACCCCGCTGAACAGCACGGTTGCGTTTGGTGCAGCCAACGGCGGAATGCCGCTGGGGACTGTCGCTATCACGGGCCTGAACAAGAGCGCCAGCCGTACCGACATCATGGCGTTCAACATCAACCTGAGTGGCGGCACTTTGCCGCAGCTTCCGGCCAGTGTCTATACCGGAACGCTGAACATTCAGGCGCAGGCGACTCCGTAATTTTGTGTCGACAACAGCGTTGGGGCGGGGACTTGGGCCCCGCCCTTGCGCCGTTTGAAGTGCGGATCGGCATGGGACTGACGCGATGAGCTTGCGGCTACAAATCGGGCGGGCGGGAGCAATGTTGGTGCTGGCGGTTGCAGCACTGGTCACAGGCTCTCAAGCTCAGGTGCTGAACTCGGGCGCCAGCACTATCACACTGCAGGCTGTGTTGAGCGACTCGCTTACTGTATCTCTGTCTGGCAATGCAGTGAACTTCACTTTAACTCCGGGCAGCGCAAACAATCCAGGCAGCCTCGGCGTGAGCGCAACCACCGCGTGGGCACTGAAACCCAGCGTAGGCAGCGTGAAAGTGTATGCGTTTTTGGCCAGTTCGGCCGCGGCTCTGACCGATGGCGCAGGCAACAACATTCCGTCGGCCGATTTTGAGATCTCCAATAATGCGGGACCGTTTACTGCCCTGACTACGACGGTGCCGTTCGGCGGACCCAATGCCGGGTTGTTGCTCTCTAATACCAGGATTCTCGGGAACAATCGTTCCGGTTCGCACACTGATCTGATGAATTTCAACATTAATCTCACTACGTTGCCCAGCCTGCCGGCGACAACGTACACAGGAACATTGACGATTCAAGCCCAGGCGATCTGATTTCGCAACGAGCGGTGCGCGATGAATAGACTTTTTCAAACAGCGATCCGGCTGCTGGCCGGCGCTTTTTACGTTCTCACGATGACCTCGGCTGGGGGTGCCCAGACCGTGCGGCCGCTGATCAACGAACTCGGGAATCCTTCCAAGGGCCGTGTGGAATACGTGAATGACGGCCTGACCCCGCTCAACGTGGTGCTCGAGGCCAAGAGCTTCACCGTGACTGAAACTGGGGACATTCAATACCGCCCTCTCGATCCCGATATTCATCTGAAGCTGTCGAGTACGAGCTTCCGGGTTCAGCCGCAGCAGACCTACTACGTTTTCTACGAAGCGAGTTCGCCGAAAAGCCCTCAGTGGTTTGTCATTTACGCAGCCTTTTCCGGATTCAACTTCCGCACCGCGCAGGGAATGAATGTCCGACTGGAGTTGCCGCACACGGTGTATTTGCTTCCCAAAACGGGTGTGGAGCGACCCGACATCATTGTCGATCGCGCGGAACTGGATCTGGTTGCGAACAAGGTAACGCTTGAAGTCGAAAACCGAGGGGATAACTTCGGGCGGGTGCTCGAGACGCAGCTGGTCTACACCAAAAAAAAGCAGGAAGCGCCGGGGTTCCCGGTATTCCCGCACAGCAAGCGCATGCTGGAAATTCCCCTGTCGGAGAAGGCGGAAGGCGAGAACGTGCCAACCGAAGTCTCCATGCAGTTTCAGAAATTCAAGATCGAGCAAAAGCTGCAGCGCGCGCGAGACGTAGCGCCAGTCACTGCCGCTGCCGCGACACCTCTCGCTGCGTCAAGCTCGGCGAACGCGCCCGTGCCGCAGAAGGACAGAGTGCCCTAAGCTCGCATGTGCCGGAGAATCCAGTGCGCGCTCATCGGGGGAGTCATATTTCTGGCCGTGATGGCGCACGGGCAAATTTTTCGAGTGCAGGGCGGTCAATCGACTCTTCTCAATGCCGAGGGCGGCTCGGTGGAATTCAAGGCTCCTGACTACGACGGCAGTGTGGGCATCGGATATTACAACAACAGAATTCAATTCGGCGCCGAGACCCGCTATCAATTCCACAAGTACACATTGATGGGCGGCGACGAGAGTATTCCATTCACGCTGCCGACTGATATCTTCGACGCGAGCCATTATTTTTGTGCGCGGGGCGCCGGGGTAACCCGCAAATTTGAAGATAGCCGGTTCTATGCTTTTGCGGGGACAACATCCACCTGGCTGGGAACTGGGTTCTTCAATGCCGCGTCGAGCGATCGGGCCGCCGGCGTCTTCTTCTACGAGCGGAAGTTGAACGATGATCTGACACTGTTTTCCCGAGAGATCGTATCCAACACACAGACGGCGCTTCAGGGTGTCGAGTGGAAACCAAGGAAATGGCTTAAAACGGCGGTGACAGGCGGCACAGGATCCAATCAGGGATATTTTGCCTCCAGCCTGGACGCCGAAACGCAGAAAGTCGCGTTGAAAACCAGTTATGTGTTGACGGGAGATCGTTTCGAGCGGGTGACGGTGGCCAGCCCGTTTTCCTCAGAGGTCAACAAGGGCAACGTGCAAATGCTGTACAAGCCCAACCACTACGTGAGCATCACGACAGGACACCAGAATATTCTTGAACCCGTGACAATGGACGGGCCGATGCAACAGGCGTCAGTCAACCAACTTTCGACGGATTTTCATGTGAACAGGTTTTATTTCGGTATTGGTTTGTTTTCATCGAATGCGGCTGGGCGTAAGGCGAGCGGAGAGAATCTGTATGTGGGGCGCCGTATCGGGCAGAGAATTGACGTTAACGCGAATTATTTTTCGAGCAAGCCGCAGATGCAGGGAAGTACTCCGGTCGAGAAGACAAGCGTCTTCTCAGGAACGGTGCGGGAAAATTTCTCTTCGCGCTTCAGCCTGCTGCAACTCGTTTCGCGCACTGCGGGACAGACTACGTTCGCGTTCGGAGGCGACTTCACCAGCAATCGCTTTCAATTCCGCGCAGATTACCAGAACGTGTATCTGCCATTTCGGCCGGACCGTCCGTTCCAACAGGCGCTGGCTCTGAATGTGATGGTGCGCGTGAGAGGGCCGCTGCAGGTCATGGCAGTATCCAATGTCGCGCCGGACGGGCACCTGCGCTATTCGTTTGGGGCGAGCACATATCTCTACCGGCTCAGCGGGATGGCGGGGCGAGGGCTGCCCGAAGAGTCGTTCTCGATCGGCAAATATGTGATTCAGGGAGTGGTCAAAGATGAAAAGGGAATGCCCATAGAAGGGGCTGCGCTACATGTTGGGCGGGAAATCGCGTACACGGACAGCTCAGGACATTTTCAGGTTCGCTTGTCCAAACACGGGCCGTACGCTCTGGTGGTTGTGCCCGATGAATTTCTCACTAATGTGAGCTATGAAGTGGTGAGCGCCCCACCCCAGGCGCGCGCTGATGTCGACGATGTGTCGGGCCAGATCGAAATTGTGGTACGTCAGAAGATTGTCACCCGGCCAGTGATCACGACACAGCCAACGGAAGTGACGAGCCGCTGAGTAATGTGTTTCAGCGAATGCTGCTTGCTGGCTACGGCTCCGGGTCGTGGCTCCTCTCGGCCGGCTCTAGTCCTGAGTTAAAATATACTTTCCATGTCGGATCGCACATTCACACTCGACGAAGCCCAATCGTTGTTGCCCGTGCTCGAATCGCTGCTTCGCACAGCCATTGACGCAAAGAAGTTCATGGATGGATTGGACACCGAGATGCAAGCGCTGCATCACCGAATTTTCCTGAATGGGGGAATGTTTTTGGAAATCGTTCCCTTGGCGCAGCGCAAAGCGGAACGCGCGCGCGCCGAACAACGGGCCAAGGACGCGCTCGCGGAGATTGATTCCATCGGCGTGCAGGTGAAGGACCTCGGCATTGGTTTGCTCGACTTCCCTTGTGAGGTCGACGGGCAGAAGATTTTGCTCTGCTGGAAGTTGGGTGAGAAAGCCATTACTCATTGGCACGGAGTCGCGGAAGGATTCGCCGGACGCAAGCCGATTGATCAGAGGATTGCCCGGGCAAAGAGGGTCAATTAGGGATGCTTCTCCGCCAGTTCTCACTGTCTGATTCCCATCTTTCCCTCCCAAAGCTCACGTCGACACACTTGGCTTAAGCCCTATTTGCGTTTCGCATTTCTTAGCCGCGCGTAAATTCCCTGTTTTCAGCCAATTACTGGCGCAACATACCCGGAAGTCCAGGGTTTATATGGGAGGAACGTAATGAGGCTCGACGGAGAGTTTTCCTGCACAATGAATGTACGCACGCCAAACTCCCGTTCGGCCTTGGACAAGCTCCAGGAAAGGGCCATATGAACCGATCCATCGTTCGCTGGGCTTTATTGAGCATTCTTGTAATGACGTTTTCCGCCGCATCGTTTGGACAGGTTTCGGTGGGCGTTTCGGTGCGCATCGGTCCGCCTCCTCTGCCGGTGTACGCACAACCCATCTGTCCGGGTCCGGGCTACCTGTGGACGCCCGGCTATTGGGGTTGGAGCGATGATGACGGGTACTACTGGGTCCCCGGAACGTGGGTAGTAGCGCCAGTGGGAATGTTCTGGACACCGGGATACTGGGGATGGGGCGGCGGAGTTTACATGTGGCATGCGGGATATTGGGGACCGCACGTCGGCTTTTACGGCGGCATTAACTACGGGTATGGCTACACCGGCGTGGGATTCTATGGCGGTGAGTGGCGCGGGGAACGTTTCTACTACAACCGCTCCGTCACCAATGTCAGTGTCACGAACGTGACGAATGTCTATAACCGCACCGTGATCGTCCACAACGAGAACCGTGTGTCCTACAACGGAGGGAACGGGGTGCGGATGCGTCCGACGCGGCAGCAGGAAGCATGGTCGCGGGAATCGCACAGGCCTGAACTGGGGGTGCAGAGAGAGCACGAGCACGCAGCCATGCAGAACCGACAGAACTTTGCTCGTGAGAACCATGGACGCCCCGCCGTCGCGGCCACAGCTCGGCCTGCTGATTTCAGCAGACACGCGGTGGTTCCAGCCAGAGCCGCCGGCGGCGAATGGCGTCCACCCGCGATGTCACCCCGTGAAGCACGGGTGAACCCGAGCTTTGCGAATCGTGCGAACGCCAACAATGCAGGGAATCGTGGGAGGCAGGAAAATCGTCCGTTTACGCCGCCATCCAGAGGCGGAGCTGCCGTCAATGATCGGGGCGGCAACAACAATGTTCATTTCAACGACAGGCCGGCTCAAAACCGGATGAACGATCGTCCGGCGCAGAACCGGGGAAATGAAAATCGGAATAACGTCTACCGGCCAAGCGACAACCGCCCGGCGCCGAACCGAATGAATGATCGGCCGGTGCAGAATCGGCCGGCTGACAACCGAATGAACGAGAATCGACCGACTCAAAACCGTGCGCCTGAGAATCGGATGAACCAGGGTCGTCCGCAGAATCCACCTCGCGAGATGTCGCGGCCGCAGCAGAATATGCCCCGCGAGAACTCCAGGCCGGCTCCGGCACCCAGGCGGGAAGGTGCTCCGCCCAAGGGGGATCACCGCGGCCGCTAGGGCAATGTAGAGGTAAGTTCCAGGGCGGGGGAGAAGCAGCCCCCGCCATTCTTTGTTCTGGGGCAAGGAGTAGCAGGGGAACGGAAGTTATTTCGCAAGGTAGTCTAGGCAGGCCCGTTCTACGAAGGAATCATCCTGTCCGAAGTGAGTAGCTGAGGGGGCTCGATAACGGTAATCGGCGCGGGCAGAAATGGCGCTCTGCTACAATTTTTATATCCAAACACTTTGAATGCCAGAGCCCCGGAGGCTGGGGCGCCCAAGGAGTCGCAAAGCCAACATGTCTTCGATGAGCCAGAAAGTTCGCCTGACCGGTACTTTTGCCGCCCTGATAGCCTTGGCTTTGGCCGCTAGTTGTCGCGGGTTCTTCGTGAAAGCGACGCTTTCTTCTATCACAGTCGGGCCAGCAACGCCCAGCATCCAGACAGGCACTACCAACAACACCGTGCAAATGATTGCCACTGGTACTTTCAATGACGGCAGCACGGGACATCCTTCCGTGAGCTGGTCCATCACTCCCGCAACTGCGGCCACGATCAACGCAACGGGTTTAGTAACATCGGTCGCGACTGGCTCAGCGACTGTTACGGCGACGTCCAACGACAATCCCGCAATTACCGGCACTCAGACCGTCACCGTCACAGTTGGTTGCATAACCTCCATTGCAGTAACACCCACGAGCGGCAGCCTCAGTAATGGCGGGAATACGAGCATATCGCTGAAAGCCGAGGCAAACACCTGCAACGGCGTAGTGGACATCACAAGCGTCGCCCAATGGACCTCGAGCAACACGCAAATAGCGACGGTGTCCGCTGGCGTGGTAACCGCAACTGGAACCACCGGGGCGGACGGTACGATTACCGTCACTGCATCCTCCGGCGGCATTCCCAGCAACAGCGTGAGCATTACGGTCAGCGGGTACTGAGATAGCATGGACTTCCGCCTGGTCACTTCGGGAGCAGGCGGAGCGACCAGAAATTACGGTCGTCCATGATCGCGCAGTTGCTTCATTTCAGGCCAATCGAACGGCACTCCGGCAGCCTTAGTCTGATGCAACTTCTTTGGTACGGTCTTGGATCCATTGCAGTGCTATGCGAGCTTGCTGTTGAATCGATGCGATTCATGTTTGGAACCAGCCGCGCAACCGCGTTTCCGTGACCGGTGATGGTTCCCGGATTGCAGTCGCCGGCAAAGGGCGTGGGAAAAATCAGCGTCCATCGATTGCGCCCTTCGCGCGCAACCCCGGACGAGGCGTCCGGGGCTACATAATTCGGGGTTAGAAATTTGTGGAGTGCGGTTACTCTTTCATCATTGCGTCGATGGTCGAGTAGAGTTGGTTGTTGTCTTTCACCTCGACGTACGGCTTGCTGGGATTGCGGCTGCTTACGATGTAGACCGTCGGAGTGTGGTCGAGCTTGATCGCCTTTCCCAAGTCGCGGTCGGCATTGACCTCGGCCGCGAGCTTACCGCTGGGATCGATCATGAAAGGTAAGTCTACCTTGTGGGAGGTGGCGAACTTCTCTGCGTAGCTGCGCAGGGTCTGGGGAGTGATGTCGAGTTGGTTCTCGAAAATGTAGTCGCGGAATTCATTTCCCAGTTGCTTGGAATGGGTATCGAAGTAGCGCGCCATGACAGCGGCCTGATACGACCAGTTGTGCATGGGCAGCGGGAAATCGTGGCGGATCACGGGAATCTTATAGGTCTTGGACGCCTGTTCCACCAGCGGCGCCGTGCGCCGGCACATGGGACACTGCAAGTCTTCGAAGACCACGATCGCTACCTGGGCTCCCTTAGGGGGACGCAGAACTGAATCCGCTGTTTCCTGTGCGGCTGCATGGGAACCTGCAGCAATGGTGACGACAGCAAAAACCGAGAGCAACGCAAGCCAGTAAGCAAAGATTTTCTTCATTTTCCCTCGAACCGGATTTCTGAAAGTTTTCCCAAGGTGGTTAGACGCAGAAAACACGGTTCCAGCCGCCTGCCTGCATCTATCCCAGCACTGAAACGGACTGTAACTATAGTAACCGAAGGAACATTACGATGTGAGCCCTGAAGAGGAGGGTGGGCCAGGATGCTACGGCCAAGCCGCCGCCGGTTCAAGAACTCTGTTCGTCTGCACTGGACCGCTGCATGCAACCTGCAGGGTTGAACAACCTGAGTGCATCTGTTGTGATGTTGCCATGGCATCAGTTCTCCCTACGCTGGTTGTAGTGGCCAGTACTGAGCAGCTTCGGCTCCCTCTCGCCATGCTGGTAATTTTTGGTTCGGCGAAGCTGCTGGACGAAATCTTCGAACGTCTGCATCAGCCGGGCATCGTGGGCCAGATTTTAGCTGGCATTCTGATAGGCCCAAGCGTTCTGGGATGGATGCAGCCGAGCGTTTTTCTCTCCCGGCTGGCTGATCTTGGAGTGATGTTCCTGCTTTTCCGGGTGGGCTTAGAGGTGAAGTCTTCGGATCTGATCAAAGCAGGGCCGCGGGCAAGTATGGTGGCTGTGTTGGGCGTTATTGTTCCATTTTTTACAGGCTGGGGGCTGCTTGCGCTCTGGGGTGAGTCGCGTATCGAGTCGATCTTTGTTGGCGCCGCGTTGGTGGCCACGAGTGTGGGCATCACGGCCCAGGTGCTGGCGGCCAAGGATCTTCTGCAGGAGAAAGCGAGCAAAATCATACTTGGGGCAGCGGTGATCGATGACATTCTTGGCTTGATTGTACTTGCGCTCGTCAGCAGCCTGGCTAAAGGCCAAGTAAACGTTCTTGAACTGTGCCTCACTGCGGTGTTCGCCATTGCATTCACGGTCGTGGTCGTGAAATGGGGCACGGCAGCGATGGGAAGACTTCTTCCGCGACTGAATCAGCAACTGCGCGCAGGCGAGGCGCAGTTCAACGCAGCGTTAGCACTTATGTTCGCGTTGTCGGTGCTGTCGGTGTACGCAGGTGTGGCGGCAATCATTGGGGCATTTTTTGCGGGCATGATGCTCTCGGAGAGCGTCGAAGAACGCGTACACGATCTGACCCAGGGGGTGACCGAATTTCTGATTCCGTTCTTCCTTGCGGGGATTGGATTGCATTTCAACCTGGGCACATTTCGCAACGGGCGAACTCTCCTGCTGACGCTCCTGATCGTTCTCGTCGCGGTGTTTTCCAAATTTATAGGGTGCGGACTGGCATCGCTTCCGCTGGGACGAAGGAATGCATTGAGAGTTGGGGTGGGAATGATTCCACGCGGAGAGGTCGGCATGGTCGTGGCACAAATCGGGCTGTCGTTGGGAGTCATCGCACAAGGTATTTATGACGCAGTAGTGTTTATGTCGATCGCCACGACGCTGATCGCTCCACCGCTACTGAACTTGACCTATAAAGGGGCAAGGCCGGAAGCTGCTGTTTTGGAAGATCACCCTAGCATCCTTTAGTGCGTCATCCTGAGTGAACGGAAGGATCCATTGTCTGCTCGCGGCAAGAAGATGCATAGATCCTTCGCTTCGCTCAGGATGACAACGCGCGCTTCGCTCAGGACAACGCTTGCTTCGCTCAGGATGACAACGCTTGCTTCGCTCAGGACAACCACCTTTTGCTTCGCTCACGACGACAACGCGGGAGCAAGGGTGGGGGCCTCGTATTCTCACCGAAAAGCCTTTCGCACGCGAAAGTGGCCCGTGCCTGAGACGTAAACCTTCGTGCCGGGAAGCGCGAGCTGCAAAGCGTTATAGTAATCGGTTCATCGTTCTCAACGTGAAGAGTCAGTTCTCATCCTGTGCCCGGCGGCGGATCGTGGCGCTCGTGTTCAGCACCCTCTTGTTGATAGCGGGCTGCGGCCGGGGGCGTCATCGAGTGCTTGAGGTTGCGTATGTATCAGCTCCGCAGGCAGCGTTGCGCGATCAGGTTGCGGCCATTTACAACCGCGTCGGCAATGTAAAAAATGGGGAGCGCTTGGAAATCATCGATCGTGAAAAACGTTTCGCGCGGGTGCGCACCGCCAGCGGGCTGGAAGGCTGGATTGAGCAACGATATCTCGTCGATCAGAAGACCTACGATGCGCTGCAGCAGTTGACGCGCGACCATCAGAACGATCCCGTGCAGGCGCCGGGTATTTTGCGCAATGACACGAACCTGCACGTCACTCCGGGACGCGACAGTGAACATCTGTACCAGCTCTCGTCGGGGGCGAAGGTGGCCATCTTGCAGCGCGCCACTGCGGAGAAACAGCTGCCCGGCGGAGCGCCAGCCGCGAGACCAGTCAGCGCGAGGCCGGGAAAAGCTCCTTCCGGCCCGGCACTCGAGGACTGGTGGCTGGTGCGCGACGAGCAAGCGCGTGTGGGATGGGTGCTGGCTCGCATGGTCGATGTCGATGTTCCGCTCGACGTTGCGCAGTACGCCGAGGGTCAGCGATTCGTGGCCTTCTTCGTCCTGAATGAAGTGCAGGATGCTGAGAAGAAAGTCTCGCAATATCTGTGCATCCTAACCCAACCGCATGACGGCCTCCCTTTCGATTTCGATCAGGTGAGAGTCTTCACCTGGAATTTGCGCAAGCATCGCTATGAGACGGCTTATCGGGAGCACGGGCTGACCGGCGTTTTGCCCGTGACCGTCACCCATGAAGCTTTCGAAAAAGAGGGAACTCTTCCCGTTTTCATTCTGCGCGTGCGCGACGACGCGGGAAACATCAGTGAGCGGAAATACAAGCTCAACACACCTATCGTGAGAAGAGTATTGGCGCCGGGAGAGGTTGTGACTCGTTCTCCCCGCAAAAGGCGCTGACGCACGCTCGTGATTGCGATCACATTGCTCGCCTGAAACATCTGTGAGTGGGATCACAGACTCGCACTCCTAAATGCCATATTTTTCAATAGCTTTGCTACAGGTTTATGTACATCGCCGGACATATTCTTGGAAATTGTTAAGGAAACGAAACAGCTTAGCTTGTTGTTTTGTTTGGATCGAGAGTTGCATAGATCAACAGTCCTTCTGTTTTTCGCGAAAACAGGCTGGACAGTGAGTCTCAATCAGAGCTGATAAATCCCAGGTAAGCGCGCAGCTCTCGTGAAAAAGGATTGGCAGTGGGTCGGAGCGCGGCTGCGTTCAGAGGAAATTGTGCGCGCTCGCGATGCTGCAGTTGTGTCCCGAATTTATAAGGAGGCGTAATGCGAGTCCGAACTTTTAGTTATCAGCTGGCTCTTCTGGCCATGGTGGGTCTGAGCGCACTTTTTGCAACTGGACAAGCCATCGACGGCAACATCGTGGGCACGGTCGTTGATGGTACCGGAGCAGCTATTGTGGGCGCCGATATCACGGCAACCAATACCGAAACCAATGTGACTGTCTCGGCGAAGTCCGGCGGCACCGGAGATTATCGCTTTGACCACCTCCTGGTTGGCACATACCGGATTACGGTGAAGATGACGGCGTTCAAGGCTATATCTGAATTAGTGCAGATCGAACTCAATAAGACAATCACGCGGAATGTGACGCTGCTGCCGGGCGCAGCCAGTGAGACTGTCGAAGTCTCTGGAATTCCCCCAGCCCTCGATACCACGACAGCACAGCTGCAAAATACGTATCAGAGCAAGCAATTGGAGGATCTGCCGATCGCCTCGGTTGGAAGCGGAGTGATCAACCTCTCATTGCTTGATGCTGGTGTGGCGACCAGCGGCGGCGTGGGATTGGGCGCGGGGCCTTCCGTATCCGGACAGCGGCCGCGTAACAACAACTTCACGGTCGAAGGCGTGGACAACAACGACAAGAGCGTGACGGGGCCGCTGCTTCAATTGCCCAATGACGCA
>Ga0207702_10002678_pt1 | contig 16716 bp, 16 predicted proteins | sample KBSCornC62_FD_184302 | JGI IMG/M metagenome (GOLD analysis project Ga0207702, IMG submission 184302) | Corn rhizosphere microbial communities from Kellogg Biological Station, Michigan, USA - KBS Corn C6-2 (SPAdes) (version 2) | ecosystem: Host-associated > Plants > Roots > Rhizosphere > Soil ...
GCATCAGCGCATGGGAATCGGCCGGGGTCTAATGGAAGCCCTCCTGGCTGATGCCGCCAGTCGCTCGGTAATCCTCAATTCCACCGAAGAGGGTTTCAGGCTTTACCAAAGCCTCGGCTTTGTCGCGCATGGGCACATCACCAAGCACCAGGCTGTCCTTGCTCAAGCCCCTGCCCGCACGTTGAGCGAGGTAGTGCGCAACTTTCGGCTGGCGGATCGTCCGGCAGTCTACGATCTCGACCGCTCAGACAACGGGATGGATCGTCGTCGGCTGATCGATGCACTGCTTAAGATCGGCGAGTTCAAGCTGGTCGAGCGCGATGGCCAAATTTCCGGCTACGGATGCGCGCGTGTCTGGGGGCGAGGCATCGTGATCGGCCCCGTGGTGGCCGCCGACAACGGTGACGCTCAGGCTCTCATCAGTGCGCTTGCAGCCTCGCATGTCGGAGAGTTCGTCCGGATCGACGTTCCCGACTCCGTCGGGCTGTCGCCGTGGCTGGAGTCCATCGGTCTGCCGAAAATCAATAAGGAGGTAGCGATGGTTCTAGGCTCACCCCCTGCGACGAATGTCGGCACCAAGCTCTTCGCGCTCACGAACCAATCGCTTGGCTGACTTCCAGCTGCGGGTATGGGAATCGATATGCTTGAAAGTTTGACTCGAGAAGGGACCTCGGTGGAGGCTGCTAGCCTGGAAACCATCGAGACGCCGGCCCTCGTTCTGGATGTGGCGAAGGTAGATCGCAACATCGCGAGGTTGAGACAGCATCTCGCTGGCCTCGGAGTGAGTTTCCGGCCACATGTGAAGACTGCAAAGTCGATCGATGTGGCACAGCGATTGTTTCCGGACGGAGTCGGTCCGATCACCGTCTCGACGCTTGCAGAGGCAGAGTATTTCGCCGGTCATGGATTCCGCGACATCATCTATGCGGTTGGACTAGCGCCACAAAAGGCAGAGCGCGCGTTGCAGCTACGTGGAGAAGGAGTCGATCTTAAAGTAATTCTCGACACCGTGGATCAGGCGCAGGCGCTCGGGGCAACCGGTCGCGCGATGGGCATTACGCCCTCCGCTCTTATAGAGATCGACAGCGACAATCACCGCGGAGGACTCGCTCCAGACGACCCGCTTCTGAGCGAAGTCGCGGCGGCGCTTCGAGATTCGTGCGTGGAACTTGCAGGCGTCCTCACGCATGCTGGCGAATCCTACGCTTTGAATGATCCGGAGTCGCTCGCAGCGGCAGCCGAAGGTGAACGAGCGGGGGCGGTCGCCGCAGCCACTTCGCTTCGCAGCCAAGGCTATGACTGTCCGATCGTCAGTGTCGGGTCCACCCCAACCGCCCATTTTGCGAGAAATCTCGATGGCGTAACCGAAGTGCGCGCCGGGGTGTTCGTGTTCTTCGACCTGGTGATGCTCGGGATCGGCGTCTGCACAGTCGACGATATCGCTCTGTCGGTGCTCGCGACCGTGATCGGAAAGAAGGCGGAGAAAGGCTGGTTACTCGTCGACTCGGGCTGGATGGCCCTGTCGCGCGACCGCGGCACCGCGAGCCAGGCAGTGGATCAGGGATACGGGCTCGTCTGCGATATCGACGGGCGTCCGTATCCCGACCTGATTGTCGCACAGGCAAGCCAGGAGCATGGAGTTCTCGCGCTGCGTCCCGGCAGCAGCGAGACGCTGCCCGACCTTCCCGTCGGCGCGCGCGTGCGTATCCTGCCGAACCATGCTTGCGCAACAGCTGCACAGCACGAGTTCTACAACGTGGTCGCTGGCGACAATCGGCAAATCGAGGCGCAGTGGCAACGGATGCGGGGCTGGTGATGCCTCAGCTTCCAGAGCCTCTCGCTGCGCCCAGCGCACCACAACCGCAGGGTCACTACAGTATGGCCGTTCGCTGCGACGGACTCGTTTATGTGTCAGGCCAACTCGGAGTGCGGCCTGACGGCAGCCACACCACCGATCTTCCGTTCGAAGAGCAGGCGCGGCAGGCACTCCGAAACCTGCTTGCCGTGCTTGCGGACGCGGATCTCACTCCTCGGCATTTAGTCAAGGTCACAGCCTACATTGCAGGGGTGGCCCACTGGCCGGCATTCAACGCGATCTATGCGGAGATGATGGGCGAGTGGCGGCCGGCGCGAAGCGTCGTTCCGGTGCCGGAGCTGCACTTTGGCTATCTAGTTGAAGTCGATGCAGTGGCCGCTGATTCACTCGGAGCAACGAGTCTGTGATCGACGGCGCCAAACTGAAACCGACCCTTGGCGGCGCGCAGTCAGTGCTGGACGGTTTGATCGCGCGCGCGCGGCTCAACCACACCTTCATCGGCGGTGAATGGGTTGCCCCGGAAGGTTCGGAAGGCTGTCCCGTCGTTGATCCTTCGACCGAGGAAGTGCTTGCTGAAATCAGGCTTGGCGACAGCTCGGATGTCGACCGAGCCGTGGCCGCCGCGCGGCACGCGTTCAAAGACTGGTCGGCAACCGCGCCGAATGAGCGCGCCGAGCTTCTTGATCGCATTCATGGTCTGCTTTTGGAGCGCGCTGAGCTTTTCGCGCAGGCATTGTCGCTCGAAATGGGGGCGGCGATCAGCTTTGCCCGCGCCGCCCATGTGCCGTTTGCGGCAGAGCACATCCGGGTCGCGCGCGACAATGCGCGGTCCTATCCCTTCCTTACCCATCGCGGCTCGACGGCGATCCTTCGCGAGCCGATCGGCGTGTGCGCGCTGATCACGCCTTGGAACTGGCCGCTCTACCAGATCACTGCGAAGGTCGGCCCAGCACTGGCTGCCGGGTGCACGGTGGTTCTGAAACCGAGTGAACTGTCACCGTTGAGCGCGCTCCTCTTCGCCGAAGTGGTCGAGGACGCAGGCGCGCCGGCGGGAGTATTCAACCTCGTGAACGGCACGGGACCAGAAGTCGGGGCGGCTCTCGCTGAACATCCTGACGTCGATATGATTTCGATCACCGGTTCCACGAGAGCCGGAGTTCTCGTGGCGCAGGCTGCCGCTTCGACCGTAAAGCGCGTGACCCAGGAACTTGGTGGAAAATCGCCGAATATCATCCTGCCGGATGCCGACCTAAACCGGGCAGTCGCACCGGGCGTAGCCTCCGCGTTCCGCAATGTTGGCCAATCGTGCAGCGCACCGACCCGAATGATCGTCCCACGCGAGGAGCTGTCGGTTATCGAGGAGATCGCATCATCCACGGCGTCAGAATTCGTCGTTGGTGAACCGCGGGATGAGCACACGACGCACGGCCCGGTCGCGAACCGTTCGCAGTTTGAGCGCGTTCAGAGCATGATCGACATTGGTGTTCGGGAAGGGGCACGGCTCGTCTGCGGCGGCTCAGGAAGGCCGGCCGACCTGAATCGCGGCTTCTATTCCCGCCTGACGATCTTTTCGGACGTGCGCCGGAATATGAGAATTGCACAGGAGGAAATCTTCGGGCCTGTTCTATGCCTGATCCCATACGACAGCGTCGAAGAGGCGATCGAAATCGCCAACGATACGATCTACGGCCTGGGTGCGCACGTTCAGAGCAGTGAAATAACGCGAGCCCGCGAGGTTGCGGCGAGGATTCGGTGCGGTCAGGTCCACATCAACTATCCGGCGTGGGATCCGAATGCTCCGTTTGGCGGCTACAAGCGGTCGGGCAACGGGCGCGAATATGGCGTCGAGGGCCTTGAGGAATTCCTTGAGGTCAAAGCCGTTCTCGGCTTCGGCTAGGCTTTGGCGGCGTTCAGAGCGAACCGACTTCCAGCTCTGTTCCGTCAACCAGCCGCGACAGTCGGAAGTCCTTGGGGCTTACGCAGGGCGAGTCGCCGGTGATCAGCTGCGAGGCGAGCATGCCGACGCCTGGCCCGAGTCCAAAACCGTGTCCCGAACATCCCGCCGCCAGGAACAATCCTTCCGCCTGATCCACCTTCGAGATCACCGGCTTCGCATCCGGTGTGCAGTCGACGAGGGCACCCCAGACGCTGTCCGCTTCGATCTCCACCAGTTCGGGAAACGTGCCGCGGACGTTGTCGAGCACGCGCCGCACAAGATGATCTAGCGGCTCCGGATCGAGTACGCGATGTCGCTCGAAGACCCGGTCATTGTTGGTCAGTAGCGCCGACAATGACTCCGGTCCTGAAAAGAAGGACTTGCCGATGCCAACCGTCACCATCTTCAGGCGCTGCCGAAATTGGGGCATGAACTGCCGCGCGTATCGAAGGCCCTGCGGCGTAATCTCGATCTTCGCCCGACCGCTGATCGCGAGCGTGTAGCTGCCGTCCAGGCGGCGCGTCATCGCAAAGTCCGGACAATAGAGCGCCTCGCCAACGTTGGCGGTGGGCTTGGTGCGCAATGCAGTCTGCCGCACGCCAGCCTGCGGGAAGCTGATTCCGTGCGGTCGAAGGAACCGCGAAGCCCAAGCGCCAGCAGCACAGAGCACCGCATTCGTCCTGATGTAGCCCTTCTCCGTGCGCACGCCCACCACACGGCCGTTTGTAAGGTCCAATGCCCGCGCGGCGCATTGCTGATGAATCGTGGCTCCGCGCTGCCTCGCCCCCTCCGCAATGCGAGGTGCGGCGATCGAGGGCTCGCCCTTTGCGTCGTTGACGGAGATCAGGCCGCCGACCCACTTGCGCCGGGCTTCCGGGATGAATTCGGCAGCCTCCGCCGGGGTAACCATCCGGGTTTCGACATTGAATTCCCTGGCGACGGGCCGCCAGCTCTCCCATTGCGCCAGTTGCTTCTCGTCATCCGTCGCGTAGCGCAAACCGGTTCGGCGGAAGCCGACGTCCTGGCCGATTTCACTAGCCAACTTGTCCCACAATTCCATGGACACGACGCCGAGTGGCATCTCGTGGATGTCGCGATTTTGCAGACGGCACCAGCCCCAGTTGCGGCTGGACTGCTCGCAAGCCACATGGCCCTTTTCGAGCAGGGCAACAGAAATGCCGCGGCCGGCGAGATAGAAGGCGGTCGCGCATCCAACAATCCCGCCGCCGACGATCACGACATCCGCGCTGGCGGGTAGCCGGTCGTCGCTGCGGATGCGCTCGACTACCGGTGACATCAGCCCTGCGCCGGGCGATAGGTCGAGTAGATCTTCTTCACGTGGGAGCGACTCTCCCAGGAAGCAGATCCGCCCTGGACAAACAGGACCACATCTCCGGCGCGGAAAGTGCCCGACCGGCCATCCTCGTCGACGAACGTGACTTCGCCCTCCAGGAGCCGCATCAGCTCGAAATGCCGGAATTCCATTAGCCGCCGATGATAGGGCGTCGAATCCCAGGTTCCGCAGACGAACTCACCGCTCGCCGAGCGAAAATCGGTATGGTTGCGGCAACTCGGCGTAGGCCCGACCAACAGGTCCGCAAGAGGCGGGTTCGACGGCGCAAGCTCAGCCGCAGTGTCGATCCGCACCGGCTTGTCGGCGCTGCCGCCGGCGGTGCAACGCATGATGAGAAGCTCCGTTGGCTCTTTCGCTTGCCACTCGAGCGCGTCCTCGCGCAGAACGACAGCCGCTTCCCCTGCTCCCAGCAAGAATTCCTGTCCCTTTTGCTGCAACCGAACCGCGCCGCTGAGCACCAGGACGAATTCGTCGCCGGGCAGCTCGATCCGTCCGCCGCGATCGGAGAAGAGGCTCGCCGACTCGACGGTGACTGGACCTTCCGGCAACGGGAGCCGTCGCCGCCCAGTAAGGTAGGAACCAGGCTCGCAATCGCCGGCCGCGGGCCAGTGCGCCTTAGACCCAAGCACGTCGACAAAGCCGCCGACCTGCTCAATCGAGAGACTGTCCTGGACCGTTGTGCTCATCATTCGCTGCTCCCCGTGTGCTTGCAGCAAGTCTAGGCTCCAGGTCCGGGGGATTGAACCGCATGGGCCGCCCCGGGTGAACATTGATCTGCTGTTTTTGAGATGCGTCGCGGCAGCCTATGCGGCGGCCCCAAAGCCGCTATGCAGAGTCAATCGCCGCAATTACGGCAAGATATCCTTGTGTCCGCATCAAAACAGCACAAGCCGAGGATGGCGGAGCGTTAATCTCAAAGTATGAAGCTTACCTCCTTGTGGCTCAATACCGGCCCGGTTCAGCGGCGCCTCGCGTCAACCTTTAGCGGTGCTTATTGGCGTCCGCGGGATCGGTTCGAGTGATACACAGTTGAACTCATTCTAACTCGTCGAACCGAGAATTATGTCCGCCGAAGATATCCTGACTGGCGCGATCGCGACGCGCCTCACAGAACCGGATTGCCGCAAGCCGATTATAGTCGGCTTGTGCGGCGCTCAGGGGAGCGGCAAGTCGACTGTCTCGGCAGCCCTCGCCGCCCGCTTCGAGCGAGCCGTCACCTTCTCGATAGACGACCTATACCTCGGCCATGCCGCACGCGAAGAATTGGCGCGGCGAGTTCATCCACTGCTGGGAACTCGGGGTGTCCCCGGGACCCACGATCCGATGCTCGGGATACGAGTCCTCAGCGCAATTGCGCGCGGCCAGTCCGTCGCGTTGCCTCGTTTCGACAAGGCCACCGACGATCGCCTGCCCGATCACGAATGGCCAATCATTGAAGGCGACCACGAACTTGTCATCTTCGAAGGCTGGTGCGTCGGTGCACGGCCGCAACCAGTGGAAGAGCTTGTCGAGCCTGTGAATCGGCTCGAGGCGGAGGAGGATTTCGACGGCCGGTGGCGGCGGTTCGTCAACGACGCGTTGGCCGGTGACTATCAGAAGCTCTTCAGCTGCATCGATATGCTCGTTGTTCTTGCCGCTCCCGATTGGGGCACGGTCCTGGGCTGGCGGATCCAGCAGGAACATGAACTGCGCGCCAACAGCCCGGACGGAACTCATCTTATGAACGACTCTGAAGTCGCGCGATTTATCGGCCACTACGAGCGGCTGACCCGGCACATCCTCGACGAAATGCCTGCGCGCGCTGACCTTGTGCTCCACCTCGATCAGAACCGCGACTGCGTCGCTATCGACACAGCGAACGGCGAACACATTCGAGCCTAACCTCAGCGGCCTAAAAATACCTGAGCCACGCGATGTCCGGGCGCCGCTTCTTCAACCGTGAATACCACGCCGTCGGAACATAAAGCGGCACGATCAGAGCGAAGTACCAAAGCAGCACCCAGCCGTAGCTGTTGACGCCAAAGTAGGCGCCGTGGTTCGGACCCCAAATCGCGAATGCGCTGTGGTACAGGATCCGCAGCACCGTCAGGTGGAAGATGTAAAAGAACATGGGCGCCCCGCCGAACACCGCGAGAATGCTGACGAGACCGGAGTCGCGCATACTCTCGAAGGCAACAAGCAGTAGCGCGCCCACGCCGAGAGTCAGGAGAAGGAACAGCAACGACGGCGGGTATTTGGTCAGCGAGAAAAAGCTCAATGCGGTGCGCATCGGATCGCCGTCGACCGCGAACCAGGGCTTGTCCCCATAGACATTTATGCCGCGGATCAGGAGAAATGCGGCCAACATCCCAAAGCCAAGCGCGGTCAGGCGACGTCGCCTGACTTCGGGTTCGACACTGGACAGGAATCACGGACCTATACCGTAGCCCAGCATGATGACTCCGATCCACGCGAGCACCGGGTAAGTTGTCTTCGCGACGAGACCGAACGGCAGTGGAATCACATCCCGCTGGTGCAGCCCCGCCCAGAGCGCGAACATAGGGTCGCCAGGCTGCAAGTGAATCCCATCCAGGAGATTGTGCCCGCATACAATCAGGAGACCGACGCCTATGATGGCAGGCCGGGGCAGCCGGATTGCACCGGCGAGGACGATCATGCAAACCCCGATGCACCAGATCACCTGAAGCCAGAACGTCGGCTGCGGGACGATCCCCCAATAGATCGGCGACAAATACATCACCTCGATCGCCATCAGCAGCAGACCGCGTTTCAACAGGTATGACGTTGTTTCCTCAAGCGTATGATTGCTTCGGAAAAGGAATACGCCGAGCCCAGTCAGCGCGACGAAAACGGGCGCGCAGAGGCTGACCAGAAGTCGTGCAAGCACAATCGCGGGAATTGTCGTCCTCACGTCCACCGGGTCGGTGACCGGCACATAGACGAGCCATGTCTCACGCACATGGTCGAGCGGCATGAGCACCATCACCAGGCCGCGTAAGGCATCGATGCTTTGGAGACGCCGGCGCGCGACGGGGGTCGTCTTCGGGGCCGCGCTTGCCAATTCGAGCGACGCGGCCGCAGCTGAGCTAATGCTGCCCACTTTCAACGCCTCCACTCAATGGGATAGCGCGAATAGCCCGGGCAGCTGACGCAGACGGCGTCACGAAGCGGATACGCAAGTGCAGCGTGCGGCAAGCATCCTTCGCTCCCATTCCTTTATCGGCCGACTATCACGCCCGCCCCGCGAACGAATCTGCCAAAATGCAGAGGCACGCATGCGAATTTCACCGTAAGCAGGTTCGGGACAGCACATCCCACGGAAGCTAAGGAACAATCTACAGGTAGTTCGACGGCGCCGTCTCATCTGCCGCTTCCCACGGTCGAACAGCTGAAGCGATGATAGGCAGTTTACGGGCTTCTGTTCTGGGCGCTGTCAAACTAACCAGAATTTGGCTCGCAGGCGATCATGAGAGCCAAATCGAGAGTCTACCTCGGGTGAACAAAGGGGGCGCTGAACAGGAACACAGTGAGCTCCGGGGCCTCCGACGGCGACTTCTAACCACCGGGAACACGGCGGTGCAGTTAATTTAACAACATCAGACGGTCTTGTGGTTTGCAGCTGCGCTCACATTCCTAGCATTCACACCCAGATGGAGAGCACCGTTGAATATTACCGCGTTCGTTGCTCAGTTGGTATGCGTATGCGTATGCGTATGCGTATGCGTATGCGTGTGCGGGGCCGCCTTCTCCGGTGGCGCATGAGCAGCACCGCCCTTCATCTGCTCCATCATTTCCTCATGGTCTTCCGGCGCGCTGGCAACTGCAGCCTTGTACTGCTCAGGGCTCATCTTCGGCAGCTGCTGGAGGAAGGCGACCATGTCCCAGATCAGCTCGTCGCTGTGGGTCTTGCCACACGCGCGCATGGCGGTGAGCTTCACCCCATGCTTGATGACCCAGAATTGCTGCGCAAGAGTGAGGTCGTCGCCGCGCGCAAGCTCCGGTGCCTGCGGGTAGAGGCCCTGGCTCATCTCCGATCTCTCGACGCCCCGACCCAGATGGCAGCCGGTGCACATCTCCGCGTAAAGGCCGGCGCCCGCTGCAATGCGCTTGGGACTATTCAGGTGCGTAGGCGGGTGGATACCGCGCGACCGGATGTCTATCGACCGCTCGCGCAGCTCCTGCAGAATGGTGTAGACGACGCGGGAGTGAGGGGCGTCCGCGCCAATGTTATACAAGCCCGCGTAAACGAAAATTCCTGCCAAACCGGCCAGCAGCGCGAGCATGATCAGCACGAATGCGGTGCTGGGCATATGATGTCGTAATCGCTCACCATGACGTGTCTTCCGCTCAATCGAGTTTCAGGCGAATGAAGCCCATCGCACCGGCCGGATTGTGGCCGCCGTAGAGTGGTGCCAAGCCGTCGGGCACGAAATTGACAGCGAACAGGCCGCCCGCACCTAGTGACAAATGCTCGGCAATGCGGAAATCGCGGACCGCGCCCAAGGACACCTTGCCGACCCTGAAGGCGGGTTCGTCCTGCCCTGGGATGAGCTCGCGGTTCTGAACCACTTCGCCTCGGCCGAAGATTGTCCAGCCGGCATGCTTGAGGGATGCTTCCGCGGCAAAGCCGTCGTCGTTGTGACCGACACTCGACTTGCGTCCCCAGGCGAGCATCGCCGCCGCATGCCAGCCCGGCGCGACATCTTCGGCCCACAGCGCGCTTGCGGACCAACGGGTCTGATTCACGCCAGGTTCGAGCTGCTCGGGATCAACGAGGTGTGCCCAGCTGCCCTGCAGCGCCAACGTCCGCGTCGGGTTCCACGACAGCCGGATCGCAGAAGAATCCAATGGTCCTGTTTCTATGTTCCACCGGTGCTGGTCCGGTTCGCGGCCATTGAAGCGGCTCGCTTCGATCTTGAACTGGTCAAGCACCAGCCCTGCGGTCATCACGCCGAAGGTGATGTGTGTCGAATCGAGCCAATGGTGGGTGATCGGCGCTTCGGGCGAATCCTCGATGGATTCGCGATGCATGAACGTGGGCGGACCGAACGCCGGCTCTCCAGGCAGCCCCGCGTAAAGGAAGACGCTGCTTTTCGATCCGATGTTCTGCGAGGCGGATACAGAGAGCTCCATGAAGAAGTCGTGCGGGTGCTGGCGGTCGATCAGACGGTCGTGGCCGTTGGCGGTCTCGCCGCTCGCTAGAAGGAGGGGATAACCGCTCGGGCCCATCAGCGGGTCGGGACTAAGCATCGCGCGAAACTGGAGGGTTCCGTTGCCAAGCGGATGCTGTGCCATCCCCATCAGCATCCCGCTGGCGAACGCCTTGTCATCTCCCCGCGGGCCGGGCTGATGATCGTAAACGAAGTTCACAGTGCCGTGGGCCATGAGCATCCACTCGCCCGACATCAGCATCGGACCACCCATCCGTGAGGAGCCATCGGGCTGCCACGCTGTGCCCGAGGACTCCCGCTGCTCGGAATAAGGGCCAAGCGCAGCCTTCATGGTCATGCCGGCATGCTCCATGCCTTGCATAGGCATCGAACCCATTTCGCCCGTCTGCTGATGATCCATCGGCATGGTCATCTGGCCGCTCGGAGCAGGCTGCTGCGCCATCGGCATTCGCATCGTGCCGTGCTGCATCTGCGATTGATCCATCGGCATCGGCGACTCATTGCTGGGGCTCGGCCGAGCGGGCATCTGCATGCCGCCATGCTCCATTGGCATGGTCATGCCTCCGGTCGCTTTCGGGGCCGTTTTTTTCCGGGCGGTGGTAGGCTTCTTTGTCGCGGATTTTTTAGCCACGGCTTTCTTCGTTTGTTTGGCTGGCGCCTTCTTTTTCGCGACGGGCTTCTTCTTCGCCGCGGGTTTCATCGGCATCGGCATCGTCATTCCGGGCATGTTCATCTGCGCCGTTGCCGGCGCGGAAACGGTCGCAAGCGCAAGAGCGCTGGCGGCCAGCAACAATGGGGTTTTCACGGCTAATCTCCTGAGACTTCGAGTGTAGGTTCGAAATCTCAGGCCATTCGCGGAGGAGGTGTAGCGATCTCGCCAAGGTAGCCGTGCCAAAACTGCGCCACCGTAAAATAACTCGCATTGTGCTTGGGCTCGGCAGCATCCGCCGGAGCCGACGGAGCGAGCGCCACGGCCATACACATGGAGATGCAACAGCTTTTGCCGTCAGCCTTGTTGTCCCGCGATTGAAATCCATGTCATGAGACCCATCGCGCAATTGACCCGAGGCGGGCTGCGGCTGGGCAGTGGCGGGAGCCGCCGCAAGCGCCAGGACAGTGCCTGCAACACAGGCGAGGGAAGTGATGATTTGCATTCGAAGCTCCAGTCTTTGGCTTATTGAATTCGGGTGAGGTGGGCGACGAAGGATATATGCCACGTCCGTCCGCCGTCGTTGGATCTCGCGACAGTATAGGTGTGCGAATTGGGCTTGATGTCGCTCCAAAGGCCACGTTCCAAAGCGGCCCTGCCATCCACCTTCGCCTGCCAATAAAATTCGATGTTGCCATCGCGATATTCGCCAATGGCCGGCGAGCTATCCAGACGCCCTTCACTGCTGTCGACGTAATTCTGGCTCCACTGATGCGTGTTCGGATTGTAAAGGAACAGGTTGGCAGCTTCCCAATGGCCGCCCGGGCCATCCGCTTCGATTTCCTCGATGAATGCCTTGCCATTCCACAGCGGACGCACGCTCTTCGTCCCGCCCATGCGCGCTGTCTGTTCTGGATGATTGAACGGGTCCTTGAAGCTGGTGACGTCTGTGCGCCACTTCCCGAGAGCGAAATCCATGTCGTGCGATCCGTCACGTGCATTCGTGGCGCCCGCGACGCTCGTCGCGCCCGCGGCACAAATGAGCAGGGCAATATAGCCAAGAAGAGCGCGAGCAGGCATCACAACAAAGCTCCGTGAGGGGCAACGATAGGCTTATCCGTGATCGGCTGGGCCATGTGGAGCGCCACTTGCGCGGAAAATGCTTGGATATCCCGTATAAAGTGGCACAATCGCCGGATGACGGCCCTGTTCGAGCTCAGCCTCTCCCCTCGTTCCAAGTCACACAACATTTCGGATGCGCTTTACCAGCAGCTCAAAGCGGCCATTGTCGATGGGCGGCTGAAACCGGGTCTCAGGCTTCCGGCAACGCGGAGCGCGCCCGCGCTCTTCGGCGTCGCGCGCAATACTGCCCAGGGCATATATGACCGGTTGTGCAATGAAGGGCTCGTGACCGCTCACCACGGCTCAGGAACCTATGTCGCCGATCCCATGCCACCGTCGGGTAAGAAACGCAGCTACGGAAAGGTCGACTCATCCGATCTCCGGCTAAATCCCTTCTGGGTTGGCGACGAGGCTTCGTCCTGGATCGGGTTCTGGCGCGAACGTCGCGACGTTTCCCGAGTTGGAACAGAGCAAATCGAGCTCCGTCCTGCGCTCGTGGATCCGACGCTCTTTCCACAGGCCACGTTTCGCCAGGTGATGGCGCGCCAGCTGCGCCGGCTAGAAACTCGTCCCCGATCCTTCAAGAGCCCACAGGGCAACCAGGGCAATTTCCAGCTTCGAAACGCGATATCGGATCATGTCGCGCTCACCCGCGCGGTCGGCTGCAGCGCGGATGACGTCGTGGTCACTGCCGGCGCTCAGCAGGCCTTCGACCTCATCGCTCGAGCACTGGTCAAGCCAGGTCAGACCATCGTAGCCGTTGAGGATCCTGGTTATCCACCGATGCGCGTCCCGTTCGCGGCGGCCGGCGCGCAGCTGGTTCCGGTCAAGGTGGATTCGAATGGCATCGTCGTCAGCGATATCCCGCGAGAGGCCCGTATTATCTGCGTCTGCCCTTCACACCAGTTTCCGCTCGGAATGTCGATGTCGCCCATTCGTCGAAGAGAGTTGCTCCAGTTTGCGCAGTTGACCGGAGCGGTGATCGTCGAAGACGATTATGATGGCGAGTTCCGTTACGAAGGCAGCCCGATCGAAGCGCTTCGCACCACCGAGGCGGCCGAGCAGGTTTTCTACATTGGTTCCTTCTCAAAATGTATGCTTCCGTCGCTGAGGCTTGGCTTTGTCGTTGCGCCGGATTGGGCGCGGGCGACCCTCATCGCGATCAAGAACGCGCTCGACTGGCATTGTCCGGTTCCGCTTCAGGCCGCTGTCGCCGAGTTCATCGCGAAGGGGCACCTCGGGCGCCATGTCCGGCGTTTGAGGCGCATATATCAGCAACGCCGCGACCATCTGCTCGCCGAGCTAACCAACAAGCTAGACGTGCAACTCCGGCCCATCAGGTCCTCTTATGGGATGCACGTTGCTGCATTGGCGGATGACGGAATCGACTGCGAGGCGGTGAGCGGCAGGCTCGCCGCGCGCGGTATCGAGATGCACGCGCTGGACCGTTACTTCCTCGGACCGATGACACATCGAGGTTTCGTATTCGGTTTTGCGTCCTCCGGAACGAGCGATCTCAGCCGGGCAGTCGACGTGTTTAGCGAATGTTTGTTGCGGAGAGATGCCGGCGAAGCCCTGCAATGAGTAAGGTCCTCGACTGCCGACGGAATTGCGCCCCGTTCAGTCTTTGCAGCTAGAATTTGAAGTTCGTGACAATCGCCTCACGAAAGCACACGCCTATGCAATGGTCCTTAGCCAGCATCCGGTGGAAATTTATAAGCCGTTCACTGCCGCGAAGGATTATTGCGTCGACCAGGTGCTCGAACACCTTAAATCGCTCTGGCTCCAGTTTGAGCTGGAAGTCGGCACAAGGAGTGGGCGCTGGGCGATCTTTTCTCCGCATTCGACGTCTATGTCGCCGCGATGAGCCATTGGCGGCCCGGTCGCGCCTGGTTCGCCAATCACACACCGCGATTGTTTGGCATGGCGTTAAGGGCCGAGCATGACCCGGTCCTCGGGCCTGTGCTTGCGCGAAACTTTCCAGCGGCCGGCCGGACTCCAGCCGATGGCGAGCTTTAGCGAAAAACCCTCCGTCGTAAGTCACCAGCCACCACTGAGCGTCAGTTTCAGCCTTCGCCCAATGAAGCCTTTCAGCGGCGACGCAAGATCGCCGGTCAGATGACAGCACCGGCATTTTCCAGGACAAACGCTTCACATTGGAACTCATGCCGCCCATTTCTTTCGGATCTCTCGATCATCCCAAGGGGGCGGCATGCAACCTCGATTGCTCAAGACATTTCTCGCGGTTGTTCAGCATGGCAAAATGACTCGTGCCGCGGCGGAGCTGAACCTCACGCAATCCAGTGTAAGCGAGCAGGTGCAGGCGCTCGAAGCGGACCTTGGCTTGCCGCTGTTCAAACGGTCTAGCAGAGGCCTCGAGCTCACACCCGCTGGCGAAACGCTGATTAGCCATGCCCAGGAGCTCCTGAATCTTGGTGACGAGGCAAGGATCGCTGTCACGGCAACGAGCGATAAAGATCGAGGGAGACTCAGCATTGGCTCACTCGAGACGATTGCGGCAGGCATGTTAGCGCGCCAACTAGCGGATTTCCGCAGCGGATTTCCGAGCATCGACGTCAACGTACTGGTCGAAGGCTCCGGCGTGCTGGTGCAGCTATTGAAGAACGGAGTCGTGGATGTTGTGTTCTGCTTTGACAAAGGCGAGCGAGACAATCGCTTCATATACCGCGCGATTGCCGATGAACCTCTTTTTCTAATTGCACCCGGCGGCCCTGGGCAGGACGCCTGGGAGAGTGACGCCGCGGCACTGGCCCTCAGGCCTTACATCTCGACGCAGCGAGGCTGTGTCTATCGCAAGCTCTTCGAGGACGCTTTTGAACAGGCTGGGATGTCGGCACCAACTCCCGCTGCCGAGGTCGGCAGTGTTCAAACGATCTTGCGGATGGTCGCTGCCGGCGCCGGTTGGGCAATCGTGCCCAGTATTGCTGCCGCAGAACTGCTGGCGAGCGGTGGTGTCGTGGAGATCCCTTGGCCCGCGTTGAAGCCTAAGGCATCAATCATTGCCGTTTGGCGACGCCGACGAGTCCAGAGTGCGCCTTTGGCGCAGTTCCTTACCCTGGTCGGCGCCAGTTCTTTTAAACCAGCCGGTGTCCGCCCTCGACGTGCAGAACCGTACCAGTGGTGAAAGCGCTGGTCATTAGAAATACGATCGCAGCTGCCACATCATCAGCCTGTCCCACACGTCCGACGGGCAGGCGACCGGCCATCGCATTGAGTATCTTGCCTTTCTGCTCGCCGGCCACGTAGTCCCATATGGCAGTGTCGACCCAACCGGGCGACACTGCATTCACGCGTATAGGCGCCAGTTCGACCGCTAGCGCACGAACCAGTCCTTCGATCGCGGCATTTACCGATGCGACCACCGCGCCCCTAGGTGACGGGCGATAAGCAGCGATGCCAGACACAAAGGTCATCGACCCTGCAGCGGATAGCTTGGCGCTCCCGTGCTTTGCAAGGAGCAACGGCCCGTAAATCTTGGTTTCCACCGCTCGCTGCGCAGCCGTCAGGTCAAGCGCGGGCAGAAGCTCGTACACCCCGTCGATGTCGGCCGCCGTGCTGACAATATGATCAAGTTGCCCAAGCTCCTTAAACGTTGCGGACACCTGCTTTTCGCTCCCTACATCGACGACCCTGGTCTGCAGATTGGCCGAGTCACCTAGTGCGGTCTGAGCGGTGCCAGCTTGGCTGCATTCCGACCGGCGATGACGACCGTAGCGCCCGCTTCGAGGCACCGTCTCGCCAGCGCGAGCCCCATGCCAGAGCCGCCGCCCACAATGAGAGCCCTTACCTGTTCGAGATCACGCATTTCACACTCCTGTGCATTTCTGTGCACGAGGCATGTGTGAGTTCCGGGGCTCCAGGGCCAACAGGCATATCCGATAAAGGTATCCGATATCCTGATAGTCACAGGAAGTCCGGCAACTCCGGAACGCGGAGGTGGATCGGAAGTGGCGAGCAGCACCGGCGTCGTCCTTCGCGAGCTGGGCCGCGTAATAGCTTTCGACCAACCAAGCTGCCTTCGGCCCGTCCAGCTCGTCAAACTGCCCCGACGCAGCTTTGCGAGCCAGTGCCACACGGCGGTCGTATTCCTCGTTTGCAGCTCGCAGAAGCTCTGCCGCAGCGGGTTCGGTTACACTCTTGGCTTTCAGCATTCGCACAAGTTCGGTGGCGCCGATGTAGGGGCGCAACTCCTTTGGGAAGACGCGGCGATACTCAACGCGGCCGGATTGGCGGGCCTGAATGTAGGGCACAGATACTCCCATTTGCTTCCTCGCGCTTGCGGCGCTTTGTAGCGCCTTTTGTAGCGTCGGAGCGAAGCTAAGTAGCTCTATTCCCGCATTTTTTTGTAATATAAAGCACGTATGCTTACAGTGGTGCCCAGGAGAGGACTCGAACCTCCACGCCCTTGCGAGCGCCAGCACCTGAAGCTGGTGCGTCTACCAATTCCGCCACCTGGGCACGGAGCTCATCGATGAGTGGTAGGGCGCGCCATGTGGAGCGCTCCTTTCGCCTTGTCAACCGAGCCCGAAACGCTAGTGGCGAAGCCATGATCAATCGCGACAATCGCATCGTCACCGTCTTCGGCGGCGGCGGATTCATCGGCCGATACCTGTGCGAGGAGCTGTTCGAGCGCGAGCTTCGGGTTCG
>Ga0207702_10002680_pt1 | contig 16713 bp, 40 predicted proteins | sample KBSCornC62_FD_184302 | JGI IMG/M metagenome (GOLD analysis project Ga0207702, IMG submission 184302) | Corn rhizosphere microbial communities from Kellogg Biological Station, Michigan, USA - KBS Corn C6-2 (SPAdes) (version 2) | ecosystem: Host-associated > Plants > Roots > Rhizosphere > Soil ...
TTTGTGACTCACCGGCAAGAATTTGATCGATTTTGTATCAAGTTGACCAAGGAGAATAGCCATGCCCGATGACGGACAAGTTGGCCCGGCGCCCACACCAACCCCTACGCCTACTCCCACGCCGACGCCTCCACAGCCGAAGCTACCGACAAGGTGATAGTGTGCCTCCTCATATCTTCTATCTCTGCATCCTGCTCATGTGCATCGCGGCGGAATCCGTTTTCATCGCGTGCGGCAGGCCGAGCTTCGGACGCCTGCTATGGATAGTGTCGGCGGTAGTCGGCTGGTCTTACGCGGCGCTGTGGCTCGGCTACAACCTGCCGACTTCGCAACTGTGGGCTCATGTTGCAGCTTTCGCGATAGGCATTCCGATAGCGCGGGGGTTGGCAAGCCATATCTGCGCCGGCCTGTTCTTCCCGATGCTGACGATCGACGCGCTCAAAGTAGCGGGTGTCATCGATCCGACAACGTGGTGGTGGGCTATTTTCTATCTGGCGTGCGCTCAACTTATAGCGATCGGTCTTGGCGCGGATTTCCATCCGATCGGCAAAGCCATCAGGAAGATGGCGGAAGAGATGCATTGTTGGTTCCCATGCGTGATGGCAACGCTGTGACAGATGGGGGGGATGGCGGCCTTATCGCGGGCGCCGCAATGGCGGCATGGGCTGCCGCGACCGCATTCTGGATGGGCGTGGGCGCTGTCATCTGGCGGCTGTTTTTCGAGCCTCGCATCGCCGAACTCAAGGAAGCGCTCGCGACCGAGAAGACCGAGTGTGAGATCAAGCTCGCGGCCATGGCGGCTCGCGCTGACCGCCTAGAGGGCGTGCTGTTGTTCCACGGCCCACCAGAGATGCGCAACGCGATGCAGGCGGCCTTGAGCGAGGTCCGCACCGAAATGGACGAGGTGAGGAAATGACCGACGCAGATCTAATCCCGGCCGATTACTGGCCGCTGCTCGCGACAATCGAGAGCGCGAACCGGCCATACATCAAGGCGCCCACCTCTAGCGGCTCGGGGCTGTACCAGTTCCTCAAGTCGACGTGGATCGGCGAGGGCGGCCAGTGGGGCGGCAATCCGGCGCTCGCGTTCGGCGGTCTGAAGCCCAGCCCAGAGGAGCAGACGCAGCGCGCCAAGACCTTCACCGCGAAGAACGTGTCCATCCTGAAGGCCAAGGGCATCCCGATCAACAAGGCAAGTTTGTACGCCGCCCACTTCTTCGGGGCTGGCATGGCGGCTCAAGTGATCAAGGCTGACGTGACAGCGCGGGCGGATCTGATTGCCGGGGAGGCCGCAACGAAAGCAAACCAGTCAATCCTGAAGGGCAAGACGGTCGGGCAATTCCTGTCGTGGCTGCATGCGAAGACCGGGGACTGGGCGCGCTGATGTCAGATTGTGCATCCGACATGGAGGCGCCGCTTCGCTTCCACATAGCAGGCATGGGCCTCTTTCGCCGTAGAGAATTGCCCGAGGTGAATGCTTTTCTTGTTCACCTTGATTTGCGCAGCCCATCTCCTGTTCTTCCGATGAAAATAGACGCTGAGAAATCCGCTGGTGTTGTGCGCCATGGGACCGTGAATGTTCTGACCGTTCACCGACCGACTGGCCTCTCGAAGATTGCGCCAGCGATTGTCGGACCGCTGTCCGTTGATGTGGTCAATCTCTCCTTTTGGCCACTCGCCCAGAAACAAAATGAAGGCAACCCTATGGCCTTGGTACGATCGCCCTTTAAACGAAATTCTTCGATACCCTTTGCGGTCTATATTCCCTGCGATCTCGCCTATCGCACCGCGACGACCAGGACGCTTTATCCAGCGGATGTCTCCGGTTTCTGGGTCGTACGAAAGATATTCCGAAAATTGGGCGTAGCCGGTAGGAAGATCGTCAGCCATTTCGCGGTCCTTTCGCGTGGTGGTCAGGGCCGGGCGCTGTTGACGCAGCGTTTCCGGCCCGCTTTTTATGCCAGATTCCTCATTTGTTCGCAACAAAAAGGATGGCTTCCAGCATGAGACTTCGCACCATCCGCTACAAGGACGGCAGGGCCCCGCTCACCGTCCTGCACAATCGACCGGCACCGAACGGTGAAAACGACTGGCGCGGCAAGCTGATCGAGAACGCGAAGGCGATAGCCGAACTGGGCGAAGATGATTCGGCGTTGTGCGGCTACGTCGTGCTCGGCATTTATGCCGATGGCAAGACATCGCTCGGCTTTCGGTACGATTGCGATCAGCCGCATTCCATCCCACGCGCAATGATCCCGTCGTGGATCGCAGAAGTGGTCCGCAGGGACATCATCGCAGGCCCAGAAGCCCGCGAGGTGTTCGATGACATGTTCCAGTGGGTGGAGTGACCCAATGACCCCCAGAGAGCAGCTAATCGCCTACCTCGCCACCCTGAGCGCGCTTGTCACTGTGTTTGTTGCAGCGCTGGTTGCTGCCGGCGCTGGGGTCAGCATCACCGAAAGCTTTGCGCTGGGCACTGTCACCGGAGGCTTGATCGGCGTCCTGCGCATCCCTTCTCAGCAGCAGAGGGCGACCGGTACGACCGAAAGCGGCGACGTGAATATGGGAGATGGGAAATGACCGTGGTCTGGGCATTCATCAAAGCTCGCTGGCCCTTCTTCGCGGGCGGCGTGGCGATCGGGCTCGTCATCGTCCTGCTGGCGACCTGCCACCGCGACAACGGCGCCGGCAAACAGGCGGAGCAAACCACGCGATCGGGCGACGCCATGTCCAACGCAGCAGCCAACGCAATTGACACTCTCCAGAACCGCACCGCGACCGACGATACGATCAACGCGGCGACCGACAATGCTATGAAGGAAATCGGAAATGCGCAAAGCCCTGACGATGTTCGCTCCGCTGTTCTTGCTGGCGTGTGCGCATCAGCCAGTCATCGTTCAGACCCCGCCTGCCGCGTGCGGTAAGCTCATCCCGAGTGGCTGGAAGGACGGTGTAGGGGCAACGCCGGTTCCGACCAATGCGGATATGGCGGACATGCTTGGCAAGCCTCTCACGCCAGCTATGGCGGCGGCAATCATAGGGCCTTGGGCTGGGGCCTATGTCGGCATGTCGGGGCAGCTCGATAAGGCCAATGGGCGGACTGCTGACACGATCAGCATCGTTGGGGTATGCGAGAGCCAAGCGAACGCCGCGCGCGTAAAATGATCGAGGCGCCGTGGACACGAGGCAAGTAACGACTCAAGCAGAATGCCCACGGCTGGTTATGGGTTAGAGCGGGCCGTTCCCAACAGCGCAATAGGGGGATCAGGAAACTTCATCCAATGGGTTGGGTAAACCTGGCCATCTTTTTCATCCCGCCACTTCCCATGATGGTCGTTCCATGCCGCAAAGACGCGGTTGCCGTCAAATACGATGAAGTTTTCCAACGACCTTCCGGCTGCTTCTGACCACGTATCGATCGGTTTCCATTTCATCCCCGAACCTTACTCCTTTCCTCTACCGAACGCGAGTGTAGCCAAAGATGGCAAACGGCGGCAGCGCAACGGCCATGCACAGGGCAGAATACATCATCGCCGTGTGACACCATGGGCTATCTAGAACACTGCCGGCAATGATCGCAGCGACGATGCTGGAAATAATGAACCCAAGGCCACCCAGCCACGCTATCGCCAGCCAGATTCCGCTTATTATGGCGACCTTATTCCACGTTCTTTCCGACATCATATATCCTCCTAGCCTATCTCAGGGATTGGGAGAAACGGCCTGGATCGTCGCGTATGGATCTCGCGCGGCATCTTGGTTGATCGCAGAGGCTATCCCCGCAGCAAGGGTGTCGTTAGCACAAACCGCGATCGTATCGCCGCCGTTGTCGAGGATGCTGTTCCCGACCGCGCGAACCGGCACGAATATCTGACGATCATGCACAGCAAGCGGCGTCATCGCCTGTAGGATCGTCATCACCATCTCCTCCTCACCCAATGTATAGCAGCAGCTATAAGGGTGAAAGCTAGTATCCATAGACCGAGTTCAACGAGGGTGGGACCGGTCATGCTTCACCGATCGGAAGGGAGCGGATAGCAGCGCGCAGAGCCTCAAGCTCTTCCCCATAGGTCGGGCCGCTGTACAGATGATCATGCGCCAGCGCGAAGCTGAACACGCTAGTCAGGTGCGGGTCGCATTCGTCCAGCTTGGCGACCAGCGCGACCGCTGCCTCTCTGACCCTCTCGGCAGTTGTTTGCGTTTTCTGCAAAGAAGTCGACTCTCTGACCCTCTCGGCTTCGGACGCACGATGGCGGGCGAAAGCTTGGACGAGCAGGGGATATGCGGGGCCGCCCTCGTTGAAGAACGGTTTAGCCGCATCGTAATCCGCCTGCGTCGGCGTCACCTCCACTATAGATAGATCAGACATTGGTGGGATCCTTGCTAACGGGGTCGGCAGGCTCGGCTCCGAACAGGTTGAAGCGCATGCGGAGCACCCTCGCGCGCTTGCGGCGTCCAGCGATGTCATCCGGGTATTTCAGGTCCATGATCTCGTTCAACTCGGTGTCGGTTTCTACGGAGGTAAGCATGTCCACCTCCATCCGGTCGAGCGGCTTGCGCCACCATCCGAGCGCGACGATCGGCGGGAACATCTTACTGCGGAATCCACCGCACTTGCGGCACCATGCCGAGCCGTTGGTGTACGTCCCGAACCGGACATGCTGGCGACCCCAAACATGGTCGCACATGAACTCGCTCTGATATTGAGCGAACGCCTCGATCTCCGCATCCGCGATCGTCGGTCCTTCTCCTCGAATGAATGTGCCGCGTGGAAACGCCTCAAAGAACGGTGTCGCTGGAATGATGCCGTGCCCCCACTGGACGATGCAATCATCGGGCCACGCGCATGCTGGCTCATACTCAGTTTCGGTGCCGAGCAAGGCTGAGAGGCGGTGTTCAGCCGTCCCCTCGATGTGGTGAGCTGCGATCCTCATCACTCTTCCCCTGGTATCGGCGCTACGTCGAGCATGGCGGAGAGCGTAGTCTGCTTCGGCGGAACAGCTTCATCAAACGGCGACTGCCCGACCGTGATTTTCCCGTTGCGATGAGCGACCAGCCAGCGCCCGTCAGGCCAGCATACGGTGAAATCGTCGTCGTCCAGATCGACCGTAAACCCGTCGTCGAGCGACACCGTCTCCTTTGCTGGCTGCTGTGCAAAGGCGAGCAGGACTGCATCAGCGCGGCGCTTGTTGCGCTCCGCGCTGACGTATTCGTTGGCGTCCTCGTTGCTCTCAAACTCCATCGGCTCTGCACCGGGAAGCCTAAGGGTATACGTAGCTTCACCATCGACCAGCCTAGTTAGTCGGATGCTATAGCCGAAATCCTCATCGGCGTTGCGTATCGCATCGGTCACAGCCGCCCGCGCTCGTTCAGCATCATCCTTCATGGGGCGCTCCTAGTGTTGCGAAAACCTTGGCAGCGCGGCGGAAGTCTCCGTATGTCAGCAGGCGCGATCCCTTGGGATACCGCTCAATCCAAGGCGTAGCATCGTCTGGGCATGTGAGCAGCGAGGGATCCATCCACTTGCCGGCCATGGCAAACGGCTCCAGCGCCTCCCGTACTTCATCCCCCTGCGCGGCTACGGGGGTGAAGAGGGCGGCGTTCATGGCCTCCGCTACACTGATCGCAAGGGAATCACCGTCCGTGCGATTGACCGGCACAACCTGAAATGTGTTGAGACTGTCAGCGTCAAGGACGTGATCGCGATAGGCCCGATATCGACCCTCCCCCACCCCTTCAACGTGGGGCAGCGCGAGGATGGCGAACACGCGCGCTGTCAGCAATTTCGCCAGATCGCGGACCTTGTTCTGCGTGCACGCGATGTTGGCGTCCAGCCCTTCGAAGATCGCGTCTTCAACCGGCTGCCAGGCCACCGCTTCCCGCCGCCCTTCCTCTACTGCGGGCTCAGGCGTGCAATACGGGCATTTCGCAGCGTTGTGATGATTGGTCGGATCAAAGCCCAGCGCTTCAACGACCGCGCGCATATCCGCTTCCCCCGACACTACGGGAGGCGGGGATTGCAGGGCGGCGATTGCCTGTCGATTGTGTCAATCAGGCGGCCCAGCGAATTGAAGTTCACCGGCGCCATGTCGTGGCGATCGCGCGCTTCAATTACACTGACCCGGAAGCGTTCCAGCCCTTCCGGGTCATCAATGTAATCCGGGTAATGTGACAGGCGTTCTGATGGCACGGGCGGTTTGGCGTGGAAGGCTTCTAGTCTGTCGAGAATGGTGCGCAGGTCCGCTGATTTGACGTGGTGCGCAAAGCCTTTGAGCAGCGATCCGTCGTGGCGCGCATCGTCCGCGTCGCACGCTGCCCGCAGTTCCGCGATCAGGTCCGCAAGCGCTCGATCATCAGTGTTCATGGCTGGCACCGCTTTCTGCAAATCGTGCGACGGCATTGAAGGTGAAGGATCGCCGCCATATTGGCCGGCAACCCGGTAGCGTGGTGTTTGGCCCCTTCGGCGAAAGGGCACGGTTTCGGGAACTCGCTCACTTGCTCGCTTCCTTCTCCAAACTGGTGGGGTTCTGGCGCATCACTTCGTGACCGCTTGAGCGGCAGCAAGGGCGGCTCCCATCGCCATCGCCATCCCCATGCGGGCCTGTTGCTCGCGCGCAAAACCCTTGAGAACTTCGTCGGTATCGACTGCTTCCCACCGAGTCATCTTCATCACCCAGGCGAAGATCGCGGCATTAAGCGCATCACGGGAAACCCCATGCTCCGCCGCTGTTACAGATACCTCTCCGCGCCAGTCGTGCGTAAACGCGTTAGGGATCGAAACCGAAGGCGAAGACGCGTTGGCGGCTTCGGGCGAAGCCTGAGAGCCCGACGGCGAAGCCGGAACGCCAGAATTATCCATGGCTTTTCATATCCTTATCCATGTCAGGGGAAGGTGAAGGGGGTATGGCGAGGGCTTCACGGACGATCTCGGCCAGTTTCGCCGCGCTGTTGGTGCCGTGAGGAAACCGCTCTTTTGCCAACCGATCGGCGCGTCGCAGAGCTTCACCGACGCTGTAGACAATCATCGTCACAATCCCTCTCCTATTGCTCGGAGGCTGGCGGCGGTCAGGGCGAGCGCGGGCGTTGCTGCCTTCGCCTCGATCGCCATCGGATAGGGCTGCCACAGGAACGCTTTGGCCGTGCCGTCCTTGAAGAACGTAACTTGGCCGCCAAACCCGTTCGCCAGCGACATGGCATCGTCGAGCGCCCTAGTGTAGGCGGGGATCGGGCGCAGACTGTCGAAATGCCGATCGTCGTCGCCGCCCTCTAAGACGAATAGGCGCCCGTCATCAAACATATCGCAAACGCGCGCGTTGTTCTCAGGCTTCACCGCCACGCTGATCAGCGAATCAGTTTCCCGACACGGCCCGCTCAACGCCTCAACTTGCTCAGCCAGGCTTCGTAGCGTTTCCCGGTTAGTCATGACCCGACAGTCCTTTCAGGGCGCGGGCGCACTTCGGGCAGGTAGCGGTGCCATCGGTGTGCATGATCCAGCCTCGCCTACGTGCCAGCGCTTCGGCGGCGCGACGGGTTTGGCATTCCACGATGCCATGCGGGAACTCGTCAAAACGGTGATCAGGGTTCTCGTACTTGCAGTACAGGTCGAGATCGTAGACACCTGGGCAAAAGTTCGGATGGTCTAGAGGGATCGGCCTACCCACGCGCGCCTCCCTCATTCGAGGGGTTGGGGAGAGATGAATCCCGTCCAGCCATCCAGGCTGCCAGGGCATTATCGTAGCCACGATCTGGCCGCATGATCCCCAGCCGTCCGCGTCGAAAATGGACGTAGAGATCGCCTCGCGTGCCTCCGGCCAGGTAATATTCGTAGATAGCCCGCGAGCGATCGTCCGGCGGCGTCCAAGGATCATGCCCGCTCATTCACACCCTCCCGCATTCAGGGTGTCTGGAATAGGGGAGGAGAGACGGGCGATCTCCGCTTCGATCTCAGGGCAGCGGGTGAACCATTCGCCGTGCCGGCGAAAGTCGTAGAACATCAGGTGATAGCCAGCCTCCTCCCAACGTCCGCCGGGACGCAGAGCAAGAATGCGAAGATCGCGGCCTGTTTCGCTGCGCAGCATGGAAAGCCGACGCCTCGGGCTCTTGGCGAATCCGATCTTGATCGGGCCGCCATCGTCAGCCCCGATGAAATAGACGTGGCGCTCTGGGTCCGGATCGCCCTCAAAATATGCCGGTATCATCACCGCCAAGTTTTCCGGCGTCATCCATACGGGGCGCTCGGGGGTTAGCAGTGGGTCGGATTTCTCCAACGAATCCAGTACGGAGAACGAAACGGGAAGGTCGCTAACTTCGTAGCTTTCCGTAGCGTCAGCCTTGGATTTGCAGTCCGGTGCGTAACCACTCCGCCAACGGGCCTCACCGAGGGGAAGCGGGCTTAAACAGGCAAAAGTTAGCACCGTCAATCCTCCGCGTTAGCATTTTTACGATTTGTTCCGGTGCCAGAAACGGACACCAGATGACGGGATTTCCCGCCAGCACTAAGCCGGGCGATCTCCGCTTCGATGGCATCGCACCGATCAAACCACTCTCCGCGAATGCGATGCTCGCGGAAGCGGACATGATAGAGGCGCTCGTCGTTCTCTCGGCCAACTAAGATTGCCCAAACAAAAATCGGATAGGGGCAGGCGATCTGTATTTCCTGCCAGCGGCGCTCAAGGTTGCGAGCATATCCAATTTTCACGGGGCCATCTTTCCAGCCCATGAAATAGACGCACGGCTGGCTTACCGTGTCGCCCATTAAGCGGGCGACTGATGATGCCCGGTGGCCCGGTGCTGATTTATTGAAAGGCCGGCTCATGGCCGCCACCCCGATGCCAGGGCATTCATCGCTAGCGCTACGGGGCCGGGAATTGGTGCGTCGCCATTGCGATACCGGGTCACCGTAAGCGGCGACAATTCGAGCCAGCGGGCGATTTGCGCTCCGCTGCACCCGATCCGCTCCTGGAGCGATTTGAACTCTGATGCCGTCATATCGCATTGGTAGCCTTTATAATCGCCAAGCGCAAGCTTTATATTCGTGACGATACGATTTACGCACTCTTTTCCAGAAGCCCTACACCGCCCGCACTTTCGCGCCGGGCCGTCAGGTATTTCATCGCCATCTGATAGGTGCGGTGGCCAAGCACGGCGCTGATCTGCGAAACTGTCGCGCCAGCTTCCTCCAGGCACCCAGCGGCGGCATAGCGTAGACCGTGCGGCGAGCGATCGGGCGGCATGGCCTCAACCTTTGCGCACTGGTCGTGGATCGCCTTGCCGAGCGAGTTGGCATTGTAGGGCCGTCCCTTGCCATTGCGGACAATGCGCCCACGGAATGCCGTCTTGTTCGCTTCCAGGGTGGCGCGTAGCTTCGGGTGACAATAGATGTCCATCGGCTCGCCCGTCTTGGACTGGCGCACGCGGATGAAGTCGCCCTGAAATGCGCTCCAATCCATCTCGGCCACGTCCTTGACCCGCTGCCCGGTGTAGAGCAGTAAATCGAGCGCTAGCGCCATGTGCTTCGGGGCGACCGAGCGGAATAGTGCGATCTCATAGTCGCTCCACGGGGTAATCGTCTTTTGCCGGACCTTCAGGCGCTTGAATCCGGCGGCCGGATTGTGACCGTTGCGCACTAGCGATTCCTCGCCAGCCCACGAATAGAGCCGGCTCACCATCTGCTTGATCTTGTGTGCCTTGCGAGGCGTGGCGGCGTAATCGTCGCGAACCGCCTTCACCATCGCCTGCGTAATCAGACGATAGGGCTCTTTCCCCAGATCGTCCGCTTTGATCAGATCCAATGTCTGTTCGTAATCGTCGCGGGTGCGGGGGCGGAGCGCAGCAAACTCGGCGCTCGCCTTGTACTTGTCGATCAACGCCGACAAGCTACCCTCAGCCGGTTTTTCCGGCTTAGCGTCAGCTAGATCGAGCAGTTCGGAATATTTTTGGTGGAACGCGGCGTCGCCCGGTTGGCCTGGTAACGCGGTGTGCAGGCTGCCCTTGCGAAAGCGCCAGTAGCGACCCTTGACGATGTAGGTGTAAGGTATCTTAGCCACGGGCACGGCGTTTCTCCAGGAAGCGGGATTCAACGTCCGAAGCCTCTTCTTCTTCCTGGCGTTCGTCTAGGGGTTGTCCGTCAATGCAATCCGCCCACCTGTTCAAATCGTGGATATCGTAGAGAACGCGCCGCCCGTGCCGCTTGGGCTTCGGGCCGTCCTTACGCAGCGTTGACGGGCTCAAGCCCACATAGGCAGCCGCATAGGCTTCAGACATAAGCCGGGGCCATGCTGGTAGCTCTATGCGGACGGGCGCTGTCATCCCTGAATGCCTTCCGGTTCATCAGGCATAGGAGCCCAAGCCTTGGGTGAGCAGGGCCACGCCCCCGGCGCCGACTGCCAGCCGAACGTGTTGTTGTAGCGACCCGTCACGATCTTGTAGCGGGCCTTCTCGCCGTTCCAGAGCATGACGGTGGTTCCGTCCTTCGGGGCGGAGATCATCGTTCGCCAGTTCATGGCTTCTCGTCTCCCTGGATGTCCTTGGGGGGAGGGGCGATCATACAAACACCTGCTCGAAAAGCTGGCCATCGACCTTGAGCGATGCTTTCATCGCGGCGACGCGAGCCTCCGCGTCTGCTGCATCGTAGGCCCAGACCTCCGCTCCATATGCCTTGTCGCCCATTTCGTAGGCGAGCAGGAACAGGTACATTGGCCGTCCATAATTATCCTGGCGGACGAACTCAGGGTCAGGTGCGGCCCGCTTGTTGCGTTCGCCGGTTAGATCAATGATGTCCGTCACAACACCGCCCTCCGCTTGATCCTCTGTAACCTGGGATAGGCTTTTGCTCGACGGAGCCAGCGTTCATTGGCTAGCGGGTCTAGGGCTAGCATCTGCCGGCGAACGGATAGGACGTGGGCCTCGTGATCGTAATTCGGGAGACGGGTGTGGAGAGCGGTCATGCTGCGTCACCTTGGGCGCATGGCTTCGCCACCGCGCTCTCATCCTTCGGACCAAGCCCTTCGGTCTTGGCGCTCTGCGTTTCGATCGCTTGCGCGACTGCGAAGCAAAGAGCATCAAATGCGTCGCTGTGAACGATCCAGCACTTTTCGCCATCGTCTGCCTCGATAGACATGATACGTCCGTTGCGGGCTCGATATGTGCTGCTAGCCATCGCCAGCACCTCTTCTGCGGCCCTCAGCAACGGAGCGGATCGAGCGTCAATCGCAGCGGCAAATTCCCGCTCCCAATCCGACACCTGATGGTCGCCGCTCATCATCCATTCTCGGACGAACTCGACGGCCTCCGCGCTAGGGATTGATGCCGGGACGGGCGAGACGGGAACCGGCTCGATCGGCGAAGCCGACGAAAGCCCGGTGGCGTCAGCCAAGCGCCCGTTATCGCTAGCATCTTCCATCACACTACCTTTCTGGGCCGGAACACCGGGGGCGATATCCCGGCCCTTGGCGCATGCGGTATTGCTGCGCTTCGAAGTCATCGGAGGTTCATTTTCGCGCGCTCGGTCGCGTTGGCTGTGCGCCATGCGTCGAACCTCATTCGCTTTGCTTCTGCCTGGGCTCGGAGCGTCTCAGCTTCCAGAGCGGCGCTTTCCCAATCGGCGCACGCGAGTTCGTACACCGGATCGGCTTCCGCCATCTGCTCTGACGCTCCGGCCGGATTGCCATCACCCTTGTACTTGACGAACAGGGTGGCGCGGACACGCTTGCGGCGAAGGTCTTGCGCTTCGGCGTGAACCTTCCCGCGCCCGGCAGCGACGAACAGACGCTCTGCCTCATCGATGGCACGTTCGATTGTATCAGACATAGGGATCGTCCAATTTGCTCTTGTGCGGGGAAGCGCGGTAAAACTCCCGCGCCTTGTCGATCATCTGGAAGCCGTAACGGCCCTCGAATGTCCGCTCACCAACGCGATGTTGCTCGGCGTGATGATCCCGACAGAGGGACAAAACGCAGGCGTCGCTTGGCTTGAGCGCCATTCCGCCACCCGTTCCGACACGGACATGTGCCACCTCGATCGGCATGAGCTGACAGCCCGGCACCGAGCAATAATGGCCGCGCACCCAATCCCTGTGAGCCGTCGATTTGATACGCGGCTTGGGCTTGAAGTGATCGTCTTTGAGGCGGGCGGGGAGCGGCATTAGAAGGGCGCGTCCCCGGCGAAGTCGTCGGCATATCCGCCACCGCCTTGCTGCTTGCGCTCACCGTCCTTGGGAAGCGGCTCGCGAAGGTGAATAGCGAACTGGCCTTCGTTGCTTGCGGGCATGGCGTCCAGGCGCACGATGTAGCCGGCGCCGTTCTTGTTCGGCCATGCTACGCCGATCTTAGTCCAGTAGCTCTTGCCGTTGTGTTCGCGGACAGTCAGAGCGTCCAATCGTTCGGTCATGTTGTTATCCTGCGTTGATGGTAGAGATTGCGGCAGATGACGGGCCGTATTGGGCCTTCAGCTTGTCCACGGTGGAGTTGAGTTCATCGATGAACTTGGCAACTTCCGCCTCAAGTTCGGCCACCCGCTCGGCATCTCGATCGACGCGTTTGACGAACAGGCGCATTTCCTCGGGCAACCGGGGGTCGTAGGACACGAAATCGCACCAAGCGCGATCGGTACAAGCCATTTGCCAGTACATTTGCGTCAGATACTTTTCGGGCACCGCGCTATTGAGCAGCGTGTCGATATGCGTCGCCGTGTTAGGGCACTTGATCTCGACCAACCCATCATCCGCGACCAGGCCATCCGGCGAAGCGCCGGACAGGGTGAGTGTGGGATGCAGCACGAAGCCGACTTCCGACACTTCCGCGTCATGGTGGAAGCAATAGGCGTGGCGGGCATCCGCTTCGTGATCCACGCCCCATTGCATCGCCGCATTGGTGAAGGTGGATTCCGTTGCCCCTGTCAGGCGCTCACAGACGAGCTGGGCCATGTAGTTGGCGCGAGAGGCGGAATAGCCAGACTTAGTGCGTGCCACCACGTCAGCGACGCGTGAGGCTGTGACACGGCCACAGCGGACGGCAAACCAGTCGTCGGAGCGCTGGTCCATCTGAAGGACGGTAGCCATCACGCAGCTTTCTTCACGCGCTTGGCTTCCAGGGCACGGATGGCTTCCTGGTAGCGATCAGCCGGAAGGTCTGCTATGCGGCGGACCTTGAGGTATTGCGAGAACTTACCGATATCGGCGCCGACTTCATCGGCCAGCGCGATTAGGTCTCCTTCCTGCTTTTCGGTGATGCGATCGGCATTCATGTCGGCCGGCGCGAACTTCGCCGCTGCATTGCCGTCGTCATCTTCGGGGCACACGCCCACCACGGCAGCAAGAGCGTAGCGCCGCGCATAGGTGATTGCCGAGCCGTAGCCCTGGGCATCCGCCTTGGAGAGGGGAATGGACAGCGTCGACCGCATCCATTCGCCGCTCTTGTGCGTAAGCTGCGTTGTCAGTGTCAGGCGCCCGTCAACCATTTCGCCGGGGAATTGCTGCACCGACAGCCCGTTGTCGTAAAGCGCTTCACGGCACGCCGACCAAACGCTTGCCAGATCGGCGTACTTAGACTTGAAGGCCGGGTTGACTTTGCCCTTGGTCGCGCCTTCGACCGAGCCTTGCGCCACGGCCATCGCGGCAGCGAGCGCGGCAATGCTTTCACTCTGCTCGATCACAGATTGTCTCCTGAAATGCGATATGCGGTACTCACCGAATGGCCGAGACGCCATTTGCGCTGCCTATTCGCTGCGCAGGTTCGGCAAACTCGGCAGCCTTTGTATTTACGGATATTGTCACCGCTTAATGGATGGCCATTCGCGCAATGCGTCCGCTTCTGGTTATGGAGCCTGCCCTTCGCAGCGGCATCGTGACTATTCTGGGTATTTGTTCCCCACCATATGTGGTCAATATTGACGCAAGCAGGATTGTCGCAAGAATGACACGCCTGAAGTCCTGGGGCGGGCCACGCCCTATCCGAAATTATCTTTGCCATCCTCGGAGCGGACACCATGCAATTGCGAAACCAGATGGTGCCGCGCCCACGAACGTGTGAACCGGTCCACAGCCAGCAAGAGCCATCAGCGCGAACAGTCTTGTCCGCAATGCGTTGCTGGAGCGCATCATCATCCCACGGCTCAACCGTGGTGAGGCTCTCGACGCGGCGACGCGAAGCGGCGATCGCCAAACCTTCTGTTGGTTCACTCGCCATTGTTGTTCTCCCCACTACTAAGGGCGGCAAGAGCGACCTTCTGCATTCCACGCAGCAGCGCATGGACCATCTCAGCGGCCGGCCCTTCTATGGTCTGCCCGTGCCAATGCGCTCGATGGGGCTCATCATTCTCGACAATGTTGTCCTCTACGATGCGACTGATTTCCTCCAGAGCCCTTCTCAACGGATCAGCATGAGAGGCGCGGGTGTTCCAAGCTGTGGCGGATGCTCCGCTGGTCAATGCCGTGGGACCGAACGCTGCACAATTGGCGCACTCGACAGCCCAGTCAGTGGGTTCGCCACCAAGATTGTGCATCTGGTACGGCTGGAGTTGGAACTCTTCGGCGGTCGCGCTGCAAAACGGACAGGGCTCCAGTCTCTCTGTATCGGACATGATGGCTATCCTTGTGAGGGTGGGAGGGGTTGGGCGTCCCCTTGCGGGCCGCGCTCTCGCCCTTCGGGCTGAGCCTGCTGCGCAGTCTCATCGCTTCGCGCTTCGATCGCTGACGCGGGCGACTCATCTAGTTCGACGCGCACCTCTGGCACGATCACCGCATGCTCTGGAACGTCCAGATCGGCGAACACGATCGGCGCAAGGAAGGCGCTATCTGGAACCGATAGCCGCAATCCTATGGCAATCTCATCGCGCGCTAGGTCGGGCTTGTTCTTCGTCATGCGCACGACGCCGCGCTTGTTCATGACCAAGTGAATTAGCGTTTTCATTTGAGGGCCTCCGAACCGATGTGCCAATTGCCGCAGGCCGTGCATTGATAGACGCGCGCTTTCCCTCGCGTCCCGGTGCTACGAAAACGCTTGCGTAGGTTGAGAATGCGCCGCGCGGCCTGTTCGCTCTGGTAGGGCGTCTTCCCGACGCATTCCGGCGCGATAGCTGCGAAGTCGAGATCAGCCACGAGCCGCTTCCCCGCGATAGTGACTAGCGGCTTCGCCTGAGACAGCTTGCTGGCTCAGCCCCGCAGGGGCGCAGGCACGGGCCGAAGGCATCGCCATTTCGGCCTGCATCTCCGCGTAAGCCTTTGCAACGACAGCAGAGTTCTCCTCCATCCATTTACTATTAGGACCAGGAGTCTCCAGGCTATCGAAAAGCCGCTCTATGAAGGTCATGACCGACCCTCCGCTTTCGCGATTGCGGCGCGGGCCTGCTCAACTGGCCAGAAACAGCCTTCGTCACCAACGAGGTGCCGGCCTTCCATCGCCTCCCCAAAGGCGAGCATGCCAACGAGCGCATCGTACATGTCCGGTGACGAGGCTATCAGGTTGGCATTGGCCGTCTGGACCACCAAGCCGTCCGCGTCCGACAGCGCCAGCGAGCCCCGGCCTGTGAGATAGCCCCATCCGCGAATATCGCAGACTTTCATCTGCCCATCCGCAGCGGTTACGTCATAGGCCCTATAGCCGACTGCCCAAGGTCCCGGCGTAAACTTCACATCGGCCATTACGAAGCCCTCCAATATCCACGGTTGAGCGCCCTATCCGGCGCAAAGAAGGGGAGGGTCATAGCGAACATACGCGGCATCCTCCGGCGGCCATGCGCTCGCGCGTCATGCGGTTAAGCGATGTGGTGGGAACCTTGCCGGCCGCGAACGTCGCCCCGAGTTCTCTGAGGGAGACGGGCCAACTATCCCGCCCTGGCGAGCGGTAGGTGTGTCCGTGTCGATCCTCATCGCCGATCGCATCCGCGAAAATGTCGTTGTGGTCGCGCCACAGTTCGAACCATTCGCCTATGCGTTGGTGATAGCAGCGCCCGCAGTCGGTACGGTTCGGCACGGTGACGCCAAAGCGGCGTAGCGTGGCCTGAACGTCATCCTCGCCCATGCCCCACTCACGAAGTGGAAAGCGTTGCTCGATACCCTCGATTTGGCCATACACGCCGCCCTGACGGGCCTCTTCGTCCGCGCGCAGACCGACATAGGCGACAACCGGGCCCTCGCTGGCTTGCTCGCGAAGCCAAGCTATGAACGGCTCGATCTTGATCTTGCGGGTGCAGAACCGCGCCCGGAAATTGGGAAGCATGTTCTCGCTGGCGATGCACGCCTTTAGCGTCGTCCCCATGATGGGCAGAATGCGCTGCCCGAATATCTCGCCCAGCTTCCGCCAGTGAGCGAACATCTCAGGGAGTTCGTCGCCGGTCGGTGTGCAAACGTAGGTATAGGGGCGCGGCTCACGCTCGCGGAGCAATAGGCTAAGCGCTGTGCTGTCATGACCGCCGGAAAGGGCCACGACGTGCAGCACGCCGCTTTGATCGCGGGCCAGCATCACAGGTATCCTCGTGAAAGATTGCGTTCTGCGGCAAAGAAGGGGTCTGTCGGCTCAGCACATTCCATTGCGCGAGCATCAGAAGCCCATGCTTCCTCTGTTTCCTGCCAGAGGGTCAGGTCGATGATGGAGAGGCATTCAAGACACGTTCCGTCTTCAGCCATCTCTGACATTGCTGTGCAGGTAGGGCAGTAACGGAGAGCGTTGTGCGCCTTCAGGGTGGCGGTGGCGTTCATTTCGGCACCACGCAGTAGGCG
>Ga0207702_10002681_pt1 | contig 16713 bp, 19 predicted proteins | sample KBSCornC62_FD_184302 | JGI IMG/M metagenome (GOLD analysis project Ga0207702, IMG submission 184302) | Corn rhizosphere microbial communities from Kellogg Biological Station, Michigan, USA - KBS Corn C6-2 (SPAdes) (version 2) | ecosystem: Host-associated > Plants > Roots > Rhizosphere > Soil ...
CGCGGGCACATCTTCCGGGTGAACGAACTCAAGCCACGCCTGCGGTTCTGATCCAAATGCGCCAGGTTCGCAGCCCACCATGCGGAACACCTCGTCGGAACGGTACACAACCTCCTTCTCCAGATCCCAGACCCACAAGCCCATCCCGCTCGCATTCAGCGCGATCTGCAGCACATCGTCGCGGTATCGAAGCTGTTCGCTGGCGAGCGCGCGTTCTTCGGCCAGCTGCCGCTCTGCCTCCACCCGCTCCAGTTGCGCTTTCAACTCCATGCTCTCCAACTCGGACTTCTGGCGTGCAAGCCGCCTCATCGACCATCCGAGCAGCAATGTAACCACGAGAAAAACAGCGAGCCGAACCTCCTGCGAAGCGTTACCTGTTGAAAAACGAAACTGCGCCCGCGTCAGGAATGCGTCGACGAGAGCCACATCCATCAGTGCGCATCCTGCGGCCCCCCACATTCCCAGGAACCAGGCCGCCAGAATCACGGTTGGAAATGCCAGCAATAAGGGAAAGTTGCGCAGGGGAACGATGGCCGATGTCAAGGCTACCGCCGAAGAAGCCATGCAGCATCCGAAGAGGAATCTAACAAACCACGGCAAGTTGCCGATCGCTTCGGAATTAGGAATGCGCGTCTTCATCGGCGAGCTCCAAGTACACAGCACTCCCCGCCGTCACACATCGACGAGTCCCAATATCGCATTGGTCTTCGAAAACGCGCGCATCATTGAATGCGGCGTGCACAAATGCGTCTCAGGACAGCAACCCAGGGGAAACTCAGTGGCTGTAGCATAGGCAAGTTTGAGACACGCTGTCCAGTTTCGCCAGTGCTGGCCCGACAGGAGCGGACGATGGATAGACACAGCACCCTCTCAGACTTGCTTATAGATGCCGGAAATGGGCCTGTTCCTTGTTCCTGGGCTGGCCCTTGATGTTTCCGATAACCGCCCGTTGCACCCCTCCGCTCTCCTTGTTTTGGGGTGAGACAATTGGTCCGAGGAGAACCGCCCAAGCATGCTGCCCGTTCTGTCGACCCATCTTTTTTTGAAGCAACGGCTGCACCCCGGAATCCTCGAAACCGCCCATCGTTGCGGGGCCCAGGGAGTCGAACTTTTCGCTGCCCGCCAGCACTTCGATTACACCAGCCGAGAGCACGTCTCCGAACTCGCAGGGTGGTTCGCTTCCAATCCGCTACAACCCTGGTCCATGCATGCTCCTCTCTGGCCTGACCGCGAGATGGGTCGGGCAGGCGCGCCGGCTGTCAACCTCGTCCACTCGGAAAAGTCTCGTCGTATCGATTCGATGGACGAGATCAAGCGCGCTCTCGAGATCGCCGAGCACATTCCGATCCAAAAGCTTGTCGTACATCTTGGCGAAAACTTCGATAGCTTCTCCATGCGCCTGCTTGAATATGCCACCACGGCCCTTGAGCACCTTGGAGCCTTCGCCAAGCCGCTGGGTGTACGAGTTCTTGTCGAAAACCTGACCAGCGACGCTGCTTCGCCCGAACACCTGATGACGATTCTCGATATGGCCCACCTCGACCAGATCGACGTCTGCCTCGACCTCGGGCATGCGCACGTTGCACCCGGTATCGCTGAAGCCATCGGGATCTTTGGTAAGCGCATCGCTCAGCTTCACGTGCACGACAACCACGGCGTCCGCGATGAACATCTCTGGCCCGGCGACGGCACCATTGACTGGACCACCACTCTCGATGCCCTCAGGGCTCTCCCATCTCCGCCTGCGGCCGTCCTCGAAGTCGGCTACAACCTCGAGGATGCGTCTGCCAACATTCCAGACCGCATTCAGCGGGCATTCGAAAAGCTCGTTTGAATCCTCCCCTGGAGAATGAGGATTCGAACCTAAGCAAACGAGATTTGGGGCCGCGGTGAACACCGCAATCTGCCTTTCGCTCCTGATGAACCATCACCTCCGTAACGCCGGCCCGCTCGAAATCAGCACAGAACCCTTGAACATGCCATCCCGGTCGTCTGATCCTGTTTACAAACACCGCCGGGAGAGACGACTCCGCAGAGCAAGCCCGCTCCGTCCGTCGCCTTCCGGCATCTGATCCAAGCTTGCCGTACCTGCAACACTGGTTGCCCCCGTGACTGCGCCAAACTTCACGACCTCCGATCGGCTCGCTTCTCCTCCAGTTCCCCCCGCTCGGCCTGCGTGAACCGCAAGGGGGCAGCTGCAATGCGAACTCGCAGTTCTTTTCTTCTTTTCTGTACCGCCCTCCTGGCAGGATGCGGCAGTATTACCCGCGCTCCCTCATCACCGAATGATCCGCCCGCGTCTCCTCAACCCACAGCGCTCAGCATCAGCACCAGCAGCCTGTCCAACGGCACCGCTGGCGGAGCATACACCGCGTCGATAACCGCCACGGGAGGCAAGGCTCTCTACACCTACAGCGCCACCGGCCTTCCTTCCGGGCTGTCGATCGGCGCATCCAGCGGTGCCATCTCGGGCACGCCGGGGCAGAACTCGGTCGGCACCTCAGTCGTCTCTTTTTCGGTCAGCGACGCATCGCAGCCACCGCAGACTGCGACAGCGAAACTCAACATCACCATCAATCCAGCGGTATCCGCCTCTGCTTGCACCCAGATGAGCATCGGCGAAAACGCGAGCCTGAACGGCTACGTTCCCTTCCCTTCAACGAGTCCATGGAACGCAGACATCTCCAGCGCGCCGCTCGATCCCAATAACACCGCGATCACCTCAGCGGCAGGATTCGCCGGCCTGCACCTTCATCACGACTTCTCATCAACGGCTGGCGGCAACTACGGTATTCCCTACATCGTGGTTGACTCGAGCACGACTCCGCTCGTTCCCATCAATGTGCTCGACTACGCCGATGAAAGTGATGTTGCCTCCGCTCCGTTTCCCCTCTCCGCCCCAATCGAAGGCTCGCCCGCCGACTGCTCAGGCTGGCCTAATAACTACATTGGCGATTCGCACGTTCTCGTCCTCGATCGCAACACGTGCTTCCTCTATGAGACCTTCAACACGCACCGCTGCAACGGTGCATGGAACTCTTCCTCCGAAACCATCTGGGATATGCAGAGCTACGAGCAGCGCCCCTGGGGCTGGACCTCAGCGGATGCCGCCGGACTGCCAATTTTCCCTGGACTCATTCGCTATGACGAAGTCGACTCAGGATCCATCAACCACGCCATTCGGTTCACCATGCAACAAACGAAGAACGACGCCAACGGCGGCTACTTCGTCCAGCCCGCAAGCCATGCCGCCGGCACAACCTATGGTGCCAACAACATCATGGGTATGCGAATCCGGCTCAAAGCTTCCTTCGATATCTCCGGCTATTCGAAAGCCAACCAGGTCATTCTCACTGCCATGAAGAAGTACGGCATGATCCTCGCCGACAACGGCAGCTACTTCTATTTCCAGGGCGTGCCCGATCCGCGCTGGAATGATGATGATTTGCACAAGCTCGACTCCATTCAGTCATCGAACTTCGAAGTCGTGCAGATGTCGCCCGCGTGGCCCGGGTACGACGATGCCACCGCCCCTACGGGCCATCCTCCGACCATCTCCAGCTTCACGGCAAGCAGCTCAACAATCACCCCCGGCACGCAAGTGACACTCAACTGGTCAACGATCAACGACAGCTACGATTTCATTGACAAGATCGGCGGTGTTCACGGTGGCAGCGTTACGGTTAGTCCGAACGCTACGACGACATACACGCTCAATGCCACCAACCAATACGGCCGTTCCACTGCGAAGGTCACTGTCACTGTGCACTGAGAGGCCGTTCCCCAGGGAATGCGCTCTCCGGTTTTTCAGTTCTCTGACGGCATCTCCACGTGATCGATCACGATCGTGTCCAGAGGGCCTGTAATGGGCTTCAACTCCAGCCCGAGTTGTTCTTTCACCGCCGTAAAGATTGAGGGGCCACCATCCGGCCCATTCGGAGGGGTCGAGAGACCATTCGACATCATTGGAGTCCAGCTCAGCCTGAAGTCGAAGTGCCCTTTCAGTCCCGTCTTGTCGACCACCTTCCGCCCGAGATCGCCTTGTGCCAAACCTCCAATTGAGCTTGCCAACGCATCCATAGGGCACCCACTCATCTCCAGCACGCCTCTCCGGCTTCGCGTATGCATGCACATCACGCCCCATGTATCGCTGTGTCGCAGATTTTCGTCGATCGTCTCTTTGAAGAGCGGTCCACGCTTCGCAAGCACGAGGGCATATAGCGGGAACTGTTTTGTTTCATGGTGCACAACCAGCTTGAATCGATCCTTCATGAGCTGCTGCAGCATCGCGCGTCTCTGTTCAAGGGTGGGCTTCGGATACTTCGTCACATCGAATTTCGCATCAATGTCGAATCGTTTTTCCTTCATCCATGCCGGGCCGCCTGACCAGAGCCGTTCATCATACAAGCCGAACGCCTCCTGCAGTGCATATTCCAGCGTCACATCAAGCGCGCTCACCCCGTCGGCTGTGAATTCCATCCTCCACGCCGGATCAGGATTATGATTCTCGCGAACGCTCACAACTTCGTAGGCAGGTGTTTCAGTTTGCGCGATACTTCCAATCGGTATCGCGGCTATTGCTATCAAAATAAGAGGACGCCATAACCAGGCAGGGATCATCGGCTCCACTTCTCAATTCAGAGATCGACATACAAAATCATAGTGAAGACGCAACGGTTCCCCCTCCCGCTCGCTCGAAGAACGGCGCACCTTTTATTTGATTCAGCAGGGGCACATACTAGCAGATTCTAGGCAACTGCTCGCCGATCTGCGTCGCGATTACGCGGTTCGCGCCCATCGCGGTCCGTGCTACCAGCATCCGGGGATGCTGCGCGGTCACCACGCCAATCCGGGCAGCGTCGCGACCCTGTTCGTGGCCCCGGAGAACCTCCAGCGCCCGATCCGCAGCTTCTGGCGCGACAAAAAACACTGCCTTGCCTTCATTGGCTACGTAGACAGGGTCCAGTCCCAGCAGTTCGCACGCCGATTGTACTTCGCTCCGCACGGGAATCTTTGCCTCATCGACCTCAACGCCAACGCTGGAAGCCGTAGCAATTTCGTTCAGCGTGGAGGCGAGCCCACCTCGCGTAGGATCACGCATGGTGTGCACCGACTGTCCGACGGCGCTCAAGACTTCGGCAATCAGCCCATTCAGAGCCGCGCAATCTGAACGAATCTGGCTCTCGAACTCCAGCCCTTCGCGAACGCTCATAATCGCCATGCCGTGGTCTCCGATCGTACCCGAGACCAGCACCACATCGCCCACCTGCGCCTGGTTCGGTCCTACTTTGACTCCCTGCCGCAACACGCCGACACCCGCGGTATTGATGTAGCACCCGTCGCCGTGGCCTCGTTCCACCACCTTGGTGTCGCCAGTCACGATACGAACTCCCGCCTTCAATGCGGCCTCGGCCATGGCATTGACCACGGCGGCAAGCTGCGCGAGCGGAAAACCTTCTTCGAGTATGAAGCTTGCACTCAGAAACTTAGGTTCTGCACCAGATACCGCAAGATCGTTTACGGTTCCATTCACCGCGAGTTCGCCGATCGACCCGCCCGGAAAGAACAGCGGTTGAACCACGAATGAATCGGTGCTCATCGCAATCCGCCCTGGGCTCAACTCGAATACAGCCGCGTCACCCAGATTCTCCAGTGCTGGATTGCGGAACGCCGGCAGAAATAGATGCTCCACAAGCTCGTTGCCAAGCTTGCCGCCCCCACCGTGACCCATGACTATCGTTGGATAGTCCTGAAGAGGAAGGGGACAGCTCCAGTTCGAGAAGTCCGGAGCGCCTCTGTCAGACATGCGCTGCTCCCGCATTTGCAAGCTCTTCAGCAGAGAGGAATCTTCCGTAATTGAAGTAGGCCGCGCAAGCGCCTTCACTGGAAACCATCGTAGCGCCCAGCGGATGCCGCGGAGTGCACTCCCTGCCGAAAGCGGGACACTGAGCCGGCTTCATCGCTCCCCGCAGGACGTCTCCCGCCTTGCAAAGCGGTGACTCCTCGGTGCGGATTCCTGTGATCTGGAAGCGCGTCTCAGCGTCGAAGTCTCGATACTTCTCGTTGAGACGCCAACCGCTGTTCGCGATCACGCCGATTCCGCGCCATGCGCGGTCAGTCGGCTCGAAAACCTCGGCCAGCAGTCGCTGCGCCTCGAGATTCCCGGCGTACGTCACAATACGATCGTAGGCATTCTCGACGTGGTGATCGCCGCGCTCTAATTGAATAACGGCACGCCGGATGCCATCGAGCAGATCAAGCGGCTCAAAACCGGTGACCACGATCGGGATTTCGAATTGATCGGCCAGTGGCGGATACTCCCAATACCCCATCACGCTGCATACATGTCCCGCAGCAAGAAACGCCTGCACCTGGTTCTCCGGCGAGCTCATGATCGCCTCAATCGCCGGCGGAACAAGCACGTGCGAAACCAGCAGCGAAAAGTTCTTCAACCCACGCCGTTTGGCCAGATGCACGCTCATAGCGTTCGCCGGCGCTGTGGTCTCAAATCCCACGCCGAAGAACACGACCTGCTTGTCGGGATTCTTGACCGCAAGCTCCACCGCGTCCAGAGGCGAATAGACAACCCGGACATCACCGCCTCGACCCTTGATCTGAAATAGATCGGCATCCGTTCCGGGTACGCGAAGCATGTCTCCGAATGAGCAGAAGATTACGCCGGGCTGCGCTGCAATGGCCAGAGCCTTGTCGATCAGCGCGAGCGGTGTCACGCATACCGGGCAGCCAGGGCCATGGATCATCTCAATGCCAGGGGGCAGCATCTGATCGATGCCGTTGCGAATGATGGAATGCGTCTGCCCGCCGCAAATTTCCATGATCTTCCATGGCCGCGTTGCAACCTGCCAGATCTCGCGCGCCATCCGCTTCGCAACTTCCCCATCGCGGAATTCGTTGAGGTATTTCATCGGTCCTGCTCGTTCTTCCCCGGTTTAGTTTGGTTCAGGTTCCTTTCTGGCAGCTCGCAGCTACCATCGGGGCAGGCGGACTGTGGGGCATTTGCGGCTCGTGCGAATGCCTCCTCCTCAGTCGCCAACTCTTCATCCAGCGCGCCCATTTTTCGAAACAGCTCGAGCGTCTCAAGAGCACTCTGCTCATCGATCTTCGAAAGCGCAAACCCAACGTGCACAATGGTGTAGTCGCCGACGACCACCTCGGGAACATAGTCGAGGCAGACGTTTTTGACCACTCCGCCAAAATTGACGCGTCCCATTCGGACGTCGCCCTTGGTCGTGATCTGTTCCACTTTTCCGGGAATTGCAAGACACATGGCAACCCTCTTATACCTCTGGAGGATTGGACCCATATGTGATTTAAATCACTTCAGCGGCGGTTCCGAGCCTTCACCGCCGCGCGGATCTCGTTTTCCGCGATTCGCAGCTTCACCATCTTCTTCACCAGCGCAGCTGGGAGCGGCTTATCCTGCGGAAACTGTAGAGTTCCCTTTGATGTGCGGTAGTTTTTCAGCTCATCCTTCATCTCGTCGATGAGAGACGCCTGCATCGGGAAGAAGCTGCAGTGGGCTTTGAAGGCCGCATAGCCGACTAGAGGGCCCTTGTAGCGAAACGCCGGCATGCCGTAGCTCAGTCCTTCGGTGGCTTCCGCCGGGACTATAGAGCGAATCGTGGCGCGCACCTTTTCGAGGGTCGTCCGCGCCGGCTCGGGAACCTTAGCGAGATACGCATCTACATCAGTGGTTGCCTTGTTGTCTTTGCCGCCCTTCCCTGAACTCTGCATCGATTCTCCTGAATCTTCGATCTATGCGGAGCGCCGCAGCGCTCCGCATCACACACCTACTTCTTTGTCGGTGGAGGCACCGGGGGAACCTCAGAGGTCGCGATGTCTGCAACGGCTTTCCATGAACCATCCGCCTGCTTGCGATAGGTGGTCACGTAGCTCCCGTGGTCATCCATGGGTTTGTGTGTCGCAGGGTTGGTCATTGTCATTCTGTAACTACCCTGGGTGTAACCGAGGTCGCCAGACTTAGCAACATCGACCTTCGTGGCTTGAAAAGTCAACGATAGAGCGGGGTCCGCTACCATCTGTTTCGCCGTATTGCGGACAGCTTCCTTCCCATGCACCGGTTCTCCGCCGGGCGTCATCAGAACAGCATCATCGGCATAGTGCGCGGCGAGTTTGTCTGCATCCTTGGCGGCCCAGTCCTTGACCATCTGTTCTTCGATGTCGCCGATCGCTTTCACATCGGCATCATGAGTGTCAGGAGCCGGCGCCGGGGCCGTACTGCACCCGGTCATAGAGAGTGTGAGAAACGTAATTCCGCAGAGAGTAGCCAGTGCCTTCATTTGTACTTCCTCCTCCGTGGACTCCTCGGGAATATGAGGGACCATGGCTAAATACAAGATTCGATCAATGAAGCATTCCGCCCACAGGTTCAGGCATAGGTTTCTCTGGCTGCGGTTTAGATTTTCGCGATTGCAGAGGCAATTCTGCCATAGCAGCGCTGAAGCACGCAGCAGATTTCTGAAGGTTTCTATGAAGATTTGCTCTTCGTCTGGGCGAGATATGCCAGCCACTCTGGCATTCCGACTCCGGTCTTGGCCGAGGTCTCGAATATCCGGATACCGGGGCGGATCTCCTTGATATTCTTGAGAGCCGCCGCGCGGTCGAAACCGACTGCATCCGCAATGTCCACCTTGGTGATTACAGCGACATCGGCGGAGTTGTAGAGGGTCGGGTATTTGAGCGGTTTGTCTTCGCCCTCAGTCACGCTGAGCAGCGCCACACGGATCTTTTCGCCAAGGTCGTAGCTGGACGGGCAGACGAGATTGCCGACGTTCTCGATGAAGAGATAATCGAGTTCCGCAAGGTTCCACCCTTCGAGATGCCGGGAGATCATCTCGGCTTCCAGATGACAGATGCCGTGAGTGTTGATCTGGCGCACCGGGGCACCGCTTGCCGCAAGGCGCCTCGCATCATTGTCGGTTTCCAGATCGCCAACGAGCGCGGCCGCCTTCTTCCCTGAGTTGACGAGTTCTTTCAACGTCCGCTGCAGGAACTCAGTCTTGCCCGTACCTGGGCTCGAGACGAGATTGAGCACGAGTACGCCTGCTTCTTCGAATTGAGTGCGCAGACCCCGAGCGAGTTCGTCGTTTTTCTTCAGGATTCCCTGGCGCAGTTCAACGATCCGGGTAGTCATACTGGCTCCTCGACTTCATCGATTTCGATGGATTCGATCTCGAGTTCGCGTCCCTGGAGCATCTCGGATAGAGGCTCATCGCAGCGCGGACAGCGAAAGCTTTGCAGACTGCTGATTTCGACTTCTCGTGCGCACTTTTCGCAATGCATCCTGACCGGGATTACCTTGACCACCAGTGTCGAGCCTGCGAGCCGTGTCCCTTCGATGGCAATCCCATAACAGAACTGGAGCGAGTCCTCGATAACAGAAGCAAGCGCTCCAACGCGGAGCCGGACCTCTTTCACTGTGGCACCCGGGTATGCTGCAAGCGTCTCGGTAACCGAATCGACAATGCTGGCGACGATGGAAAGCTCGTGCACGCGACCTCGCTTGACTGAAGATTCTATTTTCCCTGCCACATCGCTGATGTGTCGAACGGCACTCGACTGTAGAATGGCGGTGGAGCGTCTTCCCCGTGAGCAAAACCCTTGTGGCGTATCCGCATACAGCGTCCCGACTTGCCCTGAGCGAGCTTGCGCCCGGAGCGATGCAGTCCGAGATCAGGGCCATGACGACCGAGTGCGACCGTATCGGCGGCATCAACCTTGCCCAGGGTGTCTGCGACACGCCGGTTCCCGGACCGGTAGAGAACGAAGCCATTGCGGCAATTCTTGCCGGGCACAACATCTACACGCGACTGGATGGGATCGAACGGCTCCGCAAAGCCATCGCGAATAAGCAGCAGCGTGATTACGGGCTGAGCTACGATCCTGAGACGGAAGTTCTGGTCGCTTGTGGCGCGACTGCTGGACTGCATGCGGCGTGCATGGCTCTGCTCAACCCCGGAGATGAAGTGCTGGTGTTCGAGCCCTTCTATGGCTATCACGTGAGCACGCTGAAATCGATGCGGGTTAAGCCGGTGCTGGTTCAGCTTGCCGAACCGGACTGGGCGCTCGATGTAGACGCGATGCGGGCAGCGGTCACGTCGAAGACGCGGGCGATGATCGTGAACACTCCGGCCAATCCGAGCGGAAAAGTATTTAGCCGCGCGGAACTGGAGGCCGTGGCCGACCTGGCTCGAGAGCACGATCTGTTTGTCTTCACCGACGAGATCTACGAGTACTTTGTCTACGACGGGACTGAGCACATCTGCCTGGCGACGCTGGACGGAATGCGCGAGCGGACCATCGTGATGTCGGGATTCAGCAAGACATTCAGCGTGACGGGTTGGCGACTGGGCTATGTGACAGCGGATGCGAAGTGGATGGGAGCAATGGGCTACTTCCACGATCTGACGTACGTTTGTGCGCCCTCTGCACTGCAGTATGGAGCGGCGGCAGGTCTGGAGCAGTTGCCGCGGGAGTTCTATAGCAAGCTTGCCTCTGACCATCAATCCAAGCGCGAGCGCATCGTGTCGGCGCTAAGGGATGCAGGCATGGAGCCCAGCGTCCCGGCGGGCGCATATTATGTGCTGGCCAAGGCGACGCGGCTGCCTGGCGAAACGGCGGCACAGAAGGCGCGGTATCTGCTGGCAAAGATTGGCGTCTCTTCCGTGGCAGGATCGGCGTTTTTCAGGCCGGGACGCGGCGAAGATCTGCTGCGGTTCTGCTTCGCCAAAAAAGATCACGATCTGGACGAAGCCTGCGCGCGTCTCCGCCAGCTTTAGATCGGATCAGCAGCAGCAGCACTCGCTGACACACTAACCGGCGGTTTCGATCACTGCTTTGGATAAGTTTCTGGGCCGATCCACGTCCACCCCTCGCTCCAGCGCCATGAAGTAAGCGAAGAGCTGCAGCGGGATCACCTCGGGGATTGGCAGCAGGTGCTCGCTCGCAGGCTCGACGAATACGCAGTGCGTAGCCAGCGCCGGAACTTCACGATCACCAGCATTTGCAATGGCAATTACCCGGGCACCCTGCTTCTTCATGTCCTGAAGCAGCTGAAGCGTCTTCTCGTACCGCAACACCGAGTCCTCCACCTTCCGGTCCACCGTCGCCAGCACCACCAGAGGTAGATGTTCACTCACCAACGCATTCGGCCCATGCTTAAGTTCGCCGGTGGGGTAGCCCTCGGCCGTCACATACGACGACTCTTTCATCTTCAGCGCACCCTCGCGCGCAATGGCGTAGTGGACGCCCCGCCCGAGGAATAGAAAGCTCTCGGCATCGCTCACCTTCGCGGCGATATCCTTCATCTTCGCGCGCCAATCTTCCAGCTGCCTTTCTATGGTTGCGGGCAAAGCGCGCAGCTCCTCGATCCGATCCTTGAGCTGCCCGTCCTCGAATGACCCCAGCCAGCTTCCCTCGTAGAGCGCAAGAAGATACAGCGCCGTAAGCTGGCAGGTGAAGCTCTTGGTCGCCGGAATCGCCAGCTCTTTTCCTGCCGCCAGCGGCATGGCCGCTCCCGCTTCGCGGAGCATGGTGCTGCCCGGCACATTGGCGATTGCCAACGTCTGTTGCCGGCCTTCTTTCGCGAAGCGCAGCGCCGCGAGGGTGTCTGAGGTTTCGCCCGATTGCGAGATCACCAGAACCGAAGGCAGGCGTGGGTTCACCGCCGGCCGGCAGCTGTACTCGCTCGAGTACTCCACGTCCACTGCCAGCCCGCAGAGATCCTCGAAGATGATCTCGGCCGCCAGCCCTGCATGTCGACTTGATCCGCTCGCCGCAATCAGCACCTCGCCGCGCGAATTGAGCCATTGTTCCATCGGGGCAAACACATCCTGCTTGAGGCCATCGCTATCGAGGTATAGATCAAGTGTTCGCTGAATCGCCGCCGGCTGCTCAAAGATCTCGCGCAGCATCGCATGAGGGAAATCGTTCACTCGGTACAGGTCCTTCCCAGAGAGTGCTCGTACATTTCGATTTTAAGTCTTCGTCAGCAGTTCGTTGGTTTGGCGTCAGCCTGGCTCGGTTCGGTGCCCCAAAACCAAAGGCGGGCGCGCAGCCGCTATCTGCACGCCCATCCTTGGCTCCCATGTCAACGAATGCCGGGTGATCGGCCCTCGAAACCGCTCACCCTGCTACCACTAAAACCATTGTGCGCCAATTGAGGCAATTAACATGCAAACTCCGCGGCTAAAAATAAGCAATGCTTGCTGGACTTCGCAGTTCGCAGCCTGCAATCCAGGGTCGACAGTCGAATCTTCTCCCAGAATTCTCTCCAAAACAAAGTCCTCCGCGACCGGCTGACGCTCGCGGAGGACCGGAAGTTCAGTTCTAGAGCTGGATAGCTTCTTTGAGTCTGGGGCCGGCCGTGATTGTCATCTTGCCGTGCTCCCTCACGATCCGCCGGAAGAACCATCCATCTGCCTGCCTTGTAGCCAGGGATGTAACGAAAGGTATGCGGAGTTCGCCGCCGCGAGCCAGCCAGAGTGAAGCGACAGACCATACAACCATGCAAAGTATCCGGCCAGTCCATTCGAACCTGGCCCCGCTGCCCACGTCCATCAGCTGATCGACACCAGCGCGCAGGTGGAGGAAAAAGCCGGCGAACAGGAGCAGGAAGTTGACCAGAACGGACTGACAAGCGTGGAAACGGATCCGGCGGTTGCGCGCAGTGCGAGGAAGAAGCAGCATAACGACGGCCGGAAGCATGGTGACGTACGAGGCTCCGCAGAAGACGTCCTCTGCGACTCTGGCGCGGTGTGAAGCGGGAACTGGGTGGTCTTGCATTGGCCCCTCGATTTACTAAACCGTTGCGAATTACTGACATCACTGACGATATTGGGATTAGGCCGCCGCGCCCATCGCCTGAGGGTGGTAATCAAGTACAACTCTCAAGCTATGAAGGGCTTGGGGTTTTATCGGAGTGAAACATCTGGCTTGATCTTTGCCTAAAGGCGATGTGACGGAGCTACAGCTATTTGCGGCACCTGGAACAAAGGCAACCTTCCAAATACGACGCAGAATCTGAGCGCCTAGGCCAAACCCTGCCGCAGCGGGAGAAGCGAGGCCCCATCCATCCACATTGCAGGGGGACTTCCCATGCTCACCGCACTCAGCAACTGGAGAGGCGTGCTCTTGGAGAGGCGTGCTCTCCTTCGTAATTCTCTCCACAGGATTCGCGTTCGCACAAGTTTCCAGCAATCCGACCGCAACTCGAGTTTCAGACGTGTACGTGGGCACCTCGAGAGGGGTTTATCTCTACCACGCGGGCGCGAGCGGCAGCCTCTCGCTCGTCTCCGGTTCTCCGTTCGCTGTGGGCGGGACGGCAATCGGGAGTAATCGCAGCTACTTCTTCAGCCAGGGATTAGACAATCTGCACGTCTACCCTGTCGCATCCAGCGGAGCCATTGGAGGCCAGATCTCGCAGGTGGACACACGGATCTACTCTGGCAGCGAGTGCGGAACGGCGCATAGCGCTCTGCTCGACCACACCGGGCACGTCGTCTACGTGCAGCTCGAAAATAGCACGCAGGGAGGAAACGAGGGTCCATGCGTGGCGCTCCAGAGCTTCAAAATTTCCAGTTCCGGAGCGATCTCTTTTCTGGGAGCGACTCAGTTTGCAACAGAGACCCAGACCGGGCTCGGAGGTTACGCCACTCCTATCAAGCTCAACGGAACGGGTACCTACGCCTATAGCGCATCCTATGACCACGAGTACGACTTAGTGACATGGCAATTAGAGAGGGAAAGCAGTGGCGCGATGATGCTGGACTCGTACGGGATCTTGAAGATTCCCTCTACACCTGCGGATTGGCGCTGGTATCCATGGGTGATGACCTCCGATCCTGCAAATCACATGGCTGTTGCCCTGAGCGCAGAGAGTGGCTCCTTTGGTCCATGTGGCGACGTCGCGCACCTTACGCAGCTCGCGAGTTTCACGGTGGGGATCGGACGGAAGTTTGACGACTGCGAATCCTCCGGACCATATGCCGGCGCCGCAGGTCAATCCTGAGGTTATGAACATGTCCGTTTCGGGGCAGTTTCTGGCTGTCGGCGGCAATGCGACTCAATTCGGAGAGGAAGGAACGAAAACACCTGGCCTGCAGGTCTTTCGTTTCAACGGGGCGAACCCGATTGTCCTGTATAGCAACAGGCTTACATCCGATCCCATCAATGAGATTCATTGGGACAACACCGATCACCTCTACGCGCTGAGCAACTCGACACACAAGCTCTACGTGTATAGCGTCACGAGCAGTTCTATCACTGCGGCGCCGGGCTCCCCCTTCATCGTTCCTTCATCACCGAACGCGCTGTCGGTTGTGCCGCTGCTATGCAGCGCGCCGGCTTCGGGATGGCGTCCACATCTGCGATCCCTCGGGCGGTTCCAGCGTCGGTTCGCCAGTGCTGGTTGCTGCGTCGGGAAAAGTTTCCGGGACGCTCGACCGCATGGAGGTGTGGGTGGACGGGGTGAAGAAGTACACCGGCAGGACAACGCAACTGAGTTCCGCGCTGAAGTTGGGTGCGGGGCAGCATCGCTTCGGGGTGTTCGCAGTCAACACCGCAGGGCAGAAGTGGAGCAGCATAGTGTTTGCGACTGTGAAGTGAGAGAACAAAAGTAGTGGATCAGGAAGGTGTTGTGCGAAGCCCACATCCCTACGAGTTGAAATTGGTTGTCTTTCAGCGCAGCAACAGCAACAGCCCGGCAGCGCAGATCACCATGCCGGAGCCGGTGCGAAAGGTAAAGACCTCCCGATAGAGGACAGTGCCGATCGCGAGCAGCACGAGCGCAATGAGGTTGTTGCACACGAAAGACGTGACGTTCAGCTTGAGCCCTGCCCGGTAGCCAATGAGGTATCCGGATTCGATGGCCACGAGCGAGCACGCCAGCGCGATGGAAGTCCAATTCACGCGATGGAGTTGCGCAGATGAGAAGCCCTCCCGAGTGAGGAAGATTCCAAGGCAGGTGACCGAAGCGAGCCCGAAGGAGATCGAGAGCGCCAGAAACGGATCGACTGCGGCAGGGGTGGCTTTCTGCGAGACGTGATAGAGGACTCCTCCGCCAACGATCATGAGGAGAGGCAGAATTGCCATGGGATTTGCTTCCACTAGGACCCTTCCTTTGCGTTGCTGAGATTGCCGGGCTTCCCGGAGCCGATGGAGTAGCCGTCTCGATCGATCGGCACTTCGTACACCATGAGGTAGTCCCGCTGGCGATCGGTGCCGACCATGAAGTCGTGCTCGCCGGCGATGCGAAATCCCCACCGCTTGTAAAACGCAATGGCGCGAACGTTGCCGGAGAAGGCGCTGAGCCAGAGCGAACGTTCGCCTCGATCAGCGACGACCGCGAGAACGCGCTCCATCAGAAGGTTGGCAACACCCCGACCGTGATACACGGGGTCGATATAGAACCTTCGCAATTCAAGCGCGGCCGCGAATTGCATCTCGGCGGGCGCAGAAGCCCGCGCCATGAGCGCCAACCCGACGAAGTGGTCGGCAACCTTCGCTACCAGGATCGTGAAGCGATCGTCTTGCAACATTGCTCGATAGCGCTCGGGCGTGTGCTCGCGGCTGATGTAGTCGGCTAGGTCCTCCGGCGGTGTGTCCGCCGGGCAGCCCAGCGGGAAAACCGCAGCCGAAAGGCGGGAGAGCGCCTGTGCATCCGCAGACGTGGCCCGAAGGAGTTGGAGTTGTGGGTCGAGCAAAGTACTCATTACTGTTTGACAATCAGATGAGCAGGAGGCAGGGCAGGAGCGCAAATCTTTTTCGAGATGGAGATCTCCTGCTTTGCGTAATGTTATCTCCAGAAGTCCATTGCGCGCTGGTAAAGGTAGCACTGCGTCTTCGGATCCCGTTGAGTCTGCTCATGCAGTTCATCGAGAGACACGACCGCTTCTACCGAGCAGCCGGTTTTTCGAAGAATGCTTCGATCTCCTCCAGCGTCTTGCCTTTCGTCTCCGGGAAGAGAAATGCTGTCGTGAGGAAGTAGACGACGGTGAAGCTGGCGAAGAGATAGAACATCGACGAGTAGCTGTGTTTGGCGACGAAAGGCAGGAAGATCGCCTGCAGAATCGCCGACACAAGCTGGTTGATGACCAGCGCGATACTCATGCCGTTGGAACGGATGCGGGTGGGCATGAGTTCAGAGAGCGCCAGCCAGACGCAGACACCCGGACCCGTGGCGTAAAACGCGATGAACATGTAGATGAAGATGGCGACTAGCCATCCGTGGCTCTGCTGGGGGACCGGTCCGAGAACGGCTTTGTCGATTCTGAGAGGCGCGGTGGTAGCGGCCTGATAGTTTCCGAACGGGTTTTGAAAGAGGGCCTGCACTTTGCCGGCTGGCACGGCACCGGTGCGCGTGACGGAAAGTGGCGGAGCGGCGGGATCGTCGGAGCGGGCGTAGCTGGTGGTGCCGGTGAAGTCGCCATAAGAGTAGATGATGGCGAAGGAGGCGCGGGCCGGGTTGATGGCCGCCGATGACGCTCCCGCTGCGGCAAGGAGTCGCTCGGCCTCGGCCTGGTTGAACTGGTAGGTAATTTGCTGGTTCGGACCTACGAGCGCCTGGATCTGTTCGCGGCAGTCGACGTTCTGCTTTTCAGTCTGCCGGAAAAGCGTGCCGACAATGAGCATGGCCAGGATGATTCCGCTGGTACCGAGGACAAAGAGGAACTT